>OAXJ01002255.1_pt1 | contig 9928 bp, 9 predicted proteins | sample 1517241 | NCBI WGS metagenome assembly OAXJ01 (sample SAMEA2580293, study PRJEB22360) | human gut metagenome | biome: human gut; feature: human-associated habitat; material: faeces | place: Denmark | collected 2008/2010 | reverse complement strand
ATTTATTTTTATTAAGATTTAATAGATTATTTTTAATTAAAACATCTCGAACATTTTTACAAACAGCATCACTGCTAGAAATATATTCAATATCTGGTAAAATATCTTTTATTTGATTCTCTAAAATGGGATAGTGCGTACAACCTAAAATAATTGATTTAATCTTTCCTGCATAAGAATCCAAATACTCATGCAATACATCATAAATATCTTTTTTATCCATTCCAGCCTCCACTAAAGGAACTAACTTAGGTGTTGGCAACGTAAACACCTCAATTCCAGTCTGATAACAATCAATCGTATCTGGATACTTATGAGAATTAATCGTTGCTGCTGTTGCTATAACAAGAGTATTATCGACTCCGCGACTGATAAAATCTTCCACTGTTGCATCAATCACTCCAATGATCAAGACTTCCTTATAAACAGCTTGCAGTTCATTTAAGACCGTAGCACTAGTAGTATTACATGCCAAGACAATCAATTTGACATTTTCTTTAATAAAATACTCAACTATTTCACTTGCATAACTAAATAGTTGTTCTCGTGTTTTTTCACCATAAGGGCAATGATAATTATCACCAATATAAATAATATTTTCATTAGGCAGCAGGGTCCTGATAGAATTCAAGACCGTTAGACCGCCTACACCGGAATCAAATACCCCAATCGCTCTTTCCATAGTTACTCCTCGTTTGCGTTATATTCTTCTAAAGCTAAATTTTGAACATGTAATTTAGAAGCAATTTCTTTACCTACATACCTAAATGTTGTAGAGCTATATTCATGATTTGTCACATCAACTTTATCACTTGGATACCGCAGTATAAAACCATATTCATGGCAATGATTGATCAACCACTTATATATGTCAGTTTGATCAAAATCAGCAATACTTATTTCCCTTTTTTGAAGATTTATAGTGGTCCCAAGCTGATATTCGTTATAGCCCGGTAAGATCCCGCTACTACCTAAAGATGCCACATCATAGCTGATATAAGCCGCTGTTAAAACCATATCATTATATCCCTCATCATTAAGTGCCCGATACATCTCCATTAAACTATTATTTGCATCTTCTTGAAGATACATAGAATATTTGACTCGAGGTATTCCTCGTATCTCAACCTGATTTTTCGGTTCATAACCACCTATATATGTCTCGTTATTGACAACCAAAGCTAAATCACTTGGGTTATAAATTCGTTTGGCATTAGGCTGCAAATCATGATTAAAGAGCGATGCTAATGAACCCTTAGTAAAATTATTACTCAGCAATTTAACATTATCATATAATTTTTTACCTTCTAAACCATCAAACTCTTTCATAATTGATAAATAAGTATTAGTATCTGCAATGTATGTATAATCACCCTCATCATAAAGTGACCGTAACAATTGGTAATAATCAATATTATCGAAAGAAAAACCTTCTTGATTAATATAAGCATTGACTAAATCATTTTTTATTAGTGTATTGCATCTTGATAGTGCATTACTAGCAAAAGAAACTTCCAATTTACTTGCCAGCTGATTACCAACATTGATCAAATCACTATAGTTTGAATATTTATTTGTTCTATTTAACGCATTATAAAATTCATAATACTGTAATTTAAACTCCGGAAATTCTATATATTTAATAAACTGATCGACTGCAATCGCATTTTCCACTAAGTAATCTTGTTCTTCATCATCTAAATACATCTCTATTAAAGCGCGATTATCATTATTAATTCCATTAACCCGATAAAAGCGATCATACTTGCGGTTTATTGAAATAAAAGCAATCGTAAAACAAAGTGTTACAATTAAATATAAATGCCATCTTTTCAATTTCATAATATCACCTTGTTCCATTATATACCAACTAGTATTAAAAAACCATAATAAAAGGAACTAGATTATAGTTCTAATTCCTTAAATTTAATCAATTCAAAAACTGCTTGAATCCTTGAATCGACACCTAATTTTTGAATCACATTAGAAATATGATTACGAACTGTTTTTTCACTAATTCCTAACGTTTTAGCAATATCTCTCGTTGACTGATTCTTAATTAAAAGATTAAAAATTTCCTTTTCTCTAGGAGTCAGGATTATATTCATCTTTACGTTCACCTCATACTCTAATATATGAGAAAACTACTTTTCGGTGTCTGCTTTTAATACATTAAATAGATTTAATGCTACCTCATGTGGTAAAACACGTTCTAACTGTTCCAGTTGTGCTTCTTTTAGTTGTTTTACACTGCCAAACTCTTTAAGTAACATTTTTCTTCGCTTTGGTCCAATTCCTTCTACACTATCTAAAATAGATTGAAATAAAGATTTAGAACGAACATTTTTATGGAAACTGATTGCATAGCGATGAACTTCATCCTGCATTCTTGTCAGTAAGAAAAATAACTCACTTTTTCGATTTATTTCTACCACTTCACCACTACTATCTAACAAGACTGAAGTTGAATGTCTATCATCCTTTGCCAGACCACAGACCATAATATTAAGATTTAACGCATCAATGACTTCTTTTGCCACTTTAATTTGCCCTTTACCACCATCGACGATAATTAAATCCGGCTTTTCCAGCCCTTCCATTAAAACACGATAATAACGCCGATAAATTACCTCTTTCATACTGGCATAATCATCCGGTCCTTCAACTGTCTTGATCTTAAATTTACGATAATCTTTTTTTGATGGTGTTCCATCTTTAAAACAAACCATCCCTGCAACAGCATAAGCCCCCTGGATATTTGAGTTGTCAAATAATTCAATTCTTCGAGGCAATTGAATATTTAATATTTCTCCCAGCTGCTTGATTGCTCCAATTGTAGAAGCTTCATTTTTTTGAATCAATAAAAACTTCTTTTCTAGTTGTTCTTTAGCATTTTCATTTGCCATTGCTACTAAATTTGCTTTATTTCCTTTTTGGGGTTTGATAATTTTACAATTTACAATTTCTTTTAATAATTCAATATCTAGTTCTTGGGGCACCAGCAACTCTTTAGGCTCAGTATTTTCTTGATAAAACTGTACTAAAAATGAGATAATTTGTTCTTGATAGTCATCCTGTGCAGGAACTAGATTTAAATCACGAGCTAATAACTTTCCATTTCGCATAAAGAATAACTGCAAGCATAAATATCCTTTGTCACTATAATAACCTACAATATCACGATCAACTAAATCATTAAATTGCACATGTTGCTTACTTGTCACATGCTGAATATGAGTGATTAAATCACGGCATTCTTTAGCCAATTCATAATTTTGTACCTCACTGGCACTCATCATTTTATTTTGTAAATCATTAATGATTTCTTTCGTATCCCCTTGAATAAACTTCGTAATACTTGATGTCATTTCCTTATAAACTTCATCACTGACCTCTTGAATACATGGTGCAACACATTGATTCAAGGAATAATATAAACATGGTTTTTTAGGAATATGATTACATTTTCTCAATGGATAGAGCCGATTTAACAATTTAAATGTTTCACGAGCCGCTGTACCATCAGGAAACGGACCAAAATGTTTATGTTTTTTATCTTGAGCATTGCGAACAATTTTTAAACGTGGATGCTTTTCTTTAGTCAATTGTATATATGGATAATATTTATTGTCCATAAAAGAGATATTGTATTTAGGACTATAGTCTTTGATTAAATTTATCTCTAATAATAATGCCTCTTTTTCTGAATCCGTAACAATATAATCAAAATCAACAATTTCTTGAACTAACTTTGTTGTTTTATAATTATGTGCTCCAACAAAATATGAAGAAACACGATTTTTTAATTTTTTCGCTTTACCAACATATATAACTGTATTATCTTTATCTTTCATTAAATAACAGCCTGGCTGTAACGGTAAAAGCGAAAGTTTATCTTTAATCATCTGACGATTCATTATTCAAAATATACAAGGGTTGCCCCAAGTCCTCCTTCATTAGGCCCACCATCCCGGTAGCTAACAACATTCTTGTTTTTATCTAACATTTTACGAACTCCATTTCGTAATACTCCGGTTCCCATTCCATGAATAATCCGAACCATTGTATAATTATTAACAATTGCATCATCTAAAAATTTGTCAACGATTGCCATTGCTTCTTCATAACGTTTACCTATAATATTCAACTCATAGCTTTGATTTGTTGTTTTTCGCAAAGATTTTAGATTTGATTTAACTTTTTTAGGCTTCACTTTCTTAGAAATAAAGCTAACTTCCTCGGGCTTTGCATTTAATTTTAATCCACTCATATTAATAGTTAAAATTCCCTTTTTATTAATTGAAAGAATTTCCCCTTGACGATTAGCTGATAATACTTTGACTACGTCACCAACTTGATATTCATGGACTTCTTCATTAATAACTTTTTTTGGTTCATGTTTTAATAAATCAAGATTTCTCTTAGCATCAATGACAACATGTTGTTTTAAAACAGCTTGTTGTTTTAAATCTTCTACCACTAAATCAATTTCCTGCTTCGATTCCTCAAGTAGTTTATTAGCTTCCGCTTTTGCCTTTTCCATCATTTCATCTTTATGTTTTTCAAAACTGCTAATTAAGCGTTCATATTTATTCATCTTAACTTCTGTTTCGTTTGTTAAAGCTTCTAAACGATCTTTTTCAATTTGAACCTGAGCTAGTTCATTTTGCAGTTTTTCTAATAATTTATCTGTATCTGTCAGACTTTCTTCTTTGATTTGATAAGCCATATCAACAATTTCTTGATTAAGACCTAATCGCGATGAAATTTCGATCGCATAAGAATTCCCAACACTGCCCTCAATCAAGCGATAAGTTGGCTGCATCAGTTCTTGATCAAATTCTACTGCTGCTACTAAAATATAATCTTCATTTTTAGCAAATTCTTTTAAGCCTGAATAATGGGTTGAAGCTACAATCAAGGGATTGATTTGATGTAAATATCTTAAGATTGCTTCAGCAATACTTTGTCCTTCACGCGGATCTGTTCCAGAACCAATTTCATCTAGTAAAACTAATGATTTTTCAGTTACTTCATTTGTTATTTCAACTAATCTTTTCATATGGCTAGAAAAAGTTGACAATGATTGTTCAATTGATTGTTCATCACCGAGATCAACACAAATTTGATCAAACATTGGAACCGTTGCTTTAGTACAAGGCAAAGCCATAGCACACAATGCCATCACACTTAATAACCCAGCCGTTTTTAAACCAACTGTTTTCCCTCCTGTATTCGATCCACTAATCAATAACATTCTCTTTGGTGCATTTAACACTATATCATTAGCTACAACATCATGTGGCTCAATTAAAGGATGTCTCGCTCTAATCAAGCTAAAATGCTGGTAGTCTTCAGCCACTTCTGGAACTATTCCATCTATTTTGACTCCATAAGCAGCCTTTGCGAAAATAACATCAATATCAATCATTAGTTCTTGGTCTTCATGTAGAACATCATAATGGTCTTTTACATTATTCGAAAGTACGGTTAAGATTCGATTTACTTCACGTCGTTCATCATCTTTAGCATGAACTAGCTGATTATTCATTTGAACAATTATATCAGGTTCAATAAACATTGTTTGTCCGCTTGATGAAACTGCATGGACAATTCCTTTAATTAAATTTTTATTGCCGGCTTTGACAGGCAAAACCAGATGATTATTTCTTGAAGAAATAGCTTCTTGACTTAAATAATCTTTATTAGCAACTTTTACTTGATCAATTTTTGTTCTAATATTAGATTCAATTGATAAAATTTGGCGTCTAATTCGTCTTAATTCCGAACTAGCACCATCTAAAACATTTCCACTACTATCAATACAGCGATTAATATCAGCTAATAATTGTTTAGGTAAAACTAGCGCATTGCATAATTGCAACAGCTCATTGTCTACCAATTCTTTTTCGCTCAAATAGCTTTGTACTTCTTTGACATTATTCAACAAATAAACAATTTGGACAAAATCTTCACCGAATAAAGTACCATCTTTTGTTGTTTTTAATAATAACGGTTCAATATCAATAAAATGACCGATTGGCATTTTCCCGTATTTAAAAATCAGTTTCATTGCTTGATCTAAATATTTTTGTTCCAGCTTCAAATCATCAGTATCTTTTAACGGCATTAACTCAGCTATCCTTGTTTTCCCTAATGAACTAACACAATAAGTACTGATTTTATTTTTAATTTGATTAAATTCTAATGTATCATATATATTTTTCATTCTATTCACTCACTATTATCTTATTTAAAATTTTTGTTTGATCAAATTTAGCTGAATCTAATTTTGATAATACATCAACAACCTCATTATATTGATCTTGATTTAACGAAATAGGCTCATTAACCCGATCGATTTCATCATAATATTTTATTAACGCTGATTCAAGGTCTTCCTGATTAATTAAACCATGTTTATAAGCACTGTTCAATGAAGCAGCAAGCGCAGCAACGTTTCGGGCATCAAAACTATCATAATTTATCCCATCATTAATAATATTAGTAAAAACATCAAACCCGTCTGATAATGCTTTCATTTCTTCAGTAACTGAAGGTACAAGCTCTAAAATTTTGCTTGCTACAACTGTTTTCTCAACATTCTCTTTTTCTCCTGGAATAATTGGTGTAATTACAAAAATTAAAGCTAAATAAATAATGATCGTTCCTTCAATTAAGCTAACTAACGCTCCTAAAAGATGATCAAGATGCTCAAAAATACTAATTGTATAGATTATATTTTTTAATATTGGTTTAATAAATTTACCAATAATTAATAAAATAACTTTTAAAGCAATAAATAAAATAATAAATATAATAAATCGATTTATTGTCTTACCAACAATTTCCCCAATCCCTTCAACTTTATATATTTGATATATTGCTGAAAGCGGTGAAGAAGCATATAGTGCTGCAAGCAACGATACTACTGTTGCCATCAAATCATATACTCGATATACAAAACCTTTAAAATAGCCAAAAATCAACATTAGCAATAGAATAAAAACAATAACTGTGTCGATTGCCATGGAATTTAGTGCAAAATTCATTAAAACACCTCAATTTCTTTTAATATACATTGTATCAAAACAAATTTGTACTGTCAAAAAGATTAGAAATATGATATACTAATTTAGTAGGACTAGGAGGACAAGTAATGAACATGAATGTAGTTAGAAATAATAGTTCAAAAAGAATCAACATTATTAATATGCATGCTTACGATAAACTTGTAGCTTTTAGCGACTCTAGTATGGCCGACAGTAGCAGTGCCTTAAACGACGCTAGTAAATATACTAATATTAGTCATATTGGATGTGACGAGACTGGATCTGGAGATTTCTTTGGACCATTATGCGTTGTTGCCTGTTATGTAGATGAGCGCGATTTTGACTGGTTAGTCAGTATCGGTGTTCGCGACCCTAAAGACATGGACAACAAAGAACTTGTTCGGGTTGCTAAAGAGATTAAAGATCGTCTTATATATAGCTTATTAATCCTTGATAACTCTCATTATAATGCAATGGCCAAAGCTGGAAATAACCTAGCTAATATTAAGGCAAAACTTTATAACCAAGCTGTTACTAATGTAATGCAAAAAGTAAGTATGCCAATTAAAAACAAACTAGTCAATCAGTTTGTTTCTCCCAAAACGTATTATAACTATTTAAAAAGTGAAGTGATCGTTGTTAAAGATCTAACCTTTGTCCAAAAAGGCGAAGAAAAATATTTAGCAATTATATGTTCAATGATTTTATCAAAATATGCATATTTACAATATTTTAGTAACATGTCACGAAGTCTTAAAATGAAGTTACCGCGCGGGAATAGTAATAGCGTTGATGCCATTGCTATTGAAGTAGCTAACAAATATGGCGCTAAGATGCTTAATAAAGTTACCAAAACAAACATGACTAACTTTAAACGCATTAAAGATTTGATCTAGGATAACATGGTTATCCTTTTTTATTATTCATTTTTTTAAAATAAATATACAAAAAGGTTGTCAAAACGACAACCTTATTTAACTTCAATCACAAAAGGCTCAACTTTAGTATATTTTACACCTGCTGCATCTAACATCCTTTTAGCCGCACGATCGCTGTCAGTCCCTTTATATTTATCATCTTCATAAACAATTTCACTAATACCACTTTGAATAATCGCCTTTACACACTCGTGACAAGGAAATAATGAAACATAAATACGACAACCTTTTAATTGTCCTGTACTATTTAAAATTGCATTTAATTCAGCATGAACGACATAAGGATATTTGGTCTCATACAAATCACCTTCACGCACTTCCCATGGAAATTCATTATCTTCACATCCCCATGGTAAACCATTATACCCCACCCCAACAATTTTATTTGCTTCATTTACAATACAAGCACCTACTTGGGTATTTGGATCCTTTGAACGAAAAGCTGATAATTTAGCAACTCCCATAAAATATTGGGTCCAATTAATTACTTTACTCATCTTTCAATTCCTCCTGTAACTCATCTAATTTAGCTTGGAAATAATCAGGTAATGGGCTTTCAAATTCCATATATTTTTGTGTGGTTGGATGAATAAAACCAAGTTTTTTTGCATGTAAAAACTGTCCGTGACTAAAATCATCCTTACGATACCCATATTTAGGATCTCCATAAACCGGATAGCCAATATAACTCATATGTACTCTAATTTGATGTGTCCTCCCTGTTTCTAATCGACACTCAATCAAACTCATAGCATTATAGCGCTTTAATACTGTAAAATTAGTAACTGCTTCTTTACTGTTTGTCCGTGTCACTGCCATACTTTGACGATCTTTAGGATTACGCCCAATTGGAGCATCGACTTTCCCATGTTCATGAGGAATAAGTCCATGCACTAATGCTACATATCGACGAACAACAGTATGATCCTTTAATTGTTTTGATAGTAAACGATGTGCATTATCATTTTTAGCGACCATCAAGAGACCACTTGTTTCCTTATCAATTCGATGAACGATTCCCGGCCGGTTAACACCATTGATTCCTGAAAGATCTTTACAATGAAATAATAATGCATTTACCAATGTTCCGTGCATTATTCCAGCCGATGGATGAACGATCATTCCTGTTGGCTTATCAACTACAATTACATCCTCATCTTCATAAACAATTTTTAAAGAAATATCTTCCGGTTCGATATCCAAATCCACATTATCTAAAATTGTGATTTCAATTTCATCATTTAATTTTGTTTTATAACTTGCTTTTTCCTTTTTTTGATTAACCAGCACTAATCCCTGATTGATCATATCTTGGATCTGCGTCCGTGATAACTCCTGTAACTGCATCGCAATAACTTTATCAAGCCGTAAATTATTATCCTCTTCAATTATTAAATTAATTTTTTCCATGAATGTACTCCTCAAAAACAATCTCAACAATTATCAATGCTACTCCAATCACAACTGCCATATCTGCAATATTAAAAATTGGGAAATTATAATTGAAAATAATTACATCGATAAAATCTCGGACATATCCTAAAAAGATTCGATCAACTAAGTTTCCAATCATTCCTCCAAAAGTCAACACTAGACCAAAACGTGTCAACACTTCCTCACTTTTTGTCTTTCTAAAAAATACGATCATCACAACTGCTGCAATAATAGCAACAACAATAAATACCCCTAATTTACCAGCAAACATCCCCCAGGCAACTCCAGTGTTATGAGCATAGGTAAAATAAAAGAAATTATTTATGATTTCATGAGACTGTCCTAATAACATTGATGATGATACTAAATGTTTTGTAAACAAGTCACCACCAACTACTAATATCAATGTAACTAAATATAATATTTTATTTTTTTTTGTTAAATTCATTATTTTTATCACCCACCGACATTATACAATAATCTAAAACTAACCACAAGAAAAAG
>OAXJ01002248.1_pt1 | contig 9977 bp, 8 predicted proteins | sample 1517241 | NCBI WGS metagenome assembly OAXJ01 (sample SAMEA2580293, study PRJEB22360) | human gut metagenome | biome: human gut; feature: human-associated habitat; material: faeces | place: Denmark | collected 2008/2010 | reverse complement strand
AATCCAAGCATATCTTCTAGTCGTTCTTCCGAGACAAAGTGAAGTCTCTTCACTCCAATAATTTCTCCCAAGCGATTCATATCAACCTGTTTAGCATCATCCATAATTATCATATAGAACTGGGTAGACTTTTTATTGGCTAAGATTAAAGTTTTGGAACGACAACCTTCATAATCTTTAATGTAGTTATCCGACTCCTCAGTTGAATGACTTGCTGGATGTTCTACTATATTATAAGGAATTTCAAGCTCAGCTAATAATTCCTTAACTTCTGAAAAAGTTCTCATCAATTCTCTCCTTTATTCACTTTTAGAAAAATACCGATAAAATTAATTTATATAAGACAACTTATTTTTATATTTTGTTTAGTAGCCTAGTAATCCCCGAAGATCTAAAGCTGTTCCTGATTTTGCGCCACAAATCAAGACCAGAATTGCTAAAACTCCTAGTAAGGCCACAATGAACATTCCTGCCCATTCCTTGACTGATATTGCTTGTCGACTTTCTTTTTTCGCTTTAATAAATAAAATGAAACCAATCGTATAAAGAATCATCGCCAACCAAACATATTGCCAACCTGAAAGATAAAGGGCCAGAGCTTGAAAAGCAAAGGTGAAAAATCCTATTAATATATTTTTAATTGAACCTTCTTTAATCCCAATTTTAAGAAGATAAGCTCCAACCAAAGCATAACAAATCATAATTACAGCTGTTGCCATATAAATAAAGACATTATAAGCATTGGCTACAAAATATGTAATGATAATAAAGATTTGAATCATCAGCTGAGTAATAAGCAAAGAATTACTTGGCGCATGATATTTATTCAGCTTACCAAACCAACTTGGCAATAGTTTTTGCTCTGCCAATTGTTGTGTCGCCTCAACTGGTAACATTGTCCACGAAAGCCAAGCTCCTAATAAGGAAATCATTAGTCCAATTGCCATCAGACTTCCGCCCCAGCCACCGACCATCTCGTTAAGAATATAAACTAAGCCTGGTGCTTTAACATTTGCCAAACTTGCCTGGTCCATATATCCATAAGGAAGTAATGATAAAAGGACATAAATGACAAGCAAAACTGCTAGACCAATAATTGTCGCTTTAGCTGTATCCGATTTTTTCTTTGCCCGATTTCCCATCATCGCTGCGCCTTCAATCCCGACAAATACCCAGACCATGACCATCAGCGAGCCTTTAATTTGATCAAGGAGTCCACCAGCAGTCATCGCATGCCAAACTAGGCTTTTGACTGACCCATCCGCAGCTAGATTGCTTGTGAAAGTTTGCCAAAAATGTTGAGTGAATACATCAGCTTTAAATAGGATAATCCCTGTGATTGAAAATACAACTAAAGGAATGAGCTTTGCAATCATAACAACCGCATTTACAAGGGCAGCAGTTTCTACTCCTCGGTCAACTAGAAACATTAATATCCATGAGATTATTGAAACAATAATTACTGATAAAACAGTCAACGAACCATTGGAATTAGCAAACTTGCCAGGGAAGAAATAGTCAGCAGATGTCATCATTAAAACTGCAAAACCAATTGTTCCAGTCCAAGCTGAAATCCAGTAACCCCATCCTGATAGAAAACCGATAAAGTCTCCAAACCCTTCTCGAGCATAATCAGAGACTCCCGAAAGTTTGGGTCTAATTGTAATCAGTCGATTAAAACTCAAGACAAGCATGAAAATCCCAAAACCAATAAAGAGCCATGAAATCATGACTCCACCGGGTGTTGAACCATTGGCGAGGTCATTAGCAAGATTGAAGACTCCACCTCCAATTGCTCCAGAAATAATAATTGCTAATAGTGCAAAAAGGCTAATCCCTTTTGTTTTCTTGTTTTCCATTTACTCACTTTCTACTATTTAATCATAAATTTCCTATAATTAAATTTGTATAATATCATTTATAAATATAAAAGAGTCTCTTGAATATAGAGACTATTTTATATTCTTCAATTATAATTATACTATCAGTTCTTTATTATACACTTTTTATACACTTTAGTAAAACAGAAATGTATTTTATAAAGAATATATCAAACCTGATATTCTCTCAAAAATTCAGATAAGAGTTTAAGGCCTTGACGTAAGGTTGTTTCATCTGTACAATATCCAATCCTAGCATAGCCTGGTAAATCAAAACGATTTCCAGGAATAATTAGGACACCTTTTTCACGAAGAAGTTGGATTGCAAAATCTTCAGTTTTTGTCGGATCAAGTTCTTCAAATTTAACAAAACTTACAGAGACTGCATTGGGATAAACCATTGAGACTAAAGGTTCATTTTCCACCCATTCTTTCAAAATGGATAAATTACCTTTGACAATTTTACGAGCGCGTTCAAGTACTTTATCTTTATGTTTCAATACTAAAGCCGCTACGGCGTCATCAAATACCCCGGTACAAATCAAGGTATAATCCCGGATTTTTCTAAATTCATTACAAAGGTCACGGTCTTGAGTGGCTACCCAACCCACACGAATTCCTGGTACAGAATAAGTTTTAGAAATAGAGTTAGTTGATATTCCTTTTTCATATAAATCAGCAATAGGTGAATAAGGCGTTTCTTCATCTAGTGGAAGATAAACTTCATCACAAAGAATATAAGCATCAACACTGCGTGCAATTTCAACCACTTCTGACAAAAATTTAGGACTCATGATTGCTCCAGTGGGTTGGGCCGCATTGTTTAAACAAATAAGTTTTGTATTACTTTTAACTAAACGACGTAATTCTTCAATTTGTGGCAACCAATTATTTTCTTCTTTAATATGCCAATAATCAACTTGGGCACCTAATGTTTTAGGCCAATCATACAGTTGTTGATAAGAAGGATATTGAGCAATCACATGATCGCCTTGACCAATTAATCCTAAAATTGTAAGGAAATTTGCTCCGGTAGCTCCATTTGTAGATAAAATATTATCCTCTGGCACTCTTTTATAAAGTTTTGCCACTTCTGATTTAAAGGCTAGTGAACCCTCAATCCAACCATAACTGAATTTTTCTTTCATCATCTGTGACATAAAAGCTTCGCCATTATCTTCTTCAAAGGCCAAAACTTCTTCCAAAGATAACGAGCAATATCAATCGTTGCAGATTTTTCCCAAACATTGAGCCAGTCTTCACAACCAAATTGTACAAGTTCCATAAGTTTTATTTGCAAATTTAAATATTTTTTTAAAAAAAATCATTTAAATTTGTCTTCCTCTCTTTATTTTTTTACTGACAGATTTAGTAATCATTTTACCTTAATATTTATCGCCGATACTTACATCTTGTCAGTAACTTTATCAATATAAATCGTTTACATGTTAATTGTACAATAATTATTGATAAAATATCGGAAAGTTTATCGATTTTTAGACTACATTTATAAAAAAATGCTACATCAAAAATGTAGCATTTTTATCTTTAAGGAATAATCTTTGTTCCTGAATCATTATTGAGGAAGTCTTCAAGATTTTCCAAAGAAGTAATTGTTGCAGGACGACCTGTACGAGCAACAAATTCCATTGCTGCTTCGACTTTCGGAAGCATTGAACCTGCAGCAAATTGACCTTCTTCAATATAAGCTTTCATTTCTGCCATTGTTACTGTTTCTAGTTTTTTCTGATTAGGTTTATTGAAATTAACAAAAACATTATCTACCGCAGTCAAAATCAAAAGATTATCTGCTTCAACAAGTTCAGCTACTTTCGCTGCTGAAAAGTCTTTATCAATAACAGCTTCAACCCCTTCATAACCATCCTTAGTTTCAATGACAGGAATTCCACCACCACCAGATACAGTCACCAAAACACTTGATGAGATTAGTGGCTTAATCGCTTCGGCTTCAACGATACGTGTTGGTTTAGGACTTGGAACTACTCTTCGATAGCCGCGGCCAGAATCTTCAACAAATACCCAGTCGGGGTATTGAGCTTTCATTTCTGCCAATCCTTTTTCATCGTAGAATGGACCAATTGGTTTAGTAGGTTTTTCAAAAGCTTGGTCATCCTTATCAACAACTGTACGAGTCACTACAGAGATGACTGGAACACGTTCCATATTATTTTTTATCAAAGCTCTTGTAAAAGCTTGCCCCATCCAGAAACCAATTTGTCCTTGAGTCATTGCAACAGCTGTATCAATTGGCATAGCTGGATTTTTAGGACTATCTGCTGCTAATTGTTGCAATAAAAGATTTCCGACTTGTGGTCCGTTACCATGAGTGACAACCATTTCCACATCATTATTTCTAATAAGAGGAATCAATTGTTCTGCTGTTGTTTCAAGTGCTTTTTCTTGCGCTTTTGCTGTTGGGTCATCTGTTAAAATAGCGTTACCACCTAGGGCTACGACCATACGTCTTACCATGAAATTATTTCTCCTCTATCTTTTTTCTTATTTAAGGAACAATTCTTGTTCCACTACCAGATTTGACAAAATTTTCAACATTGTCAAGGCTAGTAATTGTAGCAGTCTTACCTGTTCGTTCAACAAAACTGACAGCTGCTTCGACTTTTGGTCCCATTGAACCTTTTGCAAAGCGTTCTTCGTCAACATATTTGCGCATTTCAGAAACTTTGACTGTTTCCAAATGAACTTGGTTTTCTTTCCCATAGTTCAAATATACGTCACCACCGCTTGTTAAAATCAAAAGCTCGTCAGCTCCAACCATCTCAGCCAGTTTAGCTGCAGAGAAATCTTTATCAATTACGGCTTCAACACCTTGATAACCATTACCATCTTTAATGACGGGAATTCCACCACCGCCAGAAGCAATCAATAGACTACCAGATTCTAAGATTGGTCCAAAAGCTTTGGCTTCAATAATTTCAAGTGGTTTAGGACTTGGAACAACTCGGCGATATCCGCGACCAGCGTCTTCCATTAATTCCCAATCAGGAAATTGCTTCTTAATTTCTGGCAATTGTTCTTCTGTGTAAAAAGGACCAATTGGTTTACTAGCATTTTTAAAAGCTGGATCATTTTCATCAACCAATGTTTGAGTCACTGCTGAAATAACTGGATAACGCTCCAAGCCATTATTTGCCATTGCTCTTGTAAATGCTTGAACGGTCCAAAAACCAATCTCACCTTGGGTCATTGCTCCAACTGTATCCAATGGCATAGCTGGATTTTTTTCACTATCTGAACCTAGTTGTTGTAAAAGTAAGTTTCCAACCTGTGGTCCATTTCCATGAGTCACAACCATTTGCCGGTCATTATCTTTAATTAATGGCATCAATTGTTCAGCTGTAACTTCAAGTGCTTCTTTTTGAGCCTTCGCTGATGGGTCTTTCGACAGAATAGCATTCCCACCAAGGGCTACAACAATACGTTTTACCATTTCTGTACCCCTTCGCTTAATTTTTTATTTCTTTTTTGTTAATATCGCTACGAACGACGAAGTAAACAATAAATGTCACTACAATCAGTGGAACAACAGCAACAAGTAATGTATTACCATCAATTCCAAGTGCATCTTGCAAGCCAAGCCAGTTTCCATATACTCCAAAAACAGCAAGGATTCCTAAAACTGTTAAAACAAAAGTTGCAATTAATTCTGCTGTGGACATTTTAGTGCCATATTCTTTTTTGCCCAAAGCATAAAGAATGAAACCAACAGCATAGAGAATTAATGAAAGCCAAACAAATTGCCAACCTGAATAGTACAATGCTAAAATTTGGAAAGCAGCTGCGATGAAACCAATAATAATGTTACTTGTTTTCTTTTCTTGAATCCCTAATTTAAAGAGGTATAAACCAACTAAGGCGTAACAAATCATGATAACAGCAGTACAAAGGTAAACAAAAACATTGTAAGCATCAGCTACAAAATAAGTAACAATCAAGAAGATTTGAACTATTAATTGTGTCAACAAAAGTGAGTTTTTAGGTGCACCTTTGTCATTAAGTTTACCAAACCAACTAGGAAGTAATTTTTGTTCTGACAATTGTTGTGTTGCCTCAACTGGAAGCATTGTCCATGATAACCAAGCACCAAGAAGTGAAATCACCAGACCAATAGCCATTAGTGAGCCACCCCAACCACCAACCATGGCGTTCAAAATATGAACTAAACCAGGTTGTCCTGTGTTTGCTAACTCTTGTTGACTCATAAAACCAAATGGTAATAATGAGAGCAAGATATAAATTACTAACAAGGCAATCAAACCAAGAATTGAAGCTTTACCGGCATCTGATTTACGTTTTGCACGGTCACCCATCATAGCAGCACCTTCAATACCGACAAAGACCCAAATCATAACCATAAGTGAACCTTTGACTTGATTGAATAAATCTCCGCCAGTCATATTTGACCAAGTTAAACTCTTGATGACACCGTCAGCATTTGTATTCGCAACGAAATTTTGCCAGAAGTGAGCGCTGAATACTCCAGCTTTAAATGTTACTATTCCAGCAATTACAAAAACAAACAAGGGAATCAATTTTGCAACGAGGACAATTGCATTAATAGCAGCAGCCCCTTCAACACCTCGCATAACGAGTAAGGTCAATCCCCACGAAACAATTGAAACAACAATTACTGACAGAATGGTCAAAGAACCATTCTTAGCTTGAAATACGCCGGGGAAGAAATAGTCAACGGAAGTCATCATCAAAACAGCAAAGGCAATGTTACCTGCCCAGGCAGATAACCAATAACCCCAGCCTGAGATGAAACCAACCATATTACCAAAACCAGCACGTGCATAATCTGATACACCTGAAAGTTCAGGTTTATTTACCACCAAATGATTTAGTGATAAAACCAACATTAAAATACCAAAACCAATAACGATCCATGAAATGATAACACCACCAGGTGATGCATTTGTTGCTAAATCGTTAGAGAGATTGAATACCCCACCACCAATTGCTCCAGAAACAATAATCGCAACTAAAGCAGCAAGGCCAATTCCTTTTTTATTTTCTGCGTCCATATCAATCCTTTCAGTGATTTCAACCGCCAAAACAGTCTAATTTTATCTTAGACTGCTTTCAACGACTTAAATCAAAATCTATCAGTTTACTGACAGCTCTGTCAGTAAACTGACAAATTATCTATTTTAATTATTTAAAATCTTCAGGAACTGCTGGGATAAATAAATTACCCAAAGTTGCAGCCATGATTGCTTTGATAGAGTGCATACGATTTTCTGCTTCTTCAAATTGTCGAGCATATTTAGAACGGAATACTTCGTCAGTCACTTCCATTTCTGTCAAACCATATTTTTCTTTGATTTCTTTACCATATTCAGTTTCAGTATCATGGAATGCTGGTAAGCAGTGCATAAAGATCAATTGACCATTGTCAGCATTTCCAGTCATTTTAAGCATATCCATTGTGATACGGTATGGAGTCAAAAGTTTAACACGTTCTTCCCAGTTAGATTCTCCCATTGATACCCAAACGTCTGAGTAAATAATGTTTGCGCCTTTAACACCTTCTTCAATATTTGAAGTTGCAAGGGGGTTAGCACCTGATTTTTCAGCAAATTTATTTGCAATATCCATAACTTCTTTAGTAGGATGAAGTGAATCTGGAGCAACAATATGAACATTCACACCAAGCATAGAACCAGTTACGATAAGTGAGTTTGCCATGTTGTTACGACCATCACCTACGTAGACTAATGTCAAACCTTTAAGATGTCCAAAGTTTTCTTTAACAGTCATAAAGTCTGCAATCATTTGTGTTGGATGCCAATCATCTGTCAAACCATTCCAAACTGGAACACCAGAGTATTTTGCCAAATCTTCAACTTCTTTTTGAGAAAATCCACGACGTTCGATAGCATCAAACATTGAACCAAGCACGCGAGCTGTATCTTCTGTTGATTCTTTAATTCCCAATTGAATATCGTTAGCTCCAAGGTATTCTGGATGAGCCCCAAGGTCAATTGCAGCAGTTGTAAAGGCAGCACGTGTACGAGTTGAAGTTTTTGCAAAGAGCAAGGCAATATTTTTACCTTCAAGGTAGTGGTGAGGAATATTTTGTTGTTTCAATGCTTTCAAATGAAGACCAAAATCAACAAGGTAGTTAATTTCAGCTGGTGTGAAATCTTTTTCAGCAAGTAAGCTGCGACCTTGGAATACTGAGTTTACTTCTGCTTTTGTAATAAGTGGTGATGTCATTATTTTTTCTTCCTTTTTCTATTTTTATTATATTTAATGAATTTTTTAAATTACATTAATAAGCTAGTGATTCACTCTTTCCTAAATAATTTAATTATCAAGTGAATCTATGAAATTATAAGTTTAAAGTTTCTCTTCCTAAGCTATCAATGAACTTACGAAGATATTTTTAAATCTTTAAGATTACAAATCTTCACGCCAAAGTGGTTGTGACATACAACGTGCACCACCACGGCCACGACCAAGTTCGCTTGAAAGAATTTCATGAACTTTGATTCCATGCTCTTTCAATAACTCAACAGTTACATAGTTACGGTCGTAAGTAACGATTTCACCGGGTGCGATAGCAAGTGTATTTGATCCATCATTCCATTGTTCGCGAGGAGCGGCAATTGGATCACCTGCACCACATTCAATTAAGTCAAGTTCTGAAAGATTCAAGACTTTCTTGAGTGCTGCTTTAAGGTCAGTCAAATGTTCAATTTCAACTTCGTCATCTTTACCAGGGCGAAGAATGAAGACATTGATATTACCAGCACCATCCATAATTCCTGGGAAGACAGTAAATTGATCATGGTTAATCATTGTAAATACTGTATCCAAATGCATCATTGCATGGTTATGAGGAATTTCAACCGCAAGTACAGTGTCAAATGTTGAAAGTGGGTTTGCAAACAACTCTTTAGCAAGATTTTGAATTGTTTTAGATGAAGTACGTTCTGAAACCCCGATAGCTACTGTTGTTTTGTTAAGAATTAATTCATCACCACCTTCGATACGAGTGGTATGGTTACGATCACGCCAGATTGGAGTATCTTTGAAACGTGGGTGATTAGCCATAACATACTCTGTAATCAAGCTTTCAGGTTGACGAGCTGGGAAGGTCATTTTATTAATGGTCATTCCGACACCCATTGAAGCTTGTGGGTCACGTGTGAAGTAGGCATTTGGTAATGGATTGAGGTAGAAATAATTTTCTCCACCAGATCCTGCCATATCGCTAAGTGCTGTACGTTTGATATCCAATTCATTTTTACGAACGCCAGCATAGATTTTTTCGACCATATCTTTTGTTGACATTGAAGTCAAATATTCAGTCAAACCATCATATGTGCGTCCTGGACGGTAACCCGCTTCGTGTAATAAGTGACTTAAGAATTCTTCTTTTGTTTCAGATGATTTTTCAAAAACTTCTGTTGCAAGATTTTCAATATAAACAGTTTCTGCACCATTATCACGCAAAGTTTGAGCAAAGAAATCATGCTCTTTTTGAGCAATTTTGAGATATGGAATATCATCAAATAAAAGTTGTTTCATTGTGTCTGGGGTAATATTTTCAACTTCCGCACCTGGGCGGTGGAGGAGGACTGATTTTAATTTCCCAATTTCTGAGTTAACATTAATTCCATTGTTCATTTTGGAGTATCCTTTCTGATTTCGATTTGGTATTATTGGAATCGTTTACAAGAAAATTATACATCTATGCATATTTTTTGTCAAGCACTTATGCTACACTTTACAAAGGTTTATTCATTTATACATGTTTTTTTATATTCTGACAATTTCACGTTTATTCATTTCTTTTGTTATCATGCGATTCTTAGGCTTTTATTAAAAAAGCTTATTTTACAAAAGTATTTTAAAAAGGCAACAAAAAAATCTCTTATCCTAAAGAATTAAATCTTTTTGAATAAGAGATTAAATGAAAAATTTATTTTTTACATATTTTCAGGTGCAGCAACCCCAAGAAGACGCAATGCTTCTTTCAAGACGATTGAAGTAGCGCTAATCAAAGCCAAACGGCCATCCAATTGAGCATCATCTTCTAAAATGCGA
>OAXJ01002237.1_pt1 | contig 10059 bp, 3 predicted proteins | sample 1517241 | NCBI WGS metagenome assembly OAXJ01 (sample SAMEA2580293, study PRJEB22360) | human gut metagenome | biome: human gut; feature: human-associated habitat; material: faeces | place: Denmark | collected 2008/2010 | reverse complement strand
GAAACCTGCGTGTCTTTTTGCTGCTGAATCTTATTATTATGGCTATTACGGCAGCATTCAACCTGACATTGGGAGAAGTAGACTGGGTGGCTTATCTGCTTTATTTTTTCCTGATCAGTGTACCTACGTTGATTTTTATCATCGGATTGGCTATCTTTTTGATGCTGGTGCTTAAAAATCAGGCATTGACATTTGTATTGCTGCTGGGATATATCGGCTTGACGGTTTTCTATATTGAAGATAAGTTTTATTATCTTTTCGATTATATGGCCTATAGTCTTCCTTTGGTAAAGTCCAGTATTGTCGGCTTTTCCAACTGGGAAGTGATCTTGAATCATCGTGGCATTTACTTACTTGCCGGATTAGCGTTTGTCTTTTTCACTATTTCTCTGTTTCGGCGCCTTCCGAACTCATCGCGTAGTAATTATCCGTGGTTAGTTCTCTCTTTCTGTACTCTTATGTTAGCCTTCGTATGTGGTTACTGGCATATACATTCAATTTTGTATCAGAGTGATATACGGGCTACATATACGAAGATCAACAATCAATATGTTTCTACTCCGAAGATGTTCATTCATGAATATGATCTTTCAGTAGAACAGCATTCAGATGATTTTCTGTCGGAAGTAACAGTAAAAGGCGTGGCATTGGATTCATCTGCCGTATTCACTTTCTGTTTGAATCCGGGATTAACCGTGCATTCCGTCCGGTCGGGAGAACAACCGCTCAATTTTAAACGTGACAAGCAAATTGTGTTAGTGGATTTCGGAACAAACCTTGCCAAAGGAGATACGGTTTCTGTAACCTTCAGGTATGACGGGCAAATAGATAATTCATTCTGCTATCTGGATATTCCCCCCGAAGTATTGCAAGCCTCCAATAAGAAGTTTCTGTTTAACATAGACAAACAGTATAGTTTTCAGACAAAAGATTATCTGATGCTTACTCCTGAGACTTATTGGTATCCCCGTGCAGGAACAAGCTATAGTGACAAAAATCCTGATTGGCAACAAACTTATTTCAGTAATTATCGGTTGAAAGTCAAGCCTCTTCCGGGATTAGTGCCTATTTCCCAAGGTGAAGGAAAATGTGATGAGGAAGGAGTTTATTCGTTTAAAGGAGATTTTCCGTCTCAGACATTATCTTTATTAATAGGTGATTATCAGCAAAAAAGTGTCTATGCGGACAGTATTCTTTATAGTGTGTGGCACCTGAAGGATCACGACTATTTTACAGCGTCGTTCGATTCCATTCACGATACTATTCCCTGGCTTATACGTAATGTTAAAGATCAGTTGGCACGGCAATATAAACTGGATTATCCTTTTAAGCGATTCTCTATCATAGAAGTTCCGGTACAGTTTGCCAGCTATGAACGTGCCTGGTCTCAGGCCCAGGAAACGGTTCAGCCGGAAATGGTATTGTTCCCTGAAAAAGGAGCCATATTCTGGGAACTGGATGTAAAAAGGCAGGTTAAGAATCAGATCCGGTGGTCGGGAGAGAATGAGATCACTGTACAGGAAGCCCAGATGCGTACATTTAGTAATTTTGCCTGGATGTTTATGCGGACAGAAGGTGATTATAACTTTTCAACAGGTAGTAGGGGACGGGGAAATCTTTCGTCTGTGGCAAATCCTTATTTCCTTTTCCCGCAGATTTATAATTTCCGGTACAATATTTATTCCTCGGAATGGCCTGTAGCCAATCGTGCCATTGAGTTGTATCTGCAAAAGAAGTCAGAAAATGAAGGATGGGAGCGCCAGATAAATGGACTTAGTAATAACGAGAAGGCCAATCTTCTGCTGGAAAAACATACATTCAAGGAGTTGCTGGCTGATGTGGAACAGCGTAATCTGCAAAATAATATCGTAGGACTGGAGGCGAGCCGTATTTTCGCCCGATCAGAAATCAATATGGGGGTCGATGCTTTCAGAGATTCATTGTATGCGATGCTGAAGCGTAATACTTTTCTGAATATTAAGTTCGAAAATATGCTGGATACGCTAGGACAAATGAGCCGCACGGATATCTATTCCTCTTTGAAAGAATGGGAACAACTGACTCCTCTTCCTTTTTATTCGATCGGAGAGCCCGAGTTGACCAAAGTTGTCAATAAGGGGGGAGAAGAATTCTTTGTATTGAAAGTGCTGGTGAGCAATAACTCTGATTACGACGGAATAATACAGATGAATGTTCTTCAGAATGGCTGGTGGTACCAACCTCTGGAAGATCCCAGAGCCAGAAAAAAGGTTGAGATAGCTGCCCATACAACTAAAGAGTTTGTATCTGTCTGGGAAGAACAAATCCGTGAGGTAGAGGTCAACACGATGATTTCCGGAAATCTTCCTTATATGATCCGGCAATCCATAGGCAACGTAAAACAAGAACGAAATAAAATAGTCAAGGACAGTATCTATACACTACCGGAGTCGTCATTAGAAATGCCGGGAGAGATTATTGTGGATAATGAAGATTCTACTCTCTTTGTACTTTCTACTCCTCCTGTTGTAGGGCTTCTTCCTAAATGGCTGGATGAAGTAGAGGAAACTCCTTTTAAATATTCGGGTATATCCTGGTGGCGTGCGCCTTTACAATGGACGGCTACTACCAATGCTAAATATTATGGTAAATATATCCGTTCGGCTTATGTGATAAAGAGTGGAGACGGTAGTCAGACGGCTACATGGAAAATACCTGTGCCGGAAGCCGGTCAGTACGAACTCTATTATTATGTATTCAAGAACGATGAGCTGAGATGGAATGACCGCCTTCAAGGTGAATATCATTTTAGGGTGGCGTATGACAGTGAGGTAGAAGATGCCTATATCAACCTGAGAAAAGCCAATGAAGGTTGGGAACAGCTTGGTACTTATTATTTTAGTGCCGATACGGTTCGTGTCGTATTGACAGATGAATGTAAACTGCGGTCTGTGACGGCTGATGCAGTGAAAATAGTGAAACGATAATTATTAAAACAGCAAACTATATGCAAAGTGACTTACTACTATTTAAAAGAGTGCTGCTGACAATCGTAACTTTTACCGGGATTGCCCTGACATCGCAGGGGCAAATTCCCTTGACGATTGACAAGGCAATGGAGATTGCGCAGGAGAATAGTCCTTCTCTTCGCCGTTCCTATATGAATCTGGAGAGATATAAGCAGAATCTGCTGGCGCAGAAGGCTTCTTTAAAATCTCGATTTTCATTAAATTTGAATCCGGTGGACTATAACAAGAACAGGCGTTTTGATAATCGTTTGTCACAATGGTACACGAACGAAACATTCAACACCAGTGGAACTTTTCAGGTTGATCAGCCTATTTTATGGACAGACGGTACTATTTCTTTAATAAATCGTTTCGGATGGCAGGACAATAGTTCCATCATAGAAGGCGATAAGACCAGTAACCGTGCATTCAGCAATGACCTTTATCTGCAGTTGACTCAGCCTATTTTCACTTACAACAAGCGTAAAATGGAATTGAAGCAGATAGAGTATGATTATGAAAATGCCAATATTAGTTATGCTTTACAACAGCTGAATACGGAAAAAAGTATAACCGATCAGTTTTATTCGGTTTATATGGCACAAAGTAACCTGGAAATCAGTCGCGAAGAATTGGTCAATGCCCAGCAGAGTTATGATATTATAAAAAATAAAGTAGAAGCGGATTTGGCAGCTAAAGACGAACTCTTTCAGGCCGAACTGAATCTTGCTACGGCTCGTTCGTCTGTAGACGAAAGTCAGGTGAATCTGGAGAATGCGAAAGACAAACTCAAACAGACTCTCGGAATGAGGCTGGATGAAGATATTCTCGTATTTGCGGAAGTGGAGATTAAACCGATTCAGGTAAATCTGGACCAGGCCATATCGCATGGATTGGGTTCGCGTCTGGAACTTCGTCAACGTGAAATAGAGAGCAAGGAACTTGAGTTCGATATGATTAAGACAAAAGCGCTGAACGAGTTTAAAGGAGATGTATCTATCTCTTTCGGATTGATAGGAGATAATAGCCACCTGAATAAAGTTTATAATAATCCGACACAGAATCCGAGGGTTTCTATCAGCTTTGCTGTTCCTATTTTCGACTGGGGTGAAAAGAAAGCAAGGATTAAAGCACAAAAGATGGCCCAACGGATTAATGAACTCGAGTTTCAAGAGGATAAAGTGGATATCGAGCTGAATATTCGTCAGGTATGGCGTAACCTCGAAAACCTCCGGACTCAGATTAAAATCGCCGAGCAAAATGTACAGAATGCACAGTTGACCTATGATCTGAATCAGACTCGTTATCGGGAAGGTGACATAACCGGTATGGAAATGAGCCAGTTCCAGACTCAGCTTTCGAATAAGAAGATTACTTATACGCAGGCGTTGATTAATTACAGAATAGAATTACTTAATCTTAAAATCCTTTCATTGTATGATTTCGACAAGAATATCCCTCTTGTTCCTATGAAAGACATTATTGATAAAAAATAAGCAGACCATGAAACAGTATCAAATTTTTATTGCATCTTCTTTGTTAACAACCTTATTGTTAACTGGCTGTGGCAACAAACCACAAAACGCACCCAATAATATTGCAACTCCGGTATCTGTCGTGGAGCTGAAGAAAGGTTCTATCAGTAAATTAATAAATACAACAGGAACAGTGCAGCCGACTTACGGTGTATCTCAGAATGCGGAAATGAGCGGATTTTATAAACTTCAGACTAATCCGAGAACCGGAAAACCTTTCAAAATGGGAGACAAGGTAAGTAAGGGGGAACTGATAATCCGTCTGGAAGACAAGGAGTATGAAAACGGAATCGCTATTGACGCTAAAAAACTAAGTCTTGAAATTGCCGAACAGGAACAGTCAAAGCAGAAAGCTCTCTATGAAAAAGGTGGGGTGACGATGAGTGAAATGCGGAATACGGAAGTAAAAGTAACGAATGCCCGTTACGATTATGAAAACGCAAAACTTAATCTGGAGAAGATGAAAGTGAAAGCTCCGTTTGATGGTGTGATTGTTGATTTGCCTCACTATACGGCCGATACAAGAGTGGAACAGGGAAAGGCTATGGTGAGTCTGATGGCTTATGATAAAATGTATATGGATATCAATCTGCCGGAAAGCAGCATTCGTTATGTCAAGGAAGCGCAACCAGTATATATTACTCATTATACCATCCCCGGAGATACTTTAAAAGCGAGAGTCGGTGAGTTGTCTCCTGCAATCAGTACGGAGACACGTACTTTTAAAGGAAAGATTCTGATTGATAATGACCAACTGAAGTTGCGTCCGGGTATGTTCGCCAAAGCAGATATTATCGTTGACAGAGCTGATAGTTCTATCATTATACCTAAAGACGTAATCTTGTCCAATCGTCGCCGGAAATACGTATATATCGTCGAAAAGAATACGGCAAAGATACGCAATCTGCAAACAGGTCTGGAGGATGAATATAATATCGAAATTCTATCCGGACTTAATGTAAATGACAATTTGGTAGTGAAGGGTTTTGAAACACTGAAAGAAGACGCCAAAGTCAAAATCCAAAAGTAAATCATGGATGCGATATATGACCGCATCTTTTGAAAATAGGAAATACTTATGAAGAATATAATCAAATTTGCAGTAGGCAATCCGGTTACGATTTGTATGGTAGTATTTGCCCTCTTATTGCTGGGAAAAGTATCATACGATCAGTTGAGTGTGGATTTATTGCCCGATCTGAATAATCCCCGCCTGTTTATTGAATTAAAGGCGGGTGAACGCCCTCCCGAGGAGATCGAAAAGCAATTCGTTAAAAATATGGAGTCTATGGCGATCCGGCAGAGTGATGTTACTCAGGTCTCTTCTGTGATTAAAGCCGGGACGGCACGAATTACTGTAGAGTATACCTGGACAAAGGACATGGATGAGGCTTTTCTTGATTTGCAGAAAGCCATGAATCCGTTTGCCCAGAACAAGGATATCACTGAACTGAAGATTACGCAGCATGATGCGAACTTGTCTCCGGTAGTTTTGGTGGGAATGTCTCATCAGAGTATTACAGATATGGCGGAATTGAGGAAAATTGCTGAAAGCTATATCCGTAATGAGTTGATTCGTCTGGAAGGTGTGGCTGAAGTTACGCTTTCGGGAGAAGAAGTCAGCACTCTTACCATTCAGACTGATCCTTATAAACTGGATGCTTTTCAACTGAAAATAGAAGATATCGCTTCGCGCATCGAATCGAACAATCAAAGCATATCTGGGGGACGGGTCAGTGAACTGGGATTACAATATCTGGTGAAAAGTTCGAGCTTGTTTGCTTCAGAAGATGATATCAACTCATTGATTGTCGGATACAAAGCGATACAACAAGAGGAAGCATCTGGAAACAATGCTACGGGTACAGCAACCGCCAACAGTAATAAAGCTCCTGTTTTTTTGAAGGAAGTGGCTACTGTGCAGTTTTTGAACGCTCGTCCGGAGAACATTGTACGGATTAACGGGAAGCGTAGTATCGGACTGTCTATTTATAAGGAGATGCGTTTTAATACTGTAAAAGTGGTGGATGAGGTAACCCGCCAATTGGCAGTGATAGAGAATGCATTGCCCGGTTATCATTTTCAGGTGATTTCGAATCAGGGTACTTTTATAAAAAGTGCGATCGGAGAAGTAAAGAGCAGTGCTGTTTTGGGTGTTATCCTCGCTATTGTAGTCTTGTTTGTATTCCTTCGCCGGATGGGGACAACACTGATTGTCAGCCTTGCTATTCCAATCTCCATTGTAGCTACTTTCAATCTGATGTTCTTTAATGGGCTGACGCTGAATATTATGACATTAGGAGGACTGGCGCTCGGGGCGGGTATGCTGGTGGATAATGCGATTGTCGTCATAGAAAGTATCTTCCGAAATCAGGAAAAAGGATTGAGTATCAAAGAGGCTGCTATTAACGGGACAGCAGAAGTTGCCAATGCGGTAATTGCTTCTACTCTGACTACTATTGTCGTCTTCCTGCCGATTGTTTATCTTCACGGAGCTTCGGGCGAACTGTTTAAAGATCAGGCATGGACGGTAACTTTCTCACTGGTCTCTTCTTTGTTTGTGGCTATTCTGGTGATTCCGATGTTATATATCCAGCTTTCCGGCAAGAAGATTAAGCTGGAAGAAGTGAAGTCCATTCGTATTGCGGGATATAGCAGAGTGCTTCGCAGGCTGATTCAGCGACGTTGGCTGGTGGTCGGTATGGCAGTGTTGCTTCTTATCGTGACTGGGTTACTGACTCCGTTTATCGGAACTGAGTTTATGCCCCGTGCGGAAAGCAAGACGTTTACGGCTGTAGTCAAAATGCCCGAAGGTACACAGATGGAACGTACTTCCGCTGCTGTAGGCAATTTGGAAGAATTGTTATATACCATTGTTGGCAGTGATTCTTTATGTACGGTATACAGCCATATCGGAGAGGGAAGTGGTTCGGAAAATGCGATATTTGAAGGAGAAAATACAGCAATGATGAAAGTGATCCTTTCACCGGAATGTACACTTTCACCGGAAAAGGTGATTGCGTCTTTCGTGGAATCGGCCAAGAATCCTGACGGACTGGAACTGACGATTCAGCAGGATGAGAATTCTCTGAGTTCACTGTTAGGAAGCGAAGGGGCTCCTATTGTTGTGGAGGTCAAAGGAGAGGAGTTGGATGAGATTGCTCAGTTGACTGAAGAGGTGAAGGAACGGATGATTGGCGTAAATGGAATCTATGATGTTATTACTTCCGTGGAAGACGGTGCTCCGGAAGTTGTGATCTCGATTGACCGTACGATAGCCGGTATCAATAATCTGAGTGTGGCTATGGTAATCGAACAATTGAAGCAGCAATTAAGCGGTAAGGAAGTCGGTAAAATGGAATATCGCGGTGAGATGCGTGATATCGTCATAAAGGTGCCGGATATCCCGTTGAGTTCTCTTGGTGCTCTTGTCATCAAAAGTGGAACACAGGAATTTGTATTACAAGAGATTGCTACCATTACTCACGGACAAGCGCCCAAGGAGATTCTGCGCCGCAATCAAAGCCGTATCGGTAAGGTGATGGCTAATATGGATGCGAGTAAATCACTGGATAAAGTAGCAGCCGAAGTGCGTGAAACGGTGAAAGGTATTGAATTGCCTGCTAACTACAGTATCACAGTGACAGGAGAAGAAGAAAAACGACAAGAATCAATGAACAGTCTGTTGTTTGCTCTGATGCTTTCTGTTGTACTTGTCTATATGGTGATGGCTTCCCAGTTTGAATCCTTGCTGCATCCGTTTACGATCTTGCTGACTATTCCTCTGGCTGTAGTAGGTGCTATCTTACTTTTCTTCATTACTGGAACCACTATCAATATGATGGGAGTCATCGGTATTGTCATGCTGGGAGGTATTGCCGTCAATAACTCTATCATTCTGGTAGACCGTATCAATCAGCTTAGTCAGGCGGGAATGGAGTTGACTGATGCCATTGTAGAAGCAGGGCAACAGCGTATCCGTCCGATCATCATGACTACTTTGACTACGATTCTGGCCATGCTTCCGATGACATTCAGTTTTGGTGAAGGTGCTTCTTTACGTTCACCAATGGCTATAGCTGTGATCGGAGGATTGATAACTTCTACTCTGATGAGTTTGATGGTTATTCCTTGTGTCTATTATGTCTTGGAGAATATCAAAAGACGTATAAATCGCCGAACTAAAAACAGCTGAAGATGAACTTTTTACTAAATAGGAGAATAACGATTTGTATGCTGTTTATTGCACTCAGCCTGCTGGGCTATGTGTCGTATAAACAACTTCCGGTGGAGTTGCTGCCCAACGCAGAACTTCCGGTTCTGTTTGTCCAGGTGTCGTCACAGCAGGATATGGACCCTTCGTATGTAGAGTCGGAAGTGATTATTCCACTCGAAGGAGCGGTCAGTGCGATAGGTGGAGTAGACAAACTGCAATCCTACATTGACAGGAGGCAGTCCAGCATACAGATTGACTTTAAAAAGAATATCAACTTCAAGATGACCAGTCTTAAACTGCAGGAGAAAGTGAATGAAATCGCAGCCTCCCTGCCGACCGGTTTTACTGTACAGGTACAGAAAGTGGATATTGCTCAGATGAATAATAACTTCATGGTGCTTCAAGTGCGTGGTACGGGAGGAACTGACCGTGTCCGGAGTCTGGTAGACGAGGATGTTCGTTCTGATCTGGAGAACATAGATGGAGTAGCTTCCGTCAATATCTACGGAGGACGGCAGAAAGCCATTGAAGTGCGTCTGAATCCGGAGGCTTGCAAAGCTCTGAACCTCACAGCTTCCAAAATAAGCGGTTTGCTTTCGCAGAATACCCAGGAAAAGACATTTGTAGGCTTCGCAGATGAACCCGACAGCAAGAATTTTGTCCATGTCAATGCGATGTATACCAAAGTCTCTGATTTGGAGAATATAGTTGTCGCTCCCGGTCCTATTCTGCTGAAAGACGTGGCAACCGTCTTTTTTGACTTGAAAGATGAAACCACTTATAGTCGTGTGAATGGAAAAGAAGCCGTCTCGGTTGCTTTGATCAATGATTCACAGGCTAATCTGATTGAACTTTCACACCGTGTATCCGATGTGATTGAAAAGCTGAATGAGAAACTGGCTCCGCTCGAACTGGAAATTGTCATTCAGGAGAACAAGGCTGAAACCATGGAAAATAATATCAACCAGATTATTAATCTGGCATTGGTAGGGGGATTATTGGCTGTGTTTGTTCTTTGGCTTTTCCTGAAGAATATGCGGCTGGTGTTTTTTATCGCACTTTCCATACCGATTTCTGTCTATACGGCTTTCAACTTCTTCTACGCTTTTGGTATTACTATCAATAGTCTTACCTTGGTAGGAATGGCGTTGGCCATCGGAATGCTGCTGGATAATAGTGTCGTGGTGCTTGAGAATATTTATCGTTTGTCGGGAAACGGCTATACGCCCGAACGTTCGGTAACGCAGGGAACAAAAGAAGTGTGGCGCTCCATTGTGGCGGCTACCCCCGCCACCATTACTTTATTTCCTCCAATAAGACC
>OAXJ01002218.1_pt1 | contig 10160 bp, 10 predicted proteins | sample 1517241 | NCBI WGS metagenome assembly OAXJ01 (sample SAMEA2580293, study PRJEB22360) | human gut metagenome | biome: human gut; feature: human-associated habitat; material: faeces | place: Denmark | collected 2008/2010 | reverse complement strand
GATTAATATATTTATGTGCAAACATTGCACATACTTAATATATTGTAATTATCTTTTGAAAAATAATTATATTTTATATATAATTTGCATGAAAACAAAGAAAAGGTTAGCAATATGGCAGAAAATAAACTCCCTTCAGGTGTAGGCAAAAAAATTGTTGAAGCTTTGAAAAAGCAAGCAGAAATAGAAATACAGCCAATACCTGACAGTGTTGAAGGTGCCGGCTCTCTTATTAAAGAACCTCAAGCTTCTCCGGCAGAAAATTTTGAAGAACAAATTACAGACACAGTTAGTCTTGATGACAACTTTGTTGATTTTTCATTAGAAGACAATGCTCCTGACGAGCTTGGCGATTATATGGAAAACTCATTTGACAATGATTTGGATAGCGCAAATCAAAGTGATTTTGATGAGCCATTCCCTTCAAGTATTACAGATAATTTAAATTTTGAAGAAACGGATACACCAATGTTTGAAGAAAAAGAAATGTTTAATCCAAACCCAGCAGTACAGCCCAGAATCAATGGCGTACCTCCACAAAAAAATTATTCAATGCCAGCAAACGTTGCCGTTTTGAAAAGGCTGATTATGCAGCTTCCGCAAGGCGTTACTAAACAAACTGGTGCACAAATTATCAGGCAGACAATGGAAGCCCTGGGTATTTCAATGAACAGCGTCCTAAAAGAAGCTCAACAAGGCCAAGACAGCCTTACAACAAGTGCAAAAGCTTGTATGGCTCAAATTCAGGAATACAGAAGCAATATCAAAACTCTTGAAAAACAGGTTCAAGATTACAAAAAACAGGCTGTTGCTTTAAATGACTTAATCAGCTTATTCATAATGACTGACAGACATTAATCAATAAAATATTATTCATAAAAAAAGCTCTATATTAATAGAGCTTTTTTGTTATATGTTTTAATCTTAAGGAGTGTCTGCTGGTTTACTTAGTTTTAAAACATCTTTGCAGGTATTGATATTTTGCATACCTTTAATCCAGGGCATTTTGTTGTGTTTTATTACATAAGCAGTACAAGCCCAGTCTCCATTTTGATCATGTAATACATCACCCATTGGGTACACTCCCCAATCGCCCTTTTTATTTTTGTCGTCGCATAGAGTACCCAATCTGAAACCATGTTGATCTATACCAATTACATTAGGTGGTTGCGGTCCATTTATATCAACAAGTGCGGCTCCTCCTCCGCATGGATACAGGCCATCACCTATTGACCAGGCCATACCATCTGCTGTAAAAAATGAAGGCTCAAATGTATATCCTTCTGTTCCATCAATATAAGTTCTTTCCCAGGTTTGCTCATTTGTTGTTGGGATTACGTTCATTGTTTCTCTATACCAGTTAATCGTTTTATCCTGGTCAAATTTCCAAAACATTGCATCACCATGTTTTGTCTCAATTGCAGTTGTTGCCGCATTAATTGTTGCAAAAGCCTTTTGGACTCCTGTTATATAACGGACTTCGTCAGAATAATCTTTAAGCGTTGGTATTGTAAGAGCTGCGATAACACCTACAATTGCTAATGTAAGAAGTGTTTCAGCAAGAGTAAATGCTGTTTTTACTTCAGGAAATTTCTTTTTCATATTCTATCCAATCTTTTTATTAACCGGCATTGAGTTGCGCAAACAGAGAATTAGCTTTTGCAATAATTTCTTCTCTGTATTGCATTAATTCACTGATACTAATATTTAATTGTTCTTTTACCAATGCTTCATCCATAACATCAGGTTCTTCGTGCGAAATTTTGTTAGCTGCATAAGCGAGTGTGCTGACCTGCGGCATTGATGAAGATAACGGGTCATGGTGATATTTTATACAGTTTGCAAGCAAAACAGACAACTTCCATTTTTTTGCAAGCAAAAAGCCCATATCAGCATGGTTGGTTTCAAACATTTCATTTTCGGCTTCAATAATATCCATACCGTTTTTAACCATAGTTCTAACTTTTTGATAAGTCATTGTATCTACAATGTTTAGTACGATTTTGCCGATATCATGTAAAAATCCGATTGTAAAAGCGTCTCCTGTATCAACAACGCCTGTTTTTTCCGCAAGGTACTCACAGGCAACAGCACATCTTAAAGAGTGCATCCACATATCACGACCGCCTTGTGAAGTAAGCATAGGTTTCATTGCTACAGCTATAATGATATTTTTTGTCTGAGTCATACCCAAAAGTGCCAGCGCTTTGTTAACAGAAGTAATCTCTTGTGCAAATCCGTAATAAGCCGAATTCACAAGTTTGAGTACCTGAGATGTCAGTGCCTGGTCATAGGCCATGATTTCAGAAAGTTCTTTTGTACCTGACTGGTCATCTTTAATTATACCCAGAGCCTTAACAATGACATTAGGCATTGCAGGAATTTCTTTGATTTGATCCAATACTTGTTGTGCGTTTATTGTCATAATTTATACCTGTAAATGTTTCTTGATTGATAGTAAACTTCCGCCTGCACCGCATCCAGCTGCGATGATAAATAATACCAAAATTACCGTATTGTTAGCCAGAACCGGAGGTGGAACCATAAAGAACTCGTGAACCTTCATAAGTCCGTTGTTTACCGCATTGAGGGGGAGTAATGAAATCAATGCACCCATAAAGCCGTAAATTGCACCTTGTAAAATTAACGGAATCTTTATGTACCAGTTGCTCACGCCCATCAGTCGCATAATTTCAATCTCTTCTTTGCGGGACTGGATAACTAGTTGTATTGTATTATTAATTATTGTAATTGTCAAAATAGCTACAAGTATCACAACAACAAGCGTAATGGTGTGTACAACATTGTTGAAAAACTGCATTTTTTTAGCAATATCCTGTGCATAATTTAAGTCTTCTACACCGTTATATGTTTTTATTTTGTTGAAAACCGTTGTAATATTTTCAGGCTTATCAACTTTAACGTGAAGAGTGTCTGGCAATGGGTTGTCCATATTCGGCACATCAAATTCTCTTTTGAGCTCTGACCAGGATCGTTCTTTGGGGATAATTTTTACCCTTTCCACATGCTCGAGGCCTCTTATTTCTTGAGCTACTGATTCTGTTCTGGCATCTGATTTTATGTAAACGGAAATTTCCAACGCGTTGCCCAGCTCGTGAACAAAAGAATTTAAAGAAATTGTGAACCTGAAAAGGCCTCCAAAAATGGTTAAAATAGCGGCCATTGTAGTAATAATGGCAATATTTATCCATCCTGTTCTTTTGATACCGTAAATAGTTTCAAGCGTAATTCTGTAGATTATTCTCAATTCTTTGAGCCAATCTTTTGGAATATGGGCTTTAACCTTCTTTTTTATTATTGCTTTTGTTGATTCATCACTCATGTTTATTACTCATTATCTATTCGTAAGTACCGGCTTGTACGTCTCTGATTATTTGGCCACCTTCAAGAGTCAGCACTCTTTTTCTGAAATAATCTACCATTGCATGGTCGTGTGTGGAAACAAGTACCGTGATACCTTTTTGATTAATTTGTTCCAAAATCTGCATGATTTCCATAGAGTTTTTGGGGTCAAGGTTACCAGTAGGCTCGCCTGCAATCAGTAGCGGCGGGCCGTTTACGATTGCTCTTGCAATCGATACTCTTTGCTGTTCACCACCTGAGAGCTCTGTTGGTTTTGCTTTCATTTTTTCAAGGAGCCCTACTACTTTTAATGCCCCGGTTACGCGAGCTTCAATCTCTTTTGAGCTCATACCGAGTGTTCTTATTACGTAAGCGCAGTTGTCATATACGCTCTGGTTCATTAAAAGTTTGTAATCTTGGAAAACAATCCCCATACATCTTCTGAGGTTAGGCACCTTTTCAGACGGAAGGTTTGCTATATTGATACCGCCAATCATTACGCTGCCTGTTGTGGGAGTTTCTTCTTTATATAAAAGTTTCATCAAAGTGGATTTTCCTGCACCTGATGAACCCGTAATAAAAACAAATTCGCCCGACATAATGTCTAAATTGACATTTTTCAGAGCGTAATTGTTTTTATATTTTTTTGTAACACCTCTTAATTGAATCATATTATTTTACCAAATTTTCGTGTACGGTCTCTATTATAACCTGAATAAGGAACAATGGCAAAGCCGGAAAAATCCTTTTAAATCTTGATGGTTCTTTAACAGTTCTGTACAACCACTCAGTCCCATTTTTTTGGTAGATTTCAGGTGCTCTTTTTACCATCCCAGACCAAACATCAAAACTTCCTCCTACACCTATAAATATAGTGTTTGGCATTTCCTGCTTGAGTTTTGCTATCAACAATTCCTGCTTTGGGGCACCAAGTGCAACAAAAAGCACCCTTGGTGCTATGGCTTTCAATTCTTCTTTAATTATGTTTTCTTCATCTTCAGAAAAATAACCGTTTCTTATATAAGTAATGTTGAGATTTTCAAATTCATTTCTCAAATTTTGCGCTGCTTTTTGCACAACTTCTTCTTTTGCACCGAGCAAACCTATAGTAAAACCCTCGAGAGCAGACATTGCAATAAGTTTTTTAGAAAATTCAATTCCCGGTATATTTTCTTGATTAATGCCTTTCATTTTCAAAGCAATTTTTATACCCACTCCGTCAGGAATAGACATGTCAGCTTCGTTTAAAACCCTGCCGAATTCGTCATTTTTGTTGCCCGATGTAATCATCTCGGGGTTAATTGTTACAATGTGCATACCTTTATTTTCCTGTAGATGTTTATGCACAAACTGAAGAGCTTCTTCAAATGTAAACAAATCCACTTCAAACCCGAGTATCGGCTCTTTTTTTCTTAGTAAACAATCCATAATATATAATTATATAAGGGTACTGTTCTCTTGTAAAGATTTTATAAAGACCCTTTTTATGGGTGGTAGAATTGAATAATAGATTAGAAAGTATGAGGAAAAGGAGATTTATATGATTCCTATAGTTGATTTAAAAAGACAGTATAAACAAACCGGTGAAGAAATAGAAAAAGCCGTTGTGGATGTTTTGCGCTCAGGTGCTTATATTCTGGGTCCTAATACAAAAGCGCTCGAGCAAGAATTTTCTCAATATCTCGGCACAAAACATGCTATAGGTCTCAACTCCGGAACAGATGCTCTTCACCTTGCTTTGCGTGCTCTTGATATAGGCAAAGGCGACGAAGTTATCACTGTTGCTTTCACATTTGTTGCTACTACAGAATCTATTGAAATTGTCGGTGCAACTCCTGTGTTTGTTGATATTGACCCTGATACTTTCAATATGGACGTTACACAAATTGAAGATAAAATTACACCGCGTACAAAAGCTATTATGCCTGTACACCTTTACGGCCAGCCTGCTGATATGGATGTAATCATGGATATTGCAAAACGCCACAATCTTTATGTAATTGAAGATTGCTGCCAGGCTGTTGGTGCAGAATACAAAGGTAAAAAAGTAGGTTCTTTCGGTGATATCGGTGCTTACAGCTTCTTTCCAACCAAAAACTTAGGCGGAATGGGTGACGGCGGTATGGCTGTTACAAACAGTGATTTCTTGAAAGACAGAATGATTGCATTAAGAAACCATGGCGGTGCCGTAAGATATCACCACGATGAAATCGGTGTTAACAGCCGTCTTGATGAAATTCAATCCGCAATACTTCGTGTAAAAATGAATTACATTGACGAATGGAACAAAATGAGACGCGAAGTTGCTCACAGATATACAGAATTGTTCAAAGACTGTGAAGATGTTATCACACCTAAAGAGCTAGATGAGACTTACTGTGTATACCACCAGTACACTATCAAAGTTCCTAACCGTGATGCTGTTCAAAAAATGCTTCAAGAAAACGGTGTGGGCGCAATGCTTTATTATCCTATTCCGTTGCATATGCAAAAAGTGCACGCTCACTTGGGCTACAAAATGGGTGACCTTCCAAAAACCGAATACAATACACAACACGTTATGAGTTTGCCTATGTTTGCTGAATTAACAGCAGAAGAACAAAAAGAAATAGCGACTAAAGTAAAAGATGCTATTGCTAAATGTAAAGCAACTGCAAGCTGCTAGATAATTAAAAAAATCAAAGAAACACCTCTTTTTTAATTTTAAAAGAGGTGTTTCTATTTGATTATAAAAATTATAAATAACAAAAAACTCGGAGAACAAATATATACAAAAGAGGATTTTTTAAACAATTATACTTGGGAGATTTTGTCTCTTGAAAACAATTAAATATTTATAAAACTATTCACCTGTAATATAATTATAGGGGATAGTTTTTTAGGATTTTGTATGGAAAAAAAATACGATTTGGGTATAATAGGCGAGGACCTGCGGGTTACAGTGCAGCAATAAGAGCAGCACAAAAAGGTCTGAAAGTCGTACTTTTTGAAAAAGACTGCTTGGGCGGTGTATGTTTGAACAGAGGCTGTATCCCGACAAAAACAATTCTCCACTGTGCAGACTTCTACAAGAGTCTGAAAAAAGCAGAAAAATTCGGAGTTTCATTTGGTGAAAATGCAGCTTTGTCAGCAGATTATCAAAAAGTTTTCAATCGTAAAAACGAGATTGTCTCAAAAATTCAAAAATCTTTGACAAAACTCGTCCAAAGCTACGATGTAACAATCGTAAACGAAACAGCGCTGATAGCAGACACAAACATTATCCACGCCGGAGGGATGGCCTATTCGTGCAAGAACATTATCCTTGCAACAGGATCCAAGCCCTCTCAAATCAACGGGCTCGAATGCGACGGCAAATTTATTTTAAACTCAAATGACGTGCTTTGTCTTGAGTCCTTGCCGGAAAATATTCTGGTTGTCGGCTCGGGAGCAATAGGGGTTGAGTGGGCCAGAATTTTTTCTGGCTTTAACAAGGTTACAGTTGTGGATTTGGCTTCAAAGCTCTTGCCGCAAGCTGATACAGATGTTTCAAAAAGGCTGGAGCGTTTGTTTAAGAAAGAAAAGATAAAATATTTTACTCAAACAAAAATAGAAAAAATCGAAAACCATGACGTTATACTATCTAACGGACAGGTGTTAAAGCCGGATATGATTTTGTGCGCAATAGGCAGAGAACCGGTATTGCCTGTGTGCGAAGGTATTGAGATAGAAAAAGACGGAAAGTTTGTCAAAGTAAACCAAAATTTTCAGACCAATTACAAAAATATTTTTGCAATTGGTGATATAAACGGCAAACTTCAGCTTGCTCACAGCGCGCAGCATCAGGCTATAGGCGTTGTTGATTATATTGTCAAAGGTGATGACGTTCATTTTGACAAAAATCTTGTGCCTTCAGTTATTTATGGCAGCCTGGAAATTGCCTGGGTGGGCAAAACAGAAGAAGACTTAAACGCTGAAGACTATAAAGTATCAACTTTCCCGGTAGCAGCTCTTGGAAAAGCACAGGCTGATGATGAAATAGATGGATTCTTAAAAGTTATTGAACAAAACGGAAAAATAGCAGGTGCGCATGCTGTCATGCCCGAGGCATCATCAATAATCCAACAGTTTGCATTGATGATGACGGGTAATATTGATGTCAAACTTGCACTGAAAACGGTTTTTGCACATCCGACATATTCAGAAGCTGTGTTTGAAAGTTTGCTGGGGCTGGAAGATGGCTCAATTAGCCTTCCTCCTGTTTAAAATATGACAAAACAAATATCTGCGCTAAACTAAAGTTATGGAAAGAAAACGTTTACCCGATTATCTAAAAAGAGGAATCATAGACACAGAAAAGACAAAACTTGTGCGTTCTATACTCAAGCACAAATGCCTCAACACAGTGTGCGAAGCTGCACGCTGCCCTAATAAGGCAGAATGCTATGCAAAAAATACCGCAACTTTTTTGATAATGGGCAATATTTGTACACGTAACTGCCGTTTTTGCAACATATCTGGCGGAACCCCACAGAGCATTGACCCGCAAGAACCTCTTAAAGTTGCACAGGCTATTAAAGAGTTGAACTTAGAATATGCTGTTATCACATCAGTAACCCGTGATGATTTGCCTTTGCAAGGTGCTGATTGCTTTCGTGACGTTATTTTAGAAACAAAAAAACTGTGTCCTTCTATCAAAATAGAAGTGCTTACTCCGGATTTTGAAGGTATACACGACCTTATTGATATAGTAGCAGACGCAAATCCTGATGTTTTTAACCATAATATTGAAACAGTAAGAAGGATATATCCTAAAGCACGGCCTCTTGCAAAATATCATCGCTCGCTGGATTTTTTAAATCACATAAAAGAAAAATATCCAAACATGAAAACAAAATCAGGTCTTATGGTAGGCCTTGGCGAAACTTTTGATGAGCTCAAGCAGACTTTTTTTGATCTTGATGCGGTAGGATGTGATATAGTCACTGTCGGACAGTACATGCAGCCTACAAAACATCATTTGCCCGTGGAAAAATATTATACGGATAAAGATTTTGAAAATGTTAAGCAGCTTGCAAAACAGGCAGGTATAAAGCAAATCGTGGCTTCCGGTCTGGTGCGCAGCTCTTACAGAGCATTTGAAACATATAATGATACAAATTATTAACGGCCTATTTTACACTTTTGCATTTTTAATTTAAAATAATATCAGATTCAAATATTTGACAAAAGTATTACTGAAAAGCGAGAAGAAATTGGACATTAGTACAAAAGCTGCTATAAGAAAAAGTCTGTTAGAGTATAACGAGCTTATAGAAACTATTGCCAAAATTGAGTTTAAAAAACTTTCTTCATCATATTTAATTGATTTTTCAGAGCTTGTAAATATAGGTACCCAGGTTGTTCATCACCTGTGCTCAACCTCGGATATTACAAATTACAACAATTCTTACAGCCATAAAATGGGCAATAAGAAACGAAGTAAGAAGAAGATATAAATGGTACTCTCAAAAAACCAAAAAAGAAGGGGTATCTAATTCCGATGCTCAAACAGCAAATGAAGATATAAGAGAAGCTGTTTATAAAACAATTTTGTCTATTGACGAAATGGCAGAGGCTGAAAATCCTACACAGATAAAAGATGATGCACAAACACCTGATGAGCTGGCTGCTTTTCAGGAAATGAGCCATGCCATTAAAGAAGCAATGAAACTTTTACCCCAAAGAGAACGTGATTTAATTGAAGCAAAATTCTTTCAAGATAAAAAGCTTCGTGAGTTGTCAGATGACTTCAACATTTCACCTTCACGTATTTCAAGAATTATTCAATCAGGCCTTAACAAAATAAGAAAAGAGCTGGAAAAAAATAATCTGGCTTAGCAGAACAGGGCTTTTACAAAATCCTGTGCATCAAAATCCTTAAGGTCTTCCATTTTTTCGCCTACACCGATTAATTTTACGGGCAGATTCATTTCTTTTGCAATGGCAATTATAATGCCGCCTTTGGCAGAACCGTCAAGTTTAGTGAGTGCTACTGATGTAAGGTTAACACATTCTGTAAACACTTTTGCCTGAGACAACCCGTTTTGGCCTGTGTTGGCATCCAGCACAAGTATAGATTCTCTTAAAGTTTCAGGCGCATTTTTATCAATAACTGATTTTATTTTAGACAGCTCTTGCATAAGGTTGAATTTGTTTTGCAATCTGCCGGCTGTATCAACCAAAATAACGTCGTAGTTTTCATTTTTTGCTTTTTGTATTGCATCATACACAACAGACGCAGGGTCTGCACCGTCATTTCTTACAATATCCGCACCCGCTCTTTGGCTCCATATATTGAGCTGTTCTTCTGCTGCTGCACGAAAAGTGTCTCCTGCTGCCACAAGAACTTTTTTACCCTGCTGTTTAAACCTGTTTGCCAGCTTGCCTATTAAAGTTGTTTTGCCTGCTCCGTTAACACCTACAATAAAATATAGATTCAATTCATTGTCTTTAAAATTCAATTCGTTTGAACCGGCGCCGGTTAATATTGATGAGAACTCGTTTTGTAAGTATTCTCGAACCTGAGAAGGTTTCATTTTATTTTGTTTGCGTAGCTTGTCAACAATACCGGAGGCAGTGTTGACCCCGAGGTCCGCTTTTATGAGGAGCTCTTCCATGTCGTCAAGGATAAACTCGTCAAATTCTTCTTCGTTTTCGATTTGTTTTACAACATTGCCGACAAGCGATTGTGATGTGTTTTCAATTGTTTTTTTTAAGGATTCAAACGTAAGGGAGAAAATGCTTTTTTTCTCACTCTGTTCTTGAGCGGCTTTTTG
>OAXJ01002208.1_pt1 | contig 10217 bp, 8 predicted proteins | sample 1517241 | NCBI WGS metagenome assembly OAXJ01 (sample SAMEA2580293, study PRJEB22360) | human gut metagenome | biome: human gut; feature: human-associated habitat; material: faeces | place: Denmark | collected 2008/2010 | reverse complement strand
AGAGGGCACTCTCTTGGCCTGCGGCCAATTCACCTTGTCGCCGCATAGGCCACTCGCAAAAAAGATGCTCATACAAGCAAGCCTGCATCGCATCTTTTTTCCTCCTGTCCTGCCCGGACTCAATGCTCGAGCATGTTTTCAATAAATATCCCATACCCCCTCGTCGAGTCCTGGATGAATACATGGGTCACCGCTCCGATCAGTTTCCCATCCTGTATTATCGGCGATCCTGACATTCCCTGCACTATGCCTCCTGTCAGCTCCAGCAGTTCCGGATCCGTCACTTTGATAATCATATCTTTACTTTTTCTGGCTGTGGAATAATCAACCTTCTGTATTTCGATTTCGTAATCCTTCAGTTCTCCCGATACGTTGCTTCTAACATATGCTTTCCCTTTTTTTACATCCTGGCGGTAGCCGATTGGGATTGCCTCGCTTTTTACGCGGTTGCGGAATTTTTCGTTTACAGTCCCGAATATCCCTTCATTTGTGTTGGCTTCAATGGCTCCCAGTTTAGACTGGTTCCCATAGTAAATCACACCCGACATGACTCCCGGTTTGCCAAAAGTGCCTTTTTCAATTCCCATGATCTCGGTATCATATAATTCGCCGCCCGAGGTCTGCACCAGCATTCCTGTATCGCTGTCGCTGATTCCGTGCCCTAATGCCCCGAATTCCCCGTTGGTGCTTATATAGGTCATTGTGCCGATACCCTGCGTATCGTCACGGATCCACAGACCCAGCTTGAAGTCACCATCGGCCGTTTCCACGGGCGTCATCTCCACAGGCATCTCTTCCCCGTCTCTCCTCACGGAAAGCGTCAGAGCGCCGCCTCCTGAGCTGTTGACGGCCTGAATCATGTCCTTCTTGTTGACCGCCGGGACACCGTTGATAGCCTCAATATAATCACCGGATTTTAAGACACCGTCCGCCGGATCGATAATATCGCCGTTTTTCGTTGTAACTTCCCCTGTTCCTATCACCATCAGACCGTCGGATTTCATATATATCCCTATGGGCAGGCCGCAGGGGACCGCATATTTTGTATCAGAGACATCCACCTCAATGTCTTTCAAGCTGAACAGGCCAAACAACTTCATGTTCAGATGGTATGTTCCTTCATTTTCCGAATAAAGGGAAAATGGCTGATCCAACTGCAGATGTATTTCATCTGAGGGGATATTGGAGCCGTTGTTTAAAACCACCTCTTCACTTTCGCTTTTTAACGATACTTTTACCGGAAGGGAAAAATGGAAATTCTCTTCCTGGTCCACCACCACGTTCAGACGGTCCGGAATGGACCACTGCATATAAAAATACGACGAACCGGCTAATACCACAAGCCCGGCCCAGAACAGGACAATAAGAGACTTTCTTAGCTTTTCTTTCCTGGTCACCTTTCCTTCCTCCTTACACAATTGTTACCGCCTTTTCGGCTTTTAAATCATTTGTTTGTCATTCACGCTGTTAGTATGTGACGAACCTCAAAAATCAGTCTGCTATTTTTCGTCCAGTCTTTCATATTTTTTCAAAATTCACACTTTACATTTTCAGACCGCAGGTATATACTTCACTCATAAATGACGTTTTAACACAGACTTATTGAGCTTGTGTACTTCCTGAACCGGCGGTGACAGTCCGGATGAGAAAGACGTTTTCTGCAGCATACCTGAAGACTGTTTGTTTTCAGGCATTTTTATTGATGACGGTGACCTGTGCGCGGAGCGTGCAGGTTATCGTTTCACAGGAAGGTTCCGTATTTAATAATCTTTACTTAATTATTCCGTTTTATGCATCGTTTTCAGGATTAGCCATAGACAAATCTGCACCGCGGTGAATCCGCTGCTTTCCGGTAAATGGAGTTTGTGGCATTTTCCGGTATATGAAAGGATAAAAATAATGAAGTTCAGCAAAGAAAAACATCTGACATTTGAAGAAGCCGTGGAAATCATGTTCCGTCAGCTCGGAGACTGGAAAATTATGGCGCTTGCAACCAGCGTCAATGACCATGTGACGGTCAGAAATGTAAGCTGCCTGTTTTACGACAATAAAATCTATTTTAAAACAGACAAAAACTTCAGAAAAACAAAACAGCTTTTTGAGAACCCGCAGGTCGCTCTGTGCTGGAGCGGCATCCAGGTGGAGGGCCTTGCCGAAAACAAGGGACTGGTGGCAGACGAACCGGGAAAGCGTTTTGAAAAAGGCTATAAGGAATTTCTCTGGAACAGCTACAATGCCTACAGCCATGTGGATACGGAAATTCTGATTCAAGTGACGCCAAAACATGTGGAAGTATGGGATACCAGCGACGGGCAGTACGCCTATCAGCTTTTTATTGACTTCGATAGCCGGACTGTGGAGGTTAAGCCTTATGACGTAAAAAAATAGGAGTATTGCTCCCGGCACGAAATCAAAATGATTTCATGCCATTGTGCGATACTCCCTTTATGAGGCGGATTTATATTAAATATCTTTTTAATAAGCGGGTTAATTCAATAACATCGATAGGCTTTGCTATATGGGCATTCATGCCGCACTGCAGACAATGCTGTATGTCATCAGAAAAAGCATCTGCACTCATAGCTATAATTGGAATCGACAGGGCATCAGGATGAACCAGTCCGCGGATTGCTTGTGTGGCCTCATACCCTGTCATATGCGGCATTCGTATGTCCATAAGAATGATATCGTAATAACCCTCCGGTGATTTTTGGAATTTGTCAAGACAAATCCGGCCATCCTCCGCCCAATCCAGTTCCACGCCCAAATCGGACAGCAGTTCTTTTGCCACCTCCCAGTTAAGCTCATTATCTTCGGCAAGCAGGATGCGGCGTCCGGATAGATCAATATTTTGATTCAATGTCTGCTCATGCTCTGTTCCAACGTCCATATACTGACATAAAGCATGATACAGCGTAGATTTAAAAAGCGGCTTGGAAATAAAACCGCTGATACCGGCTTCACGGGCCTCTGCTTCAAATTCACTCCAGTCATATGCAGAAATCAACAGAATCGGTACTTCATCTCCCAGATTTCGCCGGATTTCTCTTGCCGCCTGAATCCCATTCATGCCGGGCAGTTTCCAGTCCAATAAAATAATTTGATAATCCTCTCTCTTTTTGTGGTGTTCTATTACCAGTTCTATTGCCTTTTCTCCGCTTAATGTCCATTCCGCTTTTATTCCGATGGATTTCAGCGCGTCCATGGCTGTCTTGCATAATAATTCGTCATCATCAACCACCAGCATATTCCAGGCGGGAAGAACCATATCTATTTCCATTGCGTCCGCTTTTTCAAAATCAAACGTAAGAAGAAATTCGCTGCCCCTATCAGGTTCGCTTTGTATCTCAATGGTTCCTTCCATTGCATCCACAATGTACTTCGTAATCGCCATGCCCAAACCGGCCCCCTCGGTTTTATGTATCCGGGTTCCATCCGCACGGCTATAGGATTCATATATTCTTTTCAGAAATTCCGGCGACATGCCAATTCCGTTATCCCTGACATTGATATGAATTCGTACATAATTTTCTCCTTTCGGAGATTTTTCTTCGGAGAGGGATAATTGTATTGAGCCTCCCTCCGGTGTATACTTCGTTGCATTCGATAAAAGATTTAACAAAACCTGATTTAAGCGTATGCCGTCGCACCATACGTTTTCTGTAAAAATATTTTCAACATGGATGTCAAAGGTTTGCTTTTTGGTCTTAACCTGTGGCTGCATGATGTTAACTATGCCTTCAACAACTTCCTTTAATGAAATTTGTTCCGTTGTTAACGTTAATTTACCGCTTTCAATTTTAGACATATCCAGAACATCATTGATCAGCCCTAATAGATGTTTGCTTGATAATGTAATCTTTCTAAGGCAGTTCTCAACTTGCTTCCTGTCATCGATGTGGGCTGTGGCAATCGCAGTCATCCCTACAATCGCGTTCATAGGTGTACGGATATCATGGCTCATATTCGCTAAAAATTCACTTTTGGCTTTGTTCGCTTCAAGAGCCGCCTGCCGGGCCTTCTCCAATTCATTCATCTGCGAACGGGTTATGGAAAAATATCGGAGGAAAATCGCTGTTAGAATGATTAAAACAGAAGCACAAGACAACAATGTCATGAACATACGCTGGCTGCTCAGACTATTTATGGTATCGTCCAATATACTATACGGCATCACCGATACTAAATACCACTCAGAATAAGGTAATGAAATTCCATAGATTTGCCGTTCTTCACCATTTACTTCCAATGTGTCCGTATATTCCTCATGTTTTTTCAGAGCAACGCTAAATTTTTCAACCGGATTGTCAGCAGATGATTCACTCACCGGTGAATCAGACTGTTTTTGCAGCTGTTCAAAGAAATTCCACAGCTCCGTGTTGGGATTTTGTATTACAAAACTACCGTCCGGCCGGATAATATGATAATACATCAGCTGCCCTTCATCCTTTAAGGAGAGGAAATCCGTAATGTATTCCAGAGGAACGGCTGCTATCAGTCCGGTGCTTCTGTCGCCATTAGACATTGGATAGGCAGCATCAACGCCAAACAATACCACTTCATTTCCGGCAGTGTCAATGCCTACAGCGACTCTTTGTTCCCCCTGTGATAATGCTTCTACAAAAGGTTCCGGGTTAAGCGGCTGAATTGCCTGTCCATAAAGTGTCTGGAAATCTCCCTCGGCGGAACAAAGTGCTAAATAACTAAAATCCCTGACCTGTGCCCTGTAAATGAGTTCCTCATATAGCAGCTCTTTATCGTCAGTATCGGTTGAGACAACAGATACAATTCCGCCGGCCTGATCAAAACGCAGTTTAATGACGTTTTCAAAGTGTCTGGACATTTGTTTATTCATTCCGGACATATAAATTTCCCCGATTTCATAAACAGCCTTTTCACTCTTTCGGCTCATATAAATTCCCAGCAGGCTGAACATGATAATACTAAAGCTCAGAAGCCCGATGAAGCTGCCTATTAAAAAACGCGTTGTAGTATTTTTCATTTTACCGTTTTTCATTGACATTATTCCTCCCCGGAGTTCTTATACGCTCTAATAATATCAACTATTTCATAGTAGTCATTTGATAATTGAGGCATCATATCCACAGCCTTATTCCAGTCGTTTTGTTTTAACGCTGTTGTTGTCAGACTGCTGCTTTCAAATAATCTGGTAAAAGAAAGATTCTGGCAAATACCTTTGAGTGTATGAACGGCTCTGAGGGCCTCGGAATAGTCCTTTTTCACCATAGACGCTTCAAATAAGCTGAAGCTTTTATCGTCCAGGAATTTAAATACAAATTTCCGGACGGTCTGTTCCCGACGCAGTCTGCCCAGTACCTCATCAAAATCGCCGCCAAATTTTAAATAGCAATCTTTCAGGTTCATAATCACTTTTCCTCCGTTTTAGATATTGTCCGCGATGTCTTTATTCTCATCAAGATAACATATAGTCACTTTGTTTTTCGTGTTTTTTGATTGATACATCATACTGTCTGCAGCCTTGAAAAGTCCTTTTGCAGTTCCTGTTCCATATACCCCGCCTATACTTACTGTCATATGTAATTCGGGATGGCCGTCAATGATCAGACTATCGACAGAATACCGAATCCTCTCCAGTTTTTTCTCAAATATATTGGCAGGAATACTTAAAAAGATAATTACAAAATCATCGCCGCCATATCGGATTACGGCATCTGTCTTTCGCACACAGGATAAGACAGTTTGTGCAATGTTCTGCAGCACAATATCGCCTACGTCATGGCCGTAATTATCATTGATATGCTTAAAGTTATCCACATCTATTACGACCATCGCCTGAATATTATCTGAGCCTTGAAAATGCTCGTCATAATAACGACGGTTATAGACACTGGTTAATGAATCAATATATAATAATTGCAGGTGCCGCTGTTTGCGGGACAGGAAGGTATATTTTTCATAGGAAAACAACCTGTCATAGTCTATTTTATTTCTTATATCCTGAATATTTTTAGTCTCCTGTTCAGGGGAATTATCAGTCAGCTCACTTTCCAGCGTATCCGCAATCTCTTGCAGACACAGTAAAAGAGTCGGATTAAATGCTCCGCATTGTCCTTCCAAAATCATGTTCAAAGCTTCTTTATGTGAATAAGCTTTCTTATAACACCGCTCACTGGTCAGGGCATCATATACGTCGGCCAGCGCGACCACCTGGGCGGCTATGGGAATTTCATCTCCCTTAAGCCCGTCCGGATAACCGTTTCCATCATACCGTTCGTGGTGCCACCGGCAAATCTCAGAAGCTACTTTGACAAGCGGAGCCTCCTGCTGCTCAACGGGCAGGTCTAAAAGCATGTTAGCGCCGACCATCGAATGGGTTTTCATCACTTCAAACTCCTCTTCCGTAAGACGTCCAGGTTTATTCAATATTGTATCGGAAATTGCGATTTTTCCAATATCATGCAGCGCTGAAGCCGTACTGATTAAGGAAATATCAGCTTTGGACAAGGGATACTGCTCGGTACGCCGGACAAGCTGCTTTAGCAGATACTTAGTAATCGTATTGACATGCAGGATATGTAAGCCGCTCTCTCCATTCCGAAATTCCACAATATGAGACAGGATTGAAATCATCAGCTTATTATTTTTCTCCTGCTCATGGAATTGTTCTGCGATAATTTTCTCAAGACGCTGCTGCCTTGCATATAAAAACATCGTATTGGAAATCCGGCGCTGTACAATGGTCGAATCAAAAGGACGGCTGATATAGTCAAAAGCGCCCAAGTCGTAAGCCCGCTTTATATTTGCGGGGGAATCATCGGCAGAAATCATAATAACGGCAAAGGTGTCATTCCAGTGGTATTTGTTTATGTAGGCTAATACTTCAAATCCATCCATTTCAGGCATCATAATGTCCAGAAGCAGAAGGGAAAAATCGGCTCTTTGCCGCGAGAGAAGAGAAATTGCTTCCACACCATTCTCAGCCTCCACCACATCATATTGCTCTTCCAGGATATCCGCCAAAAGAGAGCGGTTCATCTCTGAATCATCGACGATTAAGATTTTTTGTTTTTCCATAATACTGAAACTCTTTCCCTGATAAATTTACGGTTTTATTATAAATGTTATCCTTATATAATGGCAACATTCATATTGGTCAGGTATGCAAATAGGTTTGTGTCCTCTAATACTGACAAAATAGCTTTCTCATGATATAATTCAGACAGATAGGAGGCAGGTTATGAAACAAGAAGAAACAAAATACATATTTGTATATAACGAAATTAAGCAGCGTATTTTGTCCGGCCAGATACCTTATGGAAAGTGTCTTCCCTCTTCAAGAATGCTTTGTGAGCAGTTCCATGTAAGCAGATACACAATTAACCGTGTTTTTGACACATTGCGGGAAGAAAATTTTATTGAAATTCAACCGCGTCTTGCGCCAACCGTTACTTTTAAAAGAGATATCTCTGGTGTATCGGACACTCTGACAGATATTTTAAAGCAAAAAGACAATATTATACAGGTATATCAGACTTTTGGGCTGATTATCCCTCCGCTCCTGGTTTTTGCCTCACAGAACTGCGAATTAGAGTTTCTGCCTCACTATAAACAAGCTGTAAGAGAATCACGTTTAGGGAGGGCGGCCGGAGGATGGCGCGTTCCATCCAGCTTTGGGGCAGACATACTAAAAATCGGCGGAAATGAATTGTTCAGCGAGCTTTATTCAACCTTTGACCTTTACAATAAACTCACATTTTTCACGGAAGAATGCCCTTATTTCTCTGAATGCTTTTTACAGGGTTCGGTATCTGTAACAGGAGTTATTATAGATATATTGAAAGGCAGTGATCCATTTGCAAAACAGGAACAATTATCATGTATGTATCAAAATCTTACGGATTCTATTGAAAGTACTTTAAAATACTTGTCAGATACGGCGCCAGATTGTCCAACTCAAACCGGTCTGTCATTTTCGTGGAATCCCATGCGCGGCCATGATTACTACTACTCAAAAATTGTCGACGAACTGAATCTGAAAATTGGCCTTGGGGAATATGCTGTCGGAATGTATCTTCCTTACGAAAAGCAGCTGGCCAGACAGTACGATGTCTCAATATCAACAGTCAGAAAGGCATTGTCAGAACTCGAACAAAGAGGATTTGTAAAGACTTTAAACGGTAAAGGCACTGTAGTTATAGAACCAGATGATACGAAACTTCATCGTCTGGCTCTTAATTGCGGATATGCAGAAAAGGCATTGCGTTACCTTCACGCCCTGCAGCTGATGATATTAATTATCCGCCCGGCGGCTTTAGCTGCAGCACCGCAGTTTACCAGAGAGGAAATAGACGAGTTAACAGATAGATTTACTTCTTCAGGCTCTGTTCATTTAGCAGTTATTTTAGAAACCATAATGAAACATACCTCTTTAAAACCTTTATGTGTTATTTTATCTCAAACCAATCATCTTCTTGAATGGGGACATCATTTTGCTTACTATCCGGCTAAAAAGCATACGCTTTCCCATCTCAATAAGCAAGTCATTCTGGCGCTTAAGCAGTTAAATGAGGGTAATACGGGTTCCTTTGCCGGCGGCATAGCAGACTGCTACCGCTATATTTTGATTAGTGTGAAGAAGCATATGGTAGAGAAATATAAGTTCCATAATGTAGCTAATATTCGTATTCCAGAAAGCTGCCAGTCAGCAGGCAACCCATGAAACATGACACGTAAGAATCCCGCTCGCGGGAATTCTATTCAAAGGATAACCTGCACGCTACGCGCACAGGTCACCGCCTTCAACCAAAAGCCGCCGCTGAAAATCTGCGGCGGCCGGTCTTCTGTCTTGAATTATTTCAACTTGCTTAACAGCATAACTACCACTGTTATAATAAGGACTACGACAAAGATTCCGCCCATCCCCTTACCCATTATTTCCAGAGCGATTAATAAATTATTCCACATAAAATGATCCTCCTTTTTCTGCCTGCTTCAACAATTTACAGATACTGGCTGACAAGTTTGATTACAAGTCCGCCCGCAATAACAGAGGCAATCTGGCCGGATACGTTTGCGCCTACCGCATGCATCAGGATAATATTGCCTTTCTCTTCTTCTGAAGCCATTTTCTGGACAACTCTGGCCGACATCGGGAATGCGGAAATTCCGGCGGCACCGATCATCGGATTAATCTTATTTTTAATAAACAGATTAATAAATTTGGCAAAAAGCACACCGCCGATGGAATCAAATATGAACGCAACAAGTCCGATACCCATGATCATCAGCGTATCTACACGTACGAATGCATCTGCCCTCATACTGAAGGAAATCGTGATACCCAACAGCAGTGTTATCAGGTTTGCAAGCTCATTCTGTGCCGTATCGGAAAGCGACTGTAATACGCCGCACTCCCTGATCAGATTACCAAACATCAGGAAGCCCACCAGAGCCACGGATGCCGGTGAGATAAGGCCTACAATGATGGTAACGATAATCGGGAAAGCAATCTTCGTTGACCTTGAAACCGCCTTCGGGCTGTATGTCATATGAATCTGACGTTCTTTTTTCGTTGTTACAAGACGGATGGCAAACGGCTGGATAATCGGCACAAGAGCCATATAGGAATAGGCCGCAACCGCTATCGCTCCGACATAGTCGGAACGCATTATCTGTGATACCAGAATAGATGTAGGACCGTCGGCAGCACCGATAATACCGATGGAAGCCGCATCCTTTAAATCGAATCCCATTAATGTCGCTACGCAGATGGCAAAGAAGATGCCAAACTGTGCGGCGGCACCGAATAAAAACATAACAGGCTGCGAAAGAAGCGGGCCAAAGTCAATCATCGCGCCGATACCGATAAATAACAGGATCGGCAGCGCTTCGGACGCCTCAATTGTAGTCTGGACCAGCCACTCTATAACACCATGTGTCTCTCCGATTCCCGGCATAACCTGATCAATGACGCCGGACAACGGCAGGTTTACTAATATGGCACCAAACCCCATCGGCAGAAGCAGTGCCGGCTCATACTCTTTTTTCACGGCTAACCAGATAAGCAGGATACCTACAACGTACATTACAAGCTGTTGGGGCGTAATCGCCAAAATACCTTCCAGTAAAAAATCCATGAATCTTCCTCCTTAAATTTGCTTAATCAGCATTTTCTTCCTAACTGTTGGGCGCTGCTCTCTGCAATCAATCCCTGCTCGAAACCGGCGGTAACAGTT
>OAXJ01002201.1_pt1 | contig 10239 bp, 9 predicted proteins | sample 1517241 | NCBI WGS metagenome assembly OAXJ01 (sample SAMEA2580293, study PRJEB22360) | human gut metagenome | biome: human gut; feature: human-associated habitat; material: faeces | place: Denmark | collected 2008/2010 | reverse complement strand
CGATCGACGTCCAGCAATTGTGCCCCGGGATGCGTGAATTGCGGCTCGACATGGCGTAGAGCACGCGCGTGACGCCCTCCGAAATATTGTCCCGGACGATGTATTTGACGAACAGCGTCGCCAGAATGATGCCGACGGCGGGGTAGATCAGGAACAGGATGTGGGAGCTGTCCACCGGAAACCAGTTGGTCAGTCCGTATTTGATGCCGTACAGCAGCATCTCGAACAGATAGGTGCCCACTCCGGCGAGCACGCCGACGACCACGGCCAGAAGCATCATGATCTGGCTGTTGCTCAGCCGCCTCGTGAGGCGGAGGAACGTGCGGTAGATGTGGTCGGCGCGTAAGTTCAAATCCGTCGTGGTTTTATTGCTGTTGCGGTTTTATTCCTTGTGTGCGAAATGTTCGGCCTGACTTGCGATCAGCTCCTTGTCGTCGAAGTAGTCGATCTTCATGGCGCGTTTCACGTCGGCGAGCGTTGCGGCGGCGACTTCGCGGGCCGCTTCCGACCCCGCGCGGAGGATTTCGTACACCTCGCCGATGCGTCCCTCGTAATATTTGCGGCGTTCGCGGAACGGCTCCAGCATCTCGTTCAGCACCGCGATCAGGAACTTCTTGACCTTCACGTCGCCCAAGCCTCCGCGGCGGTAGTGGGCTTTCAGCTCCTCCAGCGAAGGGTAGTCGGGCAGGTATTTCGGGAAGTGTTCGGGACGGCTGAAGGCGTCGAGGTAGGTGAATACCATGTTGCCCTCCACCTTGCCCGGATCCTCCACGCGCAGGTGGTCGGGATCGGTGTACATGCCCATGACCTTCTTCTTGATCTCATCGGCGCTGTCCGACAGGTAGATGCAGTTGCAGAGCGACTTCGACATCTTGGCTTTGCCGTCGGTTCCCGGCAGCCGCATGCAGACCGCGTTTTCGGGCAGCAGAATCTCCGGTTCGACCAGCGCGGGGCCGTATACCGTGTTGAATTTGTGGACGATTTCGCGCGTCTGCTCGATCATCGGCTCCTGATCCTCGCCTGCGGGTACGGTCGTGGCTTTGAAAGCCGTGATGTCCGCCGCCTGACTGATCGGGTATGTGAAGAATCCGACGGGAATGCCCTGACGCTGCTGGGTGTCGCCCTCCGTGTTGTTCTCGGCGAAGCCGCGCAGCTGGATTTCGGCCTTCACGGTCGGGTTGCGCTGCAGGCGCTGTACCGTGACGAGGTTCATATAGTAGAACGCCAGTTCGCACAGTTCGGGAATCTGCGACTGGATGAAAAGCGTCGATTTGTTCGGGTCGAGACCGACCGAAAGGTAGTCGAGGGCGACTTCGATGATGTTCTGGCGCACTTTTTCGGGGTTGTCGGCGTTGTCGGTCAGCGCCTGCGCGTCGGCGATCATGATGAAGATGCGTTCGAACTCGCCCGACTCCTGCAGTTCGACGCGGCGGCGCAGCGAACCCACGTAGTGTCCCAGATGAAGCCGGCCCGTCGGACGGTCGCCGGTAAGAATGATTTTTCCCATAAAACGATTAATCCTCCGCTTGACGAATTTAAGTTATCTATGGCTTCGGGCAGCTCCAGAGATGCGGAATTCGCCAAGCTCGCATTACGGCATCCTCGATGCCGGTTCCACATCCGGAATCCTGCCCAAACTCCCTTTCTGCCGGGAGTTCCGGCTTCCCCGCGGCACTGAAACTGCGGTGAAAATCAGTGCCGGCTCTCGTTTTTTCGGTATTTTGTGGACAAACATACGAAAAAGCGCGCGGGCGACCTAATAAAGTTGTTGTTTATAGATTTTTTTTATATTTTTGCTCGTCGGAATAATTGTCTGCTATGACTATAATTCAGCTTGAATACCTGTTGGCCGTAGCCAACTGCGGCAGTTTTTCGCTGGCCGCCGAACATTGTTTCGTGACCCAGCCGTCGCTGAGCATGCAGGTCAAAGCCCTCGAAGAGGAGCTGGGCGTGGTGCTGCTCGACCGTTCGAAGAAGCCCGTGATCCCGACCGAAGCGGGCGACGTGGTGCTGGAGCGTGCCCGCGAAACGCTGCGGGCCTATAACAACATCCGCGAATCGGTGGCCGAACTCAAGGGCGAGACGTCGGGTAAACTCCGGCTGGGCGTCATCCCGACCATTGCCCCGTACCTGCTGCACAAATTCATCCCCGCTTTCGTGCGCGATTATCCCAAAGTCGAACTGGAGATCTCCGAGATGATCACTTCCGACATCGTCGAGGCCCTCAAGCGCGACCGTATCGACGCGGCGCTGGTGGCCAGCGGCACCTGCGGCGAGGGGATTCTGGAGCAGGAACTCTTCAACGACCGTTTCTTCGCATACGTTTCGCCCGAAAACGCCCTTTATGAGCGCTCAAACATCCGCATCGAGGACATCGACCTGCGCGATCTGGTGATTCTGAGCGCAGGAAACTGTATGCGCGACCAGATCATCGAACTCTGTCAGGCCAAGCGCGACATGCCGTCGCACTACTCGTTCGAATCGGGTTCGCTCGATACGCTCATGCGCATCGTGGACTGCACGTCGTGTCTTACGATCATTCCCGAAATGGCTGTCGAATACATTCCCGCGGATCACCGCGACCGGCTGAAGATGCTGGCCAAAGGCGCCACGTCGCGCAAGATCGCGGTCGCCGTGCGCCGGACCTATGTCAAAAGTTCGATCATCAAGGCCCTGACCGATACGATTATGGCCAATGCCCCGGAGGTCGGGAACTGACGTGCTTTTCACGAAATGGACGCGTCCGGCAGTTTTTTCTGCCGGGCGCGTTTTGTTTTTCGGATGCTGTTTTTTCGTTCCGGTCTGTGGCGCGTTGCTGCTCCGGTCTGTGGCGCGTTGCTGCTCCGGTCTGTGGCGCGTTGCTGCTCCGGTCTGTGGCGCGCCGCTGTTCCGCCCTATGCCGCGTCGTCATCCTCGGTCTGCATCGGTCGCCGTCCCCGTTTGTGCCGTGTCGCCGCTCCGATTTGCGTCGCATTGTCTTCCGCTGTCTGCGTCGTGTCGCCCTCCTCGGTTTGCGGATGGCCGCCGCCGGAGAATTCTGCGGACGGTTTGGCGGGGAATCTGTGCGGGCTGCGGGGCTCTTGCGGCCTTTCCCTGCGTTGCGGCGATTCCGGTCGGGTCGCCCGCCCGCTTTTTTGTAGCTCTTAATTTTCAAATCTCATTCTATTTTCGTACCTTTGCAAGGTTATAGACACCTATTGAAGATTTATGGATAAACTGATCGAAACTATCGTAAGTGCGATTGAAGATAAAAAGGGTAAGGATATTGTATCGTTGGACCTCTCAGGTTTCGACGGAGCCATATGCTCCCGGTTCATCGTGTGCAACGCCGATTCCACGACGCAGGTCTGCGCCATTGCCGCAAGCATCGAAGAGAAGGTGCTCGAAACGCTGGGCGAGAAGGTCTGGCGCATCGAAGGCCAGCAGAACGGCGTATGGGTCGCCATGGACTACGTGGACGTCGTGGTGCATATTTTCCAGACCGAACTGCGCAGTTTCTACAAACTCGAAGAGTTGTGGGCCGACGCACCCATGACCAAATACGAATACGAAGAGTAATTTTTTAGTATGGCACAACAACGCAAAAACAATAATAGGATGAATATGAACATGCCGAGGCCCTCGATGCTGTGGATCTACGGTCTGATCGGCGCGTTCATCATCGGCTGGTACGTATTCGGCGATGTCAACGACACGCCGCTGCCCAGCGACTGGACGACGGTCCGGGAGATGGTCGAAAAGGGTGACGTGGAGAAAATTCAGGTCGTGAACCGCGATCAGGCGCAGGTTTTTCTGAAGAAGGAAGCTGCCGAACAGTACCGCAGGGATACGGTGGACAAACGTTTCAAGCGGCTGCCCGAAACGGGCGTGCAGCTCACCTTTACGATCGGATCGGTCGATTCGTTCCGCGAAGATTTGAAGAACGCCGAGCAGCAGTCGGGACAGACCGTGCCGGTGGTCTATGAGAACAAAGCCAACGACTGGACCAACGTACTTATCAACCTGCTGCCGTGGGTGCTGATTATCGGCGTCTGGATTTTCATCATGCGCTCGATGTCGCGCGGCGCCGGAGGCGGTGCGGGCGGCGGCATCATGAACGTCGGTAAAGCCAAGGCGCAGGTCTTCGACAAGGACGCTTCCAAGCGTGTGACGTTCAAGGACGTGGCCGGACTGGAGGAAGCCAAGGTCGAGATCATGGAGATCGTCGATTTCCTCAAGAAGTCGGAAAAGTACAAGGAACTGGGCGCCAAGATTCCCAAGGGCGCCCTGCTGGTAGGCCCTCCGGGAACGGGTAAGACGCTGCTGGCCAAAGCCGTGGCCGGCGAAGCCAACGTGCCGTTCCTTTCGATTTCGGGTTCCGATTTCGTGGAGATGTTCGTGGGCGTGGGCGCATCGCGTGTCCGCGACCTGTTCGAGCAGGCCAAGCAGAAGGCCCCCTGCATCGTCTTCATCGACGAGATCGACGCCATTGGCCGCGCCCGCGGCAAGAACGCCGGATTTTCGGGCAACGACGAACGCGAAAATACGCTGAACCAGCTCCTCACGGAGATGGACGGCTTCCAGACCAATACGGGCGTTATCGTCCTCGCGGCGACCAACCGCGCCGACATTCTCGACAAGGCGCTGATGCGCGCCGGGCGTTTCGACCGTCAGATCGAGGTGGGGCTGCCCGACGTCAAGGAGCGCGAGGCGATTTTCAACGTCCATCTGCGTCCGCTGAAACTCGATCCGCAGCTCGACCGTGAGTTCTTGGCGCGCCAGACGCCCGGTTTTTCGGGCGCCGACATCGCCAACGTCTGCAACGAAGCGGCGCTGATCGCCGCGCGGCACAACAAGAAATTCGTGTCGAAGGAGGATTTCCTCGCGGCCATCGACCGCATCGTGGGAGGTCTCGAAAAACCCAATATGCCGATGACGGCCGCCGAGCGGCGCGCCACGGCGATTCACGAAGCGGGGCACGCTACCGTCATGTGGTCGCTTCCCCAATGCGATCCCGTGCTGAAGGTCACGGTGGTTCCGCGCGGGCGGAGTCTGGGCGCGACGTGGTATGTGCCCGACGAACGCCGCATCCACGTTACCAACGAAGCCCTGCAGGAACGGCTGGCCGGGTTGCTGGGCGGCCGGATCGCCGAGGAGGTCAACTACGGAACGCTGGGCGCAGGCGCGCTGAGCGATCTGGAGCGGGCGACCGAGACGGCCTATGCGATGGTGGCCTATTACGGCATGAGCAAGAAGATCGGCCCGATCAGTTATTACGACTCGTCGGGCACGCGCGATACGTTTACCAAGCCTTTCAGCGAGCAGACGGCCCGCGACATCGATACGGAGGTGCGCCGCATCATCGAAGAGGCGTATGCCAAGGCGCGTGGCATCATCGAACGGAAAAGCGAACAGATCAACCGGATGGCGGATCTGCTGCTGGAGAAGGAGACGATCTATGCCGAGGATATCGAACGCATACTCGGCCCGGCGGCGCAGGTGCCGCGGGAGGATGACGACCCGAAAAAGGGTGTCGTCGTCGCCGACGACGATGCCGCGTCCGGAACGGCGGCTGCGCCGCCGGACGCTCCGACAGCCGGGACCGGAACGACGCAGGAAGGCGATGCCGGAAGTGCGTCGGGAACGAAAACCGCCGCTTCGGGAGCCGCGAACGCCGAAAAATCCGAACTCAAGTAACCGACGAATCTAACCCGCTGATATATCTGATGAGTGAAAAAATGAAGAACCTCATGGTGCGTACACTGAGCGGCGCAGTCCTCGCAGTGGTGGTGCTGGGGGCCGTAATCTGGTCGCAGTGGAGTTTCGGCGCACTGTTGCTGGCGATGCTTGTCGCCGGCATGCTGGAATTTTACGGGCTGGCCGAAAAGCAGGGCAATGCCCCGCAAAAAATCGTGGGAATGGCGGCAGGCATCGTGCTTTTCGCGCTTAATTTCGCGTTCGTGTCGGACGACATCGAAATTCTGGGCGGCGCCAGTCAGGCTTTTGCCTGCGGAATGGCGTTTATGCTCCTGCTGATACCCGCGATGTTCATCTGCGAACTTTACCGCAAACAGCAGAATCCGGCTTCCGGAATCGGCACGACGCTGATGGGCGTCTGCTACATAGCATTGCCCCTTTCGCTGATGTGTTATATTCCGATCATCGGAAGCGAGGTGTGGACTCCGTGGGTGATGATTTTCTACATCTTCATCATCTGGGCCAACGACGTCTTCGCCTATCTGGTGGGAATGTCCGTCGGACGGCACCGCATGTTCGAGCGTCTTTCGCCCAAAAAGTCGTGGGAGGGATTCTTCGGCGGGCTGGCCGGCGCCGTGGCGATGGGCTATGCCGCCGCGCGGGTATTGGATGCCGATGTATGGGCGTGGCTCGGTCTGGCGCTGGTGGCGGCCGCAACGGGCGTGCTGGGCGATCTGGTGGAGTCGATGTTCAAACGCGCCGCGGGCGTCAAGGATTCGGGAAATCTGATCCCCGGACACGGCGGTGTGCTGGACCGCTTCGACGCCTTGCTGCTCTCGGCGCCGTTCGTCTTCGTCTATATGCTTTTTGTTATGTAACTGCAATCCTAAATTAAGTTATGAGAATAAATAAAGAAGGCTACAAAATTATCGGCATTTCCGGCGCCGTTTGCGTATTTTTGTGGTGGTTGATCTATCACCTGCTGGTCAGCGACGCGAATATTTCGCTGTTGTGGGTGAGCGCCGTGCTGTTGCTGCTGTTCTGGTTCTTTATCGTCGCGTTTTTCCGGGAACCCCGCCGCGTGCGCATCCACGATGCCGACCTCGCCTTTTCGCCCTGCGACGGCCGCGTCGTCGTGACCGAAGTCGTGAAGGAAAACGAGTATCTGAATGAGGAGATGCTCCAGATTTCGATCTTCATGTCCGTCACCAACGTCCATATGAACTGGGTTCCCGTGGGCGGTACCGTCGAATATTTCAAATACCATCCGGGCCGTTTTCTGGTGGCGTGGCATCCCAAGTCCTCGACCGAAAACGAACGCACCACGACCGTGGTGAAGATGGCTTCGGGACAGAAGGTTCTCTTCCGTCAGATCGCAGGCCTGATCGCGCGCCGTATCATCTCCTATATGAAAGTGGGTTCGCCTGTGGAGCAGAACAGCGTCTGCGGCTTCATCAAATTCGGGTCGCGCGTCGATGTGCTCGTTCCGAAGAACAGCGAACTGCTGGTCGAGATCGGCGATCCTGTGGTGGGTTCGCAGACTCCGATCGCACGCCTTCCGAAAGCTTAATTCATCCGATGTATGAGGGCGACACCCCAGACCTTCCTGCGGTTTATTGCGGGCGCGGCGGTTGCTGCGGCCGTCCTCTTTCTGGTCTGGTACTTCCGGTCGATCGTCGTCTATGTGCTGATCTCGGCCGTGCTGGCCGTCATGGGCAATCCGCTGGTCAAACGGCTCGCGGCATTGCATATCAAGGGCTGGAAAGTGCCCCGCTGGCTGGCGGCGCTGGCGACGCTGATCGTCATCTGGGTGGTGCTGGCGACATTGTGTTCGCTGTTCGTGCCGCTGGTCTTCAATAAGATCTACCAGTTGTCGAACGTCGATTTCGCCACCGTCGTGGCGAGCATCGAAGAACCGATAGCCCGCGCCCAAAGCTACCTGCACGAATTCTTCGCCATGCCCGAAAGCACCTTCTCGCTCTCGGAGGCCCTCGCGTCGGCGCTCAAGCAGGTGATCGACATCGAGTCGCTCAACACGGTCTTTGCGTCGATCGTCAATGTCGTGCTCTCCTCCGTGATCGCTATTTTCTCCATCACCTTCATCACCTTCTTCTTCCTGCGGGACGAGGGGCTTTTCTATGCTATGATTACGGCGATGTTCCCCGAACGTTATCACGAGAACATCACCCGTGCGCTCGACTCCGTAACCCTCTTGCTGGCGCGCTATTTTACGGGAATCCTCTCCGAAAGCCTGCTGTTGATGGTCGCCGTGTCGCTGACGATGATGGCCTTCGGGATGAAAGCCGCCGACGCGGCGTTCATCGGGCTGGTCATGGGCGTGATGAACGTGGTGCCCTATGCCGGGCCGCTTATCGGCGGCGTGGTTTCGGTCTTCGTGGGCATCGTGACCCCGATCGGGGGCATGACCGTGGGGCATACGGCCGTCGTCATCATCGGTTCGCTGCTGATCCTCAAGGGGCTCGACGACTTCGTGCTGCAGCCGACGCTCTATTCGTCGCGCGTCAAGGCGCATCCGCTGGAGATCTTCCTCGTGATTCTGATCGCCGGGTCGCTGGCCGGAATCCTCGGCATGCTGCTGGCGATTCCCTCCTATACCGTACTGCGCGTCTTCGCCAAGGAGTTCTTCTCGCAGTTCAGTCTGGTGCGTAAACTGACCGAAAAAATCTGATGGAAAAGGTGATTATCGAGGGCGTTGTGGAACACGGACGCCGGCTCGGACGCGAGCTCGGATTTCCGACGGCGAACGTGGCCGTTCCCGATTCCGTCGCCGCGGAGGACGGCGTTTACCGTTCGCGTGCCGAGATGGACGGAGCGGTTTACGACGCGATGTCGAACCTCGGCCGCAATCCTTCGGTCGGCGGGACGGCGCGGCGTCTCGAAACGCATATTTTCGGCTTCCGCGGGGCGTTGTACGGCCGTATGCTGCGCGTGGAACTGCTCGAAAAGATCCGCGACGAGCGGCGGTTCGATACGCTGGAGGAGCTGCGGGCGCAGATCGAAAAAGACAGGGAGTATATTTTGAAATTAAAATAAACAGTTATGTATTTAGACTTGACAATGCCCTACAAGGTAGCCGACATGTCGCTGGCCGGGTGGGGACGCAAAGAGATCGAGATCGCCGAGCACGAAATGCCCGGACTGATGGCCGTGCGCCGCAAGTACGGCCCGCAGAAGCCGCTGAAAGGCGTGCGCGTCATGGGGTCGCTGCATATGACCATCCAGACCGCCGTGCTGATCGAGACCCTCGTGGAACTGGGCGCCGACGTGCGCTGGTGTTCGTGCAACATCTTCTCGACGCAGGACCATGCCGCCGCCGCGATTGCCGAGACGGGTGTTCCCGTTTTCGCATGGAAGGGCGAGACGCTGCCCGAATACTGGTGGTGTACGGTCATGGCGCTGTCGTTTCCGGGCGGCAAAGGCCCGCAGCTCATCGTGGATGACGGCGGCGATGCGACGCTTCTGATTCACAAGGGCTTCAAAGCCGAGGACGACGCTTCGACGCTCGATTACGAACCCTCCTCCTACGAAGAGGAGGTGATTATAGACACGCTGAAGAAGGTGCTTGCCGAGGACAAGGATAAATGGCACCGCACGGTGGCCGAATGGAAAGGCGTCAGCGAGGAGACCACTACGGGCGTACACCGGCTCTACCAGATGCAGGAGGCGGGCGAACTGCTCGTTCCGGCCATCAACGTCAATGACTCCTGCACCAAGTCGAAATTCGACAACCTCTACGGCTGCCGCGAGTCGCTGGCCGACGGCATCAAGCGTGCGACCGACGTGATGATCGCCGGCAAGGTGGTGGTCGTGTGCGGCTACGGCGACGTGGGCAAGGGTTGCGCCGCGTCGATGCGTTCGTACGGAGCGCGCGTTATCGTGACCGAGATCGACCCGATCTGCGCCCTGCAGGCGGCGATGGAGGGCTTCGAGGTGAAGACCGTCGAAAGCGCTCTCGGCGAAGGCAATATTTTCGTGACCTGCACGGGCAACTGCGACATCATCACGCTGGAGCATATGGAGCGGATGCGCGATCAGGCGATCGTCTGCAACATCGGCCACTTCGACAACGAGATACAGATGGCGCGGCTCGAAAAGTCGGGCGCCGTGAAGACCAATATCAAGCCGCAGGTCGATAAGTTCACCTTCCCCGACGGACATTCGATTTTCGTGCTGGCCGAAGGCCGTCTCGTGAACCTCGGCTGCGCTACGGGCCATCCCTCGTTCGTGATGTCGAACTCCTTCACGAACCAGTGTCTGGCGCAGATGGAACTCTGGCAGGAGAAGCTCGAAGTGGGCGTTTACCGTCTGCCCAAGCATCTCGACGAAGAGGTGGCGCGCCTGCATCTGGACAATCTGGGCGTGGAGCTGACCCGCCTGACCGAAAAACAGGCGGATTATATCGGCGTGAGTCCCGACGGTCCCTACAAGGCGGAGCATTACCGCTATTGAGACCGGCGGCATCCGGCATGGAAAAAGAGGATACCTTGTGAAGTGCACCCCAAATATTGGACGGATTAGTATTTGTTTAGATGGCATGAGTTC
>OAXJ01002191.1_pt1 | contig 10306 bp, 9 predicted proteins | sample 1517241 | NCBI WGS metagenome assembly OAXJ01 (sample SAMEA2580293, study PRJEB22360) | human gut metagenome | biome: human gut; feature: human-associated habitat; material: faeces | place: Denmark | collected 2008/2010 | reverse complement strand
GCCCATGCGACCTGACGGCACTTTGCCATAGCCTGCGCAAAGGCGTCGGGGGTCAGGCACTGTGCGCCGTCGCTCCATGCGTGGCGGGGGTCGTAGTGGACTTCCACCTCAAGGCCGTCGGCACCGGCGGCGACAGCGGCGATCATCATGGGCTCCACAAGGTTTGCCTTGCCGGTGGCGTGGCTGGGGTCCACGATGACGGGCAGATGGGTCTTCTCGTGGATGATAGGCACAGCGGAGAGGTCGAGGGTGTTGCGGGTGTACTTCTCGAAGGTGCGGATGCCGCGCTCACAGAGGATGACCTGCTCGTTGCCGCCGGCCATGATGTACTCAGCGCTCATGATCCACTCTTCGATGGTGTTGCAGAGGCCGCGCTTGAGCAGAACGGGCTTGTGCATCTTGCCCACAGCCTTGAGCAGCTGGAAGTTCTGCATATTGCGGGCACCGATCTGCACCACGTCCACATACTCCTCGAACTCGGGGATGCGTTCCTCGCTCATCAGCTCGGAGACGATGGGCATACCGGTGGCCTCGCGGGCCTTTACCATGTCAAGGATGCCCTCAGTCTCGAGGCCCTGGAAGGAGTAGGGAGAGGTGCGGGGCTTATAAGCGCCGCCGCGGAAGAGGGTCGCACCGCCGGCCTTGACGCCCTGTGCGATGCGGAGAGCCTGCTCTTCGCCCTCGATGCTGCAGGGGCCGGCCATGACAGCGATCTTCTCCTTGCCGCCGATCTTGACGCCGCCGCAGTCGATGACGGAATCTGCCGGGTGGAAGAGGCGGTTGGCACGCTTATAGGGAGCGGAAACACGGGTCACGTTGTCGATCCAGGGGTTGGCGAGGACATCGCGCTCGTCGATCTTGGTGGTATCGCCCACGAGGCCGAAGACATTGTAGTCCTTGCCGGTGATGAGGGTGACATCGAGGCCCTGCTTTTCGAAGCGGTCAACGATCTTCTCGAGTTCTTCCTTCGGGGTACCCTTTTTGGTGGAGATGATCATAAAATTTTTCCTTTCTATCCTTCTTTTCCACGCCCTCTTTGCTCCGCTTTCCAGCGGAAGAGAGTCGATTTTCACATCACTAAATGGGTGTGCGCACTGCCGTCCAGCCGCAGCAGCTGGGCCAGATAGGCGGCAGCGTGGAGATAGCCGCTGATGCCCTCGCCGATGAAGTGGCCCTGACAGCCGAACGAGACGATGTCCGTCTTGCGGAAGGGCTCGTGCTCGTCGGGCTCGCTGAGCAGCACTTCCACGGCAGGCACACCGCAGAGGCGCAGCGCGTCGAGGATGGCGACGCTGTAGTGGGCGTAGCCGCCGGGATTCAGGATGATGCCGTCGGCCCGGCCTGCGGCAGACTGGATCTCGTCGATGAGGTCGCCCTCGTGGTTGGACTGGAAAAATTCCACTTCCATGCCCATCTGGGTGCAGCACAGCTCGAGGTAATCCAGCAGGCCGTTGTAATCCAGCTGACCGGCCACACCCGGCTCGGTGAAGTGCATCATGTTGAGGTTGGGGCCGTTAATGACTAAAAATTTCATCCAGTGCCTCCATTGCGGCGGTCACAGCGTCTTCCACCGTTCCGCTGTTCGGGATAACGGCGTCTGCCGCCGCGAGATACAGGGGGCGGCGCTCCGCCTCCATCTTTTTCAGCGCCTCGGTGCTGGACGAGAGCGGACGTCCGCCGCCCACCGTCAGCGCATCCAGGGGCCGGTCGAGGAAGAGCAGGACGCCGTTCTGATGCAGCGCCCGCAGATTCTCGCCCCGCTTGATGATGCCGCCGCCGCAGGAGAGCAGCTGTCGTCCCTCTTTGGCAAAGCGGGCGGTCTGGGCGGATTCCTTCGCACGGAAGCCGTCCTCGCCCTCGGCGGCGAAGATGTCGGGGATGCTGCGGCCGTCGGCCTTGACGATCTCCTCGTCGAGGTCGATGAACTTTTTGCCCAGCTTTTCGGCCAATGCACGGCCCACGGTGGATTTTCCGCTGGAGGGCATTCCGATGAGGGCCACGTTGAGCATATCGCGGCGGAGTGCGGCAGTGATGCGGCCGATCTCCCCTGCCGCGTCGTCGAACTTCCGGCTGAGGAAGTATTCGGCGGCGTACACGGCCTGCGCCACCAGCATCTCGAGGCCGCCCACAGCCACCGGGACTCCGGCCTCTTCAGCCCGGAGGATGAGTTCCGTCTTATCGGGGTTGTACACCACGTCCAGTACAGCTTCCAGCCCGGGCATTTTTGCCACGTCCAGACTGCACACGCCCACGTTGGGGTACATTCCGGCGGGGGTGGTGTTGATGACGATGTGTGCGCCGCTGAACACAGCCTCTTCATAGGAGAGCTGGCCTTTGGCGGCGTCCGGCGTCCGGCTGACGGTCAGCACCCTGGCCGCACCCTTGCCGCGGGCGACGGCGCTGGTGGTGTTGTGGGTGCCGCCGGTGCCGAGGATGAGGACGGTCCTGCCCGCAAAATCGACGCCGTGGGCGTCGCACAGGTGGGCAAAGCCGAGATGATCGGTGTTGTAGCCGTAGAGCAGGCCGTTCTTGTTGACCACGGTGTTCACCGCGCCGATGGCCTTGGCACGGGGGTCGATGTAGGTACAGTATTCCATCACCAGCCGCTTATAGGGGATGGTGACATTGATGGCCTTGAACTGCCGTCTGGTCAGGAAAGCCCGGGCTTCCTCTTCGGTGGGAAGCGGGCAGAGGTCGTAGCGATAGCCGCAGAGCATCTCATGGATGATCTTCGAGTAGGAATGGCCCAGTTTCGAGCCGATGAGTCCGTATTCCATCACAGTCCCTCCCTGCGGTAGCTGGTGGGCCGCTCCATCCATGCGGTGCCATAGCGGGCGGTCATCAGATCGCCCACAGCCAGCGCGGCGGCGCAGGTCTGGACGATGGCGGCTCTCGGCACGATGCAGGGGTCATGACGGCCCTGAATGGAGAGGGGCGCATCCTGCTTTGCAATGTAATCCACCGTCTCCTGCTCTTTGTAGATGCTGGGCGTCGGCTTGACAGCGGTGCGGAAGACGACAGGCATTCCGTTGGTGATGCCGCCGTTGATGCCCGCGTTGTGGTTGGTGGCCGTGACCACCGAATCGCCCTTCATGCGGAAGGCATCGTTGGCCTCAGAGCCTTTCAGGTCGGCGAAGCCGAAGCCGGTGCCGAACTCAATGCCCTTCACGGCAGGCACCGAAAACGCCATGTGGGAAATAAGGCTCTCCACGCTGTCAAAATACGGCTCGCCCACACCGGCGGGCAGGCCGAGAATGGCTGTTTCAAGGATGCCGCCCACGCTGTCGCCCTCCGAACCGGCGGCACGGATGGCCGTTTTCATCGTCTCTTCGACAGAAGCATCCAGCAGGGCGAAGCCCTCGTCCCTGCTTTCCAGCACGCTCACCTGAGCAGCCAGTGCGGCGGCATCGTCCAGCGCAAAGGGCATATCGGAAATGCCGGCACAGCGGGCGATGTGGGTGGTGATGTCAATGCCGGCGCGGTTCAGCGCACCCAGCACGATGGCACCGCCTGCCACCAGCGCGGCAGTGATGCGGCCCGAAAAGTGTCCACCGCCCCGGGCGTCCTGAAAGCCGTGGTATTTGGCGTAGGCGGTATAGTCCGCGTGGCCGGGGCGGAGAAGGTCGGCCGTCTTGGCGTAGTCGCCGCTGCGGGTGTTCTGGTTCTCGATCATCAGGGCGATGGCCGTGCCGGTGGTGTGACCGTTCACGACGCCGGAGAGCAGCTGAACTTTATCGGCCTCCACACGGGGCGTCGAAAGCCCATCGCCCCGGGCGCGGCGCTTATCCATGCAGGCGGCAATGAATTCCTCATCCACCGGCACACCAGCGGCCATGCCGTCCAGCACACCGCCGATGGCCCTGCCGTGGCTCTCGCCGAAGATGGTCAGCGCCAATGCGCTGCCAAAGGTGTTTTTCATGGCTTTAGTCCTCCATGCCCAGCAGGGGGCGCAGACCCTCCACCGGGATGGTCTCCGCGCGCCAGCAGCCCAGGCCCGGCACCTTGATGACGGTGATCTGGCCGCCCTGTGCCTTTTTGTCGTGGAGCATCTCGGCGTAGACCTTGTCCTTGTTGTAGGCGGTACGCAGGGGCAGGCCCAGACGGCGGTAGACCGCACGGACGCGCTTCTGCAGTGCCTTGGACTCGATCATCGGCAGCATCCCCAGAGCCACGCACTCGCCGTGGTAGAGGCCCACGGTGCGGCGCCCCTTGACGCCCTTGACGGCCTCGATGCCGTGGCCGATGGTGTGGCCGAAATTGAGGGCCTTGCGCACCCCATGCTCCGTCTCGTCCTGCTCGACGATGCTCTTTTTGAAACGGAGGCTGCGGTAGATGATCTCGCCGATCTGCTCGTCGATGTCGCCCTTCTCGAAGATGGCGAACAGTTCCGGGTCGGCCAGCAGACTGGCCTTCACCGACTCGGCCAGACCGTTGATGTACTGGCGGCGGGGCAGGGTGGCGAGGGTGCTGGGGTCTACGATGACCAGCTTGGGCTGCCAGAAGGAACCGACGATGTTCTTCGTCTCCCCCAGATCCACGGCGGTCTTGCCGCCGATGGAGGAATCGATCATCGAGAGGGTGGTGGTGGGGCAGTTGATGAAGTCGATGCCGCGCATATAGATGGAAGCGGCAAAACCCGCCAGATCGCCCACGACGCCGCCGCCCACGGCGATGACGAGGTCGCCGCGTCCCATGTTGAACTCCAGCATCTGGCGCAGGACGCTTTCGAGGATCTTCATGCTCTTGCTGGCCTCGCCCTGCGGGACCGTAATGATTTTTGCGTCGCGGCACTGGTCGGCCACACGCTGTGCGTACTCGGCGGGAACGCCTGCGTCCGTCACCACCGCCACCCGGCGGTCGAGGCGGGCAAACTGGTACAGATTTTCCAGTGCGCCGTTTTTCAGGATGATGTCATAGCTGCGCTCACCCAGATTCATGGTGAGCTTGGTGCCGATAAATCCACTCATTTTGTATACACTCCTAACAGCCGCACCGTGCGGCAGGTATGGTCCAGCTCACGCAGCAGCGCGGCGGTCTCGTCGGCGGAGGGGTCGCCCACCAGCTCGACGTAAAAATAATAATCAAAGGGGACATGGGGCAGCGGACGGCTCTTGATGGACTCCATATCGTAGCCGAAGCGGCCAATGACCTGGATGACCTCAGCCAGCTTTCCGGGTTTGTTGTCCAGTGTGAACAGCAGCGAGAATCGGTTGCCCACGGTGGGCTTTTCGCGGCTGAGGACGATGAAGCGGGTGGTGTTGTCGCCGTCGGTGTTGATGCTGGGGACGAGGACTTCCAGCCCGTAGAGGGCGGCTGTCTCGGCGCTGGCGATGGCGGCTTTGGACGGGTCGCCCGACTCAGCCACGAACTTTGCGGCCATGGCCGTGTTGGGCATGGCCGTGGCAGGCAGACGGAACTGCTTTAAGAACGTCTCACTCTGGGCGATGGCCTGCTGATGGCTGTAAACGTGCTTGAGCTGGGCCAGCTGGGTGCCGGGCAGGACGAGCAGGTTCTGGGAGATGGGCAGGTCGTAGACGTCCACCACCCACAGCTCGGGGTGGTTGTAGCACAAGTCGAGGACAGCGGAGACATCGCCTGCGTGGCTGTTTTCAAACGGCACAACGCCGTGGGCGGTGTCGCCCCGGCTGACGGCATCGAACACCTCGTCCCACGTCGGGCAGCTGACGGCCTCCGCGTGGGGGAAGAGCGCCCGCAGCGCGATGTGGGCGAAAGCGCCTTCCACCCCCTGATAGGCGGCGCGGTTCCGGCCCAGCACCTCGGCTTCGTACTGCTTGGCGACATCCATCATGTTCTGGACATGGTCCTTATAGTAAGGCCGGAGGGCAGCGTTCCGGATGCGGGCCGCAGCCTTTTCCAGCACCACCGCCTCCCGCGCGGCGTCAAAAATCGGCAGGCCGTGGGCCTGTTTGTATTGGGCGACGCTGAGCACAGCGGCCATCCGCCGCTCAAACAGGGCGGCAAGCTGCGCGTCCACCGCGTCGATCTCGGCGCGGGCTTGTTCCAGTGTGTCCATCTTTCCACATCCTTTGGGTAAAATTTCAGTTTTTACAGTGATGATACCTAGTAAGTATACCATAACCCGGATGAGGAAACAACAAGCCCGGCTCTCTTTGAGGGTAGATAATATTTCAAATCCGGGGCCATCAACGCGAAGAGATTGCAACCAAAACGCCCTCTCCGGCATTGCCGGAGAGGGCGTTCTTGCTTATTTGCGCAGGTCTTCCCTGCTGCGGGGGGTGCCGAACACCCGGCCATAGGGGTTGTCGAGGTCGGCAGCCTTCAGAGATGCAGTTTTTTCGGCAGGCTTTTCAGGGATGCTGAGATGCTTTGCCTTCCCCCTGGAGAGAACACGGTACCGCATGGCTCAGCCCTCCGGGGTTGCCGTGGAGACAGCGCCTTCGGTCAGCTTCTGCCAGAATTCTTCGCCTCCGGCGAGGTTATCCGCCGTGCCGCTGTTCCACGCGCCCCGCATTCCCACATAGAACTGGGACATATACTCCTGACTGGAACCACTCTTGCTCTGGGTGGTGTCGGGGCCGTAGTCACCGAGGTCGAGGCCAGCCAGGACCGGGCAGTCATCCCACTTGTACACCATGTTCCACCAGTCCTCGTCGCTGTCGGCGGCGGGCAGAGTGCCGTCAAGATACCGCAGCGCGCCGGTGCTCTCCTCAAAGCCCGCCGGGTCCCAGAGCAGGAAAACAGCGCTGAGGCCGCCCTGTACGTCGGCGGCCAGCTTGGTGGTGCCGGCCATGGTCAGATAGGCGGCGCTCTCGGTCTGGGTCTCCGTGTCGGAGTAGTCGAGGGTGTAGACGTTGAGGGTCACGACCACCTTGCCGTCGCCGTTGCGGTCTTCGCCGTAGGCGGCCAGTGCATCCTGCAAAGCGTTCACGGTGTCCTCGGGCAGATAGTAGGGAGCCACCACGGCCACGTTATAATCGGGCTTGGTGACGAAGAAATACTGTCCGATGAAGTTGTAGGCCGCAAAAGCCGCGGCGATGCCGATGATGATGACCCATTTCAGGTTATAGTCCCACCAGTTGGCCCAGCGCTCCTTGCGGGTGTACTGTCTTTCCTTGCGGGGGGCAATGTCTTTCGGGTCGATGTCGCGCTCGTAACGGTAGCTTGCCATGAGGCAGTGTCCTCCAAAGTCTTAAAGCTCTGCCAGAATGGTCTGGCGGACGGCGTCGGGCAGCTGCTTCTGCTCGGCCCGGCTCATGCCTGCCGTCTGGATGGGCGGCAGCACCCGGACGTATACCGTGCCGGGGGTGGCCCGGTTGCCGTGGGCCTCGAACAGGCCCCGTGCGCCGGAGATGGCCACCGGCACCACCGGCACGCTGGTCTTGACCGCGATGCGGAAGGCACCGGCCTTGAACTCACCGGCGCCGCCCTCTTCGCCCTTGTAGCGGGTGCCTTCAGGGAAGATGATGAAGCTCCGGCCGCTCTCCACGATGGCGGTGGCGTCGTTCAACGCGCGCACCGAGGCGCGGACATCGTCGCGCTGGACGAAAACGCAGCCCAGCAGCTTCATCCAGCGGTTGAGCAGAGGAATTTTTCCCAACTCTTCCTTGGCGAGGATGCCATAGGGCTCATCGAGGCCGGCCAGCAGCAGCGGGATGTCATAATAACTGCGGTGGTTCGCCACAAAGACGCAGGGGCCATCCTTCGGGATGTTGTCCAGTCCCTCGACGCTGAGCCGGACGCCAGTGACGTTCAGGATGCCCTTGCTCCAATGGGGGATGTGTTTTTTTACCAGCTGGCGTACCGTCTCGGTGTCGCCTGCGGCCAGCGCACGCTCGGCTTTGCACAGCACACTGTAATGGACGATCATGTACCCGAACAGATAAACGAATAACGCAATGGTGCGGAAAATGCTCACAGAGCGATACCTCCTTCTGGCTCAAAAAGCCGTCCCTATTGTATCACACTCCGCCCCAAAAAGGGAGAGGAAATACTTTTTTTACATTTAGAGGGCTTTGCGGCTTGCAAAATCCACAAAATCCGGGTATATTTATAATCAGAAAGCCAGCACAATGGCGTTTCCTGCCAAAACCGTGCTGTGCAATGTAAGCCGTCTTTCGGGACGGCGAGAGAGGATATCCATACAACATGAGTCTGTTCCCTTCTGCAAACGATTTCAAGTCCGGGCCGGGCGTCGAAAAGGACGCCCCCCGCAAGACCGGCGTAGGCCGCTTCTTCGAGCTGGTGGGCCGGGATATGAGCGGGATGTTCCTTGCAAACCTGCTCACCTGTCTGGGCTTTCTGCCCGTCATCTGTCTGGTGTACATCGGCTTTCTGATGAACAGCCTGCCCGTCATGGTGCTCAGTGCCGCCATGGGCGGCATCCTGGCCGGGCCGGTGCTGGCAGGCATGTACGACACTGTCCTGCGCGCTCTGCGCGACGAGGCCGGTTACTGGTGGACCACCTACCGCAAGGCTTTCAAGCAGAACTTCAAAGCCAGCATCCTGCCGGGCGTGCTCTACTGCGTCGTGGTCACGGTGCAGATCTTCCTCGTGTACTTCTGCTTCAACCTGCTCTACCACGGCACCAACGTCGGCGTAGGCATGTGGGTGGCCACGGTGCTCAACCTCGTCATCTTCCACATGCTGTTCTCCTACATGTGGCCCCAGGTGGTCCTGCTGGACCAGCCTTTCGGCCAGACGCTCAAGAACAGCGTCAACTGCATGATCGCTTTCCTGCCCCACGCACTGGCTGCGTCTCTCGTGACGGTACTGTTCTGGGGCCTCGTCATCCTCTGTATGCCGCTGGGCCTGCTGCTCATGCTGGTGTTCGGCTTCTGGTTCCAGGTGGAGATCACCAGCCAGATCGTCTACGGCGACCTCGACCGGGTGTTCCGCATCGAGGAGAACATCCGCAGGCTCCACGACGCCGAGTATGAAGCCGAGATGGCCGAGGAGCGCAGCGACGACGAGGAATAAACGACACACTGACGCGGAAAGGGGATGCGTGCAATGGAACAGCGGAACAATCTGGTGCTGCAGGGCACGGAGACATTTTCCCGCGGACAGCTCGATAATGTGGCGCTGGACAACGGCAGCGTCGTGCTGGACAGCGTGGCCGGGCGGTACCTGCAATACGGCAGCTACACGACGCCCGAGTTCGCCATGCCGGCCTTCTGCAACCTGAACGTCAGCTGGAACGCCCACGCGCCCCAGAACACGATGGTGGAGGTGCGCTGCCGCGTCTACGCAGGCGGCAGCTGGACGGGCTGGATGAGCTTTGGCAAGTGGGCGCCGGATTACCCCCGGGCCAGCATCAGCACCCACAGCGACGACGGCCTCATCTTCCTGATGGGCGACACCGTGACGGTGGCGCTGCCCGGCGGCGGCACCGGCGTCCAGCTTCAGGTCAATCTTTCGACCAACGACGACAAAGTCACCCCGGCGCTCCGGCTGCTGGCGGCGGCGGTCCGCCCCCTTGCGTGGGATAAGCAGAGCGGCCACCCCATCAACCGCCGCCTGTACTTACCGGAATACTGCCTCTCGGCCCATGACCCCAGCTTTGGCCGGGACATGGACCTGCCGCTGGTGATGGCGGCCCTGATGAACCGCTGGGGCGAGGACATCCTGCCCGAAGAGGTGGCCTACGTCATGGAAGACAAGACCACCGGCAGCACCAGCAACGGCGCTTTCGCCGCTGCGGCAGCGGGCTGCTGCGGTTTTCCCTGCTGGCAGGCGTGGATGGACCTGCAGGACCTGCGGGAGCAGATACACGACGGCTGTTCCGTGGCCGTGCGCATCGAGCGCCGCATCCGGGGCCAGCGGGACCCCATCGGGGTCTGGATGGGTCTGCGGGGCTTCGGCCACGACGACGCGGTCCTCGCCGATTATGTCCTGCTCAACGACCCCACCGCCGACAGCGACGGGGCCGTGAACTGCACGATGGCGGTGACGGATTTTGCCCGCTACTTCACCGGGCGGGCCATCGCTCTCCGCCCCAAGCCCCGGGACACCGAGGCCAACCGCCCCCGGCGGGTCTCCTGCGACTTTGTGTACAGTGCCGAGGATGACTGCTGGTATCTGGCCCAGAAAGGCCAGCGGCGGCTGCTCCCGGCCGAATTTTCCGGCTGGGCGGCCTGCAGCCCCCACGACGGAGTAGCCCACGCCACCACAGCCCACCGCACCTTCCGGCGGATGGAGCGGACACGGACCGGCGGCTTCCGTTTCCCGCCCGAGCAGACCGCCGCAGGCGGGCGGTGCAGCGTTTACATCGTGGACCATACCGGCACCATGCAGTTTGCAGAGGTGCGCCTGCCTGCGCCTCCGC
>OAXJ01002184.1_pt1 | contig 10333 bp, 7 predicted proteins | sample 1517241 | NCBI WGS metagenome assembly OAXJ01 (sample SAMEA2580293, study PRJEB22360) | human gut metagenome | biome: human gut; feature: human-associated habitat; material: faeces | place: Denmark | collected 2008/2010 | reverse complement strand
CTTATAAAATAGTCAGCATGGCAGGAAAAATGCTTGACCGCATGGATATTTTACAGGTTGCAAAACCTTATATGGAGCGTTTGTCTGATATCAGCGGGGAAACAGTGCATTTAGTTCAGCGGGAAGGAAACAATATTTTATATATTTATAAAATAGAAGCAAAAATCGGTACGATCCGCATGGTGTCCCATGTGGGGATGGTCCATCCGATGTATTGTTCCGGTGTGGGCAAGGCAATCATGGCAGAACTTCCGGAGTCGGAAGTGAAACAGATCTGGAATGAGAGCATCATCGAAAAAAAGACGGAGCATACGATCACGGATTATGATGATATGCTTAGTGTATTAAAAGAAGCAAAAAAGAACGGTTATGCACTTGATGATGAGGAAAATGAAGAAGGTGTACGGTGTATTGCTGCAAGCCTTAGGGATTATCATAATGAAGTAAAATATGCATTCAGTATTTCCGGACCGACCAGCCGGATGACGCGAGAACGGGTGGAGGAGTTATCTGTGGATGTCAGAAAAGTACAGGAAGAATTATCCATGGAATTAGGCTGGTATAGAAAATAGCAGAGATGGTCATACTATCCTTGAAAAGGTGATGGTTCAGAGAGTTTTTGAACCGTTACAAATAATTTCTTGTAAAGTAAAGGAGAAGAATGACCATGAAAAAGTTTAAAATGCTTGCGGCATGCCTGGTGCTTACATTGTCTCTTAGCGCACTGACCGCATGCGGCACAAACAGAAACAACACAAATACCAATAACAATGGCAACAATCCGGCAGCCGGTACAGAAAACCGTGTCAATGAAAACACAAATAACGGTATCAATAATACCGAAAATGGTATGAATGATACCAATGTGAATGGAACAAATGGTACCGTGAATGACACGGATACGAACGGCACAAATACAAATAACACAAACGCGAATGGTGCAGACACAGACGGTGGTGCTGTTGTGGATGATGTGGTGGATGGCGTCGGCGATGCTGGCAAAGACATTATTGACGGTGTGGAAAACGGCGTGGATGACGCGACCGGAAACAATAATAACGGTAACACAACGGATAACAGTGCAAGATAACGGATGAGAAATTTCCGGGTATGGCCTTTTTGTGAAAGGGCTGCCCGGATTTTTTGTGTCAAAAATCCTTAAATAAAAATGAAATCTTTCTGATTTTCTTGTGATTGCAGATGTTTTGCGGTACAATGTCTTAAATAAGTCTGCTTTGGGCAGAGATATGGAAAAATTCAGGAGCGTATTCAGATGAATAATAATGATTATAGAGAAATAACTGAGGATGATGTAACAACCGTATCCACAGATCAGAAAGAGGAAATGAACGGACAGGAAAGCGTCAATGATACCCCTGACGTGTCAGAAAATGAAAAGGAAACCGTGCAGGCGGAAGTGACAAATTCAGACGCATCGGATGAAAAAGAGCCGGAGTATGAGGATATCTGCTACATCTGCCGCAGACCGGAGCATATTGCAGGAAAAATGATAAAGATCCCGAACAACATCTGTATCTGTCAGGACTGTATGCAGAAAACGTTTGACAGTATGAACCAGACCGGATTTTCCATGGATGATATGCTGAACATGAATATGGGAAAAATGCCAAATATCAGCATGATCAATCTTTCAGATCTGCAGGGGATGCAGGGATTTATTCCGAATAACCAGAAAATCAAAAAGAAAAAGCCGAAAGAAAAGAAAGAGCCGGTACTTGATATCAAAAAGATCCCGGCACCACATAAAATCAAGGCATCGTTGGATGAGTACGTAGTTGGACAGGAGCATGCAAAGAAAGTCATGTCCGTCGCTGTTTATAATCACTATAAGAGGATCGCATCCGATGAGAAGGACGGCATCGAGATTGAAAAGTCCAATATGTTAATGATTGGACCGACCGGTTCCGGTAAGACTTATCTGGTAAAGACACTTGCAAAGCTTTTAGATGTGCCGCTTGCCATCACAGATGCGACGTCCCTGACAGAGGCAGGGTATATCGGTGATGACATCGAGAGTGTTGTCAGCAAACTGCTTGCAGCAGCGGACAATGATGTTGAGCGCGCGGAACACGGTATTATCTTTATTGATGAGATCGACAAAATCGCAAAGAAACGCAACACCAATCAGCGTGATGTCAGCGGAGAGTCCGTGCAGCAGGGAATGTTAAAACTGTTAGAGGGTGCGGAGGTAGAAGTGCCTGTCGGAGCCAGCAGCAAGAATGCCATGGTACCCATGACAATGGTCAACACCAAAAATATTCTGTTTATCTGTGGAGGCGCGTTCCCGGAGTTAGAGGATATCATTAAGGAACGCCTCAATAAATCCGCATCGATCGGTTTTAAATCCGAGCTTAAGGATAAATACGACCAGGATGAAAATATTCTGCAGAAGGTGACCATAGAGGATGTGCGCAAATTTGGCATGATACCGGAGTTCTTAGGACGTCTGCCGATCATGTTTACCTTAGAAGCGCTCACAGAAGATATGTTAGTGCGCATCTTAAAGGAACCGAAAAATGCGATCTTAAAACAGTACCAGAAACTGCTTGCCATGGATGAAGTCAGACTCGAATTTGAGGATGACGCACTGATGGCGATCGCAAAGCAGGCAAAGGAAAAGAAAGTCGGTGCGCGTGCACTCCGTGCGATCATCGAGGATTTTATGCTCGATATCATGTATGAGATTCCGAAAGATGACAATATCGGCATGGTGACCATCACAAAAGAGTATGTGGAGAAAAAAGGCGGTCCGCTCATTACCATGCGAGGCTGTGCACAGATTGCTGCTGTTGAATGAGACGATGAAAGAATGATTCTGAAATGGGGAAAAATCTTTTTTACAGACTGAGAAAAAGATTTTTCCTCATTTTGAATTTGAAGAATATGGTAAAAAAGTGTTCACACTATGATTAAGTATGGTACAATAGTACTAATCGAAAAAATGGAGGAGTGAAAATAGCAAAAGAGAAAAGAGAAAAAAGAAAGAAATAAGAAAGCAGGAAACAGACAGGGCATACAGTTTCAGATCCAGAGCAAGATCGGTGCCTCCATTATTGTGGTTATGGCAGTGATCGCTGTACTGGTAGTAGTGGTGGTTTACAATCTGCTGATCAAAGCCAACAACACAGAGCTGCGGCAGGATTCTGAAGCGATATCACTTCAAGTGGAAAAATATTTTTCACTGTTTGAGCGCATGGTAGAACAGCTTGCACTGGATGAAGATGTGCAGACAATTCTGACCACTACCAAAGCTGGACAGAAAATGACAGAGAACGAGGTCTATCCAGCGGTACTAAAGAAGCTTGTTGCAGTGGCAGGACTTGACACGGAAAATATTCAGGGTGTATTCACGGCGGATTTGGACAGTAATGCATCCATTACATCAGCAGGCGGTATTTCCGGCGATGATTATGACTGTACGACCCGCACATGGTACAGCTGTACGCAGACAGGAGAAACTATGCTGACAAAGACCTATGTTGCTGCAAGTACAGGAAAAATAATCTTAAGTGCGGTAACACCTGTATTTGACGAGAAAGATACGGTTGTCGGTGTCGTTGGAATAGACGTAGGGCTGGACACAGTCATGAATATGATGGGGAATTATACGATCGGTGCAAATGGATATTCCATGCTGTTGACAAGTGATGGAACTTTTGTATATCATCCGAATGCAGATCTGATTGATACTATGATTCAGGATATGAATATTTCAGACAGTGTAAGCACTGCGATCAGCAATCAGTCAGAACAGCTTTTGAAATATAAGGTAAACGGTGAACAAAAAATGGAAGACAGCAAGAAGCAGATGGCACAGATGCGTGAGGCAATGGACAAAATTCAGGAATCCTCGAAACAGGTTGTCGGTGTCATCAAGGCAATTGAAGATATTGCAAGCCAGACAAATCTTTTATCATTGAATGCATCTATTGAAGCTGCACGCGCAGGTGAGGCGGGCAAAGGCTTTGCAGTGGTTGCAGGAGAGATCGGCGGTCTTGCAGATGAGAGTGCCGATGCGGTAAATACGACACGTAACCTGATCAACGTATCACTCGATGAGATTGAAAAGGGAAATACGATCGTAAATGATGTCATTGCATCTTTGGACAACGCGGTAGAGCGTGTTCGTATTGCAAACGGAATGATTCAGGAGACAGCACAGGTGGCAGATGTCCAGATGAAGAGTATCGACCAGATCCGTGACGGCATCAGGGATATGTCACAGGTGGTTTCTGATAACTCTGCTATGGCAGAGGAGACTTCAGCAACAAGTGAGGAGCTGGCAGCACAGTCAGTTACATTAAATGAACTTGTACAGAAATTCGAATTAGAATAATATTTGTGGTTCTAAAATAAAAAATTCCGGCATCTATTTAGTAATTGAATAGATGACCGGAGTTTTTTTATTTATGGCGGATTGCAGGGAACAGGTGTATTCTGACGAATTTTTTGATTTTATTGTATCTTATGAGGAAACGAATGAACAGACGATCGCAGGGGCGTGTATCCAGAGAATTGATGAAGGATATGATATTTTTTATTATCCAAGGGAGGGATTGCCTCCGCTTAGTGTAGGCAGTTATTCTTATTCAGAGATTCCAAAGTGTTATGGATTGCTGGATCAGACGGCACTTGAGGTGTCCGGTATTTTAAAAATGCAGAACCAGCCCGTTCTCGCCTTAAAGGGAAGAGGTGTATTGATAGGTTTTATTGATACCGGTATTGATTATACAAATCCGGCATTTCGATACAGTGACGGGAGCAGCCGGATCGTCCGTATCTGGGATCAGACCATACAGGATGGAACGCCGCCTGTTGGTATTTTGTATGGAGCAGATTATACAAGAGAACAGATCAATGCGGCATTGCTTTCGGAAAATCCGTATGATTTGGTGCCGTCGCGTGATATGAACGGACATGGCACATTTCTTGCAGGAGTGGCATGTGGAAGTGAGAGTGAAAACGGTGACTTTATCGGGGCGGCGCCGCAGTCTGAGATCATCATGGTAAAGTTAAAGGAGGCAAAACAGTATCTTCGGGATTTCTTTTTTGTGAAAGACGGCGTTCCGGCATATCAGGAAAACGACATTATGATGGCGGTTTCCTATTTAAATGGAGTTGCAAATATTTTAAATCGTCCGCTTGTCATCTGTGTGGCACTTGGAAACAGTGCAGGAAGTCATGCAAGCGAGGGATTTCTGCCATCTTATCTGAATTATATCTGTGGAAGAAGAAAGCGTGTGGTCGTGACTGCAGCTGGAAATGAGGCCAATGCAAGACATCATTTTCAGGGGCGTATCATTGGAGAGATGGAACATGAGGATGCGGAGATCACGGTGGAGGAAAATACAAAAGGCTTTTTTGTGGAATTGTGGGCATCTGCACCGGAACTGTATGCAGTCACCATAATATCGCCTTCGGGGGAGCAGATTCCACGGATTCTGGTGCGCCGTGGAGCGTCAGAGCAGTTTAATTTTATTTTTGAGGGAACAACAATTACGGTGGATTACCGGATCGATACAAAAGAGACGGCAAGCCAGCTCATATTTTTCCGTTTTATCCGACCGACACCGGGATTGTGGACGATACGCATTTTCCCGCAGCTGACAGTGACGGGAAACTATCATCTCTGGCTGCCGCTGCGGGAGCTGACGGATGGAAATAATTTTTTTCTTCGTTCCAATCCGGAGATTACACTGACTTCTCCGAGTGCGGCAAGGCAGGTGATCACGGTGGGCGGTTATCAGGCATCAAATACCAGTATCTATGCGGATTCCGGCAGGGGTTATACGATAACCGGGGAGATCAAACCGGATTTTGTGGCACCGGCAGTGGATGTCTATGGTCCCGGGCTTCTTGGTAACTTTATCACCTTTACGGGAACAAGTGCAGCTGCTGCGATCACGGCAGGAGCCTGCGCGCAGATCATGCAGTGGGCGATCGTGGATCAGAACAATACAGTCATGTCGAATACTTCCATCAAAAATATGCTGATCCGCGGCACGGCTAAACCGGAAAACCGGACCTATCCAAACAGAGAGTGGGGATATGGGACACTCGATGTGTTTGGGGCATTTCAGAATCTGAGGCTGTGATAAAAGCAACGGAATATTTATTTAGAAATTGTTTAGAAAAAACAGCAGGGGTGTCACTGAGAATTGATGAATATTTGAGTTACTGTGGAGAAGTATCTGAGTTATTAAAAAATCAGACAGCATCACAGAATGTTTCTACACAGGATGCAGACGGCAAAGATGCAGACAGTTATGTATCGACGATCGGAAGTTCCGATGCAGTAATGCCAAGTGAAAATTATAATGATATCTTAAAAGAAATCCAGAAAACAAAAGCAGAAGCTGGTCAGTCCCAGAGTTACTCAGAAAACGCAGGACAGACATCCGGAACAGGAACATCCGGACAGATCACACAGGCATCCGGAACTGGTGCGGCTGGAAATACCGGAGGCGGTGGAGACAGCGATGATGAGACCACAACAACAAAGACAGTTGTGATCAATGGCGTTACTTATCTTGAAACAACGACTGTGGAGAACGGTGTCAAAAGCGTACAGAGAACTGCAATCAGTGGAGTTGGTGAAGAGTAGTGACTATCAAAAAAATCCGAAGGATTAACGTGAACCTTCGGATTTTTTTGCTACAATCAGGAAATACCATTGTATGAAATTTTTTGCATGATATCAACAAATGTTAAAATAGCATTGTATGAAATTCTTTATATGATATCAGGTTACTGTTCACAGGCAGGCATTTTCTGAACTGAAAATGCCGTATGATACAGTGGTGGCAGCAGATTTTGCCGATTTGGAATGCGAAGCATCGGCAAAATCCGTTACTGGAACGAGGTACGAGTGAACAGTAACGATATCAGCAAATGTTAAAATAAAATTGCTTGCAATTTATTACATGATATGATAAGATGTCTATTGTTCGAGCAATTCGAAAACAGAATAAGCCGGCGTGGCGGAATGGCAGACGCACCAGACTCAAAATCTGGCGGTGGCAACATCGTATGGGTTCAAGTCCCATTGCCGGCATTGAAAAAAGATTCAGTTTTTACTGGATCTTTTTTCTTATTCATGATAATAGAATGTTCACGGAGCGCGCATTCTATTATTTGCTCTTGGATGAGATAAAAATTTAATATGGGCGAAATATATAGAAGATAGAGGTGATTTCATCCATTTTATAATAGAAATTCATTTAACATACAAGAAAATGGGTGAAAAAGGATGAGATTTCATTATAATAGCCCACGAAAATCAAAAAGTCAGGGTGAAAACAGCAGAAATGAAGGAGTTTCGCCCAAAATGATAGAGGAAGAAGCTGAAAATAGAAAATAATGGGTGAAAGTGGTTTGAAAGATGGAAATTTAGCCCGTTCATCTGGTGGATGTCTGTTATGTGTGGATCAGAGTGAAAGCAGAGTAAATTTAAACGGAAACCCCACTCACAAATTCGCAGGAAAGCTTTGAAAAAGCACTGTGTGATCAGTAAAAAAGTGTAATTAATTTTTACATTGCAATAAAAAAAATGGAAAACCTTGTAAACCAAAGTTTCCCATCATTAAGAGAAGAGCGCGAGACGGGACTCGAACCCGCGGCCCCGACCTTGGCAAGGTCGTGCTCCACCAACTGAGCCACTCGCGCATATGTAAATTGTTTTGTATCTGTCTGTCAGATACATTCGATATCATACTATGGGAAACAGGATTTGTCAACAAATTTTTTGAAATAGTTATAATGAAAGCTGAAAATCATGCATTTTGGAGAAAAAAACATTTTTTGATTTAAAAAAGAATTAATAATATTCATCTATATATTAAGTAGGAAAAATGCTATAATACGGGATGTCTGATGAGCAGGATGCAGACAGTGGACATTTAAGGAGGAACTATGGAAAAGAAAAAAATAATTATCCCGGTTGTAACCATTGCAGTGATTGGAGCAGTTGGAGGAACCGGTTATTATTATCGTGACAATGTGATAGATGTGGCAACAGAGGCATTTGATGTAGTTGCAGAGAAGATTCCGTTTTTACAGTCGGGAAAATCGGATGATAAAGTGTATGTTGAAAAAGTTTCCAAGATTATGAATACATATACAGGAAACACCAACCGGTATAATGGTGTTGTGGAGTCACAGGACAGTTATGAGGTAAATGTGGATTCGTCACGTACCATCAAAGAGATTCTTGTAAAAGTGGGGGATGAGGTAGAAGAGGGGCAGACACTTGTCACCTATGATACCAGCGAACTTGAGATGCAGGTGAAACAGGCAAAGCTTGAACTCGAGGGAATCCAGAATGAGATTGACAGTTCCAATAAAAAGATAGCCACATTGACCGATGAATTAAATAAAACGACAGATGAGGACGATAAATTTTCACTGACGACAGATATTCAGTCGGAGGAAAATTCCATCGAGGAGAATAAACTTGATCTTGAGAGCAAGAACCTTGAAATATCAAAATATGAAGACCAGATCGATGCATCGTCTGTTGTCAGCAAAAAATCTGGCGTGGTAAAGGAAATCAACGAGAACGGTACAGACAGTAATGGCAATAATGCTGCGTTTATGACGATTCTTCAGACAGGTGAATACCGTGTAAAAGGAAGTATCGATGAGCAGAATGTATGGATGATCTCAGATGGACAGGCGGTCATCATACGTTCGAGGGTGGATGAAAGTCAGACATGGAATGGAACGATTTCAAAGATTGATACAGATAACGTGCAGAAAAGTGATGACGATTCATCTTCAGACAGTAGTGTCTCTGCAACAAAGTACCCGTTTTATGTGGAACTTCCATCTGCAGAGGGATTGCTGTTAGGACAGCATGTATATATTGAACTTGACGAAGGTCAGGACGATCAGCAGAAAGAAGGAATCTGGCTGTATTCCAACTATGTTGTTCAGGATGACAGCGGTGCTTATGTCTGGGCGGCAAATGATAAGAAACGTCTGGAAAAACGTTATGTAGAACTTGGTGAATACGATGAAGATCTTGCAGAGTATGAGATTTTATCCGGACTTTCGCTGGACGACTATATCACATGGCCGATGGAAGGACTCTATGAGGGTGTAACGACCGTGACAGATGTGAGCGAGGTCGATTATTCTTCGCCTCTTTATAATCAGGATGGCACCGAGATGCTTGATTATGGCACTGAGATGCTTGATTACGGTACGGAGATGATGTATGAAAACGGAATGTACGACACGGAAATGATGATCGATAATGGTATGCAGAATTATGTAAATGGCGATATGGAAGATGGATCAGGTTATGATGGAGCTGACGATGGCGATTCTGCGGATGATGCGGAATATGATGACTCTGATTACGATGATTCTGACTATGAGGATTCTGATGATTCCTATGATGATTCCAATGATATGGAGGTAGGGGAATGATACTGAATCTGCAGAATATTTACAAGGATTATCAGCAGGATAAGCTGGTCGTTCCGGTATTAAAAGATGTTTGTCTTACCGTGGAAGAGGGAGAGTATGTTGCGATCATGGGACCGTCCGGTTCCGGAAAGACAACACTTATGAATATCATAGGCTGTCTGGATAAGCCGACGAGCGGGACTTATGAGCTGGCAGGAGAGGACGTCTTAAAGTTAAAAGACAAGCAGCTGTCAGATTTAAGACTGCGCAGTATCGGGTTTGTATTTCAGAGTTTTCATCTGATGCCGAGAGAGACTGCGGTGGAAAATGTATCACTGCCGCTTAGTTATGCCGGCGTGAAAAAAAAGGAGCGCAGGGAGCGTGCAATCAAAGCACTGGAACGTGTCGGACTTGGTGACAGAGTAGATTTTCGGCCGACACAGCTTTCCGGTGGACAAAAACAGAGGGTTGCGATTGCAAGAGCGATGGTCAACAATCCAAAGATCCTGCTTGCGGATGAACCTACCGGAGCACTCGATTCCAAGTCGGGAGAGCAGATCATGGAATTATTTCAGAAACTTAATGAAGAGGGTGTCACGATCGTAATGATCACACATGATCCGCATATTGCATCCAATGCAAAACGTATGGTAAAAATCATTGACGGAGGGCGATGAAAAGGAGGATGCATCATGAAAGTAAAGAAAGTAATCGCAGTCATTGTTGCACTTGCCGTCACTGTTGGTGCAGCCGCCGGGGGAATCTATGGATATAAGTCTTATCAGAAAAAAAATCTGGTGGTAGCAGTACAGTCCGTTTCAAGTTTAAATTACGGGTATTCTGGAGATTCCGAAACAAGCTACGGTGTTGTGACCAATGATTCTTCCCAGGAAGTATACTT
>OAXJ01002182.1_pt1 | contig 10333 bp, 10 predicted proteins | sample 1517241 | NCBI WGS metagenome assembly OAXJ01 (sample SAMEA2580293, study PRJEB22360) | human gut metagenome | biome: human gut; feature: human-associated habitat; material: faeces | place: Denmark | collected 2008/2010 | reverse complement strand
CCATCGTGGAGATGGACGAGCGGGAGCAGATGCAGACCATGATGATTGAGAATATCCTGTCGTTTTCAGTTTTTCCAAAGAACCTAACCCGGAAGCATTTGAACGCATTCGGAACATCCTGCTTGCCACCAGCTACACGAAGAAGGTAGGTTGACATCATGGACGAATGCAGAATCAAACGCTATACTGAGTGCGGTGATGGGCGGTGCCACAAACCGAGCCATTGCCGGACGTTCTTTGACAACGAAATAAAGCCTGTCCCCACTTTTGTTATGAAAGTGAGGAATTTACAATGACAGAAAACAACAACCGCGTCTGCTGCTTGTACCGCGTTTCCACCGATAAGCAGGTGGATTTCAATTCCAACCATGAAGCTGACCTGCCCATGCAGCGAAAGGCTTGCCATAAGTTCGCTGAAGCGAAGGGCCGGGTCATCGTCCATGAAGAACGGGAAGAGGGCGTGTCCGGCCACAAAGTCCGGGCCGCCACCCGTGACAAGCTCCAGATTATCAAGGATTATGCCCGAAAAGGCAAGTTTGACATTCTGCTGGTGTTCATGTTCGATCGAATCGGACGCATCGCAGATGAAACGCCGTTTGTTGTAGAATGGTTTGTGCGAAACGGCATCCGGGTATGGAGTACCCAAGAGGGTGAGCAGCGTTTCGACAACCACACCGACAAACTGCTGAACTACATCCGCTTCTGGCAGGCAGACGGCGAAAGCGAAAAAACTTCCGTCCGAACCCGCACCAGTCTGCGTCAGCTTGTGGAGGAGGGTCACTTCAAGGGTGGAAATGCGCCTTATGGCTATGACCTTGTACGGAGTGGGCGTATCAACAAGCGCAAGCATGAACTGTACGAACTGCACATCAACGAGCAGGAAGCTGCCGTAGTGCGGATTGTCTTTGACAAGTATGTGTATGAGGGCTATGGTCCACAGCACATTGCTACCTATCTGAACAATTCTGGCTATCGTGCAAGGTCCGGAAAGTGCTGGCACCCATCCAGTATTCGGGGGATGGTACAAAACCTGACCTACACCGGCGTTCTCCGTTGCGGGGATGCACGGTCAGAATTGATGCCGGATTTGCAGATTGTCCCGCAGGAACAGTTTGAAAACGCACAGCGCATTCGGAATGAACGCTCTGTGCGCTCAACTGCGGAAGCCGAAAATCGTCTTCCTTTGAACATCCATGGGAAGTCGCTACTTGCCGGCAACGCTTACTGCGGACACTGCGGTGCAAAGCTGGAACTGACCAGTAGCCGTAAATGGCGAAAAATGGCAGATGGTTCGTTAGACGATACGCTGCGTATTCGCTATACCTGTTACGGAAAGCTCCGCAAGCAGACCAACTGCACCGGGCAGACGGGATATACCGTCCACATTCTGGATGAGATCATTGATAAAGCTGTCCGCCAGATTTTCTCCAAGATGAGGGGTATCCCAAAAGAGCAGATTGTTACAAAACGCTATGAAAAAGAAAACACGGAACGTAAGAATCATCTGCAAGACCTGCAAACGCAGCGAGACAAGGCCGAGAAAGACCTGCTTTCTCTGAAAGCCGAAATTTTAGCCTGCATCAAAGGCGAAAGTGTGTTGCCGAGAGAAACCCTTGCCGAAATGATTACAGAGCAAGAAGAGAAACTCAAGGAACTGGAAGACCTTTGTGAATCTGCCAGTGAGGAACTGGAGAGAACAGCAGAGCTGATGGATAAAGTGTCGAGGCTCTATGATGAGCTGATTTCCTATGCTGACCTGTACGACAGTGCCAGTTTTGAAGCAAAGAAAATGATCGTCAATCAGCTTATCCGCAGGGTAGATGTTTATCGTGGATATCAGATCAACATCTCGTTTAACTTCGATCTCACTCCTTACATTGAGGGGGAGTGATACGTCCGCCTGCAAAACAGTCGGGCATCGAACAAGCATTTTCAGAAACAACGAAACAGCAAGAATTGGGGGTTGCCGTCCATGTGCCTGCAAAATCAGGCATTTGGATGATTTTCAGTGCGACCTCCAAGAAAGCAAAAAGAAAAGCACCGTACTTCAAACGAAGTACAGTGCTTTTTTGGTGGAGAATAGCGGGATCGAACCGCTGACCTCTTGCATGCCATGCAAGCGCTCTCCCGAACCACGCACTCACGCACCCCCACACAAAGGTGCGGGGATGATCGATATTCGTCGTTATAACGCTTTATTTCGAGAAAGACGCATTCTCACCCAGAAGCAACTCTGTTGCTTAAACGAGTTTTATTGACGATGTATAGTTTACAACCTGTCTCTAGGTGTTGTCAAGATGTTTTATCCCTCTTTCGGTACCAAACAGGTTGAAATCTTCTTATTTATCAAGCTGAAAAGCGCAATTTTGATTTTCAAAAATCGGAATTGCGCTTTTTTATTTCAAAAAATCTATTGCGAGGAGGTTTTCTACAATGTCAACATCTTACCGACGCTATTTCAGAGCACAGCCGCATGACCCTTGATTACTTCTATGGACAAGCCGGAGAGCTTTTCTCATTCTACCGCATACCCAAAGCACTGTTTCAGGAACCACGATTCCAGAGCCTGTCAACCGATGCCAAAACACTGTACGGTATCCTGCTCGACCGCATGAGCCTATCTGCTAAAAATGGTTGGCTGGACGAACAAGGCCGGGTGTTCATCATCTTCACAATCGAAGATGTCAAGAGGGCATTGTGTTGCGCAGACAACAAAGCCACCAAGCTGCTGTGGGAACTTGAAGAATTTGGTTTGATTGAACGAAAACGCAGAGGTTTGGGCAAACCAAGTTTGGTGTATGTGAAAAACTTTTCGGCAGAATCGTCAAAATCAATATTCCAGAATCGTGATTTTCACGATTCTGGAGGCTTCAAAAGCGCAAGTCAAGACCCTGCAAAACCACGATGTAATAAGACAGAGGAGAATAATACTGAAATGAGTGAAACTTATCCATTCTATTCGGAAGAAGAGGATGGGATGAGCAAACGCGAACAACTGGAAGAATATTTTTCACAGTCTTTGGAGGTGGATACCCTGCTCCGGCTCTGCCCTGACGATGAGGACACCATCTATCAGATCGTAGATCTGCTGGTGGACACCTGCGCCACCAATCGCAAGATGCTGCGCATTGCTGGGGACGATAAGCCTGCCGAAGTCGTGCGCAGCCGCTTTATGAAGCTGAACGCCGACCACATCCAATTTGTGTTGAAGTGCCTTGCAGAGAACAGCAGCCCGATCCGAAACATGAAACAATATCTGCTTGCCTCTCTGTACAACGCACCGACCACAATGCAGCTAGTCTATCAAAATCGAACGAACCACGACTTTGCGCATGGCTCCACGAGGGGGTGATTTTATCGCAAAGAAATGTACCACGATTGCCATTGTCAACCAAAAGGGCGGCACCGGCAAGACCACCACCTGTGAAAATCTGGGCATCGGGTTGGCGATGGAGGGCAAAAAGGTCTTGTTGGTGGACGCTGACCCACAGGGGTCACTGACCATCAGCATGGGCTGGCAGCAACCCGATGAACTGCCCACCACCCTTTCCACCTTGATGGCAAAAGCCATGAACGACCAGAGCATTCCGCCCGGCGAGGGCGTTCTGCACCATGCAGAAGGCGTTGACCTGATCCCTGCAAACATCGAACTGGCAGGGCTGGAAGTTTCCCTTGTCAACTGCATGAACCGCGAAAAAATGTTGAAACAGGTGCTGGAAGGTGCAAAGCATGAATACGATTTCATTCTGCTGGACTGTACCCCTTCCCTTGGGATGCTGACCGTCAATGCCTTGGCAGCAGCCGACACCACCCTGATTCCCGTGCAGGCGCAGTACCTTTCGGCCAAAGGTCTGGAACAGCTTTTGCAGACCGTCCAGAAGGTCCGGCGGCAGATCAACCCCAAGCTGAAAATTGAGGGCATCCTGTTGACCATGACCGACAGCCGCACCAACTACGGACAGCAGATCGACAATCTGATTCGGGGTGCTTACGGCAGCAGGATCAAGGTGTTCGACCAGACCATTCCCCGGTCTGTCCGTGCTGCGGAGATCAGTGCCGTGGGTAAGAGCATTTTCCAGCACGACCCCAAAGGCAAGGTGGCAGAAGCCTACCGCTCTCTGACGAAGGAGGTGATGGCGAATGCCGAAAGGCAGCTTAAACGTGTCGCTGAAAGGGGCAGATGACATTTTCTCCACGGAAGAATCCCGACAGGAACAGCAGCGGGAGCAGGTGCAGCAGATTCCCATTGGAGAGCTGTTCCCTTTCAAGAACCACCCCTTTAAGGTTTTGGACGACGAGTCCATGCAGCGCACTGTAGAGAGTGTAGAACAGTACGGTGTGCTTTCTCCGCTGATTGCCCGCCCACGCCCGGAAGGTGGCTATGAGATCATCTCCGGGCATCGCCGCCAGCACGCTGCACAGCTTGCCGGGCTGGATGCCCTGCCGGTCATTGTCCGCAACATGGATGATGATGCCGCAGTTTTGCTCATGGTGGACAGCAATCTCCAGCGTGAGAACATCCTGCCCAGTGAAAGGGCTTTTGCCTACAAAATGAAGCTGGAAGCTCTAAAAAATCAAGGTGCTAGGTCGGATTTAACTTCCGCCCAACTTGGGCGGAAGTTGGAAACAGCAGACATTGTTGGTCAGGAATCTGGCGACAGTAGGAATCAGGTTCGGCGCTTTATCCGCCTGACCAATCTTGTACCTGAACTGCTGGACATGGTAGACGAAAAGAAGATTGCCTTCAATCCCGCTGTGGAGTTGTCGTATCTCGACACGAACCAACAGCGGGATTTTTTAGAAGCGATGAACGACACCCAAAATGCGCCATCCCTTTCCCAAGCGCAGCGGCTTAAAAAGCTGGCGCAGGAGGGGCACTTCTCGTATGATGTTGCCTTTGCCGTCATGGGCGAAGAAAAAAAGGACGAGCTGGACAAGGTGGTCATCAAAAACGACACCCTGCGGAAATACTTTCCCCGCAGCTACACCCCGAAACAGATGGAGGACACCATCATCAAGCTGCTGGAACAGTGGCAGCGCAAGCTCCAGCGGCAGAACGAACGCTGACTCACACCGTAACGAAAGACCCGATGGGGTCTTTTTCTTTTGCAAACAAAGGAGAAAAAGCCTATGAAAAATAACGCCATCCGTACCATCCGCTCCGAAGAGATCACCATTGACGTGCGTATCTGCGCTGCACTGGCGGCAAACAGGGGCAGCGGTGAGGTCTACCTCGCAGCCATTGCCCCGGATATGGAGTTGACCATCATCACGCTGGATGAGGCTCCCGGCATTCTGCCCTGCTTTGAGGAGGACGATGCCTGCCTGAACCTCCCTGACACCTCGCTGCTGCTCTGCTACAATCCGGCGCAGGTGCTGAAGATGGGCGGCAAGCACTACCTGACCGGCCCGGTGATTCTGGCTCGTACCAACATGGACGGCAGGGTCATCTCTCTGACCATTGATGAGGTCTACCTGTTCCAGAAGTATCTGGAAAGCCACAGCATCACCCTGATGGCAGATGACCAGAAGCTGCCCTGCATCTGCATCGACTGAGGTGCCACTATGTCAACGAGAGCGGAATTTTTCCAGAGTATGTATCCGGGACTGTCCGATGGTGAAGTCATTGATGAACTTATCAAAGCCAGTATATACGGTTTTGAGCACGGCCCGGAAGTTGTGACCATCAGTGCCGCAGAGGGCATCCATTATGTTCCTTATGATGCGGCAATGCAGAAAAAATCCCCGTATTGGGAGGGCACCTACAAAGCCTGCAATATTCCTTTTACGGATTTCCAAATCCGCTATCAGCCGGAGCAGGTTCGCATTGTGGATGGCAAACGCATCCTAGAGGATACAGCCTTTCTCTGCCGGAAGGACAATGACCACTTCCTTATTCTTCCGAGCATATATGAGAAGCTGGACTTGGATGACTGGCTTCTGGCACACCTGTTTTTCTACGACAAAGACGGAAAACGGTGTATCGGTGTGGAACTGTCGGAGGATGACTGATGCGATTTGTCTTTGGATTTATGCTTTTTGAAGCCGGCGCTATTTTTGGCTTCTTTGTGGCAGCGCTGTTGAACGCCGCCCGTGCCGGGCAGGAAATCACGATCAAATTCAAGGAGGACGATAATGGAACAGAACGAGAACACTCTGTCAGTGCTGAAAATTGCACCGGGACAGTATCCGCAGCAGGTCGAGATCGATAACGAATTGAAGGCTTTGCAGCAGGCTGTGGGCGGCTCCATCGGCGCAAGCTATCCTTTTGAAGATCCGGTCGCCATTGTCTACAACGATGATGGCAAGCTTATGGGACTGCCGTTGAACCGTGCCCTGTGGGACGAGGACGGGCTTATGTACGATGTCATTGCCGGAACCTTTCTGGTGGTGGGACTGGGAGAGGAGGACTTTGTATCGCTCTCCCCGGAACTGGCGCAGAAGTATGAAGAAGAATTCCATCAACCCGAAGCCTTTCTCCCTCTGGGGCGTCGCCTGATGGTCATTCCGGTGCCGGATGAATCGATTCGGAGTGATGCAGAAAAGGCTGTGAGCAAGCCCCCGGTGGAACATGACCGTTAAGCTGAATTTCTCTCAGGGAGGTGGTAACGATGCAGGAAGAAATCGAGCATAAGACGGTCAACTTTGCCATCTCGACCACAAAACTGTCTGCCCGCACCCTGCTGCGCGGGATGCAGTTTCTGCTGCGGCAGTACGACAAGCACGCTTCGCAGGGCAAGCAGTCCATGAAGCGGCTGGTGCGGCAGAATCGTGGCGTGACAAATGTGGAGATCCAGAAAACCGGCATCAAGGATTTTGACCGCTTCGCCAAGCGGTATCACATCGACTACTCCATCCAGAAAGACCTGTCCTGCACGCCGCCCCGGTATATGGTCTACTTTAAGGCACAGGACACGGACGCATTGAACGCAGCTTTCAAGGAATATTCGGCATCGGTGCTGGATAAAACCAAGCGTCCTTCCGTGCTGGCAAAGCTGCATGATCTGGCGCAGTCCGTTGCAAACCTACCGGACAAGGTGCGGCATAAGCAGGAGGAGCGCGGTCTATGAGCAAAAAGAAACTCTCTAAGCTGCTGGCGCTCTATCTGCCCTATGTGGTAATTGGCTTGCTGGCAACCAATCTGGGCGAGGCATGGCGGCTGGCTGTGGGCAAGGAACTGGGCGATAAAATCGTATCGCTGATGGATACGCTCCCGGCTGCATTTTCCAATCCGCAGCCCAGCCTGCATCCGTTTGACCTGTTCATTGGTCTGTGCTGCGGTGCAGGGATGCGGCTGGCGGTGTACCTGAAAGGCAAAAACGCCAAGAAGTACCGTCACGGCATGGAGTACGGCTCTGCCCGGTGGGGCGGGCCTAAAGATATCGAACCTTTCATGGCTCCGAAATTTGAGGACAACATCATCCTCACCAAAACGGAACACCTGATGATGTCCAACCGCCCACCTGACCCCAAGAACGCCCGGAACAAAAACGTGCTGGTGGTGGGCGGCTCCGGCAGCGGCAAGACAAGGTTCTTTATCAAGCCGAATCTGCTGCAATGTGATTCCAAGAATTTTCCGGTATCATTCGTGGTTACAGATCCGAAAGGTAGTATCGGCGTGGAATGTGGAGAAGCCCTGTTAAAGCACGGCTACAAGCTAAAATTCTTCAACACCATCAACTTTTCCAAGAGTATGCGCTATAACCCTATGGCGTACATCCATAGTGAAAAGGATGTACTGAAACTCGTAACCGCACTGATGACCAACACCAAAGGGGAGGGTCAGGGCGGTGACCCGTTCTGGGACAAGGCAGAGCGGCTTTTGCTGGTTTCGCTGATCGCCTACCTCCACTATGAAGCCCCGGTTGAGGAGAAAAACTTCGCAACGCTGTTGGAAATGCTCAACACCATGCAGGTCTCGGAAGATGATGAAACTTACCAGAATCCGGTAGACCTGTTGTTTGAGGATTTGGGCAAGAAAAAACCAAAATCCTTTGCAGTGCGGCAGTACAAACTTTATAAGCTGGCTGCCGGAGATGTATGCTCTAAGTGACTTCTTAATCATGGTTTTTTGTCATGGTTAGTGAAGCAGTCACTTAGAGCATTTTCATTTCAGGAGGTACAGCCATGAGAAACGAGAAAATCACCCCTCTGTATGAGCGTTTGAGCCGTGATGATGAATTACAGGGCGAGAGTAACTCCATAAGCCATCAAAAGCAGATGTTAGAGGAGTTTGCCCGCCGGAACGGTCTGCCGAACCCCACCCACTTCACCGATGACGGCGTATCGGGAACCCGTTTTGACCGCCCCGGCTTTCTGGCGATGATGGAGGAAGTCGAGGCCGGACGGGTGGAGGCCATTGTTATCAAAGACATGAGCCGCCTGGGGCGTGACTATCTGAAAGTCGGCCAGGTTATGGAGATTTTGCGGCAGCGCGGCGTCCGGCTGATCGCCATCAACGACGGTGTGGACAGTCTGAAAGGCGATGATGATTTTACCCCGTTCCGCAACATCATGAACGAGTTTTACGCCCGCGACACCAGCCGGAAAATCCGCTCCGTGTTCAAATCCAAAGGCATGAGTGGCAAGCACCTGACCGGCACTGTCATTTACGGCTATCTGTGGGACGAAAAACGGGAACACTGGCTTGTAGACGAAGAAGCCGCCGAAGTGGTACGCCGTATCTTTTCCCTGACGATGGAGGGCTACGGCCCCTATCAAATCTCCAAGCTGCTGTCCGAGGCAAAGGTTGAAATCCCCGCTGTCCATCTGGCACGCTTTGACGAAGGAGTAAACAGGACGAAGCCGGTCAAAGACCCCTACGGCTGGGGATCATCCACCATTGTGAACATCCTGAAAAAGCGGGAATACCTGGGCCACACCATCAATTTCAAGACCCGCAAGCACTTCAAGGATAAGAAAAGCCACTATGTTGACGAAAGCGAGTGGACGATTTTCGAGAATACCCATGAGGCCATCATCGATCAGGAAACCTTTGACAATGTGCAGCGCATCCGGGCAAATGTCCGGCGCTACCCGGACGGCTGGGGCGAGGCCCATCCCCTGACCGGCCTGATGTACTGTGCCGACTGCGGCGGCAAGATGTATGTTCACCGCACCTACAACGGAAAACGCGACCCGCAGTTTACTTGCAGTCAGTACACCAAAGTCCCATGCGGGACGCTCTGCGGCACACAGCACCGCATCCGAGCCGAGGCTGTCCTGACCCTGATAACCGATATGCTCCGGGCCATCGCGGAGTATTCTAAAAATGACCGGGCTGAGTTTATCCGCACCGTCCAGGAAACGCAGGCCGCCCAGCAGACCGCCGATATATCCAAGAAGCGGAAACGGCTGGCCGCCGCCCAAAAGCGGGCCGGGGAACTGGAAAAGCTGATTTGCAAAATCTATGAGGACAATGCCCTGGGTAAGCTGCCGGACGCCCGGTATGAGGCCCTGGACGCGCAATATGCCAAAGAGCAGGACGCCCTCAATGCGGAAATCGTGAAATTGGAAAAGGCCGTTACCGGCTATGAGCAGAGCCGGAAATCTGCGGAGAAGTTTATTGCCCTGATTGACAAGTACGAGAACTTCGACACGCTGACAAACACCATGCTCAACGAGTTTGTAGAGAAAATCTTTGTCCATGAACGCGCCCGCAAAGGCAGCCAGGACACCACACAGGAGGTTGAAATCTACTTCAATTTTGTGGGCCGCTATATCCCTCCTGCCTTGCAGCCGGTTCCCCTGACCCCGGAGGAACAGGAAGAACTGCGGAAGAAGGAGGAACGCAAGGACAGGCTTCACCAGAACTACTTACGCCGTAAGGCAAACGGCAAGCAGAAGGAATGGGAAGAACGCTACAACGCCAAGCGCAAGGCGAAAATGGAGGCAGCAAAGGCCGCAATCCTGGCCGAGGATATGGAGAAGGGCATTTTTACCACCGTCAGCCAGTTACCCAGACAGGAGCCGCGCAAGGCCACCTTACCGGCCAGCGCCGCAGTTTAACCATCACAGTGCAAAGGAGGACAAACATGAACGAATTGACTTACACCCGCTGCGGGGATTACTACATCCCCGACCTGGAGTTGTCCGAGCAGCCAGAGGCCCCCATCGGCAAGTATGGCCGTATGCGGCAACGCTACCTGAAGGAACACCGGCCCGGCCTTTACAGCAGCTTGATTTTGAGCGAAAAGCTGTACCCGCACCTGTTGGAGATTGACCGGGCGGCGCATGAACGGATGGACGCCATGCTGCCCCGCATGATGGAGGCGGCAGGCGTCACCGAGGAACTGAAATCCCGTGACCCCATGCGCTGGGTGGGGCTGATGAA
>OAXJ01002176.1_pt1 | contig 10397 bp, 10 predicted proteins | sample 1517241 | NCBI WGS metagenome assembly OAXJ01 (sample SAMEA2580293, study PRJEB22360) | human gut metagenome | biome: human gut; feature: human-associated habitat; material: faeces | place: Denmark | collected 2008/2010 | reverse complement strand
TATCCTACACGGGGAGGCCTTTTGTCTATTGTCTACTTTTTACGGACCTGTTCAAAGATGCTCAGCTTTGCTGTACCTTTTTCTTGAATTTTTAGACTCAGTTTTCACCTTGAGGGCTGTTTCTAAACGTTTACTCCGTAGTTTTCAGTTTTTTCGGCGCTTTTATTTTGCAACAGTCTCTTTTCCTATGCTGTCTAATATAGGCACTCGTCGTACTGCTTTTGCAGATAGAGACGGCAGGTCTCAGCGTTCTCGGGCGTGGTGTTTTCCAATGTTGCGAACACATAGGGCTTTTCCTGCTTTGCAAAGCGAAGGATGGTGGTATAATTCTCCATCTCGCCCTGACCTGCGCCGCAAGCTTTCAGCTGACCATCGGCATTCTGCCGGACGAAGTCCTTGAAGTGTATCATCGCCACATCCTTGCCCAGCAGCTCGATGGCCTCTGCGAAGACCTCCTCGCGGCGGTCCACATTCTCCATACTGAGCATGTTGACCGGGTCAAACAAGATCTGCAGGTTATGGCTGCCGATCTCGTCCAGCACGGTGCGGGCACGCTTGGCGTCGTAGACGATGTGGCGCGCCACCGGCTCGATGGCGAGGGTCACGCCGTACTGCTCTGCGCAGCGCACAATGGGCTTGAGGGTCTTGATAAAGGCCGCCAGCGCGGCATCGGTGCGGCACTCCGGGCAGTATTTATACTCGACGTTTGGGCAGCCCGTCTCCGTACCCACCATACCGCAGCCCAGCAGGCTGGCAAAGCGGATGTGGGCATAGTACTTCTCGCGGATAGCATCCAGCACCGTCTCGTCAGGGTAAGCCAAGTTGAGATAGTTGCCCAGCACGGCAATATCGATGCCATTCTGCTCAAACAGGTGACGCAGATAAAGCGCATAGCCGGGCGTCAGGGCAGACGGCGTGCAGGGCACGTCCTTCACGGTCTTGCTCAGCGCAAGATGGGCGCAGGTAAAGCCCCTTTTCCGCACAAGAGGCAGCAGCTGCTCCATCGGCAGTTTTTCGGCATCGTGCAGACGCAGACCAAATTGTATCATATCTGTTCTCCTTTAAGTCTGTTTTACCAGAACACTCTGTCGGCATTCTCGTATAGGATCAGCCGCTTCTGTTCGTCGGCCAGTGCCGCATCCTCCGCGATGGTATCCACCATATCCCGATACCGGAAGCGGCACAGGTTGGATGGCGTATCCGTGCCAAACAGCAGCCGGTCTGCTCCCACCGTCTTGATGGCACTGTGGATGAACTGCCGTGTCACCGGGAAGGGCGGTTCATCAGGCCGGACATTGCGGGAAAGAGATGCCAGATCGAACCAGACATTGGGCAAATGCAGCATTTCCAGCCCCTGCTGCATGGCGTGCAGCTCGGTCTGCTTCGGGGCCAACAGATGGCAGACCACAAACCGCATCTGCGGGTGATGCAGGATCAGGTTCCGCAGGGCGGAAATCTGGCTGCTGGGGCTGCCCAGCTTGCCGATGTCGATAACGAACACAAGCCCATGCTCCTCGGCAAAGGCGGCTTCCCGCTCCATCATTTCGCCATCCAGTGCAAAGACCGGACGATTTGCCATCAGACCGGAGCCAGTGCTCACCTCAAATTTCACTACCCGGATGCCCTGCTGTTCAAACAGGTGCCGTACAATGGCATCCCGGTTCCAGCAGTAGGGGTCGTAAGCTACCGCCGCCAGAAAACGCTCCGGGTATTTCTGCTGCGCTTCGTAGCTGTACTGGTTCTGGAACCCCAGATACCCACCCTGCAAAAGCACGGCACGCTCCACTTCGTGGGCATCCATAACCTCCAGGATCCGTTCCGGGGTCACCTGCTCGGTGTTCCACCCTTTCGGGATGAGCTGACAGATGGGCCGTCCGCATACATTCCCTGTCCGCCGCCGATGGAGCGCATCTCGCCGCCCGCACCGGTGCCAGCGATGCACTGCACCAGATGGACATGGGCATCAATCACCTTCATGTTCTTCTCCCCCGATCAGTGCCACAGCCACATCATTGACATTGGTGCCGGTGGCCCCTGTGATGATAAGTCCCCCCACGGCCTGCAAGGCGTGGTAGACATCGTTGTTTTGCAGGGTGTCGAACACGTTCCAGCCCTTTGCCGTCAGTGCGGCGGCGGTGTCGCCGTCCACATAGCCACCAGCGGCATCGGTGGGGCCATCGGTGCCATCGCTGCCCACGGAGAACACTGCGGCGTTCTGTCCCGCCAGCGCCGGAGCTGCGGCCAGTGCAAGCTCCTGATTGCGGCCTCCCAGACCCTTGCCGGTCAGGTGCACCACGGTTTCCCCGCCTGCGATAAAGGCCAACTTTTTGCCCTGCTCCGCATGGGTGCGGGCGATAGACCCCAGAAAACTGCCTGCCTCCTTTGCTTCGCAACAGAGCTGGTCGGTGAGGAGGATGGGCTCATAGCCCAGCTCCCGGCAGGCTTTAGCGGCAGCGGTGCACAGCTCTCGGACGCTGCCGGTGATCTGCGTGGTGACGTTGTCCAGAGCTTTCGGCGTTTCCTGTGCCAGCAACGCCTTCGCCTGTTCTGACAGGTTCAGGTAGTATTTCTCCGCAATGGCAAGCGCTTGTGCACAGGTGGAGGAATCCGGCACCGCCGGGCCACTGGCGATCATATCCAGCGGATCTTCCAGAATATCGCTGAGCACGATGCTGAACACCTTTGCCGGAGCACAGGCCTGTGCGAACCGCCCGCCCTTGACTGCGGACAGCCGCTTGCGGATGGTGTTCATCTCCACAATATCCGCCCCACTGGCAAGGAGCTGGTTGGTAATATCCTGCAATTCCTCACCGGGGACAAGCGGCTGTTCAAACAGGGCGCTGCCGCCGCCGGAAAGTAGAAACAGCACCGTGTCCTCTGCGGTCAGTCCCTGTACCAGCGCCAAGGCTTTTTCGGTGGCTGAAAAGCTGTTGGCATCCGGCACAGGGTGACCAGCCTCATAACAATCTACGCCGGGGATTTCGCCCTTCACATGGTCGTATTTGGTCACCACCACGCCGCCGTCCACGCGCCCCAGTGCCTGCACGGCGGCGTGCGCCATCTGCCACGCGGCCTTGCCCGCCGCCACCAGCAGCACCCTGCCGCCTCCGGGCTGAAAGGCGTTCAATGCCCGGCGCACCGCTTTGTCCGGCAGCACTGTCTGAATGCTGGTACGGATGATCTCATCCGCATCCTGCCGCAATGTGGTATTCATGAAACAGACCTCCTTACAGGGTATCGGTTACAGCAGCCCGGCCTCGGTCATAGTGGCCACAAATCCCTGCTTTGCAGCACCCTCCGGGGTAGGCAGGGTGGGCAGATACGGTACGCCCACCTTTCGGCCCCGCAGATTTGCCATATCCTTGGCCGCCACCGGGAAACTGGCGGCATCCATAGAAAGACGCACCGGGTTCAGCTTGAACTGTGCTTCCAGACTGCCCGCCATATCTCCGGCTGCAAATTTATTGTACACATCGGTGATGAACTCGGGCATAAAGTTGGCTGCGGTGCACACACCGCCCACAGCGCCATGGCAGAGGCTGGCGTACAACAGGGTATCCTTGCCGCCAAAAACTTTAAAGCCCATATCCCGGGTGCGGCGGATGAACTCTGCCGTCTGGGTAATGTCGCCGCTGGTGTCCTTCATACCCACGATATTGGGCACGTTATGGGCCAGTTCCTCCACCAGCTTTGCGCTCATGGTGTAGCCCACCCGTCCGGGATTATTATACAGCAGCACCGGCGTTTCGGGAATACTTTCGGCAATGGTTTTGAAGTGGTTGTACAGTTCTTCATAGGTCGGCTTCAGGAACATGGGCTGCAGCACGCTGACGGCTGCAGCACCGTTGGCGGCTGCCATCTTTGCCAGACGGCAGCACTTTTTGGTGCTGATGGCACCGATGCCAAAGTACACCGGCACCCGGCCTGCGGCCTCGTCCACCATGATCTTCAGGCCACGCTCCATCTCGGCTTCTTCCACCATGTAGAACTCGCCGTTGGAGCCGAAGGCGAGGATACCGGACACACCACCCTCGATGACGTAGTCCACCTGCGCCCGCATCCCGGCCTCGTCGATGTTTTCTTCGCCGTCAATGACGGTAAAGATGGGCACTACAACGCCCTTCATGAACTCTGTATTCATGTTTTTTCCTCCTCAACGGCCAATCTGAATGCCGGTCAGGTACTCGTAATACTGGGCAATAGCGCTGTGGTCCTTCTGGCCGCCCTCGTGGTTGTGGAGCCACTGCATGATCTCCTGTACCTCGGCGGTCATGGGCACCGGCGCACCCACGGCGTGGGCGCAGTCCAGCACGTTGTTCAGATCCTTGATGTGCAAATCGATCTTGAAGCCGGGCTTGTCGTTGCCTGCGATCATCATGGGAGCCTTGGCGTTCATGACGGTAGAGCCTGCCAAACCGCCCTTGATGGCCTGAAAGACCAGCTCCGGGTCCACCCCGGCCTTCTGTGCCAGCGTCAGCGCCTCGGCCAGTGCCTGAATGTTGCAGGCCACAATGATCTGGTTGGCCAACTTGGTGGTGTTGCCAGCGCCGACCTCGCCGCAGCGGACGGTGGAAGCGCCCATCGCATCCAGAACAGGCTTATAGGTATCGAAGATCTCCTGCTTGCCACCGACCATGAAGCTCAGCGTACCGTCAATAGCTTTGGGCTCACCGCCGGAAACGGGAGCGTCCAGCATCTCCACATCCTTCTTCTGCAGCTCCGCGTAGATTTCCTTGGAAGCGACCGGATTAATCGAAGAGCAGTCGATGAAGACTACGCCCGGCTTCATGTGGGCGGCGACGCCGTCCTTACCCAGCATGACCTCCTTCACCTGCGGGGAGTTGGGCAGCATGGTGATGACCACATCACACTGTGCGCCGATCTCCTGCTGGGTCGCGCCCTTTGCACCGGCCGCTTCCAGCTCCTGCACGGGGGCCTGACTGCGGTTATTCACCAGCAGGTCGGTGTAACCCGCCTTCAGCAGATTCTTTGCCATAGGCTTTCCCATAATACCCAGACCAATAAAACCGATTTTCATGATAGTACCCTCCATAATTTTCAATTCTGTTTTTTGTGTTGCTCCCCTTCCATCAGGTGATGGGAGCGGGGTTAAAGATGCACATATCGTTGTGGAAGCCGTACTGATCGCTGTAGGGCTCCTTGATGCCGCTGGCAACGTCCAGAATGAGGTTGAAGATCTCGGTGCCCACATCGGCAATGGTGGCTTCGCCGGTGGCAATATGACCGGCAGAGATGTCGATGAGGTCGAACCACTGCTCCTTCATCTCGTTGCGGCTGCACACCTTGATGACCGGGGCCACATCCAAACCATAGGGTGTGCCGCGGCCGGTCATGAACACCTGCAGGCCGATGCCGGAGGCCACCTGCGAGGGACCGCAAACAATGTCAGAAGCAGGCGTTGCCGCAAAGATGAGTCCGTGTTTCGTGGGCTTTTCCGCCGGGGAAAGCACCTCCACAATGGGGCTGGTGCCGCTTTTGGCGATGGAGCCCATAGCCTTTTCCACGATGTTGGCAAGGCCGCCCTTTTTGTTGCCCGGCGTGGGGTTGGCATCCCGGTCTACGCCGCCTTCGGCAAGGTAATCATCATACCACTTCATCTCCGCTGCCAGTTTGTCCCGTACCGGTGCGCTCACGCAGCGAGCAGCTAGCATGGGCACACCGTCCCGGACTTCCGTCACCTCGCTGAACAGCACGGTGGCGCCGCCCTTGACCAGCATATCGGCTGCATATCCGGCGCTGGGGTTGGCGGTGATGCCGGAGAAGGCATCGCTGCCGCCGCACTGCATCCCGATGAGCAGCTCACTGAGGGGCAGTTTCTCCCTGTGGCGCAGGTTCAGCTTTTGCAGCTTCTTTTCCGCCATATCCAGAATGGCCTGCATCATGGCATCGTGACCCTTGCAATCCTGTAAGGTCAGGCAGTTTTCCGGGGTGATATCCTCCGGGGGCAGTACCCGGTCGTAGGTCAGTTTCTCGCAGCCCAGACCCACCACCATCACTTCCCCGCCAAAATTCGGGTGACGGATGACATTGGTAATGGCGCGGATGGGGATGTACGCCAGCGGAGCGTTGATGGCCACGCCGCAGCCGTAGGGGTGGGTGATGGCCACCACGCCGTCTACATTGGGGTACTTGGGCAGCAGTTCCTTTTTGATGCGCTCCACCGCCACCCGGACCACACCAGCAGCGCACTGCACCGTGGTCACGATGCCCAGCAGATTGCGGGTGCCGGCAGGACCTACCTTGTTGCGGTAGCCCATCCATGTGGTGCGGGGCGGAGTAGGCAGCTGCTCCGGTGTCTTGAGGTTCGTACCCCAAGGCATATCGGTCAGAGCCGGGCTTTCCGGCAGATTCAGCATATGCTCGTTGATCCAGCTGCCTGCCGAAATATCGTTTTTGGCGTAGCCCAGCACCACTCCGTAGCGCAGGATCTCGCCGCCTGCCGGGATATCTCGCAGCGCGATCTTATGCGCCTGCGGGATCGGCTCCCGGGTCACCACGCCGCTTTCCAGTGTCGTTCCGGCGGGAAGGTCGTGAACGGCCACGACCACATTGTCTTCGTCTTTGATCTGAATACTCAAACGTTCTGCCATAATTCTTCACCTCATATACGGCGCAGCTGCTCGCTGACGGCCATCATGCAGGCAGCGGCACCATGCTGGTTGTCCACCATCTGCTTTTCACTCAGGTAATATGCGGGCGTCCCGGTGCGGTCGGTGCGGTTGTCCGGACCGGGGCCAAGGCCCGCGCTGGCGCAGATGCCGTGTAGCTCATATCCGCTCTTGGTCTGCTTCAAATAGGTGTCCCGGATGCCATCCAGCACCTCGCTGCCCCTCTGCCCGTACTCCGGGGGCAGCATCCCAAGGCGGGCTCCCTTCATAAGGGCGTAGGCCGCCATCGCGCTGCCGGACGTCTCGGAGTAATTGCCCTCAAGGTCAGCGCGGTCTACTACCTGCAGGAACATCCTCGTATCCGCCGCCTGATACGGCATCAGGCGGTCGAGGGCGTTCTTGAGCAAACTGCACAGCTCACCCGCCCGCTGGGTATGCTCCCTTGCGAGCTCGTAGGTGTCGGCCAGCGCCATCAGGAACCAACCCTCGGCACGCAGCCAGACCGCCGGGCTCTGGCCCGTGACGGGGTCGGCCCACTCCATCCTGCGGGAGCAGTCGTTGGCGTGGCGGTAAAGGCCCAGCTTCTCATCCCACAGCAGGGTGTGGGCGGACTGGAACTGGTCGAGGATATCGTCCCAGCGTTCTTCGCCGTTCTCTTCCAGACAGGCGGCGTAGAAGGGCATTCCCATATAAAGGCCGTCCAGCCAGACCTGATCGGGATAAATATCCTTGTGCCAGAAATTCCCGGTCACAGCGCGGGGGTAATCGTCCAGAATGTGATACGCCCGCTGCACGCCCTCGGCCCAGCGCGGCTCTCCGGTGGTCTGCCGGAGCACCCGCATGGATTTGCCGAAGCTCACCTTGTCGATGTTGTGCTCGCCGATCACCCAGTTGGCCACGGTGCCGTCCTCCTTCATGAGCCAGCCGGCATTTTTCTTCACCGGCTCCAGCCAGCGTTCGTCGCCCGTGGCATGATACAAGTCGTTTGCACCTATTATACACAGGTCGTCCTTATAATTCCAAGGCTTTTCTTCCAAGAAACGAGGAAATACGTTTTTCAGATACTGTTCAAAATATTCCAGCCACATCCGTATCATCTCCTTTACAGTCCGGCAAAATCAGCTACACGGTTCAGGATCTCCACAGCCTCAGCCCGGCTGACCAGCTTGTCCGGGCCAAAGCAGCCGTTCTCGTCCAGCTCCATAAAGCCGAAGTAGAGCGCTCTTGCCGCATTGGTGCCGTAGTTGTCGGCCACCCTTGCAGCATCGGCACACACCGGCATCGTGCTGGAGGCGTTGCGGTAATTCACGCCGCAGGCCTGCATGGCGACGGTCGCCATCTCCTGCCGGGTGATGGTGCCCTGCGGTACGAACCGGCCCTCCTTCAGGGCCAGAAATGCGTTGGCCGCTGCATAGCGGGCCGCAGGATCATCAGTGTCGGGCAGGACGGGCACAGTCAGCGACTGGTTCGCCAGCGGGAACAGCATCCATGCCAGCTCCTGCCGGGTGACGGGCTTTGCCGATCCATCCAGCTCCACCTTGTTTAGCATCCCGCGGCAGCACAGCCGGGCCGCCGGGGACTCAACCGACTGCTGCAGCACCTTGTAGCAGCAGCTGAGTGCACTCTCCCCTGCCGGATCAAGGGCCTCCACCTGCACAAGGCGTGCGTCCGAAGGCAGGGTGAGCGTTTCGCCCTCGCCGCAGCTCCTCCAAGCGACGCCGTCCGGGCTGCAGCGCCAGTGAAACCGGAGCGGCTCAGAAGCCCCACAGCACTCTGCCGCAGCGGCCACTGTGCCGCCCGCACAGGGCACCCCCAAAACGCGCACCCGGTCGGGGCGGGGGAAGCGCTTGCCGTTGATGGTCACATTCTCTACGACCGCGTCCTGCCAGTTCATGCTGCGCAGACACTGGTATACGCCGTCGATGGTGATGTTCCGCAGCACCAGTCCGGTGATGGGCACCTCCGGGAAAGCCTCAAGGAAGATGCCGTAGTCGCCGCCGTGGGCCGTAATGTTCTCAATGGTGATGTCTCGGAACACGGGCAGGCTGTCGCCGTTGCGGCCGTCCTCGTAGAGCATGGTGCCGTGGATGGCCGCCCCGTGGACATGCTCCACCACGCTGTCGCAGAGCATGATGTGCTCCACCGCACCGCCCCGGCGGGCGTTTGTCTTGAGCCGCAGGGCATAGGTCAGATTGGGGCTGGAAAAGCGGTTGCCGCAGGCCAGCACATTATAAATGCCGCCGCTCATCTCGCTGCCCAGCGCCACGCCGCCGTGGCCGTCTGCAAACTCGTTGTTTTCAATGAGGATATTCCTGCAGGGAGCGTTGGCCTCCCGGCCATCGCGGTCACGCCCCGATTTGAGGCTGACGCAGTCGTCGCCGGTGTCGAAGCGGCAGTTCCGGATCCAGACACCGTCGCAGCTTTCAGGGTCGCAGCCGTCGTTGTTGGGACCGTGGCTCGACAGGGTCACACCGTCCACCACCACGCTCCTGCAAAGGATGGGGTTGAGCTGCCACATGGGGCTGTTCTGGAAGGTGACGCCCTGCAGCAGCACCCGCTGGCAGCGGATGGGCTGGAAGAAGTTCGGGCGCAGACAGTGTCCCTCGCCGAAGATTCGCTCTTCAACGGGCACGCCGTTCAGGTTCATATCCCGCAAGGCCTTGCGGGCCGGCTGCTGCAAATCAGGCTTGTTCTCCGACCAAGAGCGCTCCACCTGATGATGCCAGCTCCACCAGTGCTCTGCATCGGCCCCGCCGTCCAACACACCGTCGCCGGTGACGGCGATGTCGTGAGCGTCGCATGCGTAGAGCAGGGCGCTGTAGTTGTAGCAGGGGCTCGCCTCCCAGTGGCAGAACACCAGCGGGTAGTTCTTCGCCAGCTCGTCGGTCACAAAGCGCACCACCGTTCCGGCCGAGGCCAGATGCAGCTCCACGCCGCTTTTCAGGTGGAGCGCACCGGTGTGGTAGACGCCGGGCTGGAGGGTAAGCGTTCCGCCGCCGGCAGCGCTCAGCGCGTCGATGGCAGACTGTATCTCCTGCGTCTGCACCCCGCCGTTTGCGGAGAGGGTCATTTCATTTTTCCCGATGTGCGGCAGCTCGATGGCCGACAGGATAGTATTCCGCAATTCAGTCTTGTTCATGGGGCAAACTCCGTTATGTCATAGAATGCGTAAAAAGGAATGCCAAATTCTCGGTCAGGTGCTCCTCGTGCCACTGATGGGTGCCGGGGCATATCTCGTAAAGGATGCTGTCCGGCGCACCCAGCAGGCGATAGGCGCTGTGGGCGATGGCCACCTGCTCTTCGACGTTCACGACGCCGCGGGGGCCGTTGAGCCGGTCGTCCCGGCAGGACTGCACCCAGAGCGGACGTGGGGCGATGAGACTTGCGATGTCGCCCATGTCCAGATACTCCCACAGATGGGGCACATAGTTGCAGGAGCAGTTACTGTTCAGGGTGAGCAGGGCATCCCGGTAGCCGTAGAGGTAGCCCATCAGTGGGTGGGGGGGCCACCCGGTTAGCCGTAGGGGTAGCCGCTGACAGCGGCCATCTTCACCCGGTCGTCGAGAGCTGCCAGCCAGAGCGTCTGCATCCCGCCGCCCGAGAAGCCCAGTGCGCCGAGGCGCTGGGTGTCGAAGCGGGCGTCCGCTTCCAGCCAGTCGATGAGGCGGGCGAGATCCCAAGTGAGCATCCCGATGACCGAGATGCCCAGCGGCTCGCCCATGTGGGCCAGCCGGTAGCAGTCACCTTTCAATCCCTCGGACAGCCGAG
>OAXJ01002174.1_pt1 | contig 10427 bp, 9 predicted proteins | sample 1517241 | NCBI WGS metagenome assembly OAXJ01 (sample SAMEA2580293, study PRJEB22360) | human gut metagenome | biome: human gut; feature: human-associated habitat; material: faeces | place: Denmark | collected 2008/2010 | reverse complement strand
TTATTCGGCATAGAAATATTCAAGTCAGTAAAAAATCATAAATAACTATAGCATTGATTTCAAATACTGTCCTGTATAGGATTCTTTGCATTTTATGATTTCTTCTGGTGTTCCTTCAAAAATAACCTGACCGCCGCCGTTGCCGCCTTCGGGACCCAGATCTATTATATGATCTGCGATTTTTATCAAATCCATATTGTGTTCAATAATCAAAATTGTGTTACCGGCATCAGCCAGCTTGTTGATAATTTTAATAAGTTTATCCAGATCATACCAGTGCAGTCCGACGGAGGGTTCATCCAGAAGATACAGGGTTTTTCCTGTTGCTTTTTTATTGAGCTCCGAAGCAAGTTTTATTCTCTGGGCTTCTCCGCCTGAGAGAGTTGTGGCACTCTGGCCGAGTTTTATATAACCAAGACCTACATCATACAATGTTTTTAAGCGGCTTTTTATCTTAGGAATATTTTCAAAGAATACATAAGCCTCGGCAACAGTCATATTTAGGACATCGGCTATTGTTGCACCTTTATATTTTACTTCTAGAGTTTCTCTGTTGTAGCGCTGGCCTTTACAAACATCGCATTTTACATAAACATCCGACAAAAAGTTCATCTCAATTTTGAGCAAACCGTCACCTTTACAGGCCTCACACCTTCCGCCTTTTACATTGAAGCTGACCCTGCCAGGTTTGTAGCCTCTTACTTTTGCTTCATTTGTCATAGCATACAAGTCTCTGATGTGAGTAAAGACATCAGTATAAGTTGCAGGGTTGGAACGGGGTGTTCTACCTATTGGTGATTGGTCAATATCAATAATTTTGTCAATATGTTCAAATCCTAAAATTTCATCAACACCTATTGGTTTAGGTTTATTGCCTCTAAGTTTATGAATTGCATATTCGTGAATCAAATCCTGCATTAATGTAGATTTTCCGGAGCCGGATACACCGGTCAAGGCAACGATTTTTCCTAAAGGAATATCAACATCGATATTTTTAAGGTTGTTAAGATGAGCATTTTTTACTCTTAAAAATTCGCCATTGCCATCACGTCTTTTAGATGGAACCGGAATTTTTTTAGCACCGCTCAAATATTGACCGGTGATGGAATCTTTGACCTGTTTGATTTCATCCAGTGTACCTTTTGCAACAACTTTACCTCCGTGAACACCGGCTCTTGGGCCGATATCAACAATGTAATCCGCATTTTTCATTGTATCTTCGTCGTGTTCAACAACAATAAGGGTATTGCCAAGGTTACGCAAACGCAAAAGTGTTTTAATCAACATATCATTGTCTCGCTGGTGAAGCCCTATTGAAGGCTCATCAAGAACATATAATACACCGGAAAGACCGCTGCCTATTTGCGTTGCAAGCCTAATACGCTGCGCCTCTCCTCCGGAAAGAGTCAAAGATAGCCTGCTTAAATTAAGATACCCAAGCCCAACATCCAGTAAAAATTTTAAACGGGCACGGACTTCTTCCAGTACCTGTTTTGCTATTTTCATTTGAAAATCATTGAGCTCAAGAAACAGGTCAGAAAAGAATTTAAAACTTTCTGTTATAGGCATGTTTGTAACTTCAAAAATATTTTTGCCTCCTACGGTAACAGCAAGAGCAAAAGGAGTGAGCCTTGCACCGTGACAATCCTTGCAGGGGGTCATTTTCATATATTTTTGAATTTCTTCTCTCCAGTATTCACCGCCTGCTTCGTTATATCTTTTTTCAAGAAAAGGAATAACACCCGAGAATTTCATCTTTTGAGTAGTGTAGCGATGTGTACCAAACTGTTTTACGCGGAAGTTTACAACCTCTTTTCCACCGTATAAAATCAAATCCTGTTCTTCTTTTTTTAGTTCTTCAAAAGGTTTTTCCAGGTCTATACCGTAATGATCTGATACTGATTGCAAGATATCCGTGTAATAAGACGTAGTAGTTTTACTCCATGGATAAATTGCCCCTTGTTTGATAGACTTTTTTCTATCCGGTACAACAAGATCGGGATCAATAACAAAGTCATACCCGAGACCCGAACATGTAGGACAGGCACCATATGGATTGTTAAAACTAAATGTACGAGGAGCTAGCTCTTCAAAGCTCAAACCGCATTTAGGGCAAGCAAGTTTTTCAGAAAAAATTAATTCTTTATCACCTATTACATCAACTGTCATCAAGCCGTTAGCTTTTTTTAGCGCAATTTGAGCACTATCAGCAAGTCTTGATTTTGCAGAATCTTTAATAACAATTCTGTCCACAACAACGTCAATGTCGTGTTTTTTGTTTTTTTCAAGCTTTATATCTTCAATGTCTGTATCATCAAGATTGTATAGCTCTCCATCTATTTTTAAGCGGATGAATCCTTCCTGTTTTAAATCATTAATAAGAGATGCAAATTCGCCTTTTTTTCCTCTGGCAACAGGGGCAATAACCTGGATTTTTGTGCCTTCCTCCAGCTGCATAATTTTATCAACAATTTCATCAATGGATTGCGGTTTTATTACATCGCCGCACTTTGGACAATGCGGTGTGCCTATACGAGCGTATAAAAGACGCAGGTAATCATAAATTTCCGTTACGGTCCCGACAGTAGAACGCGGGTTGTTAGAGGTGGATTTTTGGTCAATCGAAATAGCCGGAGAAAGTCCGTCTATACTTTCTACATCAGGTTTATCCATCTGGCCGAGAAATTGACGTGCATAAGTAGACAAGCTCTCTACATAGCGTCTTTGTCCTTCTGCAAAAATTGTGTCAAAAGCCAACGAGCTTTTACCCGAGCCGGATACTCCCGTAAAAACAATCAATTCATTTTTTGGCAGTTCTAAATCTACATTTCTTAAGTTATGCTGATTTGCACCTTTAATAACAATTTTATCATTCATAATTTTATCTCTATTTAACCCTGAAAATATTATTCCACAAGACGGTTTGTTATTCAATTTATGTTTCTTGTATAATATAAACACCCATAAACACTCATATAAAGTGAAAGGTTTTTATGTTTGAACACATACACGCATTTTTAGGATATTTTTCAAAGCTATTTGTAACACTGGACGGGATAGGCTTGGCGCCTGTATTTATTGCATTAACAGCAAATTCCAAAGAAAAATGGCGCAATATAATGATGAACAAAGCTATTGTTATAGCATTTTTTATTCTTTTGTTCTTTGCATATACAGGTTCAGTCGTACTTGATTTGCTTGGTATAAGCCTTACTGCGTTAAAGATTGCAGGCGGTATTTTGTTATTGATTATGGCAATTGACCTTGTTCTTGGCAATCCTGAACCGGCAATGAATAACGAAAATAAAGAAGAACGCAAAGAGTCAATGAAAAGAACAGATATATCTGTTTTTCCTCTCGCAATACCTCTTTTATCAGGACCTGCAACAATTACTATGCTTACAATATGCATGAAAAACTCTCAAGGCGATGTACTTGACCGTTCTTTAATTATTGCGGCATTATTTTTCAACCTTGTAGTGTGCTGGCTGATTTTAAAATTCTCTTCAAAAGTCAGTAAAATTTTAGGCAAAACAGGTGTGAGTGTTATAAACAGAATTGTCGGAATCTTACTTGCAGCAATGTCTTGTGAATTCCTTATGAACGGTTTAGTTGAGATTATTAAAAGTGCCAGGTAATTAAAATGGAACAAAAAGAATTAATAGAAAAAATTAATACATTAAAAAAAGAAAAAAATGCAATAATACTCGCCCATACGTACCAGAATGTAGAAATTGACGAAGTAGCTGATTTTACAGGCGATTCATTGTATCTAAGCCAGCAGGCGGCTAAAACCGATGCAGATATTATTATTTTTGCCGGAGTGTATTTTATGGCAGAAACAGCAAAAATCCTCTCGCCTGACAAAAAAGTCTTACTCCCAAATATGAATTCAGGCTGTCTTATGGCTGATATGATTAATTTACAGCAATTAAGAGAATTTAAAGCTAAAAATCCAGATATTCCTGTTGTGTGCTATGTAAATTCCACTGCAGAAGTAAAATCAGAATGCGACATATGCTGCACAAGTGCAAATGCTGTCAATGTAGTACGTTCTTTAGGGGTCAAGGAAGTTTTGTTTGCTCCTGATACATATCTTGGAACTCACGTTGCAGCGATGCTGCCGGATGTTAATGTTATCACATATCCGGGTTATTGTCCTACACACTTAAGAATTAAACCTGAGGACATAATTGAAAAGAAAAAAGTATATCCGCAGGCAATGGTGCTGGCTCATCCCGAATGCCACAGAGAGGTCACAAAACTTGCAGATTTTGTGGGATCAACAACAGCTATTATAAATGAAGCAAAAAAATCTGATAAAAAAGAGTTTATTATCGTAACAGAGCAGGGTGTAGTAGACAGACTCAAACGTGATTGCCCTGAAAAAGAGTTTATTCTCGTAAGCAAAAAGGCAATTTGTCCCAACATGAAATGGAACACACTTGAAGATATTCTTCATGTTCTGGAAACAGAAGAAAATGAAATTAATGTTGATGCTCAAATAGCTAAAAAAGCTGTCAGCACAATTGACCGTATGATAAAAATCAACGGTTAATTAAGAAATAAGTAGTTAAATACTTATTTCTTCTAACAGAACAACCGCATCAACAGCAAGGCATTTACCTTCACCAATTGGCCCCATCCATTCCATGGATTTTGCTTTGACTGATACCTGATTTAGCTCAAGATTTAAAACATCAGCAAGATTCTTTTGAATAGCTTTTATAAAAGGCCCCAATCTCGGCTGCTGGGTTTTAATTGTTGCATCAATATTGTTGATTTTATAACCTTCTTTTAATACAAGATACATTGCTTGAGCAAGCAGCTCTGTACTATCACAACCATAATATTGAGGGTCTGTATCAGGAAAGTGCTGACCTATATCACCAAGAGCAAGTGCTCCGAACAAAGCATCAATAATCGCATGGCACAATGCATCGGCATCAGAGTGTCCTAAAAGTCCCTTGTTATGGTCAATTTTCACCCCTCCGAGTATCAAATCTCTTTCTTCCGCAAACTGGTGTAAGTCAAATCCTTGTCCTATTCTAAATTGCATATTTTTCCCCTATAAACTTTGCAACAGCACAGGCAACTCCATCGTTGTCCACTGTTTCCGTCACATAATCCGCTATTTTCTTTAAATCTTCTGTTGCATTGCCCATTGCAACCTTTACGCCTGCTGCAAGAAGCATTTCTATATCATTATCCTGATCACCACAGGCCATTATTTCCTCTTTATTGATACCCCATTTTTCAGCAAGGAAGCGCACTGCATTTCCTTTTGTGGCAGAAGGGCTGGAAAACTCACAGAATCTTGGCGTTGAACGTATAACATAAAGCTTTCCTTCATATTTTTTTGCCAGTTCTTTTTGCAAATCCTCTATCAAAGTTGTATTATCATCAATTGCAAGAATCTTATTAACGCCGGTTAAGTCAATATTATCACAATTTCCAACAACTTTATAAGATATGTTTCTTGCATCCACATACTGGCGAATAAGCTCGTGGTCTTCTTCCACCATTAAAACATCGTTGATATAAAGGTTAAAAAATAATTTTCGTTTTTTGAGCTCATTGATTACATCACGTGCAAGCTCAACGTCCATGGTGTCTTCGAGAAGAGTTGTATCATTATTATTAAAATCCTTAACAAGTCCGCCCTGATAGCAAATAACCGGTGTTGTAAGCCCCAGCTCCTGAGCAATGCACTTTGTTGCAGCATACATTCTACCTGTGCAAAGAACAACTTTTATGCCGTCATCAGAAAGTCTTTGCAGGGTATTTTTTACCCTGTCTGAAGCCGTATAATCTTTTTTGAATATCGTTCCATCAATATCAAGAACGAGCATTTTAATTTTTGACATCCGGTTAAATGCTTTCTAATCCTAATCTTGCTAAAGCACAAATTGTCTTTGCGTCATTAATTGTACCATTTTTTACAAGATTGTGCACATCGCTTAACGGAAGTTCAAAATAGTCCAAAATTTCACCCTCATCAGGGTCAGGCTTGTCAAAAGCCAGACCTGTTGCCTTAAAAAGATAGAGCTTTTCGTCGCAAATTCCGAAGGTTGTAAAGATATAACCCAAAGACTCCCAATTTTTAGCAATATACCCTGTTTCTTCTCTCAATTCTCTTTGAGCTGCAAGAAGAGGGTCTTCTCCCTTTTCCAAACGTCCTGCAGGAAGCTCTGTCTGTACGGATTTTACTGCATATCTGTATTGTTTTACAAGCAGGATATTACCGTCATCTTTTAAAGCAAGTATCACAACACCGCCCGGATGATGAATAATTTCTCTGTTTCTTTTGAGTCCGTCAGACAAAACAATTTCATCACTCGTAATATCAAAAATCCGCCCTTTATAGACGGTTTTTGATGATAAGGTTTTTTCTGTGAATTTATCCATAAAATAAGATTATCGCATATATAAGCAGACGACAAGTACCTGTTTTTTTATTATTGTTTACTAACGAAAATAACTCTTTAAGTTGTTGCAAATTGTAAAACATTAATTAACTAACTAACAAATTTTTGTCATTATAAGCTTTAAACCAATATCACAATACTAGAAGGAAATAATAAAATGAGTTACGACTATTCACAAAACAGAGTTCACATTAGCAACCGCCCTATAGAATCAGTTAGAATACAAAATAGCAGTGTAGGACAAAGGCAGGCTGAAAAAATGATCCCTGATTTAAACCCGGGTGACATTTTATCATTAAGCGATACAACTCATAGAAGTTATTTTCGTGACGGCTTATACAAGTTAACAAAGGTGTCACACTTACAGGCCTCAATGAATTTGGTGTAAAAAAGAATAATACACTGGCAACTGCAGACTCTGTAGACGGAGAAATGAGATTGCTCGGTCATTTGGACATAAAAGCTTAAATATTTTGAATCTTTCTCCATTGAGTTTTAAGGCAAGAGATTCTTTAACAAATGATGAAATTCGCTCATCTCATCTTGAGTCAACAGAACAAACAATTAAGTTTTTATACAGCAAATACGGTCTTGAAGTTTTTGAAAATCAAAGAATGTAATTTCTCGCATACGTTAAAAAGATTGATTATATGTAGTTTCCAATGCATTTTCCAGGTCAGATTCAACCAGATTGCTGCTATATGCTATATCAACATTATTTTCCTTTAAAAATTTCAAAAATTTCAATATAGCAGGGTAATAACCTGATTCAATTTTGTAAGAAGAATCAACTGCTGTAATATCAAATTTTACAAAAGAAAATTTTGAATATACAGCAGAAACATTAACCTTTCTTATATCATGCAAATTTATGCAATTTGTATTGCCGTTTTTATACTCAAGAATAAAATTATCATGATTCAAAACTAAAGATTCAGGCAAATTTTTATCTTCAGCAAGCTTTCCTATATAAAACAAGACTGCCAAAAACAACAGCATTATTAAATAAATTGCAGTAAGTCCCGACTTTATTGCAAACAATGCACCAACCTTAAAGTAAGAAATCAAATCCATTGACAAAAAAATTAAGCCGATTGCACCCAAAGTAACAACTAAAATCAATGTTGTTTTCGGGTTTGTCAATAGGATTTTTTCTTCTTTATACTGCATATATATATTATACTCTTTGTTCTCTTTTTACGGTTGAGCGAAGGTGTAATTCCATCAACTGCTCTTCTGACGCATATGTCGGAGCGTCTGTCATAAGACATTTAGCAGCAGAGTTTTTCGGGAATGCAATAACCTCTCTGATAGAAGTGTTGTGTGTCAATAATGCAACCAATCTGTCCAAACCGATTGCAAGACCGGCATGCGGAGGTGTTCCGTATTGGAAAGCCTGAAGCATAAATCCGAATTTTTGCTGAACTTCTTCTTCTGTCAAGCCGAGCGCTTCAAACACTTTTCTTTGTACATCTGTAGAGTGGATTCTGACAGAACCGCCACCAAGCTCTGTTCCGTTATAAACAATGTCATAAGCAATTGAGCGGACATTCATAGGTTCTGTTTTCATCTTATCAACATCTTCAAGGTTAGGAGATGTGAACGGATGGTGCATAGCCATTACTCTGTCAAATTCTTTGCTGTATTCAAACATCGGGAAGTCAACAACCCACAAAAGCGCGTGTTTATTTTCGTCAATAAGTCCGAGTTTTTCGCCGAAGAACAATCTGAATCTGCCCATAACGTCATATGTTGTTTTCTTGTCATCAGCGACAAAGAACACGATGTCACCGGGTTTTGCATCAGCTTTAACCTTCAATGCTTCAATTTGTTCTTCTGTTAAGAATTTCAAGATCGGTGATTTTACTGTGCCGTCTTCCATATATGTAATCCACGCAATACCTTTTGCACCGAAAGAAATAGCCAGTGAACGGATATCGTCCATTTCTTTTCTTGAGTATCCTGCAATGCCGGGGATTTTAATAGCTTTTGCAATACCACCTTTTTTCAAGGTTTCTTTAACAGGCTCAAATGTTGATTCCATCATAATGTCAGAGATATCAAACAACTCTAAGCCAAAACGTGCGTCAGGTTTGTCAGAACCGAATCTGTCCATTGCTTCTTGCCAGCTGATTCTTGTGAAAGGAGGTTTGATATCTACCCCTGCTGCCTTAAATGCTTCTACAATCAAGCCTTCTGTCAGCTCGATAACATCGTCTTGAGTAGCAAAAGACATTTCCATATCCACCTGTGTAAACTCGGGCTGTCTGTCAGCTCTCAAGTCTTCGTCACGGAAGCATTTTGCAATTTGATAATATTTTTCAATACCGCCAACCATCAACAACTGCTTAAAGATTTGTGGTGATTGAGGAAGAGCATAGAATTTACCTTCCTGAACACGGCTCGGTACGAGGTAGTCTCTTGCACCTTCGGGAGTTGTATTAATAAGGATAGGTGTTTCAACTTCCATAAACTGTGCGTTGTTAAGATAACTTCTGATAGCAGTAACAATATCATGTCTCAATTTGAGGTTTGAAGTCATTTGAGGACGGCGGATGTCAAGATATCTGTATTTTAAGCGCAAGTCTTCTTTTGTTTCATCAGAAGAAAGATCAAACGGAAGCAGCTTAGCTTCTGAAAAGATTTTAACTTCCTCAGGATACATTTCGATTTCACCGGTTTTTAATTCTGCGTTATAAGTTTCTGGCGGTCTTTTTGAGATTTTGCCTTTAACCTGAATAACATATTCGTCTTTTAATTTTGAAAACACTGCGTGAACATCAGGATTGATTTGAGGGTCTGCAACGACTTGAAAAAATCCTGTTTTATCTCTCAATTCAATAAAGATAATACCGCCGAGGTCACGTACAGCTGAAACCCAGCCTGATAAAGTTACTTCTTTATCAATATCTTGTATTGTCAAATCTTCGTTATAGTGTGATTTCATGTGCGAAAATGTTTTCATTTTATAATTCCCTATCCTTTAATATTAAATGTTTTATTAGTGTTTCGTACAACAAATTTATAACAAACAAAGCACAGAATCAATTTTATATTCTCTCAAGGTATTGAAGCCTTATAAAAAAAATCAATTTTATGGTAAAATGCGAGTAAAACATTATGGGAAACAAAATGATAAAATACGCTGTTAATTTAATTAAGAATACTTTTCACCCTTTACAAATTGCCGAATCTGCTCATGTTGAGCACGGCCAGCTTGTTCTTGTAAGAACAGAAAAAGGCGAAGAAGTTGCAAAGGTTTTTGTTGTAAACCCTCTTATTGCAAAAGCATGGGAATCAAAAATGCCGGAATCCATTCCGCTTATAAGAGTGCTGGGACAAAAGGATTTAGAAACCCTTGAAGAATTAAAAATAGCTGAAGCAGAAGCTTTTAAAACCTGCAAAGAGCTCGTAGCTCAACACAATCTGCACATGAATCTTGTACAGACAAAATACACTTTTGACAGACGTAAAATTACATTTTATTACACAGCACCCGAGCGTGTTGATTTTAGAGGGCTTCTAAAAGACCTTACCCAGGTTTTTAAACGGGTAAGAATTGACCTTAGACATATTGGAGTAAGAGACGAGACCTCATTGCTTGAAGGCAACGGACTGTGCGGCAGACCATTTTGCTGCTGTACGTTTTTGAGAAAATTTGACTCAATCAATATTAAGCTTGCAAAAGATCAGGGAATGCCTATTACTCCCGGCAAAATCTCCGGTACCTGCGGAAGACTTTTGTGCTGCCTTAACTATGAATACAAAAACTACATTGACGCAGCTAAAGACATGCCTCCAATCGGTTCCGGCGTTATGACTCCGGACGGCCTTGGCAGAGTTTGCTCACTTCATTTCTTAAGCAATGAAATTGCAGTTAAAACAGAAGACGGCAAAATTAAAAACTTTAAAAAAGAAGAAATTGAAATGGTTGACGGTGATGTAAATATTGAAATAGACATTCAAGATACTACTGTTTATCAAGAACAGTCTGATTAC
>OAXJ01002173.1_pt1 | contig 10446 bp, 8 predicted proteins | sample 1517241 | NCBI WGS metagenome assembly OAXJ01 (sample SAMEA2580293, study PRJEB22360) | human gut metagenome | biome: human gut; feature: human-associated habitat; material: faeces | place: Denmark | collected 2008/2010 | reverse complement strand
CTGGCTGACGACGAATACCGGCACGCGGCGAATGCCACGGGCGTCGGCCTCATCGTGAGCCAAAGTACCGAAATTGTGGTTCGGGCGATCGGACTCGGCCGGTGCCTCACCGAGATTCAGTTCGGGGTACCAGACGTCCAGGGTGGTGCCGGCGGCGTCTACGCTGGCCAGACCCCAGCCCCATGCGGTACGCTCTTCGCTCATAGTTGCTCCTTATTGTTGTACGCGCTAGTGCACGCTTGTGGACGCGCGATGCGATTAATGATTCCCACCTTAGCCTTATGTACGCCTAGGTGAGGGACGATGCCCGCGAAATGGCTTGAAATCGTATTTCCCGGTAAAAAATTACCGAGTGTGATTGGCGATGGGATGATAGGTTCTCCGGTGAAATTCGCTGGTGAACAACTCGACAAGGAGGTGTGCGATGTGATGTTGCATCATTCGGGAGCATAGGCTGTGGCCATGCGACGCCCGGCATCATAGAGTTTGCGCTTGAGCGAATCGGGCTCAAGAATCACTACGCGGCCATCCCAGGAATACTGCAATGCCCACCAGAACACAGCGCGTTCGGGAGCATCGACGATGACTTCGAACTGTGTGCCGTCCGGTGAATGTTTGATTTGAGGGTCGTCGAACCATTCGAACACGTTGTTGAGCATGGATTCGTCTCGTACGGCCATGCGGATGCGAATCGGGGCATCGGCTACGGGGTATGGACGGTGGCGCATGAAGTTCACTGCGTCAAAATCAGCTGGTGCTGGTTTTTCCAGTGGCACTGTGCCGTTCCTGCCTTTGGCGCTGACGTTGGCGATTCGGTTGACCACGAAAATGCGGAGGTTGTCTTCGCCATGCAGGTGGCAGATGAGGTAATAGCGTCCGTTCTTGTACACCATCTGGTAAGGGTCGGCGGTGTAGGTAATTCGGCCTGCACCCGTACGGCTTTTATGCGGTATCAAGGTGCCATCCGGTCCGTAATCACGGTATTGGAAGGTTACGCCGTGGCCTTCTTCGATGGCTTGATTCAGCTGGTCGATAGTGGATAGGAACTCACCGTTGATATGCGTGTAGGTGGCCACATGGTCCAGGTAGCCTACTGCCTGCCCGGCGGCGCCTGCGAGCTCGCGGATTTTACCGATGAGGTCGTCCATGGTGTCGAGGCTGATGCGAGATAGGGTAAGACTGTCTAGTAGCAGTCGCATTTCGGCAGTGGACAGGAATGCATCAAGATACCAGCCGGGTTGTGGATTCTTGCATTCGATGCCGGCAAGGTCGCTTTCGGTGAGATGCCCGATATGTCTGCCGAGAAATTCCGTGGAGGTCAGCTTTTTGAGCTGGTTTCGTATGGTCTTCTCGGTCGGCAGCTCGCTTGGATCTTCCAGCTGGTGTTTACGGGCAAGCTCATCGAGTATTTGCCGCACGGTCAGGCCATGCCCAAAGTAACTGTGACGCCACAGCACCTCGAAGATTTCGAGGGTGGTGTTCCCTGCATAGGATTTGCGTTGCGCCGGCTTGTCTGCATCCATACATTAAGGCTACCGCGCGCTTCGTCTAGGATGGAAACGTTGGGTTGAAATACATTCGCTGGAAAGGAGGCTCGCCCATGAGCAAAGGGTATGGTGTGTTTGGCCATGTTCCCGATAATGCGGATGACGATGGCCTCCTGCCTTATGAGGATGATGATTCCGGCGTTTCCTGGGGCCATGCGTTGCGTCGTCGCAATCCTTGGAAAAGAGGAGACGACGAAGATGCCGATTACGACGACGGTCGGTATGACATAGATGACACTGATGACACTAATGGGGGCAGGGGCATCTATGCCGGTAAAAGCGGCGGAGTAGGCGGCATTTCTGGTGAGACGGGTGGAATACTTGGTAGCTCAGGCGCGGCCGGCAGCAGAGACGTAACGTTTGGTGGAACGGACAGTTTGTCCGCCGCCGATGCGGTGATGCCCTATCGTTTCAGGCAAGGACGTTCCGTATGGTTCGACGATGAGGACGAAGGCCATTTCGCCGGGTCTGCGAAGCGTGCCGAAGCCCATGCCGTCCCTATCCTTGCGTTACGCAACGATGTGGAATCGTCATCGTCGAATGCCGTGCTCGCTCGTGCCCGTAGCATTGCGCGCAAAGCGGCCACCATGGTTATCAATCCGGTATACAGCGAAAATCATCGAACCGGGTATGCCGAGCTTGACGGTATTCTACGTGGCACCACCAGCCCATCGAGTAGGTATCGTACCAGCGTGCAATTCGACCTCGATACGGGAGAAGCCGTCGGTGGCAAGTGCTCATGCCCGGCTTACGGCCGTGGCTATGGCATGTGCAAGCACATGATTGCGCTCGCCTTCATATTCTGCGATGATCCGCAGCGTTTTGAAGGCTACCGTGCCGGGGCCGCACGACCGTCTCGGACGCTGATTGACTATATGGAGCACGCCGATAGGCAAGACGCTCAAGCCAAAATTCGTCGTCGCAATGCGGTTATGCGTCGGTTTGATGCCACGCAAGGGAAAAACGGTGCAAATGCTCGGCGTACAAAAAGCGGATACGGCTCTCGTGCCGGCACCCGAGGCGGCGGGTATCAGGGTGACAGCGAGACTGTGGGCTTGGGGCAGGTGCAGCTTGTCCCGATATTGAGTTTCATCGACGGCGTGTGGAGCGTGGAGTTCAAGATCGGCTCGGCTTCCAATGGGTCCAGCTATGTGCTGAAATCGATTCCGCAATTTGTGCTTGCCATGGCGAACGGCGACTATGCGGATTATGGGCAGAAGCTTGCCTTTATTCATACGCCGGATATGCTCGATGATGATTCGCGCCCCCTGCTGGACGTCCTTGATGATGCGATGGCCGTGCGTCGTGCGGCCGAGCAGCAGGACAGGTATTACGGGCATATCGCCATCGACCGTCATCTGACGCTTTCAGCACCGGAAGTGGCCCGGTTGCTGTCCGTACGTGAGGGCAGAGGCGTACAGCTCGTGCTGAACACATGGTTCTCCGGGCAGCCTGCATCGGTGCCAGTTGATGGTGGCGAGCCAGATTTTCTCATGCGCATTGCGCGGCGTGATTTCAATACGTATGGTCCGGATGCCGGATACCTGCTTACCGGAGTGCCAGCGGTGGAAACCGTGATTGACGGCGGCAAGAATGTATGGCTGTTGCTCGCCTCCACTAATCCGGCCGGTGCGGTATCCGCCATGGTGGCGGGCTCTCAGCGTAAAAGCGCAGCAGGATGCCGATTCGTCCGTTGCCCGAAACGATTGATTCCGTTGCGAGGACTATTGGGAGACCTGTTTGAACCCGATGGCGAGGGACAGGTCATTGCCGGCGATGACATCGCCCTATTCGCACGCACGCTATTGCCTCAGCTGGTTGGTGCCGGACTGTTGGAGGCCAGTGAGATTCCTCGCGAGCTGGCTGAATTAAGTCCTACGGAATGCAGCCTCCAGTTTTATCTGGATCGTGATGAGCATGGTGTGCAATGCGAGGTCAAGGCACGCTACGGCGATGCCATTGTCCCGTTGCTACCCGATGGCCCGACGGTGCATGCTGAGGGCGAGCGTTCCATCCCCTTGTCTCGGGGCGTGATTGGGCGTGATTTCGACGCTGAGCATCTTGCGATTGATGTAGTGCGTGAATTCTTTACCATGCCTGACCAGCGCAAGCGCGTTGCGGCCGCCACTCATCAGACGGTGAATGGGTTCCGAACGCCGGCCGCGCGAAAGGCCACCAAAAAATTCGTGTCTGATGCGGCCACTATCGATCGCGATGACACCACGCAGATCGTTCGTCTCTTTGACGAGGGATTGCCGGCACTAAAGGAAGTGGGGGAGGTCTTCACCACACCGGCTTTTGACCGGCTGATCGCGCCCAAGCCACCAAGCGTCAAAGTCGGATTGTCCATCAAAGGCAACTTGGTGGAGATATCACCCCTCGCTGATGAAGTGCCGCCGGACGAAGTGGGTGCCTTGCTATCTTCGTACCGTCGGCGTCAACGATTCCATCAGTTGAAGGACGGCACGCTTGTCAAACTCAGCGGCGCGAATCTCAGCACGTTGGACCGATTGGCCAGCGACCTCGATCTGAGCGAGCAGCAGCTCAACTCCGGACTGATCGAGTTGCCGGGCGGTCGAGCATTCCTACTGGATGGTGAGCTGCCGGATGACGGCTCCGATGTAGTCAAGGACGCTTCGTTCACCGAATACATCGACGATCTCAAGATCATCGACCCTAAGTCGTATGAAGTGCCGGATAGTCTCAAGCATATTCTGCGCCCTTATCAGGTCGAAGGCTTTCAATGGCTGAACACGTTGTGCGACAAGGGTTTTGGCGGCATTCTGGCCGATGAGATGGGCTTGGGTAAATCCGTGCAGCTTATCGCGTTGCTCCTGTCTCGATATCAGCGGAATACCGGCGAGATGGGCGACGGCAGCCTTGGCCCATCGCTGATCGTGTGCCCGGCGTCCTTGGTGTACAACTGGGGTGCCGAATTCACCAAGTTCGCCCCGAGCTTCAATGCCGTGGTGGTGGCCGGTACCAAAGCCGAGCGCCGTACCGCCATCGGCCGTGCGTTCCGGGCGGATGAACCCACCGTGCTCATCACCTCATACGACCTGCTGCGCCGAGATGTCGATGATTACACCGCCAATGAGCAACGTTTCAATGTCATGGCATTGGATGAAGCCCAGTACATCAAGAATCACACCACGAAAATAGCCAAAGCGGTCAAGGCCGTGGCCGCCGACCATCGTTTCGCCTTGACTGGCACGCCGATCGAAAACCGACTCTCCGAACTATGGAGCATTTTCGACTTCCTGATGCCGGGGCTGCTCGGCTCATATAAGCGATTCCATGAGCGTTATGAGTTGCCCATCTCCAATGCCCGGGCCGCGGATGGCAGCACGGCTGAAGGTCGGGCCGCCGCACAAGTCAATCCTGAGGCCGCTCGGGTATCTCGCCAATTGCAGTCGTTGGTGGGCGTGTTCATCAAGCGCAGGCTGAAGTCCCAGGTGTTGACCGATTTGCCGGACAAGCTAGAGACCACGCTGACCGTGCGGCTTGCCGGCGAACAGCGCAAACTGTATGCGGCTCACGAGCAGCGGCTCAGAATGCCGCTCGAACACAGCGAAGAAGCCGATTTCAACACGTCGAAGATTCGCATCCTCGCCGAGTTGACCAAGTTGCGCCAGATCTGCTGCGATCCGAGGCTGCTGTACGCCGATGCCAAGGATCAATCGGCCAAGCTTGCCGCCATCACCGAACTGGTGGAAACCTGTGTGAACGAAGGCAAGAAGGCGCTGATCTTCTCCCAGTTCACCAGCTTCCTTGATCTGATCGCCGAACGTTTCGACGCGCAAGGCCTGCGCTACTACACCATCACCGGCTCCACGCCCAAGAAGAAGCGTCTCGAACTCGTCGACCAGTTCAATGCGGACGATACGCCTGCCTTCCTGATTTCCCTGAAGGCCGGCAACACCGGACTGAACCTGACCGGTGCCAGCGTGGTCATCCACGCCGACCCATGGTGGAACGCCGCCGCACAGGATCAGGCCACCGACCGAGCACATCGTATCGGCCAGACCGAAGACGTCAACGTGTATCAGGTGGTGGCCAAGGACACCATCGAAGAACGTATCTTGGAGCTTCAGCATACTAAGAGCGAGCTCGCCCGCCAGTTCACCGACGCTTCCTTGCTTGCCGACGAAGCCGGCACCGGCGCCAGCGCCCTCACCGAAGCCCCCGCCTCCATCGCCACCCTCACCAAGGACGATCTCCTCAATCTGCTGGGGTGACAGAGCTTCTTTGTGCACTCCCCATCCCGATTAAGAACATGTGTATTCATGGGTTTGCGGATGTGTAGGTGAATGGTGAAAGTGTTTTTCGATATTTTTATATCGATATTCGATATATTATGATGGTGGCATACGGTGCAGTGCAGGTTCATCCATTGATATTGATATTGGATTAAGGAGCATAGCCATGAACGCTGGTATCGCATTCATTTCTCGTAAATCTCGCAAAACAGACGTCGCTTGGCGCTATGCCATTGCCGTGGTGCTTGTCGTGTGTTGTATTGGGCTCGCATATGTGGAGATTGTTGTGGCGCCGTGGTTTATCAATGAGGTGGTGTCTATGTTTCCGGAGACCACGTTGCTTAAAGAACCGTCCATGTTCTGGGAATGGGCGATTCTGCTCGCCGTTCAGGCGACTTTGCTGTGCACGGCGGCCAAATTGGTGGTACCGGAGCGTCTGTTGGCTCAAGCAGCTGGACTGCTGGATATGATTCGTATCGTCGCGCTTATCGTCGTGTTTTCGGTAACCACTACCGGTAACATCACAATCTGCCTCATGAATTTCGGAACTCCGGGCTTTGTATATGGCGTGGCCCTATGCAGCCTCGCTGCGATCATCGCCATCATCGTGCTGCTGAAACGGCGGCGCTACAGCACCTGCTCCATGCCGATGTAATATGGAGTGAGTCCCATGCGTTCGTAGAAGGCTTGGGCTTTGGGGTTGCAGGCCCAGACGTTGAGCGTTACGTTGTGGCAGCCGGATTGACGGGCGAAGTCGAGCACGTAGCGATACAAGGTGGAGCCTACATGGTGGCCGCGGGACCGCTCGTCAACGCATAGATCATCGATGTACAGGGTTTTGATATCGGTCAGGATATTGCTGTTGAGGTGCTGCTGGAACACGCAGAATGCGTAGCCAAGCACTTGGTCGGTGGCGGGGGAGTCGGCGTTATGTTCGGCGTCATTGCCGTCATTGGCAGATGGCGCAACCGCCACGAACACAGGGGTCTGATCGTTGGCCAGAATCGCCTTCAATTCCTCGTCCGTGTATTTCTTGACACCGCCTTTGAACAGATCCGGTCGGCCGGCATGATGCACTTCGAGCACCTGCCGCAGCAGTTCGTCGATCTGGGGAATATCGGCCGCCGTGGCCCTACGAATCGTCATGTCATCCATTGAACTCAGTCTAATCGGGCAGTCTCGACCGGCAGATGATTGTTGCCCGCGATAAGAGACACGGACGGGCAAGATGGGTGATCGTTCGTTCAGGCTCTCATTCTCGCCGCAACGTCACGGTAGTCTGGAGTGCGTGAATCGCAAGAAACAGCCAGTGGAGAAGTATGAGCGGGGCACCCGTTCGTACACGATGTCGCATATTCGTGGCAAAGACACAAAAATCGAGGTGCTGGTACGCAGCTATCTGTTTCGCAAGGGTTTGCGATTCCGCAAGAACGACAAGCGTTACCCCGGCCACCCGGATGTAGTACTGCCGAAATACCACACCATCGTGTTCATCAACGGCTGTTTCTGGCACATGCATGAAGGCTGTTCCAAACATTCGATGCCGAAATCGAATGTGGAATTCTGGCAGACGAAGCTACTGCGCAATCACAATCGAGACATCGCGCAGCGGGCTGAACTGGAGGCCGCCGGCTGGCGTGTAATTACCGTATGGGAGTGCGAATTAACGAAAGCCGTGCGTGACGAACGCCTCGCACGGCTGTATGAGCAGATTGTTGAAGGAGATGCAGATTCAGCGGAATAATTTCAGCTCCCCTCTGGAGGGGAGCTGAAATCAGACCTCAAACGGGAACTTCAGGCCCCAACGGTCGCGAATCGCATCCATCAGCTCCATGATGCGGATGGTGTCGGCGTGCGGCATCGCCTCGCATTCGATCTTGCCATCCAGCAGCGCGTTGGCTGCATCGGCCACCTCATACTCATAACCGGTCAACTGCGACGGCACCGCAACACTGCGCACGGGCTTGTGATCGTTGTTGTAGATATCGATGGACTCGGGATTGTTGATATTGGTGACCACCAAATACCCTTCGGTGCCCCACACGTAGCCGCCGCGATCGGAGGAAACCAGCATCGAACTGGTGGACACGGCCATCGTGCCATCATCGTAATACAACGTGGTGGAATTCTGTGCATCCACACCGGTTTCGGCGGCCATCATCGACGTATCGAAATGATCCAGCGTGCGGCCATGGTCGGCACCGATCGCCATATCCAGGAAGTTCAGCGGATACACGCCCACATCGAGCAGCGCGCCACCGGCACAGGCCGGATCGGTCATACGTGCCTTGCCGGACACCGGATAGCACAGGTTGGCGCTCGCCGCTTTCACCTCGCCGATCTCGCCGGACTCGATAACTTCGTTGATGAGCTTGCGGCTGGGCATGTAGCGCGTCCAGATGGCCTCCGTGCACAGCATGCCGGTTTCCTCGGCCACGGCCAGCGCCTCACGTGCCTGCCCGGCGTTCGCGGTGAACGACTTCTCCACCAGCACGTTCTTGCCGGCTTTCATACACAGGATCGCCTGTTCGGCGTGCAGACTGTGCGGGGTGGCGATATACACCAGATCCACATCCGGGTCCGCCGTCAACTCCTCATACGATCCATAAGCCTTGTCAAAATGCCATTGGTCGGCAAAAGCCTGCGCGCGCGTAATATCACGGGCCGCTACCGCATACGGGTGAATCCATGAGGAATACAGTGAACCTTCAGCCATCTGGGTCAGGGTGTCGGCCATGGTGTGAGCTATGCGGCCCGCACCCAGAATCGCGACGTTGATCTTTTCGCCGCTGGCCTCGAACTCGGCGCGTTTGCCATTGAATCGACTCATTATTCCTCCTTGAATACGGGTTGGTGCACTCAATCGACCTACAGTGATTATAGAAGAAGAAACCTTGTCCCGTGAGGCGGATAGAACCGAAATATGGAAAACGAAGCAGCGCAGCAGCCCCAATCTCCGGCCGCGTCTCCAGTCATGTCCCGCCGAGCGCGTGAGGCCAATCCCTTCCGTGCCATGGTATTCGGCGAACAAGCAGACAAGATGATCGCCCAAGGTATCAGCGTCATCAAATTAAGCCTTGGCGAGCCCGATTTCGGCGCGCCGCCCGCCGTACGCGACGCCATGCGCGAACAGTACGACGGCCGGGCCCTGCCGTACACCGCCGCCATGGGCCTACCTGAACTGCGCCAAGCCATCGCCGACTTCTACCGCGAGCGTCATGACCTTGACATCGACCCCAAGCGTATCTGCGTGACCGCCGGCGGTTCGGCCGCCCTGCTGTTGGCCACCGCGCTGACCGTGGACCCCGGTGACGATGTGATTGTGGCCGACCCCTCCTACCCGTGCAACCGCGAACTTGTGCGCTCCTTTGAGGGGCGGGTCATCGACGTTCCGACCTCGGCCGCCACCCGCTTCCACCTGACCGCCGACCTGTGCAGCCAGTACTGGACGAGCAAGACCAAGGCCGTAATGATCACGTCGCCGTCCAACCCCACCGGCACCACCATCGACTTCAACGTATTGGACGAGGTGTGCAAGTTGGCCGCCAGCCGCGGCGCATGGCGCATCGTGGACGAAACCTACCTCGACTTGGCTGACCGGGAGCCGGACGGTACCGAAGTCAAATCCGTGCTGGCCTGCGACCCCGATGCCATCGTATGCAACAGCTTCTCCAAGTTCTTCGGCATGACCGGCTGGCGCCTCGGCTGGGCGATTCTGCCGGACGAGCCCACTGTGCTGGAAGCGGTTGACGATCTGGCCACCAACTACTACCTGTGCGCCCACACGCCCACGCAACATGCGGCGCTCGCCTGCTTCACGCCGGAAAGCTTGGCGGAATGCGAAGCTCGTCGTCAGGAATTGCTGGCCCGTCGCCGCATTGTGATTGACGGGCTCAAGCGCATCGGTTTGCCGGTTGAGGTGGAGCCGAATGGCGCGTTCTACGCCTACTTCGACATCTCCCGCACTGGTCTGGATGCCTGGACGTTCTGCGAACGCGCGCTGGATGAAGCCCATGTGGCTCTGACTCCTGGCCGCGACTTCGGCGCGGCCACGGCGGATACGCATGTGCGCCTGAGCTATGCCGCCTCACGTGAGGCCCTGACCGAGGGGCTGGAACGTCTCGGAACGTTCGTCGAATCGCTGTGAACGGCGCGGCAGCCGGTGTGATTGTTGTACAGTAGTCGAGTTTGTGTGATGTTCGGCTGGCCTCACGGTGTTGGTTGCCGGCCGAACGACTCGCCATGGTGGCGCACGGCTGGCTGATTGCGATGGTCGGCCCGTTGTTCGGCCATCACGGGTTAGGTAAGGTCAGGAATAGGAATCATGGTCAATCTGCGTTCGCATACCACGCGACTTGGTGTGCTTGATATCGGTTCGAACACTATCCACATGCTTATCGTCGACGCCGCCCCCGGCGCTCGCCCTGACCCCGAGGCCAGCACCAAATCCACAGTGCGCCTGATGAAGTATTTAAAGGACGACGGCTCAATCAAGAAGTCCGGCATCGAGGCGATTCTGGAAGCCGTGTCCCAGTGCATGCGGCTGGCCGAGGAATACGAAATCACCCAGCTGCTGGTTATGGCCACCTCCGCCCTGCGCGAGGCGCCGAACGGCAACAAAGTGAGTCACAAGATCGAGG
>OAXJ01002159.1_pt1 | contig 10528 bp, 8 predicted proteins | sample 1517241 | NCBI WGS metagenome assembly OAXJ01 (sample SAMEA2580293, study PRJEB22360) | human gut metagenome | biome: human gut; feature: human-associated habitat; material: faeces | place: Denmark | collected 2008/2010 | reverse complement strand
AATACCAAACACTTACTTTATTTATCCAAATTTTGCCGTTTTTTTGCGAGTTCTTTATATATTTGTATTATTACCTTAAAAACTAAGAATATGGTACAACACGCTAGACTCATTTTCTACACCCTTCTTCTTCTGGTAATCCCGTGCGAGAGCACCTTGGCGCAGAAGATTCCCGTCACGCCCATAGACTCATTGATAACTGTTGGATATGCCACCGGAAGTTTGAAAACCCTCTCCGGTTCCGTAGAGAAGATTACGGAGACACAGATGAATAAAGACCAGATAACGAACCCTTTGGAAGCAATCCGCGGACGTGTGCCGGGCTTGACTATCCAACGCGGGTCAAATGGTCCGGCAGCCTTGGATGCAGTACGCCTGCGGGGAACTACCTCACTGACCAGTGGCAATGACCCTTTGATAATCGTCGACGGAGTATTTGGTGACTTGAGTATGCTCACCTCCATTTACCCTACGGATATTGAGAGCTTCACCATTCTGAAAGACGCTTCCGAAACCGCACAATACGGTTCACGAGGAGCTTCCGGTGTGATCGAGGTCACCACTAAAAAAGGAATGAGCGGCAGAACACAGGTAGCCTACAACGGTAGCTTCGGAATTTCCACCGTCTACAAGAATCTGAAAATGCTGTCCGGCGATGAGTACCGCCGTGTCGCCTCGGAACGCGGGATTTCCATTCTGGATAAAGGAAATAACACCGATTTTCAGAAAGAGATTGAACAGACAGGACTACAACAAAACCATCACATCGCCTTTTATGGCGGTTCCAGTGAGTCCAGCTATCGCGTTTCTCTTGGTTTCATGGATCGTCAGGGAGTGATTCTGAATGAAGACATGAAAAACTTCACTTCGAATATGAACATGAATCAGAAAATGTTCGACGGCTTCCTGAACTGCGAGCTGGGAATGTTCGGTTCCATTCAGAAGAATCATAATCTGGTGGATTATCAGAAAACGTTCTATTCGGCAGCCACATTCAACCCCACCTATCCCAACCATAAAGACCCCGTCACCAATTCTTGGGATGGAATAACGACCGCCAGTCAAATCACCAATCCATTGGCATGGATGGAAGTGCAGGACGATGATGCCACTTCGCACATCAGCACGCATGCCCGTCTGACTTTCAATCTACTGGAAGGGCTGAAACTTAACCTCTTCGGTGCCTATACCTATAATATCGTGGAAAATTCGCAATACCTCCCCACCTCCGTCTGGGCGAACGGCCAGGCTTACAAAGGAACCAAAAAGCGAGAATCCTTGCTGGGCAACATGATGCTGACCTATAAGAAAAACTGGAAAAAACATTTCTTTGACGTGTTGGCACTTGCCGAACTTCAAAAAGAAACCTACACGGGATATTATACAACAGTAAGCAATTTCAGCACCGACAAATTCGGGTATAATAATCTTCAGGCAGGCGCACTCCGTTTGTGGGAAGGCACTAATTCTTACTACGACCAACCCCGTCTGGCATCCTTCATGGGACGTTTCAACTATACATACGCCGACCGCTACGTACTGACGCTGAACGCCCGTACAGATGCTTCCTCCAAATTCGGGGCGAACCACAAATGGGGATTCTTCCCCTCCGCATCTGCCGCATGGGTGATTAGTGAAGAAGAATTTATGAAGCAGTTGCCGATGGTGGATAATCTGAAATTCCGTATTGGCTACGGTCTGGCAGGTAATCAGAGTGGGATTGACTCATACACTACATTGAACCTTGTAAAGCCGAACGGTGTAGTCCCCGTCGGAAACTCCGCCGTCGTATCTTTAGGAGACTTACGGAACACGAATCCCGACCTGAAATGGGAAGTGAAACATACCTTTAATACCGGTATCGACGTAGCTCTTTTCGGCAACCGCCTGCTGCTTTCCGCCAACTATTACAACTCCCGAACCACAGACATGCTTTACCTTTACAACGTAAGCGTACCGCCTTTCACCTATAACACCTTGCTTGCCAACATCGGTTCCATGCGCAACTGGGGTACGGAAATCGCCATCGGCATCACCCCCTTGAAGACCAAGGATATGGAACTGAATATCAATGCCAATATCACTTTCCAGCGCAACAAACTGCTCTCATTAAGCGGTATGTACAACGGCGAAATGCTTTCTGCTCCCGAATATAAAAGTCTTGCTGGCCTCGACGGAGCCGGCTTTCATGGAGGATACAACCACATCGTATATCAGATGGTGGGTCAACCGTTGGGCGTGTTCTATCTTCCCCACAGTACGGGACTGGAATCCGACGGAAACGGCGGATACACCTATGGCATCGCCGATCTGAATGGCGGAGGTGTCAGCCTTGAAGATGGTGAAGACCGCTACGTGGCAGGACAAGCCGTACCTAAAACGATTCTTGGCTCCAACATCAGTTTCCGCTACAAGCGTTTCGACCAGTCTTTGCAGGTTAACGGAGCTTTCGGACATAAAATTTACAACGGAACCTCCCTGACCTATATGAACATGAATATATTTCCCGACTATAACGTAATGAAGAAAGCCCCGAAACAGAACATCAAGGATCAAACCGCCACCGACTATTGGTTGGAAAAGGGAGATTATGTCAACTTCGACTATGTGACGCTGGGTTGGAACGTGCCGATTGAGAAAGTGCAGAAACTGAAGAAATATGTCCGTTCCCTGCGTCTGGCATTTACAGTCAACAACCTGGCAACCATTTCCGGTTATTCGGGACTTTCACCCATGATTAACAGTTCAACAGTGAACTCCACTTTAGGCGTGGATGATAAACGGGGATATCCGTTGGCGCGGACGTACACACTGGGATTGAGTATTAACTTTTAATGGAGGAGGAGATGATGAAACAATATATGAAAAATAAAAGTCTTTTTTTGCAGAAAGAAGAACTGCTTTCAAGGATAGCGGAACTGTTTTCAAAGAAGATCTTACGTCCTTCGGGAGTGCTGGTATTCCTTCTTATAACGTGCCTGGGTTTATTCTCATGTAGTAAGTTTTTGGAGGAAAATCCGAAAGATAAGTTACCCGAAGATGACGTTTACAATACAATCTCGGAAGTATATCTCAATGCAGTAGCTTCGCTTTATACATACGTAGGCGGTTATAGTGATAGTCAGGGATTGCAGGGAACGGGTAGGGGAGTCTACGACCTGAACACCTTTACCTCCGACGAAGCCATTATCCCCACCCGTGGAGGTGACTGGTATGACGGTGGTTTTTGGCAAGGACTTTACCTGCACGATTGGGGAATAGAGAATGATGCCATTCAGGCTACATGGGAATATCTCTATAAAGTCGTCATGTTAAGTAACAAATCACTGGAACGGATAGACAAATTCGCCGAAACTCATTCCGCTACGGAACTGCCGGCATACCGTGCCGAAGTACGTGCCATGCGGGCTATGTATTATTATTACCTGATGGATTTGTTCGGACGCATCCCGCTAGTTCAATCCTCTTCCGTAGCAATGAAAGATGTAGTGCAAAGTGAACGAAAAACGGTCTTTGACTTTGTTGTCAAGGAATTGCAAGAGGCGGCTCCTTTGTTGAGCGATGCACATAGCAACCAGTCCGGCCCTTACTATGGCCGTATCACTCGCCCCGTGGTAACTTTCCTACTGGCCAAACTGGCTTTGAACTCCGAAGTTTATACAGACAATGATTGGACGGACGGACAACGCCCGGATGGAAAAAATATAAAGTTCACAGTGAACGGCAGCGAACTAAATGCCTGGGAAACAGTTATCTACTATTGTGACCAACTCAAGACTATGGGCTACAAACTGGAACCGGAATACGAAACGAATTTCTCTATATTCAACGAACCGTCCGTAGAGAATGTCTTCACTATCCCGATGAACAAAACTCTGTACACCAACCAGATGCAATATCTCTTCCGTTCCCGCCACTATAATCACGCCAAGGCTTACGGACTAAGCGGTGAGAACGGTCCCAGCGCCACCATTGAAGCCCTCGAAGCTTTCGGTTATGAAACCGCGGAACAAGATCCCCGTTTTGATATTTGCTATTTTGCAGGAATTGTCCACGACCTGAAAGGAAACATAATCAAACTGGATAATGGAACGGTACTGGAATATCTGCCCTGGAAAGTATCTCTGGATATAACAGATACCCCATACGAACAAACCGCAGGAGCCCGCATGAAAAAGTATGAAGTCGACCCGACTGCCACAAAAGACGGTAAGTTGATGGAGAATGACATTGTATTGTTCCGCTATGCAGACGCTTTGTTGATGAAGAGTGAAGCGAAAGTCCGGAACGGAGCAAACGGAGATGAAGAACTCAATGAAGTTCGTAGCCGTGTCAACGCTTCTCCCCGCACTGCCACTTTAGAGAATATCCTTGCCGAACGTCAGCTGGAACTGGCTTGGGAAGGATGGAGACGACAGGACTTAGTCCGCTTCGGGAAGTTTACAAGAGCTTACAGCAGCCGTCCGCAACTACCGGATGAGGCAAGTGGATATACAACTGTATTCCCTATACCGGAGAAAATACGGGTGATGAATGAGAGGTTGAAACAGAATCCGGGGTATTAGGAAGAAGATAGTAGTAATCAAAATAAAAAATCCTCGATTTTCATCCGGAGAATCGAGGATTTATATTATTTGTTGCAGCAATCGAATTACTCAATCAAAACGAAATCATATTTTTCAAATTCACTCCCATTGATTATTATAGCAATTTGATGAAGCCCGAGATGGAATTTTCTCGTCGTAACCACGCGGAAAGAGTGCTTTCGCGTTATTCGTGTGGTAGAATTCCCGGTATATTCTTTTTCGCTGATTTTATGAACTTTCTTCGTCAGCGTTCCATTTGCTTTTTGGTAATAAATACCATATTCAAGCCGTATTTTGATTGTCTTATTGCTATGATTCAACAAGTTAAAACCAAACTCCAACGAATCACCGACTTTAACCTTAAGACTTGAAATCTGAAAATCCTCCATACTAATATTATTTCTGATAGAATCAAAGCCAAACAACTCCATCACCTCTGGAATCCCTTGTTTTAAGAGCGTCCGGCAACCGTGTTTAATAATCCAGTCTACCTCTTTAGATTCCCCCTTCCATTTCTTTGCCAAATCAATGACAATTTCCGGATTATCTTTCGCAATATCATTCAAATTATTGGCAACGCTCAACCGTACAAATCTTGCCGGATCATTTTTAAGATTCTCTAAAATAGGAATAATAGGTGTCGGGTCTTTCTTCAGATTCGGCAAAGCCATCGCCCAAGGCAAACGCGGACGGCAACCTTCTGACGAAAGCCGCCTGACTCCCCAATGCTCATGTTTCGACCAAACCAACATCTGCTTCATCATTTCATCCGGATATTTTATTATAAAAGGATGAGTCACAAATTCGCAACTTGTGAACTGTGTGATTTTCTCTATCGCCTTGACAGACGTTTCATAATCATCCAACCCATATTGCTCGACATAATTATTCAGAATCACCCCATACTCCAGCATCAATCCAAACTTCGTATCGTCTATCACCGAAAAATCAGGCCGCGTACTTTTTACATGATCCAACAACTCAAGAATCTTAGCGATCGCCTCTTTGTAATCTGCCGGCAAAAACTTTTTCAGAATGCTAGTGATATGTATCCAGCGCTGTTTTAGTTCCCTGCCTTCCCATTCATCATCCATTATTTGAGAAACAAAACCGTGAGCATCAAAATCATCGATAACAAGTCTCAAATCTTTCGTAAACAGATCGAAAAATTGCTTGTTGTACATATTCTTAAAAGGTTCTGCCATACTTGAAGTCTATATTTAGTATCTATTTATTTGCTACACAAATATATGTCTTTTTTTTAAAAGGACAAGCCCTAAAAACAGAAGTGAGCCACAAAAAAGATTGCAGCTCACTTATACCTTATATATTATAGCAAAAAATTAATCGAAGAAACTCTTGAACTTCTTGAAAATCTTCTCCTTCACCGACGTGTTAGGTTTGAAGTTGTCCGAAGCCTCCATCTTTTCGAGTGTGCTCTTTTCCTCTTTATTGAGCGCTTCCGGCACATAGATACTGATGTTGACGAGTAAATCCCCCGTTCCGTACCCGTTCACATTCGGCAATCCCTTGCCGCGCAAACGAAGCACCTTACCTGGTTGAGTACCCGAATCAATCTTCACTTTCACTTTGCCGTCGATAGTCGGAATTTCCACAGCTCCGCCCAGAGCAGCAGTCGGGAAACTAAGCAACAGATTATAAATCAAATCATTCTCGTCGCGAATCAAGTCCTGATGCGGTTCTTCCTCTACGAGAATCAGCAAGTCGCCTGCCACACCATTGTGTTTGCCGGCATTTCCTTTGCCACCCATAGAAAGCTGCATACCCTCTGCCACTCCGGCAGGGATTTTCACCGACACCACTTCTTCACCGTAAATGATTCCGTCGCCACCACACTTCTTACATTTGTTCTTGATAATCTTACCCTCACCGCCACAAGTAGAACAAGTGACGCGAGTCTGCATAGTGCCCAGAATAGTCTGCTGGTTACGGATCACGGAGCCGCTACCCTTACAAGTAGGACAAGTCTCCGAACCGCCGTCACCTTCGGCACCCGTGCCATGACACTGGTCACACGGCACATATTTTTTGAGTTTAAATTTCTTTTCTACTCCGGTAGAGATCTCCTTCAACGTCAGCTTCACTTTCACACGAAGGTCACTGCCGCGATACCGGCGTTGCTGTGAACCGCCACCGCCAAATCCGCTAAACCCTCCGAAGCCTCCCCCGAAACCGCCGCCGCGGCCACCAAAGATGTCGCCAAACATAGAGAAAATGTCATCCATCGACATCCCCTCGCCACCGAAACCACCGAACGGACCGCCATTGCCTGCCGCACCGCTCACTCCCGCATGACCGAACTGATCGTAACGCGAACGCTTTTCCGGGTTACTCAACACGTCATAAGCCTCGGCCGCCTCCTTAAATTTCTCTTCTGCCTCCTTATCCCCCGGATTCTTGTCAGGGTGATACTGGATTGCTTTCTTACGGTACGCTTTCTTAATCTCCTCTACTGTGGCTGTCTTCGTCACCTCCAATATTTCGTAATAGTCTCTTTTTTCTGCCATGCTTCTTTAAAAATTATGAGTTTTATGGGTTGCGAATCCTTATTCCCCTACTACCACTTTGGCGTGGCGCAACACTTTGTCGTTCAGTGTATACCCCGTCTGCACACAATCCAGAATCTTACCTTTCTGTGCTTCCGACGGTGCGGGGATTACCGCGATGGCTTCATGGAAATCAGTATCCAGCGGTTGGTCTTTCGTCTCGATGACTTTCACACCATTTTGAGCCAGAACAGCCATAAATTTATTGTAAATCAGTTCCACCCCTTCTTTTACGGCATTGACATCCGTTGCCGTTTCCATCGTCTTGATGGCACGTTCGAAATCGTCCACTACCGGAAGAATACTGCCAAGACTCTTTTCGCCACCATTCAGGATCAGTTCGGCCTTCTCCTTTAAAGTGCGTTTACGATAATTGTCGAACTCGGCAGACAAGCGCAGATATTTATCCTTTTGCTCTTCAAGCGCTTCTTGAGCCTTTTCCAGTTCCTTTTCCAACTCCTCTTCATGAGTCAGCGGAGCGGTTCCCTCTGCTTGTTCGTTTTGCGGTTGGTCTTCCGCAGGATTGTGAGTTTCCTCCACATTCAGTTCCTCTTCCTTCACTTTTTTTTCTTTCGGATCCATCTTGGTATTTACTATTTTATTATTTACTATTTAGAAACACACGTTATCTATGCAAGATACCGCTTATAAACATACCGGACTGACCGGATGTCACAGATTTCGTCTGCAAAAACTTTGCCAAGTTGGCCGTTTTGCCAAAAAACGCAGCAAAGGTAACACTTTTATGTCAGATTGGCACATATCAGATAGCTCATAATTCATTTTAAATGTCTACCTTTGCACGCTCAAATAGTAAATAGTAACTAGTAAAATAGTAAATAATAAGATGATTACAGTTTCGAACGTATCGGTTCAGTTTGGTAAAAGAGTGTTATTTAATGACGTAAACCTGAAGTTTACGAGTGGTAATTGTTATGGTATTATCGGTGCGAACGGTGCGGGAAAATCTACGTTTCTTCGTACGATTTACGGAGATCTGGACCCGACAACAGGTACGATTGCGCTCGGACCGGGCGAACGTCTCTCGGTGTTGAGTCAGGACCACTTCAAGTGGGACTCATATACCGTCATGGATACCGTCATGATGGGACATACCGTGTTGTGGGACATCATGAAGCAACGCGAAGAATTGTATGCAAAAGAAGATTTCACAGACGAAGACGGACTGAAAGTATCCGAATTGGAAGAAAAATTTGCCGAGTTGGACGGATGGAATGCGGAAAGCGACGCAGCCATGCTATTGAGCGGACTGGGCGTGAAAGAAGATAAGCATTACGTATTGATGGGTGAATTGAGTGGTAAGGAAAAAGTACGTGTCATGCTGGCGCAGGCATTGTACGGAAATCCGGACAACCTCTTGCTCGATGAGCCTACCAATGACTTGGATATGGAAACAGTGACCTGGTTGGAAGAATATCTTGCCAACTTCGAGCATACCGTATTGGTGGTAAGCCACGACCGTCACTTCCTCGACTCTGTATGTACACACACCGTAGACATCGACTACGGAAAAATCAATATGTTTGCCGGTAACTATAGTTTCTGGTACGAATCCAGCCAATTGGCTCTCCGTCAGCAACAGAACCAGAAGGCGAAGGCTGAAGAGAAGAAGAAAGAACTCGAAGAGTTTATCCGCCGTTTCAGCGCGAACGTAGCGAAGAGCAAGCAGACAACGAGCCGTAAGAAGATGTTGGAGAAACTGAACGTAGAAGAAATCAAACCTTCTTCACGTAAGTATCCGGGCATCATCTTCACTCCCGAACGCGAGCCGGGCAACCAGATTCTGGAAGTTTCCGGATTGAGCAAGAAGACGGAAGAAGGCGTGGTGCTTTTCAACGACGTGAACTTCAACGTAGAGAAAGGTGACAAGGTGGTATTCCTGTCACGCAATCCGCGCGCGATGACTGCTTTCTTCGAAATTATCAACGGAAACATGAAACCCGATGCAGGTACTTTCAACTGGGGGGTAACCATCACCACTGCTTACCTGCCGCTGGATAACACTGATTTCTTCAATTCCGACCTGAACCTGGTAGACTGGTTGAGCCAGTTTGGAGAAGGCAACGAGGTATATATGAAAGGTTTCCTCGGCCGTATGCTTTTCTCCGGCGAAGAGGTATTGAAGAAAGTAAGCGTACTCTCTGGAGGTGAGAAGATGCGTTGTATGATTGCCCGTATGCAGCTGCGCAATGCCAACTGCCTCATTCTGGACACTCCGACCAACCATCTGGACTTGGAATCTATCCAGGCATTCAACAACAACCTGAAGACGTACAAAGGAAATATCCTCTTCTCGTCTCATGACCACGAATTTATTCAGACCGTTGCCAACCGCATCATCGAACTGACACCGAACGGTATCATCGACAAGATGATGGAATATGACGAATATATCACTTCCGACCATATTAAGGAATTGCGGGCGAGGATGTACGGAGACAAATAAGTGACCGGACGAATAAAAGCCCCTGACTCCCATACATGAAGTCTGATGAATAACCAATTTAACAGCAACCTGTTCTCAACAATGGGTTGCTGTTCTTTTTAGCACTATGGAAATAAAATATTTTGAAAACAGAGAAGATTGGCGAAAATGGCTGGCGGACAACTTTGAAAATGCCAGTGACGTTTGGTTTGTATTCCCCTCCAAATCTTCGGGCGAAAAAAGTGTTACATACAACGACGCTGTCGAAGAAGCCCTTTGCTTCGGATGGATCGACAGCACCATAAAGGCGCTCGACAAAGAACATAAAATCCAGCATTTCACACCCAGAAACCCTAAAAGTTCCTACTCGCAAGCCAACAAAGAGAGACTGAAATGGTTGCTGGAACATAATATGATTCACCCTGATAGGGAAGATAATATACGAAAAGTATTGTCAGCCCCTTTTGTCTTCCCGAATGATATTATCGGAAAACTGAAAGAGGATAAAACAGTATGGGAGAATTACCAACAATTTTCTAATGCGTATAGACGTATCCGAATTGCATACATTGAGGCTGCCAGAAAACGGCCGGAAGAATTTGAAAAGCGATTGAACAACTTTATCAATAAAACGAAGGAAAATAAAATGATAAAAGGATTTGGGGGAATTGAAAAATACTACTAATCCCTATGTCTGTAATTGTAACTTTGATTGTAATAACAGAACAGAAGCATTATGCGCATAATTGATATTCAATTCTCTTTCTCGAACGTAGTTATTTTTCTGCCCTTCACCTTTCTTCCAGATTCCTGATAAATAGTGTGTTTACGGGTGAAGGGGCGCTCTTACACCGTCTTTTTACCTTGTTTAGAAGTAAGCGTCTCCGCGATTCTATCTTGTCGCCCTTTTTTCATTCTTATATTTTTGC
>OAXJ01002156.1_pt1 | contig 10540 bp, 8 predicted proteins | sample 1517241 | NCBI WGS metagenome assembly OAXJ01 (sample SAMEA2580293, study PRJEB22360) | human gut metagenome | biome: human gut; feature: human-associated habitat; material: faeces | place: Denmark | collected 2008/2010 | reverse complement strand
CGCTGCGCCCCAATTCGGGCCGTGGCGGCGCTGGCGGCCTGCGCCAGCCTGTACATTTTTGACGTTACGCCCGCCGAGTGCTGGCAGTGGCTCTGCAACGTGGGCGGCAGCGTCCACGAAAAGGGCCTTGCCGTCCACGAGCAGAATGCCGCCCGCCGGGCCGAGCGTCTGGCAGAACGTGCCGCCGAGGAGGCCGAGGCGGAGGAATACGAGGCCTATGACGACGACCTGCCGGAAGACGAAGTGGGCGAAGGCGAGGACTGCTGCGGCGGCGAAGAGCCCGCCGCGCCCGCCTTCCATATCCAGCCTCCCGGCTGGCTGGCTGGCGTCTTCCACTGGGGCCATCAGGTGATGCAGGGCGGCGAACAGGCAGAGCCTGCCCCTGCGCCCGCACCGGAAGCGCAGACCCCGCCTCAGCCCGAGCCTGCCCCCGTACAGGTGGAAAAGTCCCGGCCTCGTGCGCCCTTTGATATTGATTTAGGCCCTGACCATACCACCGTCACCGAGGGCGGCAGTGAGCCCATCGAGCCCATCATCCTCGGCCCCGGCGGCACCTTCGGCATGGACCCGCTCCGCCGTGCGCCCATCCGCGCCACCGTGACGCCCATCGTCCCGGACGCTGTGGATACCGCCGCCGAGGACTTCTTCACGGCCCAGCCCGAGCCGACGGTGACGCCCACCGTCACGCCCGCCGCCCCGGCAGAAGAGCCGGAACAGCAGCCCGCGTCTGAGCCGCCGCTCTCCTTCGGCATCCCGCTCTATGATTTGACCCCGACTCCGGAACCGGCCCCGCAGCCGGTCAGCGCCGAGAATGCGGTGGCGTTCCGCTCTGAGCCGGATGAGGACGGCTGGATCAGCATCACCAGCGACCCGGTGGAGGAAAAAGACCTCAACACTCTGGTGGCAGCCGCCATGGAAAAGCCCGCTGTCTCCGAGGAGCAGGCCGCGAACGCCCCCGCCGAAGAGGCGGAGACGGAGGAGAGCTTCCAGTATCAGTACCCGTCCATCGAGCTGTTCGAGCGCGCCCCGGAGGAAAGCGACTCCGGCGCGGAAGACGAGCTGAAAGCCAACGCCCAGAAGCTGGTGGACACGCTGGAAAGTTTCGGCGTCCGCACCCGTGTGCTGGATATTTCCCGCGGCCCGTCGGTCACCCGGTATGAAGTCCAGCCCATGGCGGGCGTCAAGATAAGCCGCATCACTTCGCTGGCGGACGACATCGCCCTGAACCTGGCGGTGGCCGATGTCCGCATGGAGGCACCCATCCCCGGCAAGCCTGCCGTGGGCATCGAGGTGCCGAACCATAAGAAAACGCCGGTCTACATCCGCAGCGTTTTCGAGAGCCAGAGCTTTTTGCGGATGACCTCGCCGATGGGCATTGCGCTGGGCAAGGACATCGCCGGCGTGGCCCAGGTGGCCGACCTGTGCAAGATGCCCCATCTGCTCATCGCGGGCAGCACCGGCAGCGGTAAATCGGTCTGTGTCAACAGCATCATCATGAGCCTGCTGTTTCGCTCCAGTCCTGAGGACGTCAAGCTCCTGCTCATCGACCCCAAGGTCGTCGAGCTGGCTGAGTACAACGGCATCCCCCACCTGCTGATGCCCGTCGTCACCGAGCCCCGCAAGGCGGCCGGCGCACTGGGCGGCGCAGTGCAGGAGATGGAGCGCCGCTACCACCTCTTCGCGGAGAACAACGTCCGCGACATCAAGTCCTTCAATAAGCTGGCGGCAGCGGACCCGAACCTCGAGAAGATGCCCTATATCGCCATCATCATCGACGAGCTGGCCGATCTGATGATGGTCGTCGGCAAGGATGTCGAAGACTCCATCTGCCGCATCGCCCAGAAGGCCCGTGCCGCCGGTATGCACCTCATCGTGGCGACCCAGCGCCCCAGCGTGGACGTCATCACCGGCCTCATCAAGGCCAACATCCCCAGCCGCATCGCCTTCGCCGTGTCCAGTCAGGTGGACAGCCGCACCATCCTCGACGGTGCCGGTGCCGAAAAGCTGCTGGGCATGGGCGATATGCTCTTCATGCCCGTGGGCGCACCCAAGCCCACCCGTATCCAGGGTACCTTTGTGCGGGACGAGGAGATCAGCCGTGTGCTGGACTTCATCAAGAAGAGCGCCACCGTCCAGTACGACGAAGCCATGATAGAGGCCATGGAAAAACACGCCATCCAGGACGGCAAAAAGGGCAGCAGTTCTGCCGACTCCGACGAGGAGGGCGGCAGTGACCCGATGCTCAAGCAGGCCGTGGAGGTGGTCATCGACGCCGGCCAGGCGTCCACCAGCCTGCTGCAGCGCCGCTGCAAGCTGGGTTATGCCCGCGCCGCCCGCATCATGGACGAGATGGAAGAAAAGGGCATCATCGGCCCCTACGAGGGCGCAAAGCCCCGCGCTGTCCTCATCAGCCGCCAGCAGTGGCTGGAAATGCAGATGAATCAGCCGGATGAATAAAATTTTTGATTTCGGAAGCAATAGAGCCCTGCTGTATAGGGCAGGCATCATGAAAGAAAAAGGATAACTATGGAACATTACACCGAATTTCTCCCCATCAGCCGGGCCGACATGGAGGCCCGGGAATGGGACCAGCTGGACTTCGTGGTGGTGGGCGGCGACGCCTATGTGGACCACCCCAGCTTTGGCACCGCCATCATCAGCCGCCTGCTGGAAGCCGAGGGCTACAAGGTGGGCGTGCTGGCCCAGCCCCGCTACACCGACTGTGAGGACTTCAAGCGGTTCGGAAAGCCGAAGTACGGCTTCTTCATCGGCGGCGGCAATGTGGACAGCATGGTGAGTCACTATTCCGTCGCAAAGATCCCCCGCGCGGAGGACGAGTATTCGCCCGGCGGCAAGGGCGGCGCACGGCCCGACCGCAGCGCCACCGTCTACACCAGACTTGCCAAGCAGGCATACCCTGACCTGCCCGTCATTCTGGGCGGTCTGGAAGCATCGCTCCGCCGCTTTGCCCACTACGACTACTGGCTGGACACCGTCCTGCCCAGCATCGCCGAGGACTCTGGCGCGGACATCATCAGCTTCGGCATGGGGGAACACCAGACCGTGGAGATCGCCCGCCGTCTGGCGGCAGGGGAGCCGGTGGAGAGCATCACCGATGTGGACGGCACCTGCTACCTGACCGACTTCGATCACCTGCCCGAGCGGTATGTGGAGTGCGCAGGCTTCAAGAAGGTCGCCTCCGATAAGGTGGCTTATGCGAAAGCCTGCCGCATCCAGATGGACAATCAGGACGTCGTCAGCGGCCAAATCATCGTCCAGAAGCAGAGCGAGAAGTACCTCGTGCAGAACATCCCCGCAAAGCCCCTCGTCCGCTGGGAGCTGGATAAGGTCTACGCCCTGCCTTACACCCGCCGCTACCACCCCATCTACGAGGCCATGGGCGGTGTGCCTGCCATCCGCGAGGTGCAGTTCTCCATCATCCAGAATCGCGGCTGCTTCGGCGGCTGTAACTTCTGCGCCATCCAACTGCATCAGGGCCGACGCGTCACCAGCCGCAGTGCCGACAGCATCGTGGCCGAAGCAGAGCGGATGACCCACGAGCCGGATTTCAAGGGCTACATCCACGACATCGGCGGCCCCACCGCCAACTTCCGTTTCCCATCCTGCCGCGAGCAGATGCTGCGGGGGATGTGCAGCGGCGGCAAGCACTGCCTCGCCCCCACCACCTGTTCCCACATGATCGTGGACCACAGCGATTACCTGAAAATCCTCCGCCGCGTCCGGGAGCTGCCCGGCGTCAAGAAGGTGTTCATCCGCAGCGGCATCCGCTTCGATTACCTGATGGCCGACCCCGATGACACCTTCTTTAAGGAGCTGGTGGAGTACCACGTTTCCGGCCAGCTGAAAGTCGCGCCGGAGCACTGCGCTCCCAACACCCTCGCCTACATGGGCAAGCCGCCTATCGAGACCTTCAACAAGTTCAAGGATAAGTTCTACGAGCTGAGCAGGAAGGCAGGCAAAAAGCAGTACCTCGTGCCGTATCTCATGTCCAGCCACCCGGGCAGCACCCTCAAGGATGCCGTCTATCTGGCCGAATACCTCTACAAGAACCATATGCGCCCCGAGCAGGTGCAGGATTTTTATCCCACGCCCGGCACCGTGAGCACCTGTATGTTCTACACCGGCCTCGACCCCTACACTTTGAAGCCGGTGTTTGTGGAAAAGACCGCTGAGGGCAAGGCACTTCAGCGCGCCCTGCTCCAGTATTATGAGCCCCGCAACGCCGAAAAGGTCATCAAGGCGCTGAAAATGACCCACCGCGAAGACCTCATCCCCCTGCTGGTTCCCGCCGAGGGCCGCATTGCGGTCCAGCGCTCGGCCCGCAGAGCCGAGGCCGCCGATGTGACCATCCACGGCGACGGCACCTACACCGTCCGGCCCAGAGGCAAGGGCGGCAAGCCCCAGAGCCGCTCCACCGCCCCGGCGGGCCGCAGCCCGGCAGGCCGTCAGCCCAGCCCCGGCGCGCGTTTTGCGCCCCATTCGGCTCCTTCGCATAAACCGAAAAGTAATCAACAGAAAGAGAATACATCGTGGAAAACTTCAAAAAAGAAAAAGTGACCGTTCAAACGCTCATGAGCCGCCTCGCTGCGCTGGCACTGGCCGCAGCCCTTGCGCTGGGCCTCGTGGGCTGTGACACCTCTTCCATCGTCCCGGGAGGCAGCGGCGACGTCATGCCGAACCCGGCAGCTTCTCAGACCGAAACGACGCCTTCCGACGGGCAGGACGCCGCCTTCCAGATGCACTTCATCGACGTGGGGCAGGCGCTGAGCGTGCTGGTGGAGTGCGACGGACAGTTCATGCTCTACGACGGCGGCAATGTGGACGACGGCAGTCTGGTGGTCTCCTACCTGCAGAGTCAGGGGGTCGAGCAGCTGGAATACGTCTTCTGCTCCCACGCTCACGAAGACCATGTGGGCGGTCTGGCCGCTGCGCTGGCCTATTTCCCGGCCTGCCACGTCTACAGCCCCGTGACGGAAGCCTCCACCAAGTGCTTCAAGGATTTCGTCAAGTACACCCAGCAGCAGAACTTACAGGTGGAAGTGCCTGCCGCAGGCACCCAGTGGGCGCTGGGCAGCGCCACTGTGACCATGCTTGGCCCGGTGGCGCAGTACGAGGACACCAACGATACCTCCATCGTCCTGCGCATCGACTACGGTGCGACCAGCTTCCTGCTCACCGGTGATATGGAGGCCGACGCCGAGCGCGACCTCGTGAACAGCGGCGCGAACCTCAAGGTGGATGTCTTACAGGTGGGCCACCACGGCTCCAGCACCTCCACCAGCTACGTCTTCCTGAACGCTGTTCTGCCTGAGATGGGCATCATCTCCTGCGGCGTCAACAACAAGTACGGCCACCCCCACGAGGAGACCCTGAGCATCCTGCGGGACGCCGGTGTGGGCGTCTACCGCACCGACCTGCTGGGGACGATCACCGTTTCCAGTGACGGCCAGAACTACACGGTGGCAACGGAACACTTCGCCACCGACGCTGAGCTGAACCCCACCGACCCGGCAGCGTCCAGCACGGCCCAGCATGCCTACATCGGCAACGTGAACAGCAAAAAGTTCCATCTGCCCAGCTGTGCCAACCTCCCGGCAGAGAAGAACCAGATCTTGTTCTCGAGCTATGATGAAGCTGTGGCCGCAGGCTACAGCCCCTGCTCGAGCTGCATCAAGTAAGATTGGAGGCGGTAATATGAGTTATGGATGGGCAACCGTTTTTACACTGGCGGCATGGCTCGCAGGGTACTTTATAGACGAGTTCATCAGCTGGGACGACCCGATGGGCCTGCGAATCGTGCTTCCTGTCATCGTGATGGGATGCTGTATTATGAAGTTCATCAAGGACAGTAACCAGCCGAAATAAAGCAAAAGGCACCGTGCTTCTGCTCGAAGCACGGTGCCTTTTTAGTTATCGAATCAGCATCAGCGTCCGCGTCCGGCTCCGCCGCCGTGGCTGCTGCCGCCGCCCATACCGCCGAAGCCGCCGAAGCTGCCGCCGCCGCGCCCGGCTCCGCCAAAACCGGAGCCGCCGCCCATACCGCCAAAGCCGCTTCCACCGAAGCCGCCGCCCCGGGGAGGACGAGGCCCACGGGGGCCTCTCGGGCCGCGAGGGCCGCCATAGAAACCACCGCCGGGGCCGAAGTCATCGTAAGGGCCGCGGGGAGGGCGCGGGCCTCTGTGCCAACGCCGTGCGCCGAACCAGCCAAACGGCCCCCAGAACCAGCCGAAAGAGTGGCCGAGAGGGGTGATAAAGATAAAGAAAACTGCGATAAACAGGATGATATAAGCAAGCATGGAGAAAATGCCGCCGATATAGCTTTCCCAGATGGAGTAGTGCTTCTGGGGCGGGACAGGCTCGACGGAGGGCCGGGTGGTCTGGGTGTCAGAGCCGTCGGAATAGATGGTCCCGCCGCTCAGAGTGACCCCGTACACCTCCGCGATGGTATTGGCCACATTGGTGGCGCAGGTGAGGACGGCTGCGTCGTACTTCTTGGCGGCGAAATCGTCCTCCATGGTCTGCACGAGGGAGCTTGCCTGATCGGCCAGCAGGGTGCTGCGGAAGCCGTCGCCGTAGGTCAGATAGTAGTCGCCGTCGGCGTACTGGTCCGACTGCATCACCAGCAGGATGAGTACGCCGTTGTTCTTGCTGGAACTGCCGATGCCCCAGGTGTTGAAGGCTTCAGCAGCGTAGTCCTCGGTGGTGGCGCTGCCGGTGTAGTCCACGGTCAGCACGCCGATCTGTGCGCCGTCGCAGCTGGAAGAGAGCTGTGCGTTGAGGGTCTCGAGCTCCGAGGTGGTGCTGTCGCTCAGCACACCGGCGTCGTCCACCACGCATTGATCTTTTGGCAGGCTGGGCAGCTGGATGCTGGAGGCCGAAGCCGCCGGTGCAAGCGCCGCGATGCCGACGGTCACGACAAGAAGCAGTGCCGCAATGCGGCGGGAAAATGTTTTCATCGTCTTCATGCGAAAAGTTCCACCTCCTGTATGCCGAACAGCTTGCCCAGCACGCTGGCCGGGAAGCCGCCGACGTCTTTTTGGTAGCTCTGGACTGCGTCATTATAATGCAGGTTGCTGATGATGGTCTGCGCAACGTTGAACTGGCTGTACTGCCCCTGCACTGCGCCCATCTTCATGGGGTCTGCGGCCTGCTCCTGCAATTTGGCGTAGAGCTGGCCGATGGCTGTGCCAAGCGTCTCGTTCGACTGGTAGAGCATATGCATCCTGCCGCCGGTGTAAACACTCAGAGAGTCCGGTGCGTGAATCTTGCCATCGGACTGCACCGCCCCGAGGCAGGCGGAAAAAGAGTCCAGCGCAGCCTGTGCCGTCTGCACTTCGGTGCTGTCTGCACCCAGTGTGTTGGACGCGGTGGTGATGATGTTGGCGGCCGTGTTGAGCCGTGTGGTCAACTCCTCATTCAGGGCATAGCCGCTGTCTGCGGCCACGCCGGTGGTGAACCCGTTCTTCACCGTGTCGTACTTTGCCCGGAGCTTCGCCCCGCCAAAGCCGACAAAACACCCCAGCATCACCACGATGCTCAGAGCAGCGGCAACAGCCTGCCTGCTCAGCGCGGCAGGCAGGGCCTTCTCGAGGTCCGCCAGCTTCTGCTGGAAGGGCGTCAGCCGCACTTCCTCCTCGGCGGGCGCTGCGGCGCGATAGCTGGAAGCGTCAAAGCCGCCGGTGGGTCGATTCTGTTGTCTGGAAAAATCTGCGTTTGCCATTTCAGCTCCGGATCTCCATCATCTTCTGTTTCAGCTCATCTTCGATGCGGGTGAGCTCCTGCTCAGCGGCGACACGCTTTGCGCGGCCCTCGCTCTGGATCTTGTTCAGCTCGTCCAGCGTCTCGATGAGGCTCTTGTTGGTCTGCTGCAGGGTCTCGATGTCCACGACACCGCGCTGAGACTCCCTGGCCGTCTCGATGGTGCCCATTTTGAGGGCGTCGGCGTTCTTTTTCAGCAGCTCGTTGGTCATGTCGGTGACGGCACGTTCGGCCTGCATGGCCTGCTGGCTGTGGGCCAGACCCAGTGCCAGCACCATCTGGTTCTTCCACAGGGGGATGGTGTTGACGATGGTGGACTGTATCTTCTCGGCCATCATGGAGTTATTGTTCTGCAAAAGCCGGATCTGGGGACCCATCTGCAGGCTGATGGTGCGGGTCAGCTCAAGGTCGTAGAGCTTTTTCTCAAAGCGCTCGCACTGGTCGGCCAGATCGCGTGCGGCCTGTGCATCCTCAGGCAGGCCGGAAGCCTTTGCCTTGTCCATCGCCTGCTGCAGCTCGTGGGCGCGGAAGTCGGCCAGCTTCTTCTTGCCCGCGAGGATATACATGCTCAGCTCTTTGAAATAGGCCATGTTCAGCTCGTACATCTTGTCCAGCATCGCAATATCCTTGAGCAGCTGCACCTGATGCTTTTCGAGGGCGGACTGGATGGTCTCGACGTTCGTTTCCGCTTTGCTGTACTTGGTCTTCATGTTGTCGAGCTGGTTGCCCTTTTTCTTGAAGAAGCCGAGGATGCCCTTTTCCTCTTCGGCGGCGTCAAAGTTCTTCAGCTCCCCGATAAGGTCGGTGATCATGCCGCCCACCTCGCCAAGGTCTTTGGTGGACACTTTGGAAAGTGCCGCCTCGGAGAAGTCACCGATTTTCTTCTGGCAGGCGGAGCCGTACTGCAGCACCTGCTGGCTGTTGGTGATGTCGATCTTCTGAGCGAAGGCGTCCACCATCGCCTGCTCCTCGGGGCTGAGCTTGACCTGTTCGGCCTCGGGGGCCGCAGCGGGTTCGGGCTGCTTTTCCTCGGCGGCAGGTGCTTCCACCGGGTCGAGGGTCAGGGTGGGAACAGCGGGTGTGTCTAAGTCAAAATTGAACGTATTATCAGCCATGAGAGATTCCTTCCTTTCCAAATCGATACACGGCCTTGCCCTCTCCGTCAATGCTTTGCATTGCCACCTCTCCCAGAGGGAGAGGCTTCTCCGGGGGGCCGGTATGCTGCAAGTTTCCACCAGAGGCTCTCCCTTTGGGAGAGCTGGCGCGTCAGCGCCTGAGAGGGCAAGCCAGTTTCAACTCAGCCCCTGCCCCTTCATCATATTTTGAAGCACCGTCAGATCCGCCGAGAGGTCCATGCTTTCAGCGGCATACAATGCATCCAGCTGGTTTTCGAATGCAGTGGCGATGGAAGCCGCGTTCCGCTCCACCTCTGCCCGAATCGAAGCGGCATTTTCGCCCCGCACGCCTTGGCGGGCGAGTTTTGCGTACTGCTCCAGTACGTTCACCGCATCGGGCAGATAGTAGTTCGCAAAGCGGCGTATCTGCTTTGCCTTGGTGGGGCTGGCCTCCACCGTCTCCACGATGGAGCGGCCTGCCTTTTCCATCCGGGTCATGGCGGCGGAAAGCTCCGGGTCGGGCAGGGCCTCGTTCAGCGCGTGGAGGGCGTCCAGCTTCTGCTGGATGTCGGCCAGCATCTCGTCCACATCGCCGCTGCCGGTGTGGAAAGGCACCTCATGCTCCACCACCCGGGGCGGGCAGACCTTCTTTGCCGCGCCGAACATCACGGCTGCGCCGCCCAGCGCTAGCAGCAGCGCCCACAGCTTATATGCTGGCAGTACTGCGCACAGCACCGCGAACACCAGCGCTGCCGCATACCACGGCAGGACGCTGGGCTTTTGGGTGCGGATAACTTTGCTCATGCATTTTCTCCTTTCCCGAAGGGGCGCACTGCCCCTTGCACTCTTCCATAATAAATCCTTTTATCCACAAAACGCAAGTGTTTCATGAATAATTTACAGGTTGGAAACGGTTATATAATCTTTGAGGGCCTCGCCCCAGACCTCGCGCAGGGTTTCGGGGCGGCAGGCGGCGTTGGCGGGGCTGGTGCTGGGCAGCTTGACCGCCGGGATGCCGGACACCGGCAGCAGATACTTTGTATAGATGCGGTAGGCCGTGGCCCCGTTGCAGAACACTGCCTCAATGGGCGCTTTTGCTAAAAGAGATGCAATGTCGTTCGGCACCACGTCCCGGATAGAGGCGTCCGACGCGCCGGTGATGGTGCAGCTTTCCAGCGTGTCCCACAGGGCGAGGCCGTGGCGGAGGATGATGCCCTTTTTGGCCTCGATGTCCTCCCGGGCGGGGACAGGCTCGCCGGTGAGAGCTGCCATCATGGGCCAGAAACGGTTCTGCGGGTGGCCGTAGTAGAAGGCCATCTCCCGGCTTTTGGGGCTGGGCCATGTGCCGAGGATGAGGGCGCGGCTGTTTTCAGAGTAAACGGGTGCGAAGCTCATCGTTCCATCGTCTCCCATGCAGAGCCGAAGCTGCGGTCGGAGGGCTCCGCCTTCGGGCCGTCGAACCACAGCTCTTCGATGAGGGCAGCAAGTCCGTCTTCCCGCACATCGCCGATGACGCGGTCAGCGGCGGCTTTGGCTTCGTCGGTGCCGTTGGACATGCAGCAGCCGAGGCCGGCTGCTTTCAGCATCCCGACATCGTTGGCGGAGTCGCCTGCCGCCACGGCCTCGGCGAGGGAGAGGCCCATCTT
>OAXJ01002149.1_pt1 | contig 10604 bp, 12 predicted proteins | sample 1517241 | NCBI WGS metagenome assembly OAXJ01 (sample SAMEA2580293, study PRJEB22360) | human gut metagenome | biome: human gut; feature: human-associated habitat; material: faeces | place: Denmark | collected 2008/2010 | reverse complement strand
CCCTGATAGAGATGCAGGGGGGGGGCGGCAGCGGCGGGGAGCCGCAACCCGGGGGAGCCTTTTGATTTGCAGCTGTTTGCGGAAGGCGGAGACGGTGCCGGTGCAGCAGAAGGCATCGGCGCCCCTGCGGCGGCAGAAAAGGCGACGTCTGCCCCCGTCCAGGGCAAAGGCCGGGAGGCTGCTGCCGCCCAGGTGGACGAGATGCTGAGCCCGGCGGAAGAGCCGGAGGCAGAGGAAGACACCGCCGAAGGCGAGAAACAGGACGGCGCGGCAAACAAGAGCGGCACCGACCCGGAGGCACACCGGAAAGCCTTCGGCGAACTGATGCGGGGCGAGTACAACCGGGAGTTTGGCGAGATGATCGTGCAGGCCACCCAGAAAGCCTACGACAGCATCCTGAACGAGCAGGGGCCGGTAGGGCGGATCCTGAACGCTCTGGGCCAGAAGTACGGCACTGCTCCCGGCGACTACGAGGCACTGGCTGCGGCCGTGGAGGGCGGCGTCGTGAAGGACGACGCCTACTACGAAGACATGGCCATGAAGAAGGGCATCAGCGTCCAGCTGGCCAAGGAGATGGACGCGCTGGAAAGCGAGAACGCCAAGCACCGCGCCGCCGAGCAGCAGCGGGCGGAAGCCGCAAAGATGGAAGCCATCCAGCAGGAGTGGGACGCCGCCGTGGAACGCATCCGGGCCGAAGACCCGGGCTTCGACGTCAAAGCGGCACTGGCTGACCCGGATTTTGCCCAGATGCTCAAGCTGGGCGTGAAGATGGAGGACGCTTACAAGGCCCGCTATTTCGACGACATCATGGCCCGGCGCACCACCCAGACGGCCAAGACCGTCGAGAAGGGCGTGGAAGCCCGGATCCGCCAGCGGGGCGCACGGCCTGCCGAGAACGGCACCAACCCCGGCGGTGCGGCGGTGCTGAAGACGGACGTCTCCAAGCTGACGCCCCAGCAGTGCGAAGAGCTGGAACGCCGCGCCATGCGGGGACAGATCATCACTTTTTAACCGAAAGGCACTGCTGACCGAAAGAAAACCTCTCACCGTTCTTGAGGGAAGATCCGGAAAGCGGAAGCCTCTCAATAAAGCAAGACACGAAAGGAGCACACAAATGAAAATCCACATGAATCTGCAGCTGTTTGCGCAGCCTGCAAACCACACCGGCGCGACCGGCATGAGCGCCGAGATGAAGACCTACTACGAGAAGCGTCTGCTGGACCAGGCGGAGCCGCTGCTGGTGCATGACCAGTTCGGCGACAAGTACCCCATCCCGGCCAACAACGGCAAGACCATCGAGTTCCGCAAGTACGAGAGCCTGCCCAAGGCCACCGAGCCTCTGACCGAGGGCGTGACCCCCAACGCTCAGGCTCTGACCGTCACCCCCATGACCGCCACCGTGAAGCAGTACGGCGGCTGGGCAGCCATCACCGACGTGCTGCAGCTGACCGCCATCGACAACAACATCACCCAGGCGACCAAGGTACTGGCATCTCAGGCGGGCCGTACGCTGGACACCGTGACCCGCGAGGTGCTGGCAGGCGGCACCAACGTCATCTACGCGCCGGCGGGCGACACTGCCGTGACCAGCCGCGCCAATCTGACCACTGCCAGTGTGCTGACGCCGGATCTTATCGATCAGGCGGCCACCGCCCTGAAGGCCCAGAACGCCGACGCCATCGGCGAGAGCTATGTGGCCATCGTCCACCCCTATGTGGCCTATGATCTGCGCCGCAACCCGGAGTGGATCGATGTCCACAAGTACGCTTCCCCCGACAACATCTACAACGGCGAGATCGGCAAGCTGGCCGGTGTGCGCTTCATCGAGACCAGCGAGGCGAAGATCTGGACCGGCGACGGCTGCCCCACCGGTCTGGCCGTGTTTGGCACTCTGGTGCTGGCAGCTCACGCCTACGCCGTGACCGAGGTGGAGGGCGGCGGCCTGCAGCACATCGTCAAGCAGCTGGGCGCAGGCGAAGACCCGCTGAACCAGCGCGCGTCTGTGGGCTGGAAGGCCATCAAGACTGCGGAGCGCCTGTGCGAGCAGTACATGGTGCGCATCGAGAGCGTCAGCCCGAAGTACAGCGCGAAGGCGAAGGCGAACTAACACACCTCTGATGGCTCTCCCTTTGGGAGAGCTGGACACGAAGTGGCCTGAGAGGGCAAGGATGCTGACAGATAGGCATGGACGCGGCGGATAGTATGGCTCTGACAAAGAGCCTGCTTATCGACGCATGATAGCGCTATCGCAACGGGCTTGCCCTCTCCGTCACCTACGGTGACACCTCTCCCAAAGGGAGAGGCTATAGCGCAAAAGGAATAGCCCTGCGACAGAGGGCAGAAAGAAGGATACTATGGCGACTAAGAAAGAGACTGCTGCGGCGGATGCCGTGGAGAACGCGGCGGATGCCGTGGAAAAGGCCGAGGCAAAGACCGAGGCAAAGACCGAGACGATGGCCGAGGCAAAGGCCGAAGAGAAGGACGACGGCATGGTGACCATCCACCTGTTCAAGGACGACGACCGCTACGCGGCGCCGGTGTTCGTGGGCGTCAACGGCGACAGCTACCTCATCCAGCGCGGCATCGACGTGAAGGTGCCGAAGGCTGTGGCCGAGGTGCTGGAGCACAGCATCAAGCAGGACGCCGAGGCGGCCCGGAAGAGTCAGGCCATGCAGGCGGCGGCCGGAACCCAGATGATGACCATTTGATAAGAGACCCGGTACAGCAAAGGCACGGCGCTGTGCCGGGTCTTTTTGGTTTAGGGGATAACCTCTCCGTCATCGCTTGCGCGATGCCACCTCTCCTATCGAGGAGAGGCCTTGGCATTCCGCAAAGCTTTCCCTTTTCGCCAGAGGCTCCCCTCGGTAGGGGAGCTGTCGAGCGAAGCGAGACTGAGAGGTTGTTCTTCGGGGGCAACAGAAAGGGAGGATTTAGAGCATGACAGCAGGCGAAGCGATAAAGATGGCCGACGAGCTGAGGCCAAACAACAGCTTTTCGGACGAGATGAAGCAGCTGTGGCTGCGGCAGGCCGACAGCGGCTTGCGGCGGAACGTGGTGGAGCGCAGCGACACCGGCAGCGACTTCGAGGGGCGCGGCGCGGATATTTTGTGGGAAGAGGGGCTGGAATACGACACGCCGCTGCTGGCAGACGGCGCGGCGGAAGCGCTCTATCCCCACTGGCTGGCGGCGCAGATGGACCTCGCCCTCGGCGAGACGGCCCGGGCGGCGAACGAATTGCAGCTCTACACGAGCTATGTGCAGGAGTTTGCGGCGTGGGTGAGGAGAAAGTATATGCCGGTGGGCAGCGGGAGGCTGATGACGTGAGCTTAAACCAGATAACGAACCAGAGGCAGCTGCTGCGGGTATTTGGCGGGCTGAACGAGGGGTATGCCTGCAGCGAGGCAGAGATGAGCGAGGAAAAGAACTTCTCTTCGCGGGGATACCCGGCTCTCGAGACCCGCAAGCCTCGGCGGAAGGTGCGTCAAGCGACCGGGATGAACGGGATGTACCACCTGAACGGCCTTTTGACCGTGGAAGGCACGACCCTGCGGTATGCCCCGGACGACGGCGGCGACGCCGTGGAGCTGGAGAACGCCCTGACGGACAGCGAGAAGAAGATGGTGGGCATGGGAACCAAGGTGCTCATCTGGCCGGACAAGATGGCCTTTGACACCGCGAGCGGAACGCTGAGCGCGCTGGGCTCCAGCTGGCAGCAGGGCGGCAGAAGCCTGACCGTGACCCCCTGCGACGCTGCGGGCGTGGTGTACACGCCGAACAAATTCGGCGCGACCGAGCCGGAAAACCCCGAGAACGGCGACGTCTGGCTCAAGCAGGCCGAAGATGCCCCGTGGAGCTACCGCGACGCCCTGAAGCTCTACAGCACGGCGGGCGGATGGCAGAACATCCTGCTGAACTGCTGCCGTGTGACCTGCGAGGGGCTGGGCGAAGCCTTCAAGGCTGGGGATACTGTGACCCTGACGGGCATCCCGGGCGTGGTGAAGAACGCCTATTCCGCCGATTTCGGCGGGGACGTGGTGGTGGACGACGTGGCCGGGGACTCGGTGATCCTCTCCATCGCGCCGGACATCGAGAGCGTTTTGTACTACGGCACCTGTGTGGTGACGGGGCAGAGCGTGGTGTGGACGGCCATGGACGGCAAGACCACCCAGACCTTCGACGGGCCTTTCCCGGACGTGACGGCCCAGCGGCGGGTGCCGGATCTGGACTGGCTGACAGAGCACAACAACCGTGTCTGGGGCTGCTCGAGCACCGAGAACGTCATCTATGCCTGCAAGCTGGGTGACGCCACCAACTGGTTCTCCTATCGCGGCACGGCAGCGGACAGCTATGCCGTGACCGTGGGCAGCGACGGAGCCTTTACCGGCGCGGCTACCTGCATGGGATACGTGCTTTTCTTCAAGGAGAACGGCTTACACAAGCTCTACGGCACCAAGCCCAGCGACTACCAGATGAGCAGCATCCAGTGCTCGGGCGTGGCCAAGGGCGCCCACCAGAGCCTCTGTGTCATCAACGAGACACTGTACTACCTCTCGATGGACGGCGTCATGGCGTGGGACGGCAGCCTGCCCACCAAGGTGTCGGCCTCGCTGGACGAGACGGCCATGAGCCGGGTGACAAGGGCGGCCGCCGGCGGGCGGGTGGGGCGGTACTCCCTGCACACCGAAAGCCCCGGCGGGCAGCGGCTGCTGGTGTACGACACCGAGAAAGGACTCTGGCACGAGGAGGACGCCACCGGCTGGGCCATGTGCAGCACCGGGCGGCAGCTCTACCTCTGGGACAAAGAGGCCATCTGGGCCGCAGACGGGAGCCGGGAAGCCGGCGGCGAAGAGGACACGGTGGAATATGAGGCTGTGACCGGAGACATCGGACTCGGAGACCCGGACGACAAGTATTGCAGCCGGGTGACGGTGCGGCTGGACGCCATGGAGCGGACCGTGGTGACGCTGTGGGCCAGCTTCGACGGCGGCGAGTGGCAGGAGGTGGGCCGGGTGGATACCGCAGGAAAGCGTGTGCGGGTGAATCTGCCCTTTGTCCCGACCCGGCACGACACCATGCGGCTGCGTCTGACCGGAAAAGGGCAGATCGCAGTGAGGAGCATCGCCATGACGCTGAGCAACAGCGAGGGCGGAAGAGTGAACGGAGGTGTGCCGAGACGTGGCTAGTATCGTAGGGCTTTCGAAGATCTCCATGCCGAGGCTGGACGGGCTGGATACGGCCAGCGCCCGGGAGCTGAGGAATTATCTGTACCAGATGCAGGAGCAGCTGGAATATATTTTGAGCAACATTGACACCGAGAACCTCTCGGGGGACTTACAGGAGAAGCTGAAATGAGCAATTTGAGTAATGCGAGAGCACAGCTGGATGCGTGGGAGGCGAAGAAGCCGGAAAGCTACACCAGCAAATACAAGGACAAGATTGACGGCGTGATGGGCAAGCTGGACGGGATGAAGGATTTTAGCTACGACCCCACCCGGGATGCGGCCTACGAGCAGTATAAGAACAGCTACACCCGGCAGGCGAAGCTGGCCAACGAGAACGCCCAGGCCAACGCCAGCGCCATCTCGGGCGGGTACGGCTCGAGCTACGGCACCCAGGCGGGCCAGAGCGCCTATCAGAACGCCATGGCGGGCCTGAGCAGCGCCACCAACAGCCTGTACAGCCAGGCGCTGAACCAGTACACCCAGAAAAAGAGCGACCTGCAGAACCAGCTGAGCGGATACCAGCAGGCCGAGGCGCAGGACTACGAGAAATACCAGACCAACTACCAGAACTGGGAGAACCAGCGCAACTACTATCAGAGCGCGTACAATCAGGCGGCCAGCGAAAGCCAGGCGAAAAAGAACCGGGGTACGGGATTTTTGAACACTGTGCTGCAAGTGGGCGCAGCGTTACTGGGTGCATTTTTGTAAAGAAAAAAGCCCTGCCCGGGAAGGGCAGAGCGGCGGAAGAAAACCTCTCACCGTTTCTGTCCGCCTGCGGCGGAGCAAAAACGGAGCTCCCCTATCGAGGGGAGCCTTTCTTAAAGGAAGTCTTATGCAAGATGGAGCTTTTCCTTCAAGGCGTCCTGAAGAACGCCGGAGAAGTTGATGTGTGCGGCCTCGGCTGCATCATTGAGCCAAGCGGGGACGGAGAGGGTCTTTTTAACAGGGCGGAACTGCTTTTGGTAAGCAGCCATATCAAAGGGGACCATGACCACAAAGTCTCCGGCCTCCACCGGAAGAGAGGAAGGAACGGAAGGAGTGGGGCAGACAGCGCACTCTTCCAGCATCAGGCCGATGGCATCCTGTGCCATCCGCACAGCCTCATCCATCGTATCGCCCTGCGTAAAGCAGCCCTCGATGTCGGGGACGGTGACAGAATAACCCGTTTCTTCGGGGTGGAACACCGCGGGATAGAAAACAGCGTTCATGGAAATACCTCCTTATTTCTTCAGACCGGCCAGTTTGAGGATATTTTTCTCTGTGCCGGGTTTGAGGTCTTTGGCGTGGAAAGGTACGATAGTGGTCTTGCCGGTGGTGGGGTTGTGGTATTTGCGATGAGAACCGTTGGAGCTGACGAACACGAAACCGTTCTGCTCGAGCAGGCGAACGATCTCTTTGGGGGTCATTGGCATGAAGATGCACCTCCGAATCTGTAATTATAATATATACGTATTTTACGTATTTGTCAAGAGAGGAGTTAAAGATGGGCGTATTCAAGAGATACAAGAACGCGCAGGCGGCGCAGAAGGACGCGGAGAACGCGATACCGGGGGCGTACCAGAGCAACTACACCGACCGGATCAACGAGGCACTGGACAGCATGGGCGCGGCCAGCAATGCGGGCTACGATGTAGGCACGGACAGCGACCTCTACCGGCAGTACCGCGCGGGGGCGCAGGCAAATGCCAGGGCGGCGGCTGAGAACGCCGCTGCGGGCGCTGCCGCGCTGAGCGGCGGGTACGGCTCGAGCTACGCAAACAGTGTGGCCCGGCAGGGCTACCAGCAGGCCATGGCCAACATGGACGACGGCCTCGCCGGACTGCGGGACAAGGCTCTGACGATGTACCAGCTGAAGCAGAACGGCCTCTCGGGGCTGCTGAGTGCGCTGCAGAATCAGGACAGCCTCGAGGCGGCAGAGCATCAGGGGGCGGTGGCCAACGCGCAGGACTGGCGGGACTACAAGAAGAGCCGGACAGATCAGGCGGCGCAGGAGAAGAGCGATTTTCTCTCGAACCTGTGGGAGATGGCGAAGAGTGTGGGCAGAGCCGGTCTGACGGCCTACGACACCTACAAGGGCTACACCCAGCAGCAGTGGGAGAACGAGTTTGCCCGGGAACAGTGGGAGTACAACAAAGAGCGCACCGGCCAGAGCGATGCACTGAATGCCTACGAGCAGGCGTTCAACCTGTACCAGCAGGGAGCGGGCGATGCCGCGAACGCCGTGCTGGGCCGGTATGGTCTGGATACCGGAATCTTCGACAATTACAGCGGCGCACCCATCACCCGCGCAGACAAGGCGGGTGCGCTCACGACCGCGGCGGGGCTGGCAGGCGGCGGCAGCGACGAGGCCGCACGGGCGGTGCTGGAGCTGTACGGCCTGGATCCGAACTCTGTGGGAAATTACAGGACGATCGCAGGACGGCAGCTTGCAACGACGCTGGCAACAAAGAGCGCAGGCAGCTCGGGCGGCTCTTCGGGCAGCAGGAGCAGCGGCAGCACGGAAAATAAGAGACCTGCGCCGACCTATGCTCAGCTGCTGAGTATGTCGAAGGAGTTTGTCACAATGAAAGCGAGTGACCCGCGATATGATTACTACAAGCGGACGCTGACGGATGCGGGCTGGATAGAGGACGACACCCGTGTCCCGCAGCGGGCGCAGGTGGCGGCGAACGCCATCAAGGGCCAGAGGAACCACGGCTCGGATGACCAGACTATTTTTGACAGCCTGAAGTATCAGGGATACACGGACGACGAGATCTGGAAAGCCTTTGAGCTGGCCGGGTAACAGAAAAGCCTCCTGCACGACCGTGTGCAGGAGGCTTTGGGATAAAGTCAGGCGAGGTGGAGCTGGTGCTTGAGCGCGTCCTGAAGGACCTGACTGAAGTTTACATTGCGTTCAAGGGCGGCGGCATTGAGCCACGCCGGGAGAGTGACGGTGCGGTTTACCGAACGATTGACGCTGGCGAGCCGGACGGACGGCATATAGGCATCGACCAGCACGACCCGCTCGTTTTCTTTAGGCTGGATAGCGGACAGGGCCGAGGGGGCGGGGATAGGCTCGCCGTCCTCTTCCAGCCCGCACATCACGCAGCCAAGCAGCTCGCGGGCGGAAAGCAGGGCGTCGTCCTCGGACGTACCGCTGGTGGCGACACCGAGGTCGGGAAAATCGACAGCGATCTCCTGCCCGTCCTCGTAGATAAACACGGCAGGATAGAAGTAACGGTCGGGAAGATTCTTTTTCATCAGAAAAGCCTCCTATCATTCAGCGGAATTTAAGGCCGGACTGCTGCTCAATGCGGTTAAGCGTAGCCCGGGGAATATCTTTATCGGGGTCTTTTACGGTGACGCGACCGGGCTTGGCGGGGTGTTTATACTGGTGGTGGCTGCCCACGCAGTTGACCTCATACCAGCCGTCGGCCTTGAGCGCCTTTATGACCTCGCGGGACGAATAACTTTTCACGACATCATCTCCTCAATAACAGAATAACAAATACAATACTATTTGTCAAGACAAAAAGAAGGGAAGAAGACGGAATGGCAGTAACCAAACAGCAGCTCGCACAATGGAGCAGGGAATTTGCCGCAAAGAACCCGGACAAGGTGAGTGGGGCGGGCAGCACTGCGCAGAACATCACCACAAAGAAGAGCAGTGTCACCAAGGAGCAGCTGAGCCAGTGGAGCCGGGAGTTTGACAAAAAGGAAGCACAACGTCAGGCAGAACAGGAGCAGAACACCCGGGACAAAGCCTTACAGCAGTATACCGAGAGGCACATAAGCGACATGGGGGAGGTGGATGCGAGGAACGAGCCCTCTCAGGCAGCTTCGCCCACAGCCACGGAAAACATCAGCGGGCGGAAAGAAAACCTCTCACCGTTCCCGTCGGCTGACGCCGCGCGAGAACGGAGCTCCCCTATCAGGGGAGCCCTTCTTAAAGGAAGCCCCACCGAAAGGGCGCTGGACATGGGGCAGAAGTGGGGCGTTCCGACGAAGAGCGGGAACGTGCTGGAGAACGTGGACGGCGGGGCCATGGCCTACGGCAGCGGCCGGGCGCAGGAGCTGAGAGCCAGCTTTGCCAAGGACAGCGTACCGGACGAGTTTGACCGCATCAACCAGTGGCTGGACACCGGGGACAACAAGAATCTGGCCGACGCGGTGCGGCGGGTGGACAACACCCACGGCGCGTACACGGACGCCGACCTGATCCGGAAGGGCGGCTGGACGCAGGCGCAGATCGACGAGGCCCGGAAGATGAACGCTGCGCTGGACGCCATCCCCGCATGGCAGCGGGGCGTGCGCCGGGCGGCGAACGCCATCGGCGGCATCGGAGACACGGTGGCCGCTGCCCCGGTGCTGGGCGCGGAGTACGGCGTACAGGCGGGAAAGAACATCGACGCCACCCTGAAGAACTGGAAACAGGTGGAGCAGGAGGTAAAGGGTGACGAACACGCCCAGAGTCTGTTTGACCTTTTGACCGACGTAGACATGGACTATAATCCCACATGGCCGGAGAGCCGGAACAGGGAGCTGATCTCGATGGGGTACAACTCCAAGGAGATCCGGGAGATGCGCCAGAAGCTGGCGGGGCTGGAAGTGAGCGACGGCATCGACAAGAACCAGAGCGTGGGCTACCAGCTCTACGACCGCGGGCAGCAGCTGACGGCTGCGGCCCAGAGCGGCCTGAGCCCGACCCAGCGGGCCGTGGCGGGGGCCGTGACCAGCGCGGCGGAGAATCTGGCCGTGGCGGGCGTGAACCCGGCGGCAGTGCTGCCCATCCTGAGCGCCCAGGGCGCGGCGGAGGCCATGGGCCAGAGCGCAGAGAAGGGCGAGAGCGCAGGCAAAGCACTGGGCGGCGGCCTCGCCAAGTTCGGCGCGGGATGGGCCATCAACTCGGTGGGCGCGGCTGACCTTGCAAAGACCATGGGCAGTGACTACGCGAAGGACACGCTGGCGGGGCAGATCGCGGACTGGGTGCAGGGGCTGGCGGGCAGCTCGGAGCTGGCGAAGCGCTACCCGGCGGTGGCTGCGGCCATCTCGGGCGGCATCGACAACTCGATGCAGGCCTTTGCGGAGACCTATGCGGACATGGCCATCGACGCTGCGCTGGGGGACAGCGAGGCGGCGAAGAACCTGTTCAGCAAAGACACCTTCCTCACCGCGCTGGAAAGCGGACTCTCCGGCGGCGCGTCCGGCGCGCTGGGCGGCGCTGTGGGCTCGGGGCTGGCAAAGATGAACGACGGAGACGCCAGCTTACTGGGGCAGGCGGAGTATTACGACCGGCTGGATCGGATGGAGCGGGCTGCTGCCCGACAGAAGGAGTGGGAGGCCCGGGCAGCGGAGCCCTCTCAGTCGGCTTCGCCGACAGCTCCCCCAGAGGGGCGAGCC
>OAXJ01002127.1_pt1 | contig 10709 bp, 14 predicted proteins | sample 1517241 | NCBI WGS metagenome assembly OAXJ01 (sample SAMEA2580293, study PRJEB22360) | human gut metagenome | biome: human gut; feature: human-associated habitat; material: faeces | place: Denmark | collected 2008/2010 | reverse complement strand
TCCAGCCGTAGTTTGAGATTGCCGAACTTTGTTTCCGCAGTCTGTTCTCAAGGCTTTTGCCTTTGCGTATTTTAAGTTAAAACCGTTGCCCGATTATCCCGGCCGACGGTTTTCTTTTTATCCCCCCTTGTCAAAAAGCAAAATCAATAATATACTGAATAATGTACAAAGTATTTTGTGCATTCGGATTAACAACTATGGAGTATTTATGTGTACTGCAACGCCGGTTATCGCGTCAGGTAACAGTAATGAAGGAGACCGATGTACGTCCTCTTCGTCAAAATATAATTATTCAAAATGTTTAACCACTGATTCTTCTTATACAGTTTTTTGTGAGGGCTTATCAGTTCTGAAGGAGGTGTAATTATGCTTTCCTTTAGAAACAAACTGGTAAAAACCGATCCTGAGGTCATTCGTCAAATCGCCGCTTCGACCGGCTTCTTTGACCGGCAGGATGTTCAAATCAACGTTGAAATTGCCGAAAATTTGCTTAATCAGAAAGATTCTGAGCATAAGTTTTTATTTGCCGATTATATGGATAAAACCGTTGCCTATGTTTGCTACGGTGAGGTTCCCGATGCCAAAGAAGGAACTTATGAAATTTATTGGCTCTCAACCTTAAATGAATACCGCGGTCTGGGTATAGGGCGCAATTTGATTAATAAATTGATTACCAAACTGCGTAAAAAAGGCGCTAAAAAGATTTATGTCAAAACCGACAGTAAAGATCAATATGCGCCAACCCGCAGATTCTATAACAAGTGCGGGTTCAAATTGCAGGCCGTGCTCCCCGGTTATTATGATGACAATGATAACTGCTGCATCTATGCGCTTGATTTAACCGAAAAAGATGCTCTGGGGCTCTTCCCTGACGAATATGTCGCCGCGGAATGAATGAAATAAAAATCGGCGGGAGTAAAATCCCGCCATTTTTTTATTGACTTAGAGTAAGCTCTAAATGTTACACTGTAAATAATAACAAGGAGGGCTTATGAAAGAAGCAAAAACATTTTACTATCGCTTTGATAAAATCAACGCCTGGTTTGTTTTTAATGCGGCGCTGCTGATTACCATGCTTTATGTCAGCATTAAATGCTATTGTCTGCTCTTTTGGTGGCAGACGCAGGTTTTATGGGGCGTAACCGTTTTTTCCTGGCTGGTTTGGAGTTATAAATATCTTTTGCCGCAAAGACTGGCCGTTGTTGATGATAAAACCATCACGATTGACCATTGCCGTCCGTTGGCCTGGAAAGACATTAAAAGTGCCGAAGAAAAGATTGTCCGTTGCGGCTTCCGCCGTCTGAGGATAATTGTTCTTCACCCCAAAAAAGGCATAAATTACCGCTATAATTTTTTGCAGCGGCATAACGGAGACTTTACGCCGTTTTCGATTCCTCTCTATGAAATTGTCAGCCCCGAAGATGCTGCTGAATTAACGGAGATAATCGCCGAAAAAGTCAAATTAACCCGATTGCCGCAGGCTTAGAAAAGGAGAGATAAATGGGATACTCGATTGGCCAGGTCGCCAAAAAAACCGGTTTGGGCGTCCATACGCTGCGTTACTATGAAAAAGAAGGACTGCTGCCTTTTGTCCGTAAAAGCGGTTCCGGCCTGAGGATTTATTCCGACAGTGACATCGGCTGGCTGGGAATGATTGAGTGCCTGAAAGGAACCGGAATGACCCTGAAAGGCATTAAACAATATATCGACTGGTATATTGAAGGCGATTCGACTTTGGAACAGCGCTTGGAAATGTTTAAACGTCAAAAAGTAAAACTGGAAGAACAGCTGGCGGAATTGCAAAAGAATATGGCTAAAATTGATTATAAAATCAGCCTTTATACGGAAGCCGTCAAAGTCGGAAGTCTGGATAAGGTGTCTGCCGCACCACAGTTCAGCAAATTGCGGGAAAGCCTGTTCGGCAATTAAGGATTCTTCAAGTCAAAGGCCTGCCTCAAAGCAGGCCTTTTTATATGCCGTTGTCTAAACAAATGGAGCGGCTGCTTTGCTTTTTTTTCGGGCGATTCCCTGTATCAGAGTTTGTCCATAAAAAAACCGCCTGATGGCGGTTTGAAACTGGCGGAACTGAGGGGAATTCGGGAGTTCGGTTTGTAACATTCGCTCCCATCGCTATCGCTTGTTTGCTCATTAACAAACGCTTACCGCTCGCAACGAAAACACCGCTGCTCTGGTGTTTTCTATCGGCTCGCACCCTCTCGGGTTCAATGCCAAAATAAGTTTAGCCATAAAAAAAACCGTCCTCAAAGACGGCTTTTTTATGGTGGAGCTGAGGGGAATCGAACCCCTGACCTCTTGAATGCCATTCAAGCGCTCTCCCAACTGAGCTACAACCCCATAAAAATATCTGTTCCTCTCGGAACAAGCTGAATATAGATAATCAAAAAACGATTGTCAAATCTTTTTTTTCATAAAATAAATAAAAAAGCCGATTTAACATCGGCTTTTTCAAAAACGTCTATTTAACGAAAATCTGAACTTCGGGAGAAGTTGCATCCGCACTGCTGCGGGAAGAAAGAGTAATTCTCTCGGCATTAACCCCCATATTTACGATTTCCTGAAAAATTGTCGTTGCGCTGTTCTGGGCATTTGTCCGGGCAGATGCTCCGCCGCTGATCGGCGTAACGGCCACAACTTCAAACACAACATTGGGTTTCTTTGATTTGGCCGCATTAACGGCTCTGCGTAAACCGTCTTTATAATTAACGTTGCTTTTGTTGAATTTGGCAACGAACAGCGGCTTGCCGGCAACGGCCCCGCTCAGGCTTCCGTTGGCCGGAGCATAACCCATTGCTGCGGGTTTGTTGCCGAGATTCAGAACCGGAACCGAAGATCCCAGAGGAACATTGCTGACACCGTAGTTGCCGCGTTTGATTGCTGAATCTAACTGAACAATGTTGCTGTTGGCCGTTTCGTTATACTGAATCTGACGGACAACATCGCTGTTGACTTCATTAAGCAGGCTGCCGATTAAAATAGCCGTCTGGTTGGTTTCGTTTTGCAGAATTCTTAACTGGCGGTGGTCTTCGTCAACCGCGCCGGAAATGGCAAAAGTAGCCCGAATGGAATCTAACAGGTTATTAACGACAGAAGCATCGGAGGTAACACGGGCGGAAAGCTGCTGTAAAGCATTGCTGTTGACCGTCATCAACTGAACATTGTTTTGTGCGCTCTGCAACATGGCATACATCTGCGGGTTGCCCGGCGTGGTGCCGACTTGCAGCTTGGCTTCAATTGCTCCGATGGTTTTATGGTATTGGCTGGCATTGATGATAACGGAAGCTCTGATTTTCTGCAATTCGGAATTATTGGTGCGAATGGCATTTTGCAGCTGGCTCAGTTCATTCCGGAAAGCGATAACTTTCTGCCCGACAAAAGTGCCGGTATCTCCGCCTTCGGAAACTTCAAGCGGTTCAAAATTGCTGGAACCGAGCATCGGCAGATCAGCGCTTTCGGGAGCATTTTTGTCAGCATTATACGCTTCCTGAGAGCTGGAACCGACCAGAGACGGAAACAGAGCATCCGAACTGAATGCACAGCCGCCCAAAATTAATGAGCCGGAAATTAACGACAAAGTAAGAACTGTTTTTTTCATCTGTCAAAATACCTTATATGAAACCTGTGTTATAACATATTCGTTTTTGACACTAATATCTCGTTTTGTAAAGAAGATTCACAAAAAAAATGCGAAAAATTAGAGCCTAAAGCACAATATATTCTTCAAATTAAGAACAGCATAAGTAAAATAGATTAAAATTCTTTTAAATTGAATGAATTTTTGAATCGGGTTATTAAATCTTCTGTTAAGTGAAACGATGCACTCGTAGCTCAATTGGATAGAGCATCTGACTACGGATCAGAAGGTTGTGAGTTCGAACCCCGCCGAGTGCGCCATATAAAATCCCTCCCTTGCGGAGGGTTTTTTTATGGCTTGCATTAGGCCGGTGAGAACTCACAACTTAATAAAAGAGTTGAGTTCGAGACTGAGGCGGCTGTACAGGAAGCCAAAATCAGCGGCAGGGGAGATTAAGCACAGTTTTATATTTTTTTCTGCCGCCGCCTTTACAATAAAAACAAATATGCTAAAGATAATAACAGAAAAAGTATTATTCTGGATGTTATTGGATTTGCATCACTTCAGCATTGGCTGTCAGGATAATACGACAGTGTTAATTAATTTAGTTTTTTACATTTAAACTTTTTGCCTTATGAAAAGAAATGTAGTGTTAGGAATTATCGGCGGAACAGTTTTGGTTGCCGGTGCAGTTGTGGCTTACATTAAGCGAGACGCAATCAGAGAAGCGAAAAACGATATTATCGCTGATGTGAAAAGACTTTTAAAAAAGGAAAAACCGGAAATTGCTGAATAAGCAAACGGCTTCCTCAGACAAAGAACTCCCTTGAAACGTAACGGTTTCTCGGGAGTTTTTGTTTCAAAAGCAATCACAACAGCCTTTGCCGATAACTTTGCGTGTGGCAAAATACGGCAGAGCAGTATTTCCTCCCGGCCTGTACCCTTCCGGGGTTAATTGGGGCATAAAAAAACCGTCCTCAAAGACGGCTTTTTTATGGTGGAGCTGAAGGGGATCGAACCCTCGACCTATTGATTGCGAACCAATCGCTCTCCCAACTGAGCTACAGCCATATCTCTCTGCACAATGGATTAACCAATTTGAAACAAAAAGTCAACAGCTTAATTAAACAACCTGGGCTAAATTTCTGACTTTACCCGCGCCGTAAAACAGGATGGTTTACTGGTCATGCCCCGGCAGCCCCTGAGGCGGATAAAGCTTGAACTTATCAAAATCTGTCAGATAAACGCAGCTTCCCGAGGCAATAAAAGGCTGCAAAGTCCGATTGGTAATTTCGGAATCTCCGCTGTTCCAATCCAGATTGTCGTCAAATTTCACCATACTCTTTTCTAGGCTATCAACATAATGCGTGACTTCTTCTTTGGTAAATAAACAGTCTATCGTCGTGACGCTGCCTTCCTGGGGAAGATTTTTCAGGCTTTCGGGAACTCCCTCGGGATAAATCTTGTTCAAGGCGACCGGTTTGTTTTTAATCATATAAACATAATGGCACCTGTCGCCGTCGGGACCCTCAACTTTCATAATGTTGTCCATATTGGAGAAATTCAGTGTTTTTTCATAAGGTGTGCAGGTTTTCAGATTATTTCGCAGTTCCTGAGTGTAATCAACATTAATGACTTTCATCTGGCAGGCCTCGGAAATGATTTTATTGGCCGCTGCCAGGCTTTCATTTTTGTTTTCGCTTTCATCGGGAGAAGATTTTTCTTTTTTCAAAAAGTCCTGCAAGGCGTCAACATAGGCCTTAAGTTTTTCCTGGTCGAAAGTGCAGCGGTTTACAAAATGTCCGACTTGTGAAGATGAAATAAATTCGCATTGGCATTTATCGCCGGACCAGCCCTGAATTTGATATTCATAATCGAATTTCATCCCTGTTTCGTCACAGCTGCTCTGTTCCGTAAACGGTGTGCAGTCTTGCAGATTCTTGATAAATCGGTCGGAAAAATGAAACATGTCAACCTGGCCGGCCAGGTCAAGATTAATGGTGTCGGCTTGTGCCGGAGAAATACAAGCAACAGCCAGAAGAACGGGTAAATATTTTTTCATAGGCCTTCTCCTTTGTTGCAGTATATTTTAGCATTATGAATAAAAAGTTTCAATTCTTATTCGTCAGACGTTGTGGAGGAGGCTGAAGGTAAAAAAGCTTATTGCTTGATTTTAAAGTATTATTTGCCAAATCTATTCTAATTTAAAATTACCGAAATTGCCGCTGACTTTGCAAACGCCTTTTTCGGTAAATTCCTGCAGTTTCCGGGCGGCCGCCTCGGCGTCTCCGCTGTTCCAGTCCAGATTGTTGTCAAACGTTATGACTGATTGCTCCAAACTTTTAATATAATCTGCTCTGTCTGTCTCGGACAACCGGCAGTCAAAAATCATGGTGCTGCCGGTCTGCGGCAGATCTTTCATAAATTCGGGTACGCCGTCCGGATAGATTTTGCTTAAGTCAACCGGTTTGTTTTTCACCGTATAGGCGTAGTGGCAGTTTCCGTTTTCCGATCCGTAGATTTTCATAATATTGTCTGAATTGGAAAAATTCAGAGTCTTTTCATACGGCGTACAGCTTTGCAGATTTTTTCTCAAATCCGCGGTATAGTCGGTTTGGCTGCTCATTTGGCAGACGTCCGGATCAAAAATAATGCCCATTGCCGTCAGATAATCCATATCGGCCATATCTTCAATCGTATGCTTGTCTTTTTGATTGTAGCGAATAAGCGCGTCAGTATAGTCTTTCAGATTTTGCGGGCTGAAAGCACATTCGTTTACAAAATTTCCGATTTGCGAAGAAGAAGAAAAAGTGCAGCGGCATTTGCCGTCAACCGGACCTTGGATTTTATATTCATAGTTAAAGGAATGCCCTTCTGCGCCGGCATTTTTATGCTCAATAAACGGTGTGCAGCTCTGCATCTTGCTGATAAATTCGTCCGACAGGCGAATCATGTCGATTTGCCCGGTCAGATCTTGGTTAAAATCCATGGCATTGACTTTTCCGGCTGCAAGCAAACCGCAAATGGCATAAAAAAATTTTTTCATTCGTTTTCCTTCTCTTCAATATAAAATACGGAGAAAGTTTTCTTTCTCCGTATCAAAATGATGAGTATTGCCTAAAACAGCGATAATCCTCTTTCAATTTTAACACGCTGCTGCTCGAGCAGAGTACCCATGTTCAGTTTTCCGCTGCGCAGCATTCCGCGAACCTGACAGGCTGCGTTTGTATCCGGATTGGCGAACAGATAAGTGACTTTCGCTTTTTTTGGCGCCCCTTCCAAAATCTGGTGAATACAGCCGAGAAAACCGTTAGCCACCAATTCATAAGCCATGTCTTCGCTGATGCCGCTGGAGGCCGCATATTTAACCAGAGCGTTAATGGCATCGGATACGTTGTTGGCGTGAATGGTTGACAAAACCAAGTGGCCGGAAGTTGCCGCGCGCAAAGCTTCACTTGCTACGTCAGGTGAACGAATCTCGCCCAGATAAATATAACGCGGTTTCGAGCGCAGAGCTGATTTAATACCTTCTTCCCATTTGCCGTCCGGCGGAGTTGTCTGTTTGCAGAGGCCTAATTCCGCTTCCGGGGTGATATATACGCCGTCCAGCGGCATTTCAATCGGGTCTTCAATCGTAAAGGCATAGCCGCCTTTTTTCTGTAAATATTCTTTTAACAGAGCGGAAACCGTTGTACTTTTACCGGAACCGGTTGCACCGGCCAGCAGAATCAAGCCGCTGCCGCCGGCAATGGAGAGCAAATGTTCGTAAACGCGGTAAGGCAGCCCCAAATCTTTCAGATTCGGAACCGTAGTCGGCATTTTGCGGGCACAATAGTTAACGCCTTCCAGTGCAATGGTTCGTTCAACACGATAGTTGCGTCCCTTGTAGTTCAGCAGATAACTGCGGTTTTCACCGTCATAAGCACCTTCAAGCTGAACAAAAAACTCGTCAAAATCATCAAAAGTAACAATTTTTAAGCCGCAGTTGGTGCGACCGCTCCAAATATAACATCTTTTGTCGGGAGTGACATAAACGTCTGAAAACTTGACCTCATTAATCAGTCCGGAACTGACTTTGCAGGACAAATCGACATCCGGATTGATCTTTGCCCCGTGAGACGCCTGAATAACGGTCGGGCCGGCAGCTTGCGGTTTGTTCTGTGCCGGAGCAGCGGAGGCAGGAGCTTCCTGACCGGGGGCCGCCGGCGAAGCGGCTGCCGGGGCATGCATCTGCACCGGAGCTTTGATGGATAATTTTTTCAATAGCTCTTCACTCGAATGCTCCCGGATTCGCGGAGATACATTCGGGGTTTCTGCTGCGGGGCGCTCAGCTCCTCCTGGCGCGTTTGGTGTGCTTTTGTCAAACAGGTTCATAATCAAGCCTCCTAAATCTCTCAACAACACTTTATTATACGATATTTTTCTTGAAGATTTATTAATTTTTTTTGACAATTCCTGTTCAAACAACAGGGAAAACGCATAAAGCCCGGATTTATACGAAGTAAAAATACCTTGAAATTCGGCCGCGGCATTCGTATTATCCGAAACAGGACAATAATTTTTTTCAGGGGATAGAGAATGAGACCGTTTTACCCGATTATTTTGCTTGTCTTTTCGAACATTTTTATGACTTTTGCCTGGTATGGACATCTCAAGTATAAGTCAACGGCTCTGTGGATTGTTATTCTGGTCAGTTGGGGAATTGCCTTTTTTGAATATTGCCTGCAAGTTCCCGCCAACCGTATCGGTCACGACTATTACAGTGCTCCCCAGTTGAAAATTATGCAGGAAATTATCACTCTTGTCGTTTTCGCGTTTTTTTCGGCTTTTTACCTTAAAGAAGGGCTGAAATGGAATGAAATTGTCGGCTTTTTGTTTATTTTGTTAGCGGCCTTTTTTGTTTTTAAAAAATGGGATTGACCCGGTTTCCTTCTGTAAAATTTTGCATCCGCCGCAGATACGACAAAACCCCGCGCTGGGCAGGGTTTTGTATAAAATGGCGGTGTAGTAAATTGCGACGGTATTGGGCATACGAAAGGGTAAAAATAAGCAACCTCCCTATTTTTGTATTGCTGGATATAATAATTTTCAAACACGTTAAGTTTCCTAATTTAAAAACACTTGTAATAATGCTGTATAAAAAATATACTTTGAAAGTAATGTAATATCAATAACTTTAGCCGTATGAATGCCCTCAAATGATAACAAACACAATGATAAAAACTTTTTTAGAAGAGCTGAACGAATTAAAAGCCTCTATCAATTTTCCACCTAGAGCAAAAGAAAAAGCTCTACGAAACTTCATCGATAAAATTTCATCTATATCTGATCTCAATACCAGCATGAGACTAAAAAATATTCATATACCGCTTACTCATAACATTCCTTCTACTCCTTTTAATCAGGTTTCAGCAATTTTACTCGATTTAAAGGAAGGGATGAAAATATCTAAAAATAAAAAAGACTTAGAAATACTAAAACTTTTAAAAAATAGGTTTGAAAATATAGACTTTGACTTAGATATTGCAAAGATGATAACAGGAAGCAACAAAAATTTCCCTCGCAGAACTCCGAATGAAGTTGAGTATTTCTTTCAAGAACTAGAACTTCCCGCTAATGTAAGAAATTATATAGGAGATACTAGTCGCCCAAATGATGCATGGATAGCTGAAAGATTAAAAGAAAATAGTATTACCGTAATATATCGCATCATCAAAGATGGGCTCTTTAAGAAAAAATATTTTAAGCAAACAAAAGAAATAGAAAAAGCTAAAAATGGATTAAGAGAATTTCTTGAAAACGGAACAAAAACCATTAATTTATCTGATATCTTTAATCTCAATATAAAAAATGACCTTCTTTTCAACAAAAAAAGCTCGTCCTCCGATCATCGTTTAAATAACTTAATTGCTCAAGCAAAACAATCTTTTGTAGAAGGAAATAAACAAATTGCATTAGAAAAAATATGGGATGCTTTGGAAAGAACAAAAAGTCTAACCAACAAAAACAAGAAACAATCAATATCCACTATCATAACATTACTATCCGATGATATAAATAGCGATTTCTTTAACAATGAATTTAGAGAATTAACACAAATCGGAAATAACTATCAAATTCGACACTTTGAAAAAGGAGTAAAAGAAATTAAAGACGACCGCACTAAAGAGTATCTTTTCTTCCGTGCATTAGGACTTATAGAGCTTGTTCTGGACAAAGTTTTAACATCTCAAAGTTCGTAAAATATACCTTTTAATTTTTAGAAGATAGCTCACTCATTATATCCTCCCTTTGAAGTGATTCTCCCAAAATCGATATTGTATGTAAGTGCCATAATTTTTGCATTTTCCAACATAAAATGAGCTTGCCATAGTCATTCAGGCAAAGTCAACCGCCCGCAAAGCCCGCATTTCCGCCGTAGATACGACAAAACCCCGCGCTGGGCAGGGTTTTGTATAAATGGCGGATAGACAGGGATTCGAACCCTGGATACCCTTTAGGGGTATACACGATTTCCAATCGTGCGCCTTCGACCACTCGGCCATCTATCCGTCGGCGTTACTATTCATAATAATAAATCTTATATTTGACAAGTCTTTTTTTCGCTTAAAGTCAAAATATTTAAGCGAACCGGCAAAAACGGCGGATTTGTTTATTCTTTCGGCCAGCCGACAGCCTGAGAAACAACAATCCACTGATTTTCGTTCAGCTTCAGCTCTTTTTCGAGATCCGCTTTTTCAAAATAGCCGCGGACGACATTGTTCAGACCTTTGTCTGCGCAATACAGGCCCACGTTTTGATAAGCCGAACCGGCATGCATGGCGCCGTTGGTTGCCACATCGCTGGTTGAAACATAAACCAGGTCAAGTGCAGCGTCCTTGGCATAATCCTGCGTACCCAGAAGCGGGCGTAAATCTTTGTCGGAGACTTGAATCAGCTTATGTCCCCGGGCATCATATTGCCAAACGCCGTCGAATTTGAGCACATAAACCGTCAAATCCTGGCTGTTGAGGGCGGTCGGGATGGTTCGTTTGCCGTCCTGGCGATTGACACCAACCGCTGCCCACAGCATATCAGCCAAAGTTTGGTCATTAACGGCCCGTCGGCCGAATTCGCG
>OAXJ01002125.1_pt1 | contig 10711 bp, 8 predicted proteins | sample 1517241 | NCBI WGS metagenome assembly OAXJ01 (sample SAMEA2580293, study PRJEB22360) | human gut metagenome | biome: human gut; feature: human-associated habitat; material: faeces | place: Denmark | collected 2008/2010 | reverse complement strand
AAAAATACAAATTCAAAAGCAAAGAGGGATTGTTTTATTTTTAATTAAGATATTGCTTTTCGAGAACTTTTTCTTATTTTTAGACCTTATTATATAAGACGTGTAATTGTTTCATCCCAAATACTTGACTGATTATGAATAAAGACTTAAGAAAAGTAGTGATTCTGCTGGCACACCCCAACATCAAAGGATCACAGGCAAACAAAGCATTAATCGATGCTGTCAGTGACATTGAAGGAGTGGCGGTGTTCAACCTTTACGAACTGTCAGAGGACATTGCTTTCAATGTGGACGAATGGAGTAAAATCATCTCCGACGCTTCGGCCGTTATCTACCAGTTTCCTTTCTACTGGATGTCTGCCCCGTCATTACTAAAAAAATGGCAGGACGAAGTGTTCACTCACTTGTCCAAGACTCCGGCTGTCGCGGGCAAACCGTTAATGATAGTAACGACAACCGGCTCCGAATACGACGCTTATCGTAGTGGCGGGCGAAACCGATTCACAACCGATGAACTTCTACGTCCGTATCAAGGCAGTGCTATTCATTCGGGTATGGCGTGGCAGACACCTATTGTCGTTTACGGAATGGGAACTGCAGATGCAGGAAAAAATATTGCCGAAGGAGCGAATTCATATAAGCAACGGATAGAAATGCTTATCAATAGCAGTAACGCAGGGAATAATTGGTAAAACAATAAAAAGCGTAGCTTTATCCGTCCTAAAGCTACGCTTTAGCATCCCTAAAGCACTGCTTTAGACCTCGTAAACCACTTCTTCTTCAGCGTCAATACCGGCAGGAAAATAAAAACTCCAATTACCGACATAACCAATCCCCCAATCGTACCTGCCGCCAACGGAAACCAGAAACCTTCTTTCTCCGCACCTATCATGAAAGGAATAAATCCCAGAATAGTGGAAACCACCGTCAGGAAAATAGGAATCACTTTCGTGTTCCAGGCTTTCACGTATGCCCGGAGCGGCGAGAGACACGGGTAACGTTTACGAATAGAATTATATTCGTTCAGGATATAGATACTTGCATTTACTGTGATACCGCAAAGCAGAACAAAAGAAGCAAAACCTCCCTGATCAAAATTCAGTTTGAACCAGTAGAATGTAAGAAACACTCCGATATAAGACACCGGAATCACAAAAATAATCGCTAACGGCTGTTTCAAAGAATTGAACAGAATACTCGTAATAAAGAAAATGATAGCAATCACAATAAGCAACAGACGATATTGCTTATTGTCCTTTCCTCCCCACGACCAGTTATTGTCCTCCGATTTGGCAGTATATCCCATTGGAAGAATCTCATTAAATTCCTCCAGATCTTTCTTCAACAGCTTATGCCCCTGTTCCGAAGAACCGATATACTCATATTGCAGGCACAGCCGGTACTGCTGGTTTTCCTTGGCTACTTCCTGCGGCATCTGCCCTTTTTCCACTGTTGCCAGTTCCGACAGTTTATATTCTTTTCCGCCTGCCGAAAAAGGATAATACTGCATTGCCCACACATCCCTTTCTTCCGACTGGCGGGAAGACAATTTTATTTTTTCCGTACCTTCTTCCGTCGTCACCGAACCAATCTCCATATTCCGTCCATATATCGGTCGGATAGCGGAAAACAATCTTCCGGCTCCGATATTTTCCTCTGCCATTCGGAGCTTGTCCAGACTGAAATAAAATTCCATATAATCATCCTTCCACCACGAGAAGTCGGAACCGATCGTTACTTCCTTGATGCGGCGGTGAGACAAGAACTTCTCTTTCAGTTGTTCCGCCCGGTCATACAGTTCGTCATAATTATACCCATACATTTTCACCCGGAATGAACCCGCACTCTCACGCACATTATTACTGAATCCTTGGTCCTGCAATCCGTAAATACTCCAATCTCCTCCACCCAATTGAAGTGCCTTGTTTATCATATTAGCTTTCAGCGTATACGGGAAACCGCTCTTTTGGTGCTCTTTCGTGAAATAAATATGAATAGATGCCCTGCGTGCACTTTCCACAGACGTCTGGAACTGCTTGATTTCTTTAAATTCGCTCAAGTAAGTTTCCATTCGCTTAATCAACGTATTCATCTGCTCCAGCGTACTCCCATTCGGCAAATTGGCATTGGCATGAAGCACCACTTCTTCATTACGCGTAAAATAACTTCCTTCATATACTTTCTGTACAAAAAGTCTTAAAGCTCCTCCCAATGCTTTATCCACTACCGGTTTTACCTTCTCTTTATACGTAGAAGTACCCAGTGTCTTATTATAAAATTCCGCCCATTTATCTTCCCCCTTCATCTTTTCCGGCAACAGAAATACCGGTAATCCGAAAGCCAGCAACAATAAAATGCAGACCGCCACCCTCCACCGGCAAAGAATCCGTATCAGCCAACTGTAAAAACGGCTGAAATATACTGGAAAACGATGCATTTTAGAACGTATCCACATAAAGAAACGTATATTTCCCGACTTCCACTTCGCATCTGAAAGCGAAAATTTTTTCCTCCGCTTCAATCCGGTTTTGTCGATCAGGGAAGGAACAAAAAACAGGGCAACCAGCAGTGATACCCCAAGATTAATAATCACTACCGCAGCAAAATCCTGCAAGTTCAGGCGTATCTTCTCATCGAGGAAAAAGATAATGACCAAAGCCCCCATTGTAGTCAACGTAGCTGCCAGTACGGACATAAAAGCCTTCCGGTTTCCACGCCGCAGATAATGGTCGCTCATCACAATCGTATTGTCAATCACCAGGTTTAGAGAAACCGTGATACCTGCCAGAGAATACAGCTGCATTTCAAGTCCGAATGCATAATAGAAGATAACGGCTATCGCTACATTAACTGCCAGACTGGTTACAATCAGAAACAAATACTTCGGACTAAAGGTAATCAATAGCACAAACAGAAGCAGAATCGCTACCGTCACCCCCGTTCGCAGATAAATCTTCCCCAGTTCTTCCTGAATAAACTCCGTTGCATCATAGCTGGTATGAATCTCGTATCCCGCCGGAAGAAGTAACCGGATATCATCCATATATGCTTTCACTTCCTTGCTCAATGCCAACTGATTGGCCGTTTCCTCCGCCACGACAGACAGATAGATAGAGTTCAGACCGTTAATTCGGTAGTAACTTTGCGGCTGTTCCTCCACACGGGAAACTTTTACCAATTCATTCAGACCAATGATTTTGCCATCTTTCATCTTCACCTGTATCCGTTCCGCATCAAAGTCCCGGTTATTATATTCGGGAACCAGCGCCAGACGGATCCATTGCCTGCCCGAACTCCCCTGTTCCATATCGTATGTACCCAGAAACTCTTTTTGGTAATGCAACCGGACAGCCTGACGGATATCATCCGTACTTATCCCAAGCGTATGTAACTGTTCGGAGTCATATTCCAACCGCCATTCCATTGGAGTAGCCCCGCCAAGATTAATCTTATAAATTCCCGGAAGTTGTGCCAAACGTGTCTTAATATGTTCTTCCGCATACTGTTGTATCAGAATGGGAATAGCAGGCGCATTAATCGTAAATGCCATAAAAGGGCCCTGGTTGTTCTGCCCCGGACTCTGCATCTGAATATACGGATAGCTCACCCCGTCCGGCAGTTCCGGCCATGTCTGACGAATGATGGTGGACGCTTCAAAACGTGCAACTGCAACATCCACATGTTTATCCAGATTCACGCTGATACTGCCCCACCCGTTTCCTGAAGTAGAATAGATACCCCGAATCCCTTTCACGCGGGCAAGCATCGCCTCCAGTTTGCTGGTAGCTGTCATTTCCACCACGCGTGCCGAAGTGCCGGGCATACTGAAACGCACCGTGAAGCCGGGTAATGTCCGTGAGGGGTTCAGTTTGACCGGAAGCAACGGCACAAGCGCCAGCCCGACCAATGCCACGCAGACAAAAGCCACAATCAGGGTGAAAGCGGAAGCCTTCGAGGACTTTTTTATTTCAAGACTTATATTTTGCATTACCATTATTTATGTAAATAGAAATCTCTGTCATATAAGCGACAACATCTCTGTTTATGACAGACTTAATGGAGATACTACCGAGAATAAACGCCGCAATTATCATTTGATCAGCTTGCCTCCGTTAAAATCGAACCTGTCCGAAAGTGAAAGTTTTGTAGCAAAATCAAACAACGTAAGCCGTCGTATCTTGTAATAATTCAACCAGTAATTCTGCAAAGCAGAGATAAAGTTACGCTGTGCCTGCTGCTGCCTGTTCAGAGAAAGAGTCAGGCTGTTTATATCCGCTTTGCCGATGATAAAACGCTGCTTTGTCTCATTATAAGCGAGTATGGACAAATCCAAAGCTTCTTCCGCACTGGCAATCAATTGTTGCTGGATATTAAAATCACTCACTGTCATTATCACTTCCTCCTCAATACTTATCTCGTCCTGGCGTGCCGAAATCTTCACCACATTCAGGTTATTCCGTGCCATATTATACTTTCCTTTGCGGACGCCCCAGTCCAGCAACGGAATAGAGACACTGACCGCCACCAAATCCTGCTGCATGGGCTTATGATAGACATCCCCGAAATTGTCCGCCACCTGATTAAAACCGATACTGGCATTCACACTTGCATTAAAGCGCGACTCCTTTTTAGTCTTATCCACATTACGCTCCGCTTCCAGCACATTCTGTTTCAATTCCAACAATTGCGGGTTGTTGCTCCTTCCCCACCTCAAAGCCTCATCTATCGGAATCTCCAGCATTCCCGGACGGGAAGGAAGTTCCAGCTCGATCTGCGTATTCTTATCCAGATTGAGAAAAGAAGCCAATGAGAACATAGCCCGCTTCAAATCGCTTGCTTTATTCTGCAATGTGTTCTGCGCATTCACCCGATCCAGCTTCAGAGTCAACAGGTCGGCTTGCGAGATAGCTGCGATCCGGTGCCGTTGTTGCCCGATGCGGTACAACGTATCCGTAGAAGCCAGATTTTCTTTTGCCAGGTTATATTCCGCTTGTGCCATAGCCAGAGAGAAGAAATAACTCGTTGCCGTTTCCGAAACTTTCTCCACATTATAAAGAAATTCCTTTTTCACACGTTCATATTTTAAAGGCTCTATCTTCCGTTCCCATTTGAATGGATTATACCCCACCAAACTTTGCGAATATCCAATCCTTATCGGGACACTGGTCAGCTGTGTCGCACTATTATCTCCGAAATTACGCATATAGGCAAGATTCGATTCCAGATAAAATGTACCTCCGGTCAGGTCAAGATTCTGCCGGACACTTAACCCTCCATAAGCATAATAAGACTGTTGCGTACGGTACACATCCAAATCCTGTCCCGAATCGTAACGTTTCGTAATATCCCGGTTATATTGCGCCGGAGTAAGATCCAGCGTCAGGCTGGGCAGGCGGTTTGCCTTATATGTCCTGTACTCCCAATAACCGGACAAGTACATATTCTGTGTACGGAATGACTCCAATGAACTGTCATTGGCAAGAGCGATTGTCCGGTTCAAATCCAGTACCAGACGTTTCTGTGCATGAAGCAGGGATTCACCACAGAGGACACCAAGAATACAGAGAAATGCCCATATCCTTTTCTTTGCTGAAAAGAATAACTTTGTCTCCTCCGTGGTAAAATTTAATAATCCATTCATAACTCTCATATTTGAACTATTCGTTATTACTTGCTACTTATTTCTTCTTTCTTTCTGTAAATAAACCAGTAAAGCAATGGTATGATGAACAGACTCACTGCCGTACCGACCGACATTGTCCCTATCATGGCGATAGACAATGGTTTCTGTAATTCCGAACCCATATCCGATGAAAACAGTAACGGCACCATTGCAAAGATAGTAGTCAGCGAAGTCATGATAATCGGGCGCAAACGCCTGCGTCCTGCTTCATGGATAGCCTCCAACAACGGAACACCCGCTTTGCGCAGTTCATTGATAGCGTCCAGTTTCAGGATAGAGTCATTGATTACAATACCACAGGTGACAATAAGTCCGATAGCAGACATCAGATTCAGTGTATGCCCGCAAAGCCAAAGCAGTAATAACGCAAAGGCCACATCTATCGGTATCTCCGCCAGAACAAGCAAAGGTTGCAGGAAACTTTCAAACTGCGAGGCAAGAATAAAATACATCAGCAACAACGAAATAAACAGGATTACCACCAGCTCGTCCAACATCTCCCTGTTGGAAAAGAAACTTCCGGAGAAGCCTGTATCCCATTCTTTCGTTTCCTCCGCTACCTGCTTCACTTCCCGCATCAACTTGTCCCCGTTCTGCACGTCATAAAAATTAAAGGGGACATATTCACCATTACGCCCCGAAGTAATACTTTTCAGATCCTCAGCAGGAGCTATCGTAACCAGCTCCCGAAGAGGGATATATTCTATGTTTCCTTTATTATCCGGTTCAGTCTGTATCAACGTCTCCTGCAATATTTCATTCACAGTCTTTTCGCTGCCGGCAACGCTGATCGGAAGATATTGTTGGTAAGAATGCAACATTGTCACACTATTCTCACGAAAAGCAGTTTTCAAGATACGGTAGAGCTCATTATAGGAAACACGGTAAAGCAACAGTTTCTCTTTGCTAATACTTAGATTCAGTTGATTCTCGAAAGCGATACCCGTAGGGGCGATTCCCGTCTTCCGTGCCAAGTCCTTCTCCACGCGCCGGATGGTTTCCGCTTCCGGTGCCTTTGCCTTATTACGGGTATAAAACTCGGCTATGATATCCGGTTCGCCTGTGACAAAGAGTTTCTCAAACACAGTCTCCGGCGGAGAGAAAGAAATGACGGAAAGCGGATAACGCTCTTTCAGTCTGCGATAAATTTCTTGCTGTAAAGGAGAAATAGTTTCGGGCGTCTCCGTACGGAAGTAAAGTTCAGCCTCGGAAGAAGAAAACTCCTCCCTGCCAATGGACGCCGTGTGCTCGGCTACCGGTTCTTCCAGTTCTTTAAAAAGTTCGTCCACACGCCTCCTGTTTTCATCCACATGAATATTCTCATTCCACTCAATCCTGGCAATCAATTCATTCTCCTCAATATCGGGCATGCGCTGCTTGTCGATAAAGAAAAAGAAAAATACACAAAGCGGAATGGAAATAGCACAGAACAAAACACTGAACGTTTTATGACTGAATACCCAGTCCACCCCCGCATCATAAAAACGATCTAATGTATGATCTTTTATCGGGTTATTGAATTTAAAGGAAAGCCACTTCCATTTCCGGGTATGGATACCGGTCCGGTAGACCAGCAGATAAAGTACGGGAAGCAACATGATACCCGTAAAATAAGAAACCATAAGTCCCACTGTAACTGAAAAAGCCTGATCGTAAAAGATAGCTCCGGCAATACCACTCATAAAAATCAACGGTGCAAACACGGCAATGGTCGTTAAGGAGGAACTCAACATGGGAGTCACCACTTCGCTTGTTCCCGTGATACAGGCACGGCGCAACGAATATCCCCGTTCCCGGTATTGCGATATATTCTCAGTTACAATAATCGAACTGTCAATCATCATACCCAATGCCAGAATCAATCCGGCGAGTGAAATGATATTCAGGGACATATTGCACAGATAGAAGAAAACGAAACTGATTACGATAGAAACCACCATGCTAAGTCCGATAACCAACGGAGATTTTACATCCCCCAGAAACAAGACCGCTACCAGGCAGATAAAGAGAAAACCTAAAGACAGATTCTGTTGCAGATTCGAAATTGTGTAGTCCAGCAATTCCGTCTGATTACGGCTGATACTGAAATCAATATCCGGATATACCCGTTGGAAGTACTCCATCGTCTCTACCAGAGATTTCTTCATCTTATCCATATTCTCATCCGCCTGCTTGATAACAGCCAGCGTCACTGCCCTTTTCCCGTTAGATACAGATACCCCTTTTTCTTTTACGGGCACAATATTCACCCGGCAGAAATCCTTTAACTGCACAATCCGGTCTCCTTTACGCAGATAAATATTTTCTACATCTTCTGCAGTACGCAGGAGGGTGGAAAACTTTATGTTATATTCATAATATCCGTCACGTACCGTCATACTACCCGGTTCCACATTATTGGCAGCCAGAGTCGATTCTATATCCTCAATAGAAATTCCCAACATGGAGAGCATATCCTCATCGGGCACAATCTGCACCTGACGTTCCACCAATCCGGTCACATCTACCATAGCCACTTCTTCAAGCTGCTCTATCCTACGTTTAATGACCGATTCCGCAAATTCACACAGATCCAGAAAGGACTGTTGTCCCGTAATGCTATAAGCACTGTCATTCTTCAAAGTCAGATTCAGGTAAAAAACAGGTATATCCGTTGCGCTCGCCTTAATGACTTTCGGACGTTCCGTTTCCTTCGGGAGATAGTTCATTGCAGCGTCTATCTTTTCATTGACCTCGATAAAGGCCAGGTCCGTATTAGTACCGAAATCAAAAGACAAGCGGATAATACCGGCGCCGTCTCTAGACTCACTGTGAATATCTTTCAATGTAGAAACCTGTATCAACTGGCTGCGCAAAGGTTTCACAATCGTATTTTCCAGTTCGCGGGCAGATGTATTGGCAGCAGACACCTGTATAGTGATCTCCGGAATAGCGATATTCGGAAGCAGAGATATCGGAAGTGTAGAATAAGTCACCAGCCCGATTATAAAACAGGCGGTGAAAGCCATCAGCACGGCAATAGGACGCTGGATTAAAAATTTTATCATGCTTTTCTCTGTATTTATCGTTTGCAGTCAATCATTCACCGCTTATAGTCACCTCCGTTTCATGCGCTAAATTCAAGTTCCCGGTGACAATAACCGTATCTCCTTCCAAGAGGCCATCTTCAACACCTCCCTGAGATTTATCCGAGACAACATATTCCGTAGCATTCTCCAATCCCGTATGTACATAATTCCACATTGCCTTGCCTTCTTTTAAGGTAAACACAACCTGTTTACCGGAACGCAGCACCACAGCCGTTTTAGGAATGACCAACTGCTCCCCTAAACTCCGCTTGACGCTTACCCTTACGTTCATGCCGCTAAACAACTTCCCCTGTCCGTTTACCGCAGCTTTTACTTTTACCATTCCGTTCGCATCCACCAGCGGATTGATTTCAGATACACTACCTTCATAAGAACCTCCGCCGGCATAAGGAGTAATCATTACTTTGTCACCGGTTTTAATAAAAGCCAATTCGTTCTCCAACACGGTGAAATCAGTTTCCATCCCACGAGTGTCAATGACAGTACAAAATGCCTCGGACGTATTAGCGAGATTATAAGGTTTTGAAAACAGATTAGCTACTATCCCGTCAAAGGGGGCAACAAGTGTAGCATGCTCCGTTTCTCTTTTCGTAAGTTCATACTGGGACTTCGACTGTTCATAGCCGCTCTTTACTTTCGCAAGTTTCATGGTTTCTTCAGGCACCTTGCTAAAATCATCCGGCGTATATCCCTGCCCGATAAGTACATCTTTCAGTTCAAGCTCCGCTTTCAACAAAGCATCTTCCGCCTGTGATAATTTCTGTTCCAGACGGAATTTATCCAGCTCGGCCAACTTCTGCCCCTTACGAACACGATCACCGTTTTTCACATAGACATGAGCAATAACCTCATTCGTTTCAAAACGAAGATCAGCCTGCCCACGGGCACTTACCTTGCCGTTACTGACTAGTTCGTGATGAAAATCACACCTCTTTAGAATTTGAACGGTGACTTCATTCTTTGAATCCGGAAGAACGGTAGAAACACCTTTATCCTGCTCGTCTGCATCACTTTTCTTGCCAGAGCAAGATGTCATTCCACCATAAGCTAAACAACATAGCAGCATCCATATATAACTGTATTTTCTCATAATATATTTATTGCTATCGATTATGCATTATAAATTAATCCCTCTATTGGACTCAGACTTTATTTATGCCCGACAATCTTATTCTTGTTATTCTTTTGTATTTTTTCCTTCAAATGATTTAAATATAATCGTGTTATATCCTGTTGATTTTTACTAGGAAAATAAAATGAGGTCATTCGCCCCTGGTTATTTACATATGCAAAAAATCGTTGACTCAATCCTGTTGTTCGGCTACTTGGAAACTCCAGAAATTCCTCGGATATATTTGTGAATCTAAAATTACTCAATTTATTTTTTAAAAGCATCATATTATAACGATTATTTTCATAAGCCGGCAATATTAGTATTTTATTTTTCCCAAAACTCTTTTGTATATTATTCATATCCCTTCTATTTATTTCCGTCTTTTCACTTATATAAAAAGAAATAGCAGAAACAGACATAACTGAAATACAAACAGTTATGAAATTATTTAAATTCATAATAGAGTATCAATGGATTAGATTCATCTCTTAATTTTCTTATACTTTCTTTATTCTTTAGTTTATCAGATATATAATTCTCTTTCTCAAAATACTGCAACTCAGAAAAACATTCAGGAGTAACATAAAAATATACACCCAACGAATCACTACAAAGAAATATCGGAATATGAGAATAGTCAGGCTTAATAGTAAACAATATATCATTTAGTGTTTTCTCATAAACAAGTGTTCTCCCACTTTTAATATCATGCTGAACCTGTTGATTAGACTTTCTCATACATTCAAAAAATAGCTGGTCTTTATATTTATAAATATGGGAAATATGCTGTATTTAAATCCGGAAAAACCAGACGTGCCGCTTAAC
>OAXJ01002124.1_pt1 | contig 10712 bp, 9 predicted proteins | sample 1517241 | NCBI WGS metagenome assembly OAXJ01 (sample SAMEA2580293, study PRJEB22360) | human gut metagenome | biome: human gut; feature: human-associated habitat; material: faeces | place: Denmark | collected 2008/2010 | reverse complement strand
CGGATTCCCTCTGGGCAAAGGCCAGGCCGATAGACGCATTGATCCTGCGGCTGGTGCCGTCCGGCAGCTGGATGGAGCTGCGCCCCTCATATCCGGATCTCACCTTATCCTCTATGGTCTTTCTGTCACTGTAGCCATAGAAGAACAATACAAACTCATCGCCCGACAGGCGGACCGCCATGCACTGTTCCCCAAAAGCAATGCCGGTCAGAAGGTCCGCCATAGCCTTCAGGTAATGGTCTCCCATCTCATGGCCATAATTGTCATTCACAAACTTAAGGTTGTCCAAATCACAGAAAACAAGGGCATTGACCCGGCTCCTGTTTCCGTCCAGTATTTTCTGCCCCTCCTTTTTAAGGTAGGACGCGTTGTACAGGCCGGAGAGCTGGTCATGCTGGGATATATTCCTGAGACGCAGTATCTCCATATATGCGTCCGTCTTGTCGATAACAATGCCGAACACGCCGTGTTCCTCATGTCTCTGGCGTATGGAAACGGCCCTGGTATTGCAGGCCCTGTCCGTGTAGGAAAATCCGTCCTCCAGTTCCATAACCCGCTCCAAACCGCCAAGTATATCCTCCCATACATCGTAGTCCAGGCAGCCGTCGGAACCCATGCGGTCCGACCCAATATCCAGCAGCTGCAGGATGGATGAGCTCAGTTTGACCCGTGAGCCGCCTTCCTGATACTCAAAGCTGCCCACCTTTTCCCCGGCTGATTCCAGGGTAAAGGAATACCTGGAATAGCTCTGCTCCAGCTTTGCGGCCATATCGTTAAGGGCCTGGTGGATGCGGTCTATCTCTTCTATTCCGCTTTCCCTAAAATGAACCTCCTCCGGGTTCTGGCAGGTAATGTCCTCCTGCAGCTTTTTAATTGGTTTTAATACCATCCAGATGGCTATATACGAAAAAATGATGGCAATTACGATGGACAGCAGATAGACCCCCGCCACCATAACAATGGTGGACCTGGACAGTTCTGCCAGCTCTGAGTGGTAGCACACCGCCCCCACATACACGGAACCGCCTTCCATATGTCCATAAACCTGCAGGACGCTGCGCACACCGTCGTAGGAAGCTCCATTATACGTTAATGAAATCCTGCCGCCATCTTCCCTGTAGTCATAATCCGTTCCTATGAACGCCTTATCCCGGCTGTAAAGAATCTTTTCATCCGTCATGAGAAGTACCTGCATTCCCTTGTACGGAGGATTATCCAGGCCCAGATACGAGTCCAGCACTTCCCCGCTGATTTGGAACCCCATCATCCGGCGGCTTCCATAGACCTCCTGGCTTATGACATAATACAGACGGTTATCATCAAAGAACCATTTCCCCCCCTTTGTCCTTTCTGTCCAAAACAGTTCCGCCTTTGCCCATTCCTGCGGCGTCAGCTTGGGACTCCAATCCTTGGAGAGGGCAATGGGATATTCGCTCTTAGAGCTTCCCACCACACAGTAGATATCACCATAGGCAGACGAAAATATCTGCGGCTCCCCGTCCCGGTATATAACAGCCTCCTTCTGGTCAAAATCCAGATAAAAGACGCCGCCCACCGATGATGCGTGGTTTAAATTGTCAATCAGTCTGTCATGTATCTTCCTGTCATCCTTTATCTTTGCCAGCTCTTTCTCCATGGTATTGGCGATGAGAAGGGAGTTATTCATATATCCTGATATAAGTGAGTCCTTTTCCGCTACCTGGGATTCCATCACCTTATAAGGGCGGTTGGCTGTTCCCGAGAAGGTTCCGGTCACCATCAGTCCAAAGCCAAATATAACGCTCTGCAGCAGGATGGCCATTAATATGGCGTTCCTCACCCTGTTGCTCAGCAAACGTTTCTTCATGGGATATCCTCCATTCCCCAGACAGAGGCACTGTCAGACACTATTCTTCAAAAATGGTCTTTACCTGTTCATAAAACGCCTCTGCCTTACTGCCGTAGTCCATGGAAGCTGCCGCCTCATCCATGGACATCCCCCTGGCCAGATACTCCTCAAACTCCATACGTCCCTGGCTCAGCGCCTCGCTAAAGCACGCGTCCACCCCTGTCCTGACATCATATGAGTTCTCAAAGTCAAACCCATACACCATCTGGTATGAATTGCTCTGCTTAAGTCCGGTCTCAATCCCTTTCAGCACCCTGGCGTCATCAATCTGCTGTTCCTGCTCCTCTGTCATGCCGTTATTGTCCACAGGCATATAGGACATGGAGGTGGCAAGTTCAAAGCCTTTGTCAATGGTCAGCCAGTGTATGAAATCCAGGGCAGCCCTGTTTTCCTCATCGCTGCGGTTAAACACCGCCACTCCGGCCCCCTGCTGGATTGCCGTCGGGGTGGTCCCCTCCATCACCGGGTATTGGTAGACACCTGTTGTAACCGGTACCATATTTCCCTGGGAATCAGCCACTTCTTCCGGAAAATACAGGACGCTGCTGCTGGATCCGATGCAGCCTGCCAGATAGGACTGCTTTACATCATCACTGCGGTAACGGCCCTTTGCCCCGTAATACCCCTTTGTAAAAGGCTCATAATAATTCAGGAACAGCCTTTCGATAATACCCTTATCCAAATCCGGCACCATGGTGCCGCTCTCATCGTAATGGTAGATGTCCGAACCCATAGCATGATTCATAGCCACAAAATAGTTGGCCAGGTTATCTACTCCAATGAAAGGTCTCCCATCCCCGTCCGTACCGGGAGTCATGCTGTCCGTCCACTCAAAATATCCCTCAGCCATCCGTTCCAGCCCTTCCCACGACTCCATGTTCTCCTCCCGGTATTGGGGATTGGCGTCCAAAAATTCATCCAGCCTGGTCTGGTTCATGAGAAGAAGCTCCGTGGATTTTGCCACCGGCAGTATGTAAAGCTTTCCGTCGATATAACCCTCGTTAAGGTATGCCTGATTATACTGTGCCAGATCTGCCTCCGGCACCACACTGCCCAGCTCCACCAGTCTGTCGGGATGCAGCTTTACCGTGTTGACCACCATGTCCCTGTAGGCAAGCACAATATTTGCCATCTCCACATCATTGGTGGTGCCGTTGAGCACCAAGTCTATCTTATTGGTCAGGTCGGCGATAGAGCCCTGGCTGTAAGCCTCCACGGCCACGCCGCGTTCCAGGCCCAGCGTACCATTGTACTCCTTTACAAGCTGGTCCAAATGCTGCTTCTGGGCATCATTATAATAGTGCCAGAACTCTATGGTCATGGCAGTGTCGCTGTCATTTTCCTCTGTCAGGGCAGAAGATTCCTCCGCCTGGGGGATTTCAGCTTTTTTGTTTTCCCCGGCACAGCCGCCCGCCAAGACTGCCGCTCCGATGCAAAGAGCCGTTATTGACGCCATCCGTAATCTTCTCATGCCCGTAATCCTCTGTCTTTCTGAAATTTATTGGTCTGTTTAGATAATTATTAATATTGTACTACGGGGAAGGGGTTTGTTCAAGGAAATATCAGATGAATTTTGGGGTTCGTTTGATGCACAGATATAACAAAAAGGCCCATTTTTCAATCTAATGGGCCCTTTCTGTAACCAAATCTATTTCATTTTCCTACTTGCCTTCATAAATAATCGCGGAATCCACATCATATCCCTTCAGATGCTCCCGTCCCTTCAGTCCTGCCAGCTCCATGACAAAGCATATCTTTACCACCTGTCCGCCCAGCTGCTCAATCAGCTTGACAATTGCCTCAGTGGTTCCTCCTGTGGCGATCAGGTCGTCCACAATGATTACCTTCTGGCCCGGACGGATGGCGTCCTTGTGCATTTCAATGGTTGCCTGTCCGTACTCCAGGTCATATTCCATGGAAATGGTCTCGCAGGGAAGCTTTCCCTTTTTGCGCACAGGCACAAATCCCTTGTGCTGCGCATAGGCCACCGGCACTCCAAAGATGAATCCCCTTGATTCGGGGCCTATTACCAGGTCGTAATCCAGGTCCTTGACCATGTCAATCAGGCTGTCCACTGCCATGTGAAGCCCGTCTGCGTCCTGCAGGATGCTGGTCACATCCCGGAAAATGATTCCAGGCTCCGGAAAATCCGGTATGCTTCTTACATACTCTTCTAACTTTTTCATGATGGTTTCCTCTCTTCCACATTCAGATTCTTAACCGTATCCCTGATTATCAGCTTATTGTTCAGGTAAATCCTCCGGTTGTCCACGATTCCCTCGTCCAGGCGCCGAAGCAGCACCCTGGCTCCCTCCCTGGCAATCTCCCCCATATTGCGCTCCACTGTGGTCAAATGCATGTCCGAATAGCCTGACATATCCCAGTTGTCAAAGCCCACCAGAGAAACATCATCCGGCACCTTAAGGCCGGCCTCCACAATGGCTGTCCTGGCGCCAAAAGCCATCTCATCGTTAAAACACAGCAGGGCCGTGGGCCGGAAGGTGAGAAGCTGTTTTGCCGCGGTGTATCCGCTGGCATACCGGTAATTGCCGCTGATAACAGGAAGGGCATCCGGATCCAGTCCGTGGCTGGTCATGGACGTCCTCCATCCCCTGCGGCGCAGCCGGCTGGAATCCAGCCCCGGATTTCCTTCTATGATGCCGATGTTCCGGTGTCCGTTCTCCAGCAGATAGTCCATGGCCCGTTCCATGGCAAGGGCCTCATCCGTGGTCACATTGGGCGCGTCCACGTCCACGGCACGGCAGATGACTGACATGGGAATCTTTTTGTCCAGGACTTCGTTCATAAACTCCATGTCCTCGCTTCGCTGGGACAATACGATGATTCCGTCAAAATAGCTGGGATTCAGTGTTCCGGACTCATGCATATCAATACCTTTAACCACTACATTATACTTGCTTCCCGCAACACTGTAAACCCCTGTCAGCACGTCGTGGAGCACAAACGGCGATGTCATCTTACTGATGGTAGAGAAGTACAGCCCAATTACATAGGATCTGGATTTTTTCAGGTTGATGGCTGCCTGGTTGGGCACATACCCCATCTCCTGAGCCAGGCGCAGTATGTTCTTCCTGCTCTCCGTATTCTCAGCCCCTATGCCGTTTAAGGCCCTGGATACCGTGGAATAGGAAACCCCCGCCCTTTTCGCGATATCCTTTATCGTCACTGCCATAATATCCCCCTCTTTGCTGTCCCCTATAAGCATTTGCATCATTCCCGTTCGGGCGTACGAATACAATCTAACTCGTTTTCCGGCTTCTGTCAAATGCTTCCGCAGACACGGCCGATATTTTCCGTGATGATGGCCGGACCATCCTGTCCCTCCACCTTTACATCCGTAAGAATCAGCTCCTCAATCTGGTTGGCGTAGATTCCCATGCGGCATATATGGGAGCTGCAGCCATCCATCATGGCGGGCTGTCCTTCCCTGGCAGACGCCGCATAGGTGACACGGACATGATCCATCTCCACCCGTTCAATCCGCTGTTCCGGAAGACCATACATGTAGGCAGCCGCCACATGGCAGTTTTCTGCCTCTATATCCTTAAAGCACAGGCTCTTAATCAAAGGTGTTCTTTCATCCACCAGAAGCGCCTCCTTTGTACGCACATATTCGCTGTGGCCGTCCGGATCACAGAAATAGAAACAGTTGATAACAAAAGGAGTCATCACATGGTCCATGCGGATGTGTTCAAAGACAATCCCGTCCACCACGGCATCCTTTCCCCGGCCCCTGCGCGTCTTGATGCGCAGTCCCCTGTCCGTGTGCAGGAACATGCAGTCCTTAACGGTCAGGTTTTTTACCCCGCCCGCCATCTCACTTCCGATGGTAACAGAGCCATGGCCGTCCCTCATACAGCATCTGCGGATGGATATGTCTTTTGACGGCCGTTTATAGGTGGAGCCCATATAGATTTTTCCCGACTTTACGGCAATACAGTCATCTCCCAGTGAGAAATAGACACCGGCAATCTCCACATCCTGACAGGATTCCGGGTCCAGTCCGTCGGTATTTGGCGAATCCTTGGGATTCAGCACCTTAAGGTCAAAGAACCTTAGGTGGTCGGAGAAATAGGGATGGATATTCCAGCTGGGGCTGTTCCTCACCGTGATTCCCTGAACCGTCACCTGCCGGCACCGCTCCAGGAAAATCATCCTGGGGCGGCAGGCCGTGTGTATTACCTTGGGCTCATGCCACCAGTTTCCCTCACTGTCTCCCGCGTTCCCGTCTATGGTTCCCTGCCCATAGATAACAGCGCCTTTCACGTTCACGCCGTTTATGATGCCGGTAAACATGGGAAGAGGATTGCCCTCCCATGTGCCCAGATTGTATTCGCCCTGCTCGTCATAGCTCTGGATCATTCCCTGGAACACAGGAAAACGGGTCCGGTCCGTATACGCGGACAGCACCGCCCCCTCCGCCAGCTCAATGTTCACATCATCCTTTAAAAACAGGGAGACAATGCGGTAGGTCCCGGCCGGAATCAGGACCCGGCTCTTTTCAGGACAGGCCATAATGGCAGCCTGGATAAACAGAGTGTCATCCTGAATCCCGTCCCCCTTTGCCCCGAAATCACGCACATTCAATGTAACGAATTCGCTGTCCGTGGTAAAGGAGGACTTAAGCACAAGTCCCTCCCCGCTTCTGGCCTCCACCTGATAGCTGGTATCAGGTTTCAGATCATAAATGCTTGTGACAGCATTTCCCGTTTCCCGGATAAACTTCCCGTTCAGATAGAGGCGGTACATCCGGCTGGTCTCATATGTACCGCCGTCCTCTATCTCCAGTACGGCGCAGCGCGCGTTTTTATAAATCACCTTTAAATCCATTGCCTTATACCTCTTTTCTGATCTGTCTCTCTGTAGCTGCTGTCAAACCAGGAATGGGGCCCCTCCCAGGAGAGCCCCCATTACCATCCAGGCTCAGTTCATGTTTTCTATTTTAACCCTTAACGCCGCCTGCCGCAATACCATCAATAAAAGAATCCTGTGCACAGAAGAACACAATCAGCGACGGTACAATGGAAATCAGGGACATGGCCAGGATACGGTTCCACTGGAAGCCAACATCTCCGTCCATGGACATGCGCAGGTATACGGAGTTCGTATATTTCTGCATATCAGCAATATAAATCAACGGGCCCTGGAAATCGTTGTTGGTCCACATGAACTGAAACAGGGCGCAGGACACCAGAGACGGCTTCAGCATGGGGACAATTACGTACCACAGTGTTTTTAATGTATTGCAGCCGTCAATCTTGGCAGCTTCCTCCAGCTCCTTGGGCACTCCCCTGAGGAACTGGATCAGCATGAATACAAAGTAGGTATCTGCTGCAAACAGGGAGGGTACGATCAGAGGAAGGTATGTGTTCACCCATTTCCACTTGTTAAACATAATGTACTGGGGCGCATTGAGAACCACCTGGGGAAGAAACAGGGTGGACATCAGCAGCGCAAAGAAAATCTTCTTTCCCTTAAAGTCAAACCGCCCGAACCCATAGGCGGCGATAGTGGCGGACACCACGGTGAAAATCACCTTGGGAATCACAATTTTATATGTATTAATCAGGGAGGTAATCAGGGATATCTTGCCTCCATAGCTTTTAAAGGCATTGCTGTACCCGTCGAACACAGGGGTTTTAGGCAGGAACCATGCACTGGTAAATATCTCGGAATTGGTCTTAAATGTGGCCCCAACCATCCAGATAAGAGGGTATACCATGATAAATCCCACCAGAATCAGCAGGGTGTAGCGGATTGCCGTGCTGACTTTCCGTTTTGTCTCTCTTGTCATACGTTCCTACCTCCCTTCCTCGTCTGAATAATATACCCATTTTTTCTGGCTGATGAACGCCACCGCGGTCAGCGTCATGACAATCAGGAACAGGATCCAGGCTTGCGCGCTGGCCATTCCCATCTTATGGCGCAGGAACGCATTGTTGTAAATCAGCATGGAAATCAGGGTGGTTGCGCCGTTTGGCCCGCCCTTTGTCACCAGGAACGGGGCATTGAACTCCTGGAATGCCTGGCAGAGCGGTGTAATCAGGTTCGTCGATATTGATGCCCAGGTCTTTTTTCGACAGGTCGTAGAAAATAACCGGTGTGATAAGGGGTACTGTAATCTTAAAAAACTGGGTCCACTTGCCTGCGCCGTCAATGGAGGCAGCCTCATACAAATCTTCTGACACGCCCTTTAAGGCTGCCAGGAAAATGACCATGGCGGAACCAAACTGCCAGACGCGTAAAAGCACAATCACAAACAATGCGCTGTTAGCGCCGGCCATCCAGTTAATCTTCGGTCCTCCGAAGAACGTGATTACCGTGTTAATCAGTCCGTCCGTATTGAACACAGCCCTCCAGAGAATGGCAATGGCGATGGAACCGCCCAGGATGGACGGGATATAATATGCTGTCCTGAAAAAGTTCACGCCCTTCAGCTTGAAGTTGAGAATATATGCGATAAAGAGGGCAAACGCCAGCTTTAAGGGCACGTCAAATATTGCGTATTTGAATGTCACCACAAATGCCCTGATGATATCCTCATCCGTAAATATCTTCTCGTAGTTCAGAAGTCCGGTCTTTGTTATTCCGTTGAACAAATCATAGTTGGTAAAGCTGTAGTACAGCGAAGATGCAAATGGATATACCTTGAACAGAAGAAATCCAACCAGCCATGGCAGAATGTAAAGCAGGCCGATATTCAACGCCCAGAATCCTTTCTTTTTTTTCATACGGTTACCTCCAAACCTGTTAATCTAAATAGCGCTCATACTTCTCCCTGAGCAGCGTACCTGTGCTGCACCCCTTTTGGATCATGTATGCAAGCTGCTCCTGCGGGCCCGGATTCCCTCCTGCCAGCATTTCCTTTAATCTCATGCGGAATATGTCCTGAAGCGCCCTGTAATGCTCGTATATTTCCGGGGACATCTGGTCTATGGTATCTATCAGCAGGACCATCTGGTCCATGCCAGGCGTTTTCAAAGTCTTAAAATATGTAACAATGCTGTCGTAATTTTCCCTGTGCTTTACTGCTTTCCTAACATCCATTCTATTTCCTGCCATCTAAAAACTAATAACTGTCCTGAATCCCATCTGAAAATCAGAAATTATAGCAGTCGTCAATACCCTTCATCAAATCCTCTGCTGCTTCGGCGGAGGTGATGTCGCCTGCGCTCAGCTTTCCAAATACCTTATAATATACACCGTCCGGATTGGCCTTCAGGTCATTATGCTCAAACATGGGGTCCAGAGGGAATTTGGAGTAGGCCAGAACCTTTGCATTGGCCTCCATAACCAGCTTATCACCGATTCCCTTTTCCTCCAGAATCTTTACGCCCTCTGCGGAGCATGGAATGCCGCGCTCAGTGCCGCAGATTTCAATTGCCTCATCATCATTTAATAAGTAATTAACCAGCATGGCTGCTTCCTTTGGATGCGCTGAATTTGCGGATACTGCCAGCGCCATGGAAATCTTGGTAAAGCCGCCGTCGTAATCACCAAATTTAAGGAAGTCCCCGATAACCAGCTCCTGGCCCGGCTTTGTGGTACTCTCCGCGATTGCCTTCTGGACCTTGGAAACTGCGGAGTCCCACTCAAATACGCCAGCGTATTTGCCGTCGATTACTTTTGCGTTCTTATCTAAGGAATCGGCCATATCACCCTGAAGCGTGGCAATGGTAGGAATCACATGGGCCTCCTCCAGCTTTGTCATGAAGTCCATGCCTGCCTGAATCTCCTGGGCTGTGTACTGAAGTTCACCGTTCTCAACCCACGGTTTGCCGTATACACTCTCCAGATAGTATACCAGGAAGATGGCCCTGTCGTATTCCATCATAGCCAGAGGGTAATAATCTTCATTGTAAGCCTTAAACTTGGCCCCCGCCTCCAGAAGGGAAGCTTCATCCGTAGGAATCTCACATCCAACCTCATCAAAGGTAGTCTTATTCCAGTAGAACAGACGTCCTGTCAGGGCAACCGGAACCGCCATCAGCTTGCCGTCTGCCTTGCACTGGTCCAGGCTGTCCTGGGAAAACTGGGTCAGGTCCAGGACATCGCTGTAATCCTCCAGATTTGCAAAGTTGGTCCCGTTGCCGCTGTAGGATGTAATCCAGTTCCAGTTAATCTGCATGACGTCGGCCGCATTGCCTCCCTGAATGGCAAGAGACTGCTTCTCTTCCCATCCGGTCCAGGCGCCGTACTCGCATTCCACCTTAATATCAGGGTACTTTGCCATAAATGCGTCCACCGCCTTCTCAGTTGCCTCATGTCTGGAGTCACCGCCCCACCAGCAGAACTTGATGGTCACGTCTCCCGGCTTCCTTGCCGTCTGCCTGCGCTGCCGTGGTGGTCCCGCTGCCGCCTGAGCAGGCTGTCAGTGAAAATGCCATTACAGATGCCAGGGCCAGGGACACTGCTTTTTTCAGGTTTTTCTTCATCATTTCTCTCCCTCTCTTTTCATCGCCTTCGCATGTATGTTTGCAAAGGTTTGCATCATTATTTTAAAAATTATGCATATCTGCCATTTGTAAGTAATTACATTTAGTTCATTTTAAGCAAACATGCATCGTTTTTCTTTGTGTTTCCATAGTAGCACTATTTATATCGTATGTCAATTGTCTGATTCGTATAGTTTTTTAATATTTTTTTGTTTAATATACCCAATTCTTTTTCTGCTTTTTTTATGTTAAGATGAATTCAAGATTAAAAAAATGGATTTTAAGGATTTCAAAGACATAATACACTCAATTTATAGTTATTTCCCGGATTTAATTGAGCTAAATTACAGCTATTTTGTCTGCAAACG
>OAXJ01002121.1_pt1 | contig 10721 bp, 14 predicted proteins | sample 1517241 | NCBI WGS metagenome assembly OAXJ01 (sample SAMEA2580293, study PRJEB22360) | human gut metagenome | biome: human gut; feature: human-associated habitat; material: faeces | place: Denmark | collected 2008/2010 | reverse complement strand
TGACGAAACTGAAAAAGAACTGATGAAAAAATTGGGAAACAGGGTTAAGATTCAAGCACATAAAAAATATCAAGGGAATTTATCCATTCACTTTGATAATCTTGATGAACTAGAACATCTAATAAAATTACTAAAAAAATAAAAAAAATTTACTGACAGAGGACTTTTAAGCATTCCGTCAGTAAATTTTTTTCTTTATCCTCTTAAAGCTCGAAGCGCATAGAGAATTGAAACAACATCAATGATCTCTTGGAACAAAGCTCCAATCACAGCTGGAATCACTCCCAGAGCTGCAATAAACATCAAAATAATACAAATGATAATCCCAATCATGACCGCTTGTTTAGCAATTTTTAACGTATCACGACTGATTTCAATAGATGTCGTCACTTTCCTAAGGTCATTTTGCAATAGAACAATGTCAGCCGCTTCACTTGCAACTGTACCTGAGCCCACACCAATCGAAATTCCAACATCTGCTGTGGCTAGAGCTGGAGCATCATTAACTCCATCTCCAACCATAATTACTGGTCTATTCGCCGCATTTTTAATAAATTTTAATTTTTCATCTGGCATCAAACCTGCATAAACATTGTCAATTCCAACAGTGCTCGCAATTTTATCAGCAACAAGTTGATTGTCACCCGTCAACATTGTAATCTTTTCAAGACCAATTTTTCTCATCTGAGCAATTGTTTCTTTAGCTTCTGGTCTTAAAGTATCAGAGAATGTGACCGCCCCAACATATTTACCTGCTTTACTCACATAAAATGCTGTTTCATAGTTGAGATTATCAGGTGCAAAAGCAAAAGAACTTCGCCCAATTTTAATTTCTTGACCTTCGATTTCTCCAATCACACCAAGTCCAGCAACCTCAGTTAAAGAGGTCAATTTTAATGGTTGAACCTTTTTATTTTCAGCATATTCAACAACAGCTTTTGCTAAAATATGACCACTTGATTTTTCAACCGTGTAAACCAACTGTAAAAGTTCTACTTCATCTACCGTTTCTATTGGTTTTAGACTGTCAACCTTAATTGTCCCCTCAGTAATTGTACCTGTTTTATCTAAAAATATTTCCCGAGCTTTTGCTAATTTTTCGATGACTGTTCCATTTTTGATTAAAGCTCCATTTTGACTAGAACGACTCATTCCCGAAACAAACGCGATAGGAGCTGCCAGAATCAAAGGACAAGGGCTTGCAACCACTAGGACTTCCGCAATTCGTACTGGGTCACCAGAAATAAAGTAAGCAACTGCTGCAATAAGATAGGCAATAATTGTAAAAGGAACAGCATAACGATCAGCCAGGCGTACAAATTGAGCTGGAGTTTTCTCCGTTTCTTTAACCAGTTCTACAATCTTTTGAAACTGTGATTCTGCCGCTATCACCGTAGTTTCAATCTGGATACTAGAATTCCCATTGATAGCTCCCGAAAGAACAGGATCACCTTTTACTAATTCATTCGGCTTGGTTTCACCCGTCAATGACGCTGTATCAAGTACCACTGCCTCAGAAATAAGTTTCCCGTCAATTGGAATAATTTCCATCGGTCTAACCAATAAATGACTCCCGACTTCCACATGGTCTATCGGTAAATCGACCACCTTATCTCCTTTTTGCACATGAGCAATATCAGGCGACTTATCTAATAAAGCAGCTAAAGCTCGGTGAGCTCTACCATTTGCATAGTCTTCTAAACTCTCACCTCCAACAAGCATGAGAATAATAATCAAAGAGGCCCAATATTCACCCACTAGTAAAGTAGCAATAATGGCCGTGATGGCCAATAAGTCAACACCATAAGATCCCGACCGTAAAGTTTTAATCATTTCAATCAGCATTGAGAAAGCCAAGACTCCCCCAGCAATTGTAACAATTAAGCGTGCCAAAAAAGGCTGATTAAAGCCAAAGTAAGCAATCAATGCCACGCCTGCAATGACAACAACAAGAATCAGTTTTTTCCAGTTCTTCATTCTTTTCTCCTTAAAAATTTAATTGTCCTAGAACATTGCCCTGCTTTGTGAGGAGTTTTTACGACCTGATTGTCTTCTCCTTACGCCGCTTTGATTCTTTCGAAGCTGAGCTTAAATTTTTAAGTTATCCGTTAAGTTACTTCTATTTTATCAAATTTAAGCTAAAGGCCCTATCATTTTAGTTGTCAAAGATATTTGTCAGTACTTTTGCTTACTCAAATTTTACTGACAGAAAGGTTTGCAAAATTTGTCAAGTAATTTTACTTTACAAAACTTGCATTTCTGAAAATTTATGCTATACTAATAAAGTACGTTTTTGCACTCTGCAAGAACGAGATAAAATTCTACGGAGGAAAAAACAATGGCAGTACCTGCACGTCACACTTCATCAGCAAAGAAAAACCGTCGTCGTACACATTACAAATTGACAGCTCCAACTGTTACTTTTGACGAAACTACTGGTGACTACCGTCACTCACATCGCGTTTCACTTAAAGGCTACTACAAAGGCCGCAAAGTTCGCGACACTAAATAATTCGACAAAAGTTATAGAAAGGGACTATCATGCGCGTAAATATTACACTTGAACACAAAGAATCTGGTGAACGTCTGTACCTTACTCAAAAGAACAAACGCAACACTCCAGACAAATTGGAACTTAAAAAATACTCTAAAAAATTGCGTAAACACGTAATCTTTAAAGAAGTAAAATAAGGATTCGTTACGAGTCAATAGACTTGTAAAACATTGATTTAGAGGTGTTTGAAAAAACTTGACTTTCATTATATTTCAATAAAAATCAATTGAATCTCTACCTTTTTCTCTACCTTTGAGAAATTTATATTTGGGTAATCAAATCCACCTCCACATAAGGAAGTGGATTTTTTCTTCATTTTACCTTCTCTTAACTTTTTCAAAAAATTCAAAATTAGATATAAAACAGCCATAACTGTTAAGTCATGAGCTGTTTTAAATATCTTGTTTAATATCTTCTGTTATGAAACTTCTTTATATCCATTGCTTTTTGATTTTATTTGTCCTCGTTCACTTCATCATCAAGTTCTTGAAGAAGTCTTTTTTTCTTTTTTCTTTCTTTAAAAGATGCTATCAAGAGAAAAATCAAAATAATAATCCCAAATCCCATTATTATAAGTTGATAATAATCTATTTCTGAACCAAAAGAAAATAGTTCAAAAATAAGCAATGCCAAAATGAGTAATATACCTACAATCGATATTATTATATTTCTTTTTATATCATTATTATTCATTACATTTCTCTCCATGTTGAAACGGTATCTTCATTGTCTTTTAGCCTTAGATTTTAGTAATTTATCCCAAGGACAAGCTGCTAAACCAAGAATTACTATTGGCAAATAAACAACTAGGGAGGTCTGTTGAATATACCAACATGGTATATTGCCTAAAATTATAACATAGGTCAAATAAGTAGAAAAATTTCTGCTCTTCTCAACGTTTACATACTGTTCTTTGGACTTTTTGGGCAAATCATCACGCTTAATTACACTTTTTATTCCTAAAGTATAAATGGTACCCCCAACAACCACAACTATAATCCAAATAATTATAGCCCAAAAACCAGAAGATAATTCAATGTTACTGAAGAAAAACAAATAAAAATATTCTACTAATGTAATAAAGAGTGAAAGAATCAGTAGGGAATCTTTTAGATTCATAACTTGTCGTTTTTTTTTACTTTTTTTCATACTTTTCCTTTGTACATTTGATTATGGTATCCTATCAGAATCACTTAGAGCTTTAACAAATGTTTTTTGTAAATTATTGACATCTTGCTTATACGAAACAATTGTATCTGCAACTGAACCAATATCTGACACTTTAATACCTACTAACGCAAGCATACCTCTCACTGCCTTAAGTGTCGCTGTTGATGCTCCAAGAGAGGCGACAGCAAATATAGCAGATAAGTATGAAAGTGATATTCCTAAAAATCCCTGTTTAGAAAGTACTAGACCTTCATCGGTTACTTGCTTCCATAAAGAAACATAACTACCGAATGTATTATTTGAACGGTTTAATCCTTTTGTCATGGCATTGTTTACTCCAATGGCAATCATGGCATTATCATTTCTATAAGAATACCAAAAACTAGTACCACTATAAAACACATCTGTATATGAGATTGGTGCTCCATAATTAGACACTCGTTGTTCTCCAAATGATTTATTAATATTTTGAAGCTCTTTCTCTTTTGGAACATCCATAACATTAGGATTCGTCGCACTTGCCACTTTCTGTTGAGCAATCACCGGAGCTGTTTTTGTTGTCGCACCTGCCGTCACTTTACGCCAATTATGCCAAGTTCTCGTCCACTTATATTGTGTACCTGCTAAATTAAAGTAAGGAGCTTTGGAAGAAACGTAGAAAGTATTTCCCCACCATGGATTCCACACTTCATAATAAGGCGCATGTTTTGTGGTATCTCCATCTGCCGGCATAATATAACCCACAATCGCTAAAGAATGCCCTGTATTTTCTGCTGAACCTTGAGGGGCCGTTTCATTTTGGTCATAAGCATCCATTTGAATCATTTGACCAGCATCCAACTCTTTTTTGACTTCGTTAAAATTTAATGTCCGATTTTCTACATCCGCAGTCACTTGATACTTACTTTGAAGAGCTTTCAAAGAATTATCAATACTTCCTCCTCCCATTGTTTTTAATTGTTCCAAACTGACATTGGGTTGATAAGCCTGCATCACTGCTTGAGCGGTCACTCGATTTTCTTGTGGAGTAGAAGCCGTGATTTGATTAATATTGTTAATCGCAGAAGCTGCCACATACTCTGAACACCAAGGCTCTTGACCTTGCGTTCCTGAGGGAATAAAATGGGCTAACGGATGATAAGCCGCATTAATCGCATTGACAGAGGTTGCTGGACTTGAAGGTGAATCAATAGGTGTATTGACATCAACTGTATCTGTCGACTCTTTCGCACGAATATTATAAAGGGTCACTTCTTCTTCATATTCTGAGGCTTGTTTTCCTTGCTCATCTTTCGTATAAATATGATCGTAATCATAAGTCTTCATGCGGTCGTTAGTTTGACTAAAGGTTTCTTTCCCTCTTTGTGCCCAATACATGGAAGGCGAAAAATCTTCATTGAGATAAGACTGTTCAGGCGAATAACTAAAGGACTCATCCTTATAGCCCATCCCAATCATTCCCCAGTTTTGAATATTATCAGGGGCAGTTTTTGCTTTTAAGAAAGTATAGTAGAGACGACCAGATTTATTAACGGCCATCGATTTAGCTTTTGAAAATCTTCCGTTTTGAGTGTCAAAGACAAGTCCAAGATAATGGTACCAATCCATCACTTGTTTGGAAGTAATGGCCGCTGTCGGAGCAACGCCCGCAAAAGTTTCTAAATCTGTTACTGTTTTTTGATGAGCCGCATCTTCATAAAGATTAACTAAGGCTACAGCGGAACGTTTGGTTTCATCAGAAGGCGCTTTAGGAAGTTTCTTCTTCTGGAGATAAACACTTAGCGCTGTAATTTTTCTACTTTGTCCTGTGGTTCCTGCCATCGCATTATCTTTGGAATAAGCCGTCCAACCTTTGCCCTCGACATAAACAGCATAGGTAATCGAATATTTTTGCGCTAAGGATCCAGTCAATCGCATCTTTATGGCTTTCGTAATGCTTTCCCCGTTGTCCCAGCGATAGCACCATTACTTTGTTCAGATTGCCAGCCAGTTCCTTGAACAAAGGCGGTATAGCTCACTCCTCCACTTTCTCCTTGTGGAAGATGATAGAGACTTGCTTTCATCGCTTCAATTCTCAACCCACTTCCTGGGTCTATAGGGGCCCCATATTTAGACTCCGGAAGCCACCCTTTGTTTTGTGCACTTGCTGAAAAAGTAAGTGCTGGACTATCTGGCACTTTATTTTTCAAACCATTTAAAAGTGGGTCTGTAAATTCGACCGTAGACGAAGTGCCTGCGTTCGTTACTTTTGAAGCAAAGACTCCATTTTTAGTATTCGTGTTAAGCGTTTGAACATTAGTTGCGGACGGATCTTGTTTCACATTCATGATCGTTTGTGCCCACAAATATTTATCGTTCGATTGGATCGGATCAATGGCGCTACTTTGATAAGGGAAAGTGATGGGCTGTGCTTCTTGACCATCTTCAACCATCGTCTCACCCAATCCAATGGTTTCAATAAAGGATTTATGAAGTTTTTCTGTCCCTGCTTCCACATCATCATGAGCATAAAGCACTCCTGCAAGGCTCTCATCTAACCAATTATCTTTATTCTGATTGGTTAAAATTGGAATAATTGGATCAGAAGCATCAAGTTCCTTTTTAATTTCATCCGTGGTTAAAGGACGATTAACGAGCGTCGCTGTGTACCCTACATGATGAAGCCAATTGACCGCTTGTTCCCCATTAATCGTAAGTCCATTCAATTGGTCTTCTGTGGCATTCGGATAGGTATATTTTAGCACATCACGAACGGTCGCAAAGACCGTTAAGTTTCCATTTTCACCTACTTTGTCATGGGAGAGCACGCTAACCAAGGTTTGGGCTAAAGAATCTGAGGGTTTCGCATGAACATTTGAAAACAGATTTTTAAAATTATCAATTTGTTTGATATTGACTGAGATATTATCTTCATTGGTAACTGACTGTTGAACGGTAAAGGCAGCAGCAGAGGGAGCTATACTTGAAAAAAGCAGCAAGCCTACTCCTAAACTAACCAATCCCTGAATGGGTTTCCATTTCACTTTCATAAACTTCTCCTAAATTTTTATTCAAAAATAATGACTGATTTAGTCTGACCATCATAGTCATCTCTTAAATTTGTCATTTCTTTAAGCGTATATTCTTTTTCAAGGGCTTTTAATTTCTCATCCGTTGCCCGTTCAAAATTCATGGTTCTTCCATAAGGATACTTGACATAAACTTCTTCAGCTGTTGCCTTTTGGTTGAAAGCTTTTAAATCAGCTTTGGAGTTTTGTGTTTCCGATTGAGCCGTTGATTGTTCTATTTTCGATGCTTGAAGAGTTGACTCTGACGTCAAAGAAGAAGTCGAGGGTTTCGAAACCTTGGATTCCACCTTTTTCTCAGATACTTTCAAACTCGATTGAGCAGTACTCGTTTTTTTGGTTTTCTCTTGAGCCATCTCATGAGGTCGACTCAACGCATATACACTACCTGTTATCACGACAGCAAGCACCACAATTAAGCCTGCCCAAAGCATCCATTTTTTCTTTCTCATTTCTCCTCCTAAAATGCTACTTAAGTTTATTTTAAGTTTTCTGAAAATATTATATCATACAACTTTTCTAAAAACAACAAACATTATTAATTAATTACGATTTTTTGCTTATTATTTTTTTACTTCAAAACGTTATTAAATTTACTACAATTCCATTTGAATTCCTACTTGTTTTTACTATTTTGAAACTTCTATAGAGATTCTCTACTTTTTCTCTACCTCTCTCTAATTTATAAAAAAAATCCCTCAAATCTTTGTAACATCAAAATTTACAACGGCTAAAATAAAATATATTTCATACTTAAAGAAGTTAAATAATAAAAATGACCTTCGGGTTATTTTTTTATTTTTAAAGCAAATAAAAACTTACTGACCAATCATCAGTAAGTTTTTTATTTATCTAGGTCGTAAAAGGCTGAATCGATTTCCTAAGGTACTGTAATCATCACCCGCTAAACGCCCAACTGGTTTGAGTTTATTTAGATTGACATGAAAGTTTTCCTCATCCAATAGTTCCTCTGCAAAAGAGAAATTGACAACTTCAAGAAGAACTAAATGCCCACTCTCTCCTAAAGGTAAATGATGATACAATTTAGTTTCTAAACGAACATTTGACTCCTTTAAACTTGGAACCTGAACTTTCTGAGAAGGGACAAGTTCAAGTGAAAATTCTTACGCTTCACTAATATGCTCCGCTAATGGTGCTGCTGTTTGATTCATAAGCTCCACATTATCCTCATTCACAAGGTGAACCACTGCTTCTTTCGTCGTCAATAAATTATTCAAACTATCTTTATTTCCCGTAAACGAAATGGATAAAAGTGGTGGATTTGACGAAGCAACATTGAAAAAACTAAAGGGTGCCACATTAACTAGACCTTCGAGATTTTGACTGGTCACCCAAGCAATTGGGCGTGGAACAATACTGCCTGACAGAAGTTTATAGACTGTTTTTTCGTCGAGCTCATTTGCTTGATATGATTTCATCAGTTCTCCTTTATTGCACTGTTTCAGCCGGAGTTCCAGCTTTGTGTTCCAATACTTTTTCAACAGTCCATAGTTCATCTTTTGTGCGGTCACGATGAGCATCTGAAGTGTCCAATGGACGTAAACTTGCGGCTGTTCTCGCTTTAGTAGCTTCATCTCCGGGGAATAAATGAGGAGGTAAGCTCAAAGATAAACCTGATTCTTCCTTAGTTTGGTCAATCCAGAAACCAGAAGTAATTAGAGCTTCTTCATAAGAATCAACGGCTCCTAGACCTGATTTTGCCATGTCCAATGCCCCAATCCCTGGTGTGTAAGTCGCAATTTCAAAGAGAACTCCTGGTGCTACTCTGACATATTCACTTGAGAAATAGAAACGGTCAACCAAACCAGAATGTGGCAAACGGAAAGCCTTAATGCGTTCAATCCAATAGTTTAAAGTTTCAGGATTTGTTGTTCCCAGAGCTAAATGATGAATCGTACCATAACCTTGATAAGCGTAAGCTTCTTTTTCACCAGCTTCTTGAAGAATTAAAGCTGCTCCATTTCCACCATTCGCCACTTCAAAAAGATGTAAATCAGCTTCTTGCCCAGCGTAACGGAAGCCAAAAACTGTTTCCAAAATGGTCCGAAGATTTTCGGCATTTTCAACTTTTACAAAAACAGGACCAAGTCCAGTAATTCCATGTTCTTGCGGAACATTAGAAAGTTGCCAAGAACGTCCTTTTGAATCATCCCCACTATTATTTTGGTCAGAAATCAATTGATACAATTGACCATCAAAATCTTCAAACTCTAAGGTTTTTTGACCAAATTTACTAGAAATTTCGCCATGTTTAACATGGGCATTGTCAAAACGACGAGTCCAATAATCTAAGGACGCATCTGTCGGTACACGAAATGAAGCACGTTCAATATTATTAACTCCATGATTTCCTTTAGGAATATCTTTGAAATCAAAGAAAGTCATATCAGCTCCATGCCCATCTTCTTCTGTGAAAAAGAGGTGATAAGTTTCATAGTCATCTTGATTGACTGTTAATTTTGCTAAACGCAGACCCAAGATATTTGTGAAAAAATCATAGATTTTTTGAGCACTTGAGGTGATTGCTGTTACGTGGTGAACACCACCAAGAGTAAGATTTTCAGGTATTTTTGTTTCAATTTTTGTTAATTCAGCCATTTGTTTTCTCCTATTTAGTTACTTTGCACTGAAATTTTTTCAATACAAAATTATTTTGTTTCTGTAAGCCATTTTTTAGCGGCTAAAACTTCCTCTTGCGTCAATTGATGACCAAGTGAACTTTCATATATTTCAAGCTGACAGCCTGAATCTTCCAAATCACCTTTTAAATCACCAAAGTTTTTCTGATTTGGCGCATAGCTTAGAAAGACATGCTTATCATCAAGTTGAACGGTCTGTTCAAAGTCTTCCAATTGCATCCCATGAAAGGCAATAATTTTATCAAAATTTATTTTTCCTCTAAGAAACATATTCAAAGCTACATTTGCACCATTTGAATAACCGATAGCTATCATTTTATGGACATCAAGGTCATGTTTTTCAGCCAACAAACTGACCTCATCCGTCAACCAGTCTGTTTCTTCATCTAAAGATTCAAGATCAAAATTTTCTTTAGTAAAACCACCTAAGCCTCGGAGTTTAAAATAACGATTAACTCCTTGCTCATTAATACGTCCACGAATTGACAAAATAGGATGTGAAGGGGCAATCATTTCAGCAATTTCTACTAATTGATGCTCATCTCCACCCGTGCTATGTAATAACAAAAGAGGTGCCAAATCTTTACGACCTGCCTTAAAAACATAATCTGTCATCTTTCCTCCTCCATTCACGATTTCAGATTCTTATTTACTAAGTTTGAAATACAAATCAGCAACATTTCCACTAAATTCTTCAACTTGTCCAGAAATTACAACTTCAAGAACTTTCGCTGAATCATCAATTGCCGGAATTTCACGATTTTGTAGTGTTACGAATTCATCTACACTAGCAAATTCTTTAGTCATTGTACGTCCATCAAGGGTTTTAAAAGTAACTTTCATTATTCAATCCAACTTTCTCATTTCTATGTTTACAATTGTAAACGAAAAGAATTTCATTGTCAAGGAATTTATTTTTAAAATACAAAAAAACCAGCAAATACTTGCCGATTCTTGAAATCTATCTAATTTATTTGATGATTGTTACACTACAAGGTGCATGTTTAACCACGTAAACTGCTGTAGAGCCAAGCAACATTCGGTCAAGAGCGCCTTTTCCTGAAGAGCCCATCACAATCATATCAATTTCATGTTCTTTAGCGAAATCGACAATTTCATTTTTTGCCGAACCATCAACTCGAATTTCTTCAAACTTCACTTCATTATTGATAATTGCCAAAGCTTTGTCTAAAACTTCTTTAGCTTCATTATCTGCACTTTCTTCAAGTACGGGAACTGCTGGAACTACTGGAATAGCTGGTGCAGGAACCA
>OAXJ01002111.1_pt1 | contig 10795 bp, 8 predicted proteins | sample 1517241 | NCBI WGS metagenome assembly OAXJ01 (sample SAMEA2580293, study PRJEB22360) | human gut metagenome | biome: human gut; feature: human-associated habitat; material: faeces | place: Denmark | collected 2008/2010 | reverse complement strand
ACCAGACGTGTTTTTTCTTTTTCAGCCTGTGCTTCTTTTATGGTACGGATGGTATTCTCGATACGTGCATTTGATTCTTGCAACAACCGTTCCGCCTCCTCTTTTGCCTGACGGATGATCTCTTTTCTCGACTTTTGTAATTCTTCCATCTCAGCCTGATAGCGGGCAATGGTTTCTTCCATATGCTTTTCGCGCTGGCGGATAGTCTGACGCTTTCCTTCCCAATAACGTTTGTCACGTACGATATCCTGCAAATACTTGTCGGCATTGATATATTCACTTCCCACAATCTCAGAAGCATCTGCGATCACATCCTCCGGTAATCCGATTTTACGAGCGATTTCTACAGCGAATGAACTGCCCGGATTACCGATCTGAAGTTGGAAAAGTGCCTGCATCAGATGACGGTCATATAGCATGGCACCGTTTACTACACCTTCGTGATCCTCTGCAAAATGTTTTAGATTCTGGTAGTGTGTAGTTATAACACCGAAAGTACCCTTTATGTTGAATCGTTTCAGTACAGCTTCGGCAATAGCTCCGCCGATCTGGGGTTCTGTACCTCCACCGAATTCGTCAATTAAAATCAGACTTCGTTCGTTGCAGTTCTTCATCATGATTTTCATATTGGTCAAGTGTGAAGAATAGGTACTCAAATCGTCTTCAATGGATTGTTCATCACCGATGTCGATGAAGATACTGCCAAACAGGCCTACATGACTTCGTTCGTGCATGGGTACGAGCATGCCGCATTGCAGCATATATTGTAGTAACCCGACTGTTTTCAGACATACGGATTTACCTCCGGCGTTGGGACCGGATATAATAAGGATACGCTGTTTGAGGTTCAGTTCTATGTCCAATGGCACTACTTTCTTTCCATGTTTGGCAAGCGAAAGTTGTAATAGTGGGTGTACGGCCATTGTCCAGTCCAATAATTGCTCGTTCTCCAGGCTGGGTTTGATACTGTTTGTTTGGATGGCGAAGTGACTTTTGGCACGAATGAAGTCTATCTCGGCAAGAAATTCATACGATTGCAGTATTTCCGGGATAGAAGGACGCAGGGTGTTAGAGAACTCAGTCAGGATACGGATGATCTCCCGGTGTTCATCCCCTTCCAGTTCACGGATACGGTTGTTGGCTTCCACTACTTCCGCTGGTTCGATAAATACGGTTTTTCCGCTTGCCGATTCATCGTGGACGATTCCTTTGATTTTACGTTTTAATCCCGGAGCCACCGGAATAACCAATCGACCGTCGCGCATGGTTGGTGCCACGTCTTTGTCCACATAGCCTTCGGATTGTGCGGTTCGGAGTATGCTGTTAAGCGAACGTGAGATACTTCCCATCGTGTTAGCCAGTTCCCGTCGGATGCGTGACAGTTCGGTCGAAGCATTATCCTTGATTTTGCCATATTTATTTAAAATGCCATCAATCTTGGTGATAAGTTGTGGAAAGACAGTTATGTCACCGGCCAGTTTTTTCAGGCTGGGGTAGGGACAATCCGATTCTTCTTCATCATTGCGCTGCAGGAAACGGACGATGTCCCGGATGGTCTCCAACGAACGTCGTAGATCAAACAATTCTTGTTCGTCCATGTACATTCCTTCTATTCGGATTCGTTTCAAAGAGGGACGGACATCGAAAAAAAATTGGTCGGGAAAGTTATCTTCCTCTTGTATGATGCGAACAAACTCTGCAACCTGATTCAGCAGTTCATCAACTTCTTCAAAGTGATCGGAAAAATTCATTTCATTCACTCTCTCTTCTCCTAATGTGCTGAGACATTTGTCTTTTAATAATTGTCTGATTTGGTCGAATCCTATTTTCTGCTCAAAATTCTGGGGATATATCATGGATTATCTAATTTATCTATATAACAGTTTCAATTGAATTGTTCCGCAAAAATACGATTATTCCACGAAAAAAATGGCAAAATGTTTGTGGATTTAAAAATGATTCGTACCTTTGCATCGCTTTAAGAGAAAAGCACTACTTAACCGTAGTTTTGGAGAGGTGGCAGAGTGGTCGATTGCGGCGGTCTTGAAAACCGTTGTACTGCGAGGTACCCGGGGTTCGAATCCCTGTCTCTCCGCTGAGCGTCAAAGATAAATGACGGAAAAGTAAAAGTAAGTCCCGTAAAATCAAGGTTTTACGGGACTTTTTATATTTATGCTTGGACAAGTGAAAAACATGATTAGCCTGTCATCGCAGCCAAGAACATAACAATAATCAAATAACGTTTGCAGGCTGTACAGACGAGCAAAAAGACTATACACTAATTTTGTATTATGAAATCAATAGAATTGTTTGTTGCATGTTGTTTGTCATAAGTTGTTTAGGTAAGTCTCAACCAAAGCAACAATCTGCCGATTTATATAGGCTGCCCTTATGTAATGAATGTGTGAAAAATGAAATTTATTGTGCTTTGACACTAATGGGATCTGTTGAAGTTGATGATTTAAATGAAAATACAAATAAATAGAGATTTGATTAGGCTAATAGAAGAATACGCAGGAAGTTTGAATACGTATTCTGATGTGACATTCATGAGAAGAAAACAAGAATATCAACGATTAACGATACGGGATTTACAGGAAGGAGTTATTAATAAGAAAATCTATTGATTTGCCGACACTGCCCTACCCTAAAAAAAGATATACAATGAAAGTAAAATTATTGTTTTTGGTCTTCGTTCTGTATGCGTGTGGAACTAAAACGGTTTCGGAAGAGAAATCTTATGATCGAATAACCATGACGACTTATGAAAACAAGTATGATGAAAATAATCGTTTGTCAGAGGTACAATTGACCAGAACATCTCATCATAGGTATGAAGAAGATTCTGAAACAATTGATTTAATTGATGATAAAAGCACGTATTATTATACGTATATCAACAACGAAGAGTTTACGGTAAGAAGAAAGTCAAAGAGGTCGGGAAATATCAAGATTATGGGATATGCTCCCCAAAGGGAGGAGGTGTTAACATTAAATGCTCAAGGGGATACCATTGATTATTTATTGCAGAAATATTATGATAAAAGTAAACTCAAATTAGTGTATGTTAGAAATATAAACAATGACTATGTACTGCATGAAGACAACGACTATGAGGAAAAGAATGAATACGACGGGAATGGTAATCTAACAAAAAGAGTGCAATACTATTTTGACATAGGGAAAAAAAGAACCACTTACTTCTTTCGGGGACTATCTTATGAGGAAGCTAAAAAAAGGATTCCCCGTACAGACGAGGACTATGACATCGTGTGCGATATAGAGAAAATGGCAGGAGACACCCTTATCAGGAAATGTATAAAGAATGGTATTGTCAGTTCTATTAACAAGACGATTGTTGACGAAAAAGGGAAAAAGGAATTTATATTCGACGCTGACATGAAGTTCACAGGTAGTTTCACGGAATTTAAGTCGGATGGTTTTGATATTCACGTTGATCGTATTGTACTGGACGATTGCACGGATGTTGATAGCACTTATTATAAGAATGGGAAAGAGGTAAGATGCGTTTATCTTTCGGATACGTCTAAACGTATTGTACTTTCTAAATATGATAAATGGGGAAATATGGTTGAGAGGGTGGAAAAGACAAAGTATTTTTATTCGCAAGACGGAGAGGAATTGATCAATGAAATGCTGCAAGTAGTGAGAGAGAATGAGAAGAAGAAAGAAAGTAGAAAGCGATTGAAAATATCAAAATAAAAAGGTTGTGAGAAATAAACATTTAATCGGGGTATGAAGGGGGGAGACAGATTCTTAGAAAGAATGACCGTTATTGTGACGATGATTTTCACGATATTCATGATTATCAGAATCGGCTACTTGCGGATCGGTCTCCTGACCCTCGTCATGTGCGCATGATCGGACTTTTCTCGTTTGTCCCCCATAGGTATATTGTATCGCTGAATACAGGAAGGTGCTGGAAGGCGACAGAGATATGCTAATCAGATACCCTCTCTTTCCTTCTAATGACTTTTCATTACGCTTTTAATAAAGATATTGGTAGAAGACAATTGTCTGAGACTAATTGTGAGTTCTATTCCTCAATGTGGCTTAATGATTTTCTGTTCTGTGATTCTCTTCGACTTTTTTTGTTGATCGGCTAATATTACAATGATAACAGACATTAGTATCAGTAATAAACCGATTAATGATTGTAATGTGAAATGTTCCGAAAATACCAATACGCCTACAACCACTGCGACCAAAGGTTCCATTGAACCAAGGATGGCTGTTGTTGTCGAACCGGCATATTTTACCGCTAAAATCAACGTAAGGTCGGAGATGACGGTAGATAGAAATGCCAATGCCAAAATATAAAATCCGGCTTTTGTGCTGGGGATGGAGGATATACCTGCTGTAAATAGACTGTAGATGAAAAAGATTACGCAACCGCCTAAAAGCACATAGAACGTAAGTATTTCAGCAGGTAATTTACCTATATCCAATTGATTCAGAGCAACAATATATATCCCATAGGTTAATATCGTAAGAGCTGCGAGTCCGATACCCATCAATCGGATACTGCCTCCTCCCGACCAACACATAAGTGCAACACCGATTAGTGAGAGTGAGGCTGCTAAGAATAGAGATTTGGATTTTTGTTCTTTAAAGAATACTACCATTAAGAAGCTGACACAGATTGGATAGAGAAAGTGAATGGTTGTAGCCACTCCACTAGTTATATAATGGTAGGAATAAATAAGAAATAGCGCTGTAAGAGCATACAAGGCACCTAAACCGATGATAGAGATCAGATGTTTCATATTTATTTTTAAAGTACTTTTGTGCAAAAGACATACTGCTCCCATCATAAGGGTAGAAAATAGAAATCGATAAAAAAGAATGTTGGATTCATTCATTTCCATATTTCCCATTAATGGAATTGTAAATAATGGAATGAGCCCAAATGTACCTGATGAAATCATTGCATAAATAATACCTTTTAAACTTTTCATATCATACAGAATTAAAATTTGAGCGCAAAGGTAGGTTACAGGGAAGAATGAAAAGTTACCAAAAGGTAATTAATGCATATCGGCCCTGATTCTACTTAAGGATTGTGGAGTTATGTCCAGCCATGCGGAGAGGTCTCTCATTGATAATCTTTGTATCAGTTTGGGCATTTCTTTAAGTAGATATTGATATTGTTCTTTCTTGCTCATCCAGTGGATAGATGAAAAATAGAAAGAAGATGAAGTAAGCCATTCCTGAAGAATCATTCTTCCCCAATTGGATAAATTAAGAGAGTCTTTGAATGAGGTGGCTAAGTCTTTACGGGAGATTCTCCATAAAATACAAGTATCTACTGCCTCTAAAGTATATAGTGATTGTCTGCTCTCTGTCAGGTTGGGTGAACTGAGTGGGACATCATTTTCTAATGCAAAAAATATGATAAATTCTCTGCCCTCTCTTAGAATCGTACTTTTTACAATCCCTTTCTCAACAAAATAGATATAGTGATCTGTTTGCCCTTCTTGAAGGATAATCTCTCTCTTGGGCACAGAAAATTTTGTGAACTTTTCAAGCAATATTTCTATATCTTTTTCAAAAAGTCCATATTTATCTCTTAATATTTTTTTAATCCCGTTCTCCATACTTTAAAGAAAACAAAAAGACGCGATGCAATGTTGGCGTAATTCTGATAAAAATGTACGGCATACCACTTGTAAAAGTATACTTAATTATAGAAAGAAACGGGGAAACAGGCCGATATTGAAGTGGCAATGCTCCAGGGAAGGGTACACAGAAAACATACTCTATCCGGTGAAGTGATGCTATCCATGAGTCAGAAACAGATATTAAAGTATATGTTTTACCGATGAAATCACTATTTTTGCTGCATATATGGATATATTGATTAATCAGGAGGAGATATAATGCTTGCATATACATATGTCGAACATGGGAAGTTTGAACTTTTGGAGAAGTTGAGGCCACAAATAAAAGATGCCCGGGATGCAATCGTACGTGTAACACTTGGCAGTATCTGCACCAGTGATCTTCATATTAAACATGGCAGTGTTCCGCGTGCAGTTCCTGGTATTACAGTCGGCCACGAGATGGTGGGCATTGTGGAGGAAGTAGGCTCCGGCGTCATTTCCGTCAGACCCGGTGATAGAGTGACAGTCAATGTCGAAACCTTTTGTGGAGAATGTTTCTTTTGTCGGCACGGATATGTGAACAACTGTACTGACCCCGACGGAGGATAGGCATTAGGTTGCCGTATTGATGGCGGACAGGCGGAATATGTCAGGGTTCCGTATGCCGAGCAGGGATTGAATCGTATTCCCGATAATGTCAGTGATGAACAAGCTCTGCTTGTAGGTGATGTGCTTGCAACGGGGTTCTGGGCTACTCGCATTTCGGAGATATCCGAAGATGATACGGTTTTGATTATAGGTGCCGGCCCTACCGGAATCTGTACTTTGCTCTGTGTGATGTTAAAGAAGCCACGGCGCATTATTGTTTGTGAACGGTTTGCTGAGAGAATCCGGTTTGTTCGTGAACATTATCCTGACGTGCTGGTGACAGAACCTGAAAACTGTAGGGATTTTGTACTCTGCAACAGCGATCATGGTGGAGCGGATGTCGTGTTGGAAGTGGCGGGTTCCGAAGAAACTTTCCGTCTGGCGTGGGAGTGTGCCCGCCCCAATGCCATCGTTACCATCGTAGCCCTTTATGACAAACCTCAGTTTTTACCTTTGCCCGATATGTACGGCAAGAACTTGATCTTCAAAACAGGTGGGGTAGATGGTTGCGATTGTGCCGAGATTCTCAGTCTGATTGAGCAAGGCAGGATAGACACTACTCCTCTTATTACGCATAGGTTTCCGTTGAACGAAATAGAGGAAGCTTATCGTATCTTTGAAAACAAGCTGGAGGGAGTTATCAAGATAGCTATAACGGGAGGCAGGTAGGGGAGTGTTTGTATTGACACTTTCTGCACATATTACAATTGAAAAAGGAAAAATCATAGAGTTAATCAAATCAAAGAGAATGCCTATCATAGAAATATCATCCTTGTCTCATCCCGGAGTAGAGATATTCAGTACCCTTACTGAAGCCCAGTTGCGTAATCGCATCGATTCCGACCGGGGAATTTTTATAGCAGAAAGCCCCAAGGTTATTCAAGTTGCTTTAGACGCCGGTTATGAACCTTTGGCTATTTTATGTGAGCAAAAACATATCATCGGTGACGCTGCCGTTATCATTGAGCGCTGTGGTGATATTCCTGTCTATACAGGCAAGCGTGATATACTTGCTTTGCTCACCGGATATACACTTACCCGCGGAGTGCTTTGTGCCATGCGGCGTCCTGAATTAAGAAGTGTGGAGGAAGTATGCCGCGAAGCCAAACGTATCGTGGTAATAGATGGAGTTGTTGACACCACTAACATCGGAGCTATTTTTCGTTCGGCTGCTGCCCTTGGCATAGATGCTGTTTTGCTGACGCGGAACTCTTGTGATCCGCTCAATCGCCGTGCGGTCAGGGTATCTATGGGGGCAATATTTCTTGTATCATGGACTTGGATAGATGGTTCTCTCAGCAGGCTTGGCGATTTGGGATTTCGTACGGCTGCTATGGCACTTACTGATGATTCCATCTCTATCGATGATCCGGTTTTGAAGACTGAGCCCAAGTTGGCTATCATAATGGGTACCGAAGGAGACGGACTGCCGTACGAGACAATTTCCGAAGCCGATTATGTGGTTCGCATCCCTATGTCGCATAGTGTAGATTCACTTAATGTGGCGGCTGCTGCTTCTGTGGCTTTTTGGGAACTTCGTGCTCCAACTTTCAAGGAGTGATATGCCGAAGTTATACTTACAGTTATCCGGTTCTTTTCAAATTAAAGAAAAACATTTTCCCATGGCTTAGATTTAAGTTCTTTAGGTCGCTATAGCTTAAATAAATGTTATATCACAAACTTTTCTCTTTGGGCATTGTTTCGGAGTGCAGTAAGTTATTTAAAAACATACCGATATGGAAGAGAAAAAAGAAGCCCGTCAAAAACGGAACAGGGAAAAATTAGCAACTGCTGATTGGGTAATGGCAGAATTTTATGCTACGTGGTGTCCTCATTGCAAACGTATGCAGCCCGTTGTAGAAGAATTCAAGAAACTTATGGAAGGGACTCTCGAGGTAGTACAGATCGATATCGATCAGGAAGATGCTTTGGCTAATTTCTATACGATCGAATCGGTTCCGACATTTATTTTAATGAGAGAGGGAGAACAGCTTTGGAGGCAATCCGGAGAACTGGATTTAGAAAGGCTGAAGAAAGCAGTGAAAGACTTTAAATCCTGAAAAGGCAATACGAATTACACGGATTATCAAGACAAGCACTGCTTTATTTGCTTTCAGTCTGTGATAATCCGTGTAACCCGTGTTGCAAAGATTGTTGCAAGATCCCTGTCTTGGTGATTATTCGGCAACAAATATCGGACTCAATACGTTTTTATCGGCATCTACCGGATAGAGAGCTTGTTCTTTTTCCAGCCTTTGAACCATTAGACGGAAGAGTTCTTTCGCTTTTTGTTGGTTTGTTTTTGACAGATCATTTTTTTCGTAAGGATCTTCTGAGAGGTTAAACAGTTTATAGGTAGGCACCTCCGGAGTCTGTGGGTTATAATAATAGATAAATTTCCAGTCTCCCTTACGATAAGAGGTGAAATAGCTGCCGCGATGCTCATGTGGGAAATGCATTAAGAAATCATCACGATGCTTTTTATCTCTCTTTCCCTTTAACAGTTTTCTTAAATCGGCTCCGTCTAAGATATGGTTGGGAGCAGGTTTGACACCCGCAACAGAAAGTACGGTTGGATATATATCCATAACCGTTCCCATTTGGGTTTGTATGGCATTCCGGGCTATAGGATATGCCTTTTGGAATTTATTGTTTGGGTTGGGATGTGCCCAGCTGACAATGAAAGGAACACGGACTCCCCCCTCATATTCCGATCCTTTTTTTCCCTTGAATGGAGCGGATGAACCATAATCGGCAGCATCCCCGAGTGGTGCATCACCACCATTATCTCCCAAAAAGATGATCAACGTATTTTCCGCTATCCCCATATCTTCGAGTTTATCCAGAATGTCTCCCAAGGATTTATCCATACCTTCGATCAGGGTGGCAAAAGCGCGTGCTTGTTGAGATTTGTTTGGATCGGTATAGTGGCTGATGAAGCGTTCATCGGTTTCGAATGGAGAGTGAACGGCATAGTGTGCCATGTTTAGATAGAAAGGCTTTTTTTCTGCAACGGCTTTTTCTATCTCTTTACCGGCTTCTAATGTGAGTGCATCACTTAAGAAGGTGTGAGTTTTGTGATATTGTTCCAAGTCGGGCACGGCTCTTGCTCTTTGACCCTTGATCCAACCGTACCCGTTTTCTCCATGATAACTACCCGGATGGCCGATTGCCGAACCGGCTATGTTGACATCAAAGCCCAGATTCGTAGGGTTTTCTCCTTCGCTTTTCAGACATCCGAAGTGTGCTTTACCCACATGGATCGTTTTGTATCCGGCTTGTTGTAATAAATAGGGATAGATCATATCCTGATGAGTGAGCCCTTTCCAATTCCAATCGAATGGTCCGTATGGAGTGCGGTTGTTGCTTTCCGCATTGATCCAGTTCGTAGTGCGGTGACGGGCCGCATTTTGTCCGGTCATGATGGATGCTCTGGAAGGGGAACTCACGCTTTGTGCATAAAAAGTGGAAAAGCGGATTCCCTGGTTTGCCAGGCGCTCCATATTGGGAGTACGATACCAATCGTTTAACGGTTGTCTCTGTGCATTTCCGTTTTCGTCCGTAACAAAGGGAACGGAGGTGTCCATTAATCCCATGTCGTCGACTAAAAAAACAATGATATTGGGTCGTTCTTGTGCACTTGCTGTTGTGAAACATGCGCTACAGAGGGCTCCCATCAAACTTCGGCTAACTATTCTATTGCTCATTGTGGTTAGTTAAAAAGGTTATTGAGTAGATTGGAACAGGATAATCATAGATATATTAATGATCCGGGATAAAGATATTAAAAAGATATCGGGTTTACAAGAAAAAAGCTAAGAAATAGGATTGGGAAAAGTCTAGATACTGATAAGAATAAAAGATGGAATACAATTGCCATTTTCTACTCAGATATTGTTTTATTAATTAAATTTATGTTACTTTTGCCTGGATAGAGAATTAACTATGGAATTCATAAATCCTAAATTTAAGTATATTTTTGCCTCCATTCTTTTGTTGGGGGGCTTTTTATGTGGGTATAATTTCAAACAATGGTATGTAACCAACCATCGAAACGAAAAACATATTTCTCTTATCTATTCTTGTTCAAAAAAAGAGGCTGACCGGGGACAATTTGAAGAACTGCTGAAGAAAGAATTTAGGTCGAAGGGTGTAGAACCTATATTTGATAAATACTATCTTGATTGTAACCGTTTCGGCCAAAAAGTCGAAATAGAACACATCAGTAATTATCTTGAAGCTCTGAAAAGTAAGCCGATAGACCTTGTTATGGCGATGGGAGATCAGGCTACCCATTCTTTATTATCGACTCGACATCCTTTGCTCTATTCTGTTCCGGTGGTAGCTTGTAATGTGCATTTTCCTGATGAAGACCTTTTGAAAAAATATGAGTCCAGGAAAGTATATGCTCTAAGAGATACCCCCGACTTTAAGCATAATATGGAATTTATAAGGTCTTTGCAGCCACATGTTGGTCTGGAAATCGTTTATAACATTGACTTGACGCCTCTCGGTCATAAATC
>OAXJ01002092.1_pt1 | contig 10937 bp, 7 predicted proteins | sample 1517241 | NCBI WGS metagenome assembly OAXJ01 (sample SAMEA2580293, study PRJEB22360) | human gut metagenome | biome: human gut; feature: human-associated habitat; material: faeces | place: Denmark | collected 2008/2010 | reverse complement strand
ATACTGGACATGGATATAACGTTTGGCGTTTTTTAATTCTTCTTTTAAATCTTTGAATTTTTCCACGCCGTCGGTAAAAATCTCGACATGGTTATTCAGTGTCAGAACGGAACCTGCCACCTCCAGATTATAAAGCACCAGATCAGCATAACCGCCGGCCAGAGAGCCCAGAAGCCCCATGTCCTGGCTCTTGATAAACTCTTCCTGATTGCGGGCAGAGTACCTCAGCCGGTCCTCCACCTCTTTGATTCGGAACATCTTGCTTTTTCTGAAATCCTGATCAAAAAATAAATAAAAGAGGATACCGAACACAGGTATGAAATACAAAGCCAGCAGCCATGTCCAAACCGTTTTCGGATCATGCCTCCTGAAAAATACAATGATTATTGATAGTATAAGATTGACGAAAATTATATGATCCAGCAGCCATGCCCAGACAGACACGGCCGTATCATATATGGTTGATATTACGTCCACTGTGCTCACTCCGTCTCTTGAATTGTCTCAGGGTGGGGCCCATCTATCCCTGTTACTATGCCGGGCTTAGTGGGGATAATAATCTTCTGGCGCTTTTTCACCTTGACTTTGCCTGATGCTTCGACCGAAATAATGTAATCTTTTACTTCGTACTCAATACTTCTTAAATTTTCAGCACTACTGTCCTTTACAAATCCTTGCCCTGCAAGATATGCCTCTTTGGTAGCTTTATTCGTTAGATATGGATAAAGAACATGTCTCGGTGAAGAAACCGGATAGTCCCCAAGAATTTCCGTCAGTTTCTCTCTTGATATCACTATCCCCGACTCATCCAGATCCATCAGGTAAAACTGCAGCGCACGGAAGACACTCTTCGCCTCTGTAATATAACGCTGTTCCCTGGCTTTCTCAATATATTTTGTGAAAACAGGCGCTGTGACACCTGTTAATATTACCAGCACTGATACTGAAATGACCAGTTCTAATAATGTAAATCCGCAATTGTTTTTCCTCTTATTCATCATTTGTCTGTCGCTCTTGGTCAACGAAATCTGTTTTGCTCTCTGTCATAAGAAAAACCGGCATCCGCCAGTTTTTTTATCAGTTCGTCCCGGTCAACCATAAAATCATCACACAGGAGTTCCAGACTGGAATAAAAATCCCGCAGCTGTGTATTCACATAGCTCAGGCATATAATGGGGTCTTGTGGTATCTTTTTCATCTTGGGTCACACATCCTTTTCTGTCATATTTCCTTCTCTGTCATACTGCTATTTCCCACACACTTTATCACAATACCATTGTAAATTCAATTGTTTCTCTACATTATTTCACATTTAATTACAAAATTCGCCATTATTGTGAATGGTTTTATTCTTCTTCAAATATAACCGTGATATAGAAACCTCTGTCATTTTCCTCGATTTTTTTCACAATTCCCTTTGTCGTCCCGTTCTCTGTCTTCAGCCGGTTATTCAGCTTAAAAAGTCCGGACATCGCCACAGCCGGTTCTATCATGTAATTGACATTAAAGGGGGTAACCGATTCGCTGACCTCTACTTCCTGGCCTTCCTCTACCAATCCCGGCCTTTCCATTTTAAATACTATCTCCCTCGCCATCACTGACCTTCTTTCATTCCTATCCGTACTATTCTATGTTTCCACATCTACGCATTCAATATTCCGAATACGCAGCTGCTTTTTAAGTTTATCACGAAACAAAATATTTTCCAATACTCATAAGCCGGTATCCTTTATCGATACGGACAGGACAGTTACTGCCTATTCAGCTATCTGCCGGCCCTCCTGGTCCAGATAAAAGTTTTCTTTCCAAATCAGTTCGGAAACCGTTACCAGCTCAAACCCCTTTTCCTGAAGCCCGGTTATGACTGCATCCAGCGCGTCAGGTGTATATTTTGCCCCATTATGCATTAAAATAATGCTTCCGTTGCCCAGATGAGGATTATTCAGAACCATATCCACGATTGAATCGGCGCCGTAGTCTTTCCAGTCCAGACTGTCAGCATATGAAATGGTAGTAAAGAAAAATACGAATTGAAGAATTATAGAATTATAGAAATAATAAAGAAATCTTTACCATGCTATCATAGCATAAAATTATTAAATGTGCAATTAAGGTTCTATCCCCTTATTAGACTGCATAAAATTTTCTTTTGCAATCTGTATCACATGATCCAGCTCCTGTTCTTCCAACTCACCAAAAAGCTCCACAAGAGGCTTAATATCTTTTGACTGATGATAGTCTTCAAGGATCTGATAATATCTGTTTACTGTGTTTTTTTCGGCTGGAACCGAAATTGGTAAATATCCATGCTGCATTAATATGTAATTTGACAACATCCTGGCTGTACGTCCGTTTCCATCTCGAAATGGATGGATGCTTACGAACTCTTCATGGGCCCAAGCTGCCAGCTCCAGCGGATGTGACATTTCCGGCAATCCACAAACGGCCGATTTATATTTTAGTGCTTCAGCATAATTGAGCATCTGAAAGGGAACTTCCTGCCACTCAGGAAAATCATATCTGGAACCACCAATCCCAACATTTTCATTACGATAAATTCCGCCAACCATTATATTTTCAACGAGCCGACGGTGCATTTCTCGAATCAAATCTTCGTCCAAAGGCTCCCTCCTTAGAAGCTTGTCCTTCAGAAACGAAAATGTATTTGCATGATTGCGAATTTCATACACTTCTCGTTGCCTGTCGGTTGCTCCCGGATCGACACGATATATCCCATACAGGATTTTTCGCGCTTCATCGTAAGAACATGTATTTCCTTCTATTACGGTTGATTCATGGGCATATTTTAGTGAAAATTCCTGTTCATACTTTTTCAGAAACCGGCTAACCATTTGATGATAGGCTTCATTCTTATTCTTTAGTTGCATTATTTTTTTGTCAATTTGATTAAAATCCACGTCTTTTTTCTATCTCCTCTCGATATCTATCCATAATGATTCTTAATTCTTTAATGTAGTCTTCTTTAAGTGGATAGCGATTATGCAGCTCATTGTAGTCGATTATCAGAGGATAACTAAGTGGTTCCATTACTTTAATAACGCGGTCTGCTTCCCTTTCCTCTTGCTGTATAATTAATTCAACCAGCGGGATAATATTGCGATCCGTATAGTAATTATCCAGCATTTTAAAGTATTCTTCTTTTTTTTCAATCGGAACAGAAATTGGTAAACAATCATACGAAAGCAAGATATAATTCATTATTAAGCGTGCCATTCTACCGTTCCCATCCACAAATGGATGGATGCTTACAAATTCTTCATGAGCCCACGCTGCCAATTCATATTTTGTTAAGCTTAACCTTTTTTCTTCTAATCCGGTAAAAAATTGGTTCATAAGTTGCGGAAGTTCTGTATACGGCGGAAACGGGTGGGTCGCACCACGCACCGTTATATTACATGTCCTATACTTTCCTCCGTCCAACAAATGAGACATCAATAATTTGTGAAGAGTAAGAAGCCTCTCTTCGTTCAAAGGTTCTATCGCATGTTGATTGACGTAGCAAAATGCATCCGCATGATTGATTGCTTCATAAACACTTCGCATCCGGTCAGTGTTTGGACATTGATCTCGATTAAGAATTCCATCGTGTTCAATTTGCGTTAACGGGTTTCCCTCTATGGCCGTTGACTCATAGTTATAACGCACCAAAAATCCTCTTTCGAGCATGGTCTTATAACTTTCATAGTTCGGAGCTGGTTGAAGCAGGACTTCTCTTTTTGTCCTTATTTCACGGAGCTTCTTATCAAGTAATTCTCCTGTTGCCATTAAATCCCCCTTTCTTCTAATCTTTAAAGTTAATGTTGTAATAACGCTTGCGCTGTATGTTATTTGCGCGCTCATATCTTTTTGCCAGATTGTAAAACGATCTTTTTTCAACACCGGCTTCCTGAACTGCCTCAGATGTTGTCAATTTACCATCTTGCCAGTCAGTATAAATTTGTTTCCAATTCTCAGGATATTGTAATTTGGGTCTCCCGATCTGTTTACCAGCTTTTCTTGCAACCTCAATCCCGTCTTTTTGATTTTTTTTAATCTGCTTTCTTTCTTTTTCCGCTACATAGGATAAGATCTGTAAAACCAAATCAGAGATAAATTTTTTCTCCAGAGTCGTTTTTTCAAACTCGACCGAGAACGAGCTTGTATCAAGTAACGGCATGTCCAAAATTTTCACATCAACCTTCAGCTCTTCGGTCAGTCGTTGCCACTCTCTTTTGATTTCCGTATAGTCGCGTCCCATTCGATCGATACTGGTCATTATGAGCAAATCGCCTTGACGAAGCAATGCTGCTGTTTCCGAAGTACCTACAAGCAGATTATAACTGGGGCGATCAAATGATCGACCTGATATACGATCAACATATATATTCCGTTCCTCAACTCCTGCTTCTCTAAGCTCCGAAATCTGACGTTCCGGATTTTGGTCGGTTGTGCTTACTCTGGCATAACCATATACTCTAGTTCCAACTTACTCCCCCCTTTCTTGTTACATTCATTATCTCACAAGAAAGAAAAAATGTCAATGTTTTTTTCTTATAAGAATAAATACTATACAAAACTTTTATTCTCTATCTTTCATGACGAAATACGTTTATAAATTAATAAGAATAAAGGTATACCTTTTTTCCTACCCCATCTATAGCAAGATGGGGTAGGAAGGCAACTATTTTGTCTGTACTACTCCATTAACAACCCACTCCCCCTTTTCATTTACAATATATCCATCAGGAGTTTTTCCCCTTCTTAATAACGCCCCCTTCGTTCCATCCGACTTCTCGTTAAAATAGTAACAACGTTTTAAATCATCAGGGCCAATAATCCACCTCCACCCTGTCACCATAGTTCCTCGTGTTCCGTCTGATACCGGCCACAAATAATAGATGTGTCCGTCTGCGTCTATGTACCAGCCCGTTTTCATTTCTCCTTTTTCGTCAAAACGGAACCAGTCGGCTTTGCCTTGATTGTTATTTGCATAGGGATTATAAATATATGCCCACTCGTTTAAATATTGTTTACCCGATGTATCTTGAAACTGCCAACCGGACGCACTTTGAATCCAAACACCTGACACAGGTGTAATTCCAGGCCCATTCGCAATTGTATTGTTAGAGCCGCTGCCAGATGAACCATTCCCTCCCCCACTGCTATGTCCGCCAGAATGACGTATTAGGGTATCATCAGCTGTTCCCGGAAGGCCGTCGGCTCCATTGGTGTAGTTCTGATCATCGGCCGTCCCAAAGATTCCATCCGGGCCAGGGCGAGTGTTGGTTCCATCCCCATTGTCGATATAATCTTCTCCCGACTCTCCTTCCTCGATTAATTTATCATCAGCTGTTCCCGGAAGGCCATCGGCTCCGTTGGTGTAATTCTGGTCATCGGCCGTCCCAAAGATTCCATCCGAACCAGGGCGGGTGTTGGTTCCATTCCCATTGTCGATATAATCTTCTCCCGACTCTCCTTTTTCAATCAGTTCATCATCGGCCGTTCCCGGAAGGCCATCGGCTCCGTTGGTGTAATTCTGGTCATCGGCCGTCCCAAAGATTCCATCCGGACCAGGGCGGGTATTGGTCCCATTCCCATTGTTGATATAATCCTCGCCCGATTCCCCTTTCTCTACAGGAACATCATCAGCTGTTCCTGGTTTTCCATCCGGACCATTCCAATACTCCTCATCATCTTCTGTTCCAAGCACCTTATCCGGACCGGGGCGGGTATTGGTTCCAGTATTTGTATCTTCTATAAAAATCAACTTCCACTGTGCGAATAACACAACCTCGCCGTTCTGCAGTGTGGTTAAATTCTTTACGGACTGCTTGTCCTCGTATGCTATTCCCGTCCCGTCCTCAGCTGTATTCCAACCAATGAATTCGTAATAATCTTTTTGATATTCATTGTGATGTAAATTTACAGCTTCATCGTAGCGGAAAGACTGGTTTTCCATCTCCCCGTTACCACCGTTGGAAACAAATCTTACCGTATAATGGTGGGGGCTATATTGTGCTGTAAAAACTGTCGGGGATGTAATACCTGTTGTTTCTGGCGACCATCCTGTAAATTGATATCCTATCCTTGTAGGTTCCAGCTGCAACTGTCCATCTTGTCCATAGGGTATTACTTCTTCACCCAAAACGTTATTATCCCAGTCCACATATTGACAAGGAGATTCGACACGCTCAAATTGAGCATACAGAATAACATTCGCTTCATCAATAGCAGTTAAGTTGATTACATTTGCAGCATCGGTAATTAACTTTCCGCTTCCATCTAATGATGTTGTCCAACCCGTAAAAGTAAAGTGATTATAAGTAATTTCGTTCGCTGGTAACTTCCTTATCTGATCGTATACTGCTGGCACCGACTCCATACTTCCAACTGCATCCGGATACAAGTCTTGATTCACGCTAAAGGATATGGTATATTCTGCTGGCCTGAAAGTCGCAACAAATGTTGTGTTCTCTATGATATTATCAAGTTCTTTATCCCACGTTTTAAATACATAACCTTTTTTGATTGGAATTTGCGGGGTTACAGCCTGTCCATACGGTACACTCAAACGCTCTATTTCCTGTCCTTCATCATCCAAAAATCGGCAAGTTAGATATTGAATTTCCCACACAGCAAATAATTGCAGATTTCCGGCGGACATAACTGTTAATTCTGTTACCATTGATCCAGTCGCATCTTCAGATGTATTCCAACCTTTAAAAACCGCACCTGTTTTGGTGGGCTCTGGCAATTTCCCTAAAGGCTCATTGTAAACAACATTTCTCTCATCTTCGTTTCCTATGCCTCCCATGTAATTAAAAGTAATAGTATAGTCGTTAGGAACAAACTGGGCATAGCAAGTCATACCGCCAGCCGGCATAACCATCTCTTCCGTAACCACCCCTCCGGTTCCATCTTCTGCCGCGTTCCATCCTATAAAAGTATGTCCTTCTTTTTCTGCCACAGGGAGAGTTCCCAGCGGTTCTCCATAGTTTTTCTTAATCTCATTTTTTTGATCGTCATTGATGAATATCGCCGAGTATTGATTAACATTATATGTCGCTCTATAACTGCCTGGTTCCGTAATCCCAGTGATAGGCGCTCCATCTATACCTTCCCAGCCGGCAAAGGTATAGCCGGTTCTTGACGGGGCCGGAAAGTTAACACTTCCTCCGACATCGTAAGACTCGGTTCCTAACACTGTATCATCCCAATCGTAGAATGTGCAAAGAGCTGCCGTCCTGACCCATTGAGCATATAAAATGACTGGTATATCATCACGATCCGTCAGGTTAGTTACAGGTGCTCCATCAGCATAGGTGTCGCCTCCGCCCCCTTCTGACGTGGCCCACCTATCAAACCGATGATATGCGCGACTAAATTTATTGGGCAATAGCTCAACAGTGCTGCCATACAATATTAATTGCGTCAGCATGGTTCCACTGCCTCCATTTGCATTGTATTGCACCTGATAGGTAACTGGCATCCAGTGCGCGTACAGAGTTTGATCATACGCTGGCGTCGTGCTGCTTGCTGAAATCATAATGCCACCTTCGCGCTCCGTGAACCACCCCTTGAATGTATAGCCAGTTCGACTTGCGGCCGGCAGCGTTCCATATGTCTGACCATAATCACGCTGTATATCTACCGCATCCGTTTCCCCACCGTTCGGATCGAAATGGATCGTATATGCAGTTAAGGAATAACTCGCGACTAATTCAAGCCCTGGCTCCGTTAATACTGTCGTCGGTGTTACTATTTCTGGAACAGCTCTTGTTCGGCTGCTTGTCTTCCATCCAGTAAAAATCTGCCCTGTCTTTGTAGGCTCTGGCAGTTCTCCAAGGGGTGAATCATAATATGCCATTTTCAATGATTCATTTAGCGTTCCACCAGCAGGGTCAAATGTAATCGGATAGCTATTAGCTTGCCACTGCGCATATACAGTCACGGCCACGCTCTCCATTTGGCTGTTTGGTGTCAATAATTCGTGTGGCCCGTCCTGTTTAAGGCTCCACCCCTTGAATGTGTAACCGTAACGTTCTGCTATCGGCAGCGCGTCCGAACCAATATCTGTTTTGCAGATGACCTTTTTTGTGGATGTAGCACAACTGCCTCCCTGGGTATCATAAGTAATCGTGCACTCGTTTAACTTCCACTTTGCATACAGGTTAATCACCTGATTATGCGTGGTTGTTAGATTTTTTATAGTTTGCTGATCTGTATATGTAATACCTGTACCATCTGCATTTGTAGACCATCCCTGAAAGAGATAGGCCGGCCGTGTAAAACTATTAGCTGTTAAATTCTTGCTGCTGTCATAGGAAACCGCTAAATCCTTCATGCTTCCGCTCCCGCCATTAGCGTTAAACCGTATTGTATACGTTATCGGGCTCCATTGAGCGTAATAGGTAACGTTGCCCGTAATAGTGGTGTTTGCGGATATCTGGCTTCCTCCACTTGACGCCGTATACCAGCCTACAAGATTATATCCCGTTCGTGTGGCTGATGGCAACGTTCCGACACCGGATCCGTACCCCACAGTGCGGCTCGATTGACTCGTGCTCCCTCCATTGCCGGAAAAGGTCACTGTATAGTTAATAGGTGTCCACTGCGCGTAGTAGGTCACGTTTCCTGTAACAATTGTGCTTTCTGATACCTGGCTGCCTCCGCTTGCTGCCGTATACCAGCCCTTAAATGTATACCCTGTTCTCGAAAGAATTGGGAGCGTACCAATTGCTGAGTTTTTATAGACGGTTCTGCTTGATGGATTTGCTGCTCCATTTCCATTAAAGCTTACAGTCGCCTTGCCGTTCGTTTCAGCTTGTGATGATACATCGTATTCATCTGATGTACTTCCACTCCCCTCTGCCCGTTTTGTAGTATAGCCATATGTTAGGCATACTTTTTCCACCGCCACATTTTCTGTACTCCGCAAATTATATAAAACTAATTTTACTGTCCCCGCCCATCGCTTAGAACTGGAGTATTCTTCATTTACTGTCCAACTATAGCTATCTGCAATAGGTTCACGTGGCCCAGCTGCTTCCCACATTCCATTACTCTTTTTAATACCTGGGGTGATATATAATGTCCCTCCACTATCACCTGACATATACTCACCATCATAACCATCATGATCCGTTGTAAAACTACATAGATAAGCATCTACCCGTCGTGTGCGAGCACCATTTGCAGATATCGCAAAACCATCCATATATGGGTCTGAGCTGTTACCTAATTCAATATATTTGTGGCCTTCAATAATAAAGTTATTACCTGACCAATATCCGGTAACAGTGTTTGATGAATCATACTTTACATTTGGATTGATGTATAAGCTGTCGTAAACATCCCCCTGTTCATTACATTGATACCACTTATCTTCTAATAGATCTGGCTCATTCGAATTGATCACATGTCCGTACATATAATACTGCACTGGCTCATTCCAATTATTTAAATCCTTACTTAGCATCCAAACGCCATAATTTGTTCCATCCCCATTCATCCCCATGGATTCATCAAATTCTTTATCCATTTGTTGAATAGTCTCAATATCTTCAAACAGATGAAAAGATAAGCCATTCCAAGCATCCATTCCAGGCTCAACACTCTTATACCGATAAGCGGCAAGGGTCAGGTCTTCTTTATCCGTTGAAACAAATGTGATAGGGTATTTTATTTCTCCAGTTTTGCTGCAGATAATAAAACCCTCCTTTTGTTCGTTCTTTTGCATTCCATAAATTCGATACTGAAACTCACCTTCTCTATCTAGAAAACACCAATAAACATTTTCTCCTGACAACTCAGTGTAATAGTCAGGTATGTCTTCTTGTGCCGGTACAGTGACCACAAATGAACTTTCTGCCTCGGAAGATGTTGCCTGTTCAAATTTCTCATCTGCCTCAGATTCTGTTGCCTCAGACCCCGTTGCTTCTGAAGCGGACGCAACACTTCTTTCACATCCTATATCTTCATCAATAAAAATAAAATTGCCATAGGCATTCGTTTGATTGGTTAATAACAGGCAACCGATTATCATTGCCGCAATCTTCCGCTTGTATTTTCTAAATTCCATATATCGCTCCTTCACAAGGAAGGGTTCCTATACTACAATTTCCAATCAATACATATTTTTTCGTCAGGATCAACGTATATTTTATTGATATATGTATATGCCACCTTCTTTTTCTCATCAAATGATAACTCTGAAAAAACAATTGGCTCAAATTGAATCGGAACCCTTCTTTTCTCCTGTTCCTCTATTAGTTCTTTTTGTTGTCGTTCCAATTTGTCTATTTCTTCGCTGACATAGCGAATGATGGATTTGGAAGACTCCTTACTTTTAAGGACAGAAATCAAATTTCTTATTTCTTCCTCAATTTTATATAGTGCAATTCCAATCCCTGGATCTTCATTAGGCTCTTCTTGTTGGGTTTCACAGTTACTCAAGATTTTTTCAAGCTCTGCTTGTACACATTGTTCCACTGTTTCTACATGAAAGGGGAATTTTTTAACATCACAAGCATGTACAACACGGCCTGTACAGTTTAAGTACAAATTCAATACCCCTTTACTATTTGTCCAAGCATTAACTTTGAGTGCGCGTTTACAACGATTGCATTTCATTAATCCGCTTAACCATGTGTATTTCCCATCTGCCTTTTTTCCAAGTTGACGATTGCTACTAAGTTTATCTTGACATCGCAAAAATTCATCTGATTCTATTATTCCAGGCCATTTGGCAAGTGACAAATGAACTTCGGATGTCGAAATTCTGTTATATATGGTTCTCTTATCTTCAGTAGCGTTAGTTTTTCCAAGTAACAAGGCAGCTTGTTCGCCATTGAAGTTTTCTATATTATTATTCTTTGAAGCATCTATCGTAACACCTCTACTTTTATAAAAAGAATAAATTGATATGTCTGCCTTTA
>OAXJ01002082.1_pt1 | contig 10981 bp, 9 predicted proteins | sample 1517241 | NCBI WGS metagenome assembly OAXJ01 (sample SAMEA2580293, study PRJEB22360) | human gut metagenome | biome: human gut; feature: human-associated habitat; material: faeces | place: Denmark | collected 2008/2010 | reverse complement strand
TCGAGGTCAAAGTCGTCCTGGATGGCGACGAGCTGATGGGTGAGGGAAACTGTATGCATGGAAAACTCCTTTTTGGAAAAATTGTGGCGATGCCCGATTTGAGGTGAAAACTGGTTTCTATCCGTACCCTCTGCGGGGAGGGCGGCGTCTTTCCACCAAAGTATTCCTGTTGTCTGGCTATATTTCTATCCACGCCCTCCGCGAGGAGGGCGACAACGGCCTGTCAGAGCCGGGAAAACCCTTGATGCAATTTCTATCCACGCCCTCCGCGAGGAGGGCGACAACGTGTGACCTTGTGTTCCGCAGTAAGCATCTTATTTCTATCCACGCCCTCCGCGAGGAGGGCGACGGCATACGAGCCTGACCGGCAACGGCCACGATAGAAACCGGCACACGGCCCGGGCCGGCCACGGGCCGGGAGCCGATTTCTATCCACGCCCTCCGCGAGGAGGGCGACCTCATCCAGATACACCGGAATGAGGTCGCCCGTGTTATTTCTATCCACGCCCTCCGCGAGGAGGGCGACAAAATGGCACTACCGGCTATTTTAGGAGCCATAGATTTCTATCCACGCCCTCCGCGAGGAGGGCGACTGAAGGTGTCACCCGGAAGCACTTCGTCCACATAATTTCTATCCACGCCCTCCGCGAGGAGGGCGACAAGCCAGCAAAAGTTTAACCGTCGAAGCATGTTCATTTCTATCCACGCCCTCCGCGAGGAGGGCGACCACGGTCCCGTATCGTTTTCGCCCATGAATCGCTTATTTCTATCCACGCCCTCCGCGAGGAGGGCGACCGACTTCGCGTGATGTCCAAGCGCGGCACTTGGTTATTTCTATCCACGCCCTCCGCGAGGAGGGCGACACAAGGTACTGTAGACATAGCACAGGCAACACCAATTTCTATCCACGCCCTCCGCGAGGAGGGCGACAAAAGTCAGCAAAAATTTAACCGCCGAAGCATGTATATTTCTATCCACGCCCTCCGCGAGGAGGGCGACTCACGAGCGCGTTACCGAGTCCGCAGAAAGCAGGAATTTCTATCCACGCCCTCCGCGAGGAGGGCGACTTTTTGGCCCATTCGACGCTTCCAAAACTTGCGATATTTCTATCCACGCCCTCCGCGAGGAGGGCGACGACAACGACGTGGACAAATTCATCGCAAGTTTTGATTTCTATCCACGCCCTCCGCGAGGAGGGCGACTTTTTGGCCCATTCGACGCTTCCAAAACTTGCGATATTTCTATCCACGCCCTCCGCGAGGAGGGCGACGACAACGACGTGGACAAATTCATCGCAAGTTTTGATTTCTATCCACGCCCTCCGCGAGGAGGGCGACCAGCGCTACCGGCTCTCCTGCTTTCTGCGGGGAAGATTTCTATCCACGCCCTCCGCGAGGAGGGCGACGCGGCGTAAACAGGGGACAAAATCTACAAGACTGATTTCTATCCACGCCCTCCGCGAGGAGGGCGACAGTTGCGTTCTGCCACTTTGTCTTCCCGTTCGGATTTCTATCCACGCCCTCCGCGAGGAGGGCGACTCCACCTCAATGCTGTTTGCTGCTGCTTTTTTCTTATTTCTATCCACGCCCTCCGCGAGGAGGGCGACGAAACAATCGACAAAGTAGAGTAGAGTAAAGTAAAATTTCTATCCACGCCCTCCGCGAGGAGGGCGACTTGAACTTGTCGGGAACTGCGCGCAGGCCCTTGTAATTTCTATCCACGCCCTCCGCGAGGAGGGCGACGAATACCGTGCTTTTCGAGACCTCAAAAGATTGGAATTTCTATCCACGCCCTCCGCGAGGAGGGCGACCTGAATCTCTCCGAGTATGTGGACGAGAGCTGGCAATTTCTATCCACGCCCTCCGCGAGGAGGGCGACCAACAAGGACCCGGAGCTCTTCATGGAGTATTACGAATTTCTATCCACGCCCTCCGCGAGGAGGGCGACAGCTGCCACGAGGTAACAGTGAGCACGTCAATGAATTTCTATCCACGCCCTCCGCGAGGAGGGCGACCACTTACCGCACTGGCACTCGAACTCGTCGCGGGTATTTCTATCCACGCCCTCCGCGAGGAGGGCGACGCGCTGTATACCATACACACCTCAAGCCCAGAAATTTCTATCCACGCCCTCCGCGAGGAGGGCGACACAAAGCGGCTGTTGTAGACATCTTCCAGCACAGAATTTCTATCCACGCCCTCCGCGAGGAGGGCGACCATCCAGCGCCATCAGGGATGCCCGCGCTTCCAATTTCTATCCACGCCCTCCGCGAGGAGGGCGACGCGGTGAGCGCATTCTCTGATGCCGAAAGCACTTCAAAATTTCTATCCACGCCCTCCGCGAGGAGGGCGACTGAAAAAGCTGGGCCGCGCTATCGTGCGCCAGTTTATTTCTATCCACGCCCTCCGCGAGGAGGGCGACAAATTTTCGCCAACAACATGGTCCGAAATGCGAAATTTCTATCCACGCCCTCCGCGAGGAGGGCGACTTGTCACGGATGATGGGATGGTGACCATCGATGCGTATTTCTATCCACGCCCTCCGCGAGGAGGGCGACCATATCACCATTGCAGTGCGCGTCAGGGATGCGCTATTTCTATCCACGCCCTCCGCGAGGAGGGCGACTCTTAGCTTTCCACTGGGCATTCAGTTCCTGACGGATTTCTATCCACGCCCTCCGCGAGGAGGGCGACCTCGCTGACCTTGTTGGGGTTGTAGTCGTTGGCGTATTTCTATCCACGCCCTCCGCGAGGAGGGCGACCGTCCCACCGCCCGGCCAGACGCTCCATCTCAAGATTTCTATCCACGCCCTCCGCGAGGAGGGCGACCCGTGACGGCGTGATACGCGCACGGAGGAAACTATTTCTATCCACGCCCTCCGCGAGGAGGGCGACAGCAAAAACAGAGACAAAATCTCTATTTTCTTATAAATTATACAACATTCTGCACGAATTTAGAAGAGCTTTGATTTACAACGGGTCAAAGAACGATCCAAATCATGCAAAATGACACAAAAATCCGGTGCGAAGGTGCCGGAAAAATGCTGAGAACTCGCCCTTCGCACCGGGGCGGGAAACTCAGAACAACAGCAGGCCGTCCTGCTCAAAGGGCGGATGAACGCCGATATGCTCCACCTTGTTCTTATAGTTGTTGCCCAGCTGGTAGAAGCGCAGGCTGTCCAGCGCGGGGTCGATGAGGGACGTCAGCTCCGCCTTGAGAACGGCATACTGCGCGGCATCCAGCAGACACTCGAACACGGAGTTCTGTACTCGCTGGCCGTGGTCCACACAGCGCTTGGCGACTTTGCGCAGACGTTTGCGCCCGGCAGGAGTTTCGGTGTTGACGTCGTAGGTGATAAGGACCAGCATACACATCCCTCACTTCCAGAAAAATGGCGGGTAAAGCTCCATATCGCCCCGCAGGGTGCGGGCCAGAAGCAGAGCCTGCACATAAGGCACGAGGCCCCACGGAAGCTTTTCGTTCAGGAACGGGTGGGTGATAGTCTCCTGCTTGCGGGTCTGCCACCCGCCCAGAAAGGCGCGGCGGCCCTCATCGGTGAGAAGGACAGCTCCGTTTTCCTGCTTCTGGAAATGCTTCGGCGTCATGATTTTCTGGTTGATGCAGGAGAGCACGAAGCGGTCGGCATAAACTGCACGCAGCTCTTCCATGAGGTCGAGGGCGAGGCTCCTGCGCCCGGGCCGGGCGCGGTGGAGAAAGCCGACGTAGGGGTCGAGGCCCACACTCTGAAGAGCCGCTGTGCAGTCGGAGGCCAGAAGCGAATAAGCGAAGGAGAGCAGGGCATTGGTGTTGTCCAGCGGCGGGCGGCGGCTCCGGCCTGCGAAAGAAAAATCATCGTGCTGCTGCAGGATGAGCGAATCAAAGCAGTCGAAATACCGCTGTGCCGCCTCGCCCTCCAGGCCGCGAAGCTGGTCGAGGTCGTCGCACTGCTCGATGAGGGGCAGCGCTGCCGCCAGCTGAGCGCTGGTGCGCTTGAGCTGTTCCACCGGCACCCGCTGGGGATGGTCGCGGGTGGCCCGTTCCAGCACCCAGCGGGCGTTATAGACTTTGCCCAGGATGAAATTGCGCGCATAGAGACAGCTCTCTGCCTCGCTGTCTGCGATGCGGTACTGGGTCTGCCGCAGCAGGACGTTGCCCCGCTCTTCGCCTACGGCCCGGGCCAGAAAGCGGCCCTGCGGGCTGAAAAAGCTCAAATCGACCCCGAGGCGGGCGCATTTACCCATCAGGGCAGGGCTTGCGCCGGGATAGCTGAAGCAGACGATGCCTTCCAGCGTGTGGAGCGGGACTCGGCCAATTTCAGTCTTGTTGCAGAGCAGGACGATGTTCTCCCCCTCGAGGGAAAGGTAGGCGTCCTTGTTGAGGACGTAGAGCGTGTTCAAAAACTTTCTCATGGCGCGGCCTCCTGCATCTCGTCCAGATGGGCGCGGAGATAGGCTTTCGGGTCGGCACGTTGATACAGCACGGGGAGGCAGAGCTCTTTGAGGGAGCAGGCGCTGCAGTGGGTGCCGGGCTTTGACTTGGGGGTATAGCCCCGGGCAAAATAGGCGTGCATCTCGTCGGCCATCTTCTGGGTGGCCTGGCGGAGTTCTTCGGTCAGCGGCACGACCTCCCGCCGCCGCGTTTCCTCGTAGAAGAGCGCACCCTCCGGGATGCCGCACACCAACATCTCTTCCAGTGCCATGGCCTGTGCGCAGAGCTGCAGCCGGTCAGCGTCGCCGGCCTTGGCGCGGCCATGCTTGTACTCGACAGGCATGGGCTTCCAGAGCCCTTCCGCGCTTTGCAGGGGGATGCCCTCCGGGTCGGCCCGGAACTCGACGACGTCGCAGTTTCCGCTCAGGCCCAGCCGACGGCTGACCACCTGCATCCCTCGGGTGATGAGCAGGCCGCCGCGCCGTTCGGTCTGGTTTGCGTCATGGCAGCGGGCGTGGTCGAGCTGGCCTTCGACGGTGCGGCGGTTCTCCGCCCACTGCTGTTCCAGATGGATGAGCGCCCACTGGCGGCGGCAGAAGCAGAAGTGCTGGATGCCCGACAGGGGCAGCCAGTCGTCCGGGCCGGCCATCAGGACAGCCTCTCGCAGGTGACTCCTTCCGGCAGAGTGTCTGCCACCGTGACGGTGTAGTCGCGGTAGCTGCGGGCGGCGTCCACATCGGGCTTGCGCTGGACGGCGACGGAGTCGAAGAGCTTGTAGGCCGGGGCGTTGCCCAGCTCAGAATCGTGCTTGAACACGATGAGCTCCCGCACGGCCATCTTGCCGCGGGCGGCGCTGTGGTCGTTCTCGAACATATTCAGGATGGCAGTCCACAGAAGTTTCAAATCATCCTCGGAGAAGCCGGTGGTCTTCCGGGCGAGGTTGGCCGAGACATAGCCCTCGGCGCGGTAGAGGGCGTAAGGCACGATGTGCTTGCGGCCCATCTCAGTACCCTTCTTCTCGGCATCGGCCTCGGTAGTGATGGCCACGCGGGTGATGGTGACTTCCTGCGGGACGATGGGGTCTACCGACCGGGCAAAGCTCAGCTGGACGGGGCCGCGCACCTGACCGCAGTTCAGCGCACCCTTGACGAAGGTGGTCATGACGGCACCGAAGGTGCGGATGTCGAAGTAGTTCTCGCACATATAGTCCCGCAGCTTGGCATCGATGTCGGGGTCGGACTTTTTGGCGGCTTTCAGGTCGGGGTCGATGCCCAGTGTGCTGATGGCCTCGGCGTCGCTGCGGTTGAGGGGAACGCCGTCCTTGATGTAGATACGATAGCCTTTTTCGTCCTCTTTCAGGGTCTCGACATAGTTGCGGATCTTCCGCTTGAGGCAGACGTCGGTCACCAGACCGTAGCCCGTCTCGGGGTCGATGCGGGGCATATTGCCTGCATCGGGGTCGCCGTTGGGGTTGCCGTTCTCGACGTCGAACAGGATGACGAAATCATAGCGGTTCTTGATGGGCTCAGACATGGTTTATTCCTCCTCATTCTTTTTGGCGTAGCGTTTCTGGGTCTGGTGGTAGTAGCCGATCTCAAAGGCACCCTGCTCCGGCAGGCTGAGCCGCGCCGGGAAGCCCGTCTCGGGCAGCTGGGCCATCAGCTCGGTGAGCTGTTTGCTGAAATGCACCTCGTTGGGGGTGCTCATCTTCTGCAGATGCTTCTGAGCCAGCTTGACCAGCGTAGGGAAGGCCGTTGCCGGGGTGGCACAGGCCGAGTTGAAGTACCGGTCTTTGATGGTGGCGTTGATGCCGGGATTGGCGACGCTCTGGATCGTCTCCAGCACAGAGAAGAGACGCCCCAGAACATAGGGGACATTGCTGCTTTCGTTCAGGCTCACGGTAAATACCTCCTTGTTGAGCTCAGTGGGGTAGTTGCGGAGATAGTAGGCTTTCAGGATGGCGGCGCGGCCCCGGGTGACTTCCCGTTCGGCCCGGATGCGGAGGGTCACGCCGTTGAGCAGAGTGGCGGGGTACGGCCCGCCGGTGAGGATGGCCCGGAGCAGATCGCCCACCAGCTGGGGCGATGGATTTTTGTCCCGGGATTTCTGGTTGACCGTCTCCTGCGCCAGCGCCCAGACCGACAGGTTTTCCCGCTTGTCGAAGGCGGGGCGGGTGATGCTGAGCCGGTCAGCGTGGTCCTGCAGATTTTTGGCAAACTGTCCGAAGCTGTTGCGCAGGAAGAACCGGACGGAGAGCCGGGCCGCGTTGGGTGAGATGCCCAGCACATAGAAGTTCTGGTTCGGGTCCAGATTGTCATCGAGGAAGGAGACGGGGCGTCCCTGAGAAAGGGCTTTCAGTGCGGCGGCAAGGTCGCTTTCCGAGACGCCGCGCGCCTCGGCACCGCCGCAGAAAAACATCAGCATGGCGTTTGAGTAGGTGGGAGCGGCGTTTTCGGCCCAGCAGACGATGGTGGTGTCGCCGATGCGCTGGCAGCAGTTCCGGTCAGCCAGCAGCAGATTGAGGGCCGTGGTGTAGGCGAAGGCCGCGTACTCGCTGACGGGGGCGTTGGCACCCTGCTCATGGCCATAGGAGCAGAAAGCGGGCGCGTTGAAGGAGACCAGCGCCGCACCGGCGGCCTGTGCGCCCATCACACCTTTGATGGCGGGGTGGATGCGGGCGATGCCGGCCTCTTTGCCGGTGATGAGGCAGCGGGCTGTCTCGGCGTCTGCATCGGAGGTGTCAAAGGCGGACTGCCAGGCGTCCCGGATGGCGTCATCTGTGGTGGCCAGCCAGTGGGCGCCGTCGGGGGATTCGCAGCCAAACAGGAGGTTCGCGTTGTTGTTCAGGTCGGCCCACTGCCCTGCCAGCAGCGGGTGGGTGGGGGCTGTATCCGGCTCCCAGCTGTCAAAAAAGGCGAGGATGGCTTTGGCGGCAGGGGAGTCCACGCCGTCGAGCACCTTGTGGTGGAGGGCGGCACAGGCTTCGAAGCACTGGTGGGAGCGCTCGGGCTTGCCCTTCTCGTCTGCGCCCAGCAGATAGGACGCATTGTCGCACAAAAAGTTCGCGGCGACGCCGGAGGCGCGCTTGACCCGGTGGGGGACAGGGAGCTCACGGGGGGCGATAACGGTCTTTTTGCCCTTGGGGACTTCCTGCCGCAGGTCGTTGAGGGCGAGGAGCTGGCCGTCGGGGCCGAGGCGCAGTTCATAGCTGACTTTGAAGCGGCTGTCCCAGCCGGGGGCCTCCACCTTGCCCTGCTTCAAGAGCTGTTCATAATAGGCGGTGAGTGCTTGGAGTATCATGTAAACACCTCCACGTCCCGGCATTCCATCACGCCGTCCACCAGCTTTGCGCGGAAGAACTGGCTGCGGATGTTGGCCGAATCAGAGTAATCGAGGCTGTGGAGCATGAAGCCGAGGTCCTGCGTGACCTTCAGCGCCGGAATGCTGCCGCCCGGCCATTCCCGGAAGTTGGCCGGGAACTCCCGGCACCCGAAACAGGGCTGGTGATAGCACTGGCCCTTGCGCAGGCGTCGGCGCAGGATGTCCTGAAACTTGCCGGGGTTGTCGCTGGGGGCGGCCTTGTCCGTCAAATCAAAGTGGCACTCGATGACGTAGTGGACGTCCTGCAGGACCATCGCGGCCCGCTGCTGGATGTCCTCCGAGGTGTAGAGCACCGGCGGCGTGCCGCCTTTGGCCGCACTGAGGGCGGCGGAGGACAGCAGGGTGGACTTGACCTCGTTGCGCCGGATGTTGGTGAACCGGATGGGCCGCTGGGTGTATTCCTCGGTGGACGCTTTATCCTCGGGGTCAAGGCCGAAGGGCTTGAGCAGATAGATGCGGTCAACCGTATAACGCAGCCCGGGGTGCCAGTAGATGGCTTCCACAAGGCCCCGCGCAGCGGATGGAGTGATCATGTCGTAGCTCACACGCTCGGTCTTCATTTCCGGGCGAGTGAAACAGGCATAATCGCCCCATACTTCAATGAGCATGGACATCAGCATCGCCTCCTTTCCGGGTGAAGTTGAATTTTCAGACTAAGATGAATGTTAGCCATTGCAACCACCTCTTCACTATTTTACTTCATTTATTTGATAATCGGATATGTCTCTATATCCTTTCTGAGCTTAGTATATTCTTTTTCGAAAGCGCTGTCAAGGAGTTGTGAGGAATTATCTGGAAAATGTTGAAAAAAAGTTCGTTTTTCCGTATACTGTTGGTGTCGTTGGAGGTTTGGACGCCTCTGATGAGGATTGAAATATTTAATTGATGTCGGAGATGTCAAGGGGAAGCGGCAAAGCGGTGTATGCTTTGCCGCTTCTCTCTTTTTAGAAGTAAAGGCCGATGCCCGTCTCCACATCCATGGCAAGGCCGGTCTTTTCGCTGTAGCAGCTGGTGTCGGTGAGGATGGCGGAACCATCGGGCAGAGGAGCAAGGACTCCGGCGGCCCGGAGCCGTTCAAACTGCTGGGGATAACAGGAGACGCTGTAAACGCCCAGCTTCCGCAGCAGCGTCCGGGTCACAGGGCCGGTCTGCATCTGCTGGCAAAGGGCCGCGCCCTCGCCGACGGGCAGATAGACCGTGCGGGCAGCGTTCTCGATGAGGTGAAATTCCTCCGCCACCTGTGCAAAGGGGAACTGGCAGCCCCGGATGCCCCGGAGAAAGGCATCCAGAATGCCGTGCTTGTCCACGGCGTCGGGGCCGCGCAGTTCGGAGAGCTCGTTGAAGTAGAGCTGAATGGCCCGGGGCGTGTCCAGTGTGTCCTGATGCCGGGCGGTGTAGTCCAGCGCGCTGACGTTCTGCCTGAGCATCTGGGGCGTGGAACACTCGTCCAGCCGGAACCGGTAGACGATGCTTTCCTCTGCGCCCCGCCGCCCCTCGCGGTTGCAGCGCCCGGCAGTCTGTAAGAGCGAGTCAAGACCGCACTGCTCCCGGTAAGCGACGGGAAAATCCACGTCCACGCCCGCCTCGATCAGAGAGGTGGACACCACCCGGCAGGGCAGACCCTCTTTCAGCCGCTGGCGGATGTCGTCCAGCTGACGGCGGCGGTCGGCGGCGCAGAGCAGGGTGGTCAGGCAGTAGCTGCCCTCGGCGGGCAGAGTAGCGTAGAGCTGCTGGGCCGTCTTGCGGCGGTTGACCACGCAGAGCACCTGCGGGTGATTTGCCAGCCGGGCGGCGAGCTCCTCCTGCGGCAGGGTGCCGAGGTCTTGCAGTGTGGTGCGCCGGAGCACTTCGTAGAGGCGGGCCGCGTCGGGCGTGATCTCCTGCGGGTGAAGCTCCGGCGCAAAGCGCCGGAACAGCGGCTCAAGGGCAGGCTGGGTGGCCGTGCAGAGGACAGCCGTGGAGTGGTAATGCTGGATGAGCTGGGCGATGGCACTGACGCAGGGGGCAAGGTAGTCGCCCGGGAGGGTCTGTGCCTCGTCAAAGATGATGACGCTGTCGGCGATGTTGTGGAGCTTGCGGCAGCGGCTGCTGCGGTTGGCGTAGAGCGACTCGAAGAACTGCACCGCCGTCGTCACCACGACGGGGGCGTCCCAGTTTTCACTGGCCAGCATCTGGCGGTACTGGGCGGGTTTCAAATCGTCCTGCTCGACAGTCTTGTACTCGGCGTTGGAGAAGTCGGCCAGAACATTTTCTGCGCCCAGCAGGCCCGAAAAGACGGCGGCGGTCTGGTCGATGATGGACATATAAGGGATGACGTAGATGACCCGCTTCATCTTCTGGGCGGCGGCGTGCTCCAGCGCAAAGGCGAGGGAGGCGAAGGTCTTGCCGCCGCCGGTGGGTACGGTGAGGGTGTAGAGCCCCTGTGGGCCGTGCGCGCCTTTCTCGAGGCAGGCGCGGAGGACGGTGTTGCGCTGGACGCTGACGGGCGAGGGAGACTCGGCCCTGAGATAGCGCTGCGCCTGTGCCGAGACGATGTCCCGCAGCGCGGCGATGTCCGTGCCGCTGCCCCGGGGTGCGGCCTTGCCGTCCATGAAGGTCTCGGTGTCGATGAAGTCGGCGTCCACGAGGCAGGAGTAGAGCATCCGGGTAAAGAACGCGAGGCTCAGCGGGTCGGCGCAGGCCCACGCGGGCGGCGTCGAGGCGGGGAGCGTTACTTCCTGCCAGCCGTCGTAGGAGGCTACCGGCTTCTTGCTCCGGCCAAACAGGGTGGCGTCGCCCGGGTCATCGGCGGGGCTCCCGCCGTCGGGCAGGCCGCTGTGGTGTCCGGCCACCGCAAAGGCGGCGTGGAGATGGTGGCGAACCCAGGCCTCCTGCGCCCCGGCGGTGGAGTGGTCCACCTTGGGGCCGCCTTTGAGCCGCAGCTGGAAGGCGTCGCTGTATTTGCCGACGTCGTGGAGCCACGCGGCAAATTCGGCCTCGCTCTGCGCCCCGAAGGGGGCTGCGAAGGAACCGGCCAGTCTGGCAGTGCCGGCGAGATGGTCGTAGACGGTCTGGGTGCGGGTGCCGTCCTCGCTGATGTGGGCAAGACGTGTAGAGTGCTCCATAAAATGACCTCCTGACTCTGGTTTGCAATAAGGATACGCTTTTCAAAAAGCGGCTGTCAACAAAACGC
>OAXJ01002076.1_pt1 | contig 10998 bp, 9 predicted proteins | sample 1517241 | NCBI WGS metagenome assembly OAXJ01 (sample SAMEA2580293, study PRJEB22360) | human gut metagenome | biome: human gut; feature: human-associated habitat; material: faeces | place: Denmark | collected 2008/2010 | reverse complement strand
GCCTCGACTTGCCGGAGCCGGACGGTCCCACCAGATCGACGATCTCGCCGCGCTCCACAGCAAAGGACAGGTTCTCGAACACCGTGCGTTCGTCGTCCGCCGGCGATTGCGCGGGGACGACGCAGGACACGGATATGGCTTCGAAGAAGGATCGCATATTCATCCAGTCTAGCCGGGGGCACATGGGAAACCCCAGCGTTCACTTCCTGTATACCCGGTGTGGCATAATAGCCGAGGCAATTTTTGGGCTTTGCCTAAGCTAGTTTGAATTTGAAATAGGTGAATAACGTGGCACAGACTACTAACGACATCAAGAACGGATCCGTCCTGAACCTCGACGGGCAGCTGTGGACCGTCATGAAGTTCCAGCACGTCAAGCCGGGCAAGGGCCCCGCCTTCGTGCGCACCACCATCAAGAACGTGCTTTCCGGCAAGATCGTCGACAAGACCTTCAACGCGGGCATGAAGATGGAATTCGAAACCGTCGACAACCGCAACCTCCAGTACTCCTATGAAGACGGCGACAACTTCGTCTTCATGGACATGACCACCTACGACCAGATCTTCATTCCGAAGACCCTGGTCGGCGACCAGGCCAAGTTCCTGCTCGAAGGCACCGACTGCGTCGTGTCCTTCCACGACGGCACCCCGCTGTCCGTCGAGCTGCCGGCTTCCGTCGTCCTGACCGTCACCCACACCGAGCCGGGCCTGCAGGGCAACCGTTCCAACGCCGGCACCAAGCCGGCCACCGTCGAAACCGGCGCCGAGATCCAGGTGCCGCTGTTCATCGGCGAAGGCGAGAAGGTCAAGGTGAACACCACCGACGGCTCCTACCTCGGCCGCGAGAACTGAGAGTAAGGACAGCGAAGTTTCATGGCACGTTCCACCGCTCGCAAGAGGGCTCTGAACACGTTGTATGAAGCGGATGAGAAGGGACAGGACATCCTGTCCCTTCTTGCTGAGCGCATCGAGCAGCCCGGCGCTCAGACCCCGCTGCCCGACTACGCCATCGAAATCGTCCGTGGCGTGGCGGAGCATATCGCCGCCATCGACGCCATGCTTGACGAACATTCCACCGGTTGGAAGGTCAAGCGCATGGGCGTCGTCGACCGCAATATCCTGCGCATCGCCGCATGGGAGATCATGTTCAACGATGATGTTCCCAACATGGTGGCCATCGATGAGGCGTTGAGCCTTGCCAAAACGCTGTGCGACGACGATTCGCCGGCGTTCATCCATGGTCTGCTCAGCGCGGTGAGCGCCGATGCGGAAGCCACTGAAGTGGCCGAACAACCGACCGAACCTTCGGCTGAATAAAGCCGAAAGTTAAGCGATTCGGCCGGGTCGCGAGTCCTAACCGGCCGCTATCCTTGGTACGAATACCTTGACTATAAGGGGGTTTTGGTGAACCAGTATGATTCCGAAGCCGTGATGTTTGACCCTCAGGATGCCGTTCTTGTTCTCGAAGACGGACAGGTGTATGTGGGCGAGCCATACGGCGCGATCGGCACGACCAGCGGGGAGATCGTTTTCGCGACCGGCATGACCGGCTACCAGGAAACGCTTACCGATCCCAGCTACGACCGTCAGATCGTGGTACAGACGTTCCCGCACATCGGGGACACGGGAATCAACGGGGAGGATCCGGAATCCTCCAGAATCTGGGTCGCAGGCTATGTGGTGCGCGATCCCAGCCCGAATGTGAGCAACTGGCGCGCCACCGGCAGCCTTGACGACGATCTCGAATCCAACCACATCGTCGGCATCAGCCATATCGACACGCGCAAGCTGGTACGCCACCTGCGTTCCGCCGGTGTGATGCGCGCGGCCATCTTCTCAGGCGACGCGCTGCTCGACGGTGACGGCAAACTGCGCACCATCGACTCCATGCTCGACGAGGTCAAGGCCACTCCGCAGATGAAGGGCATGAGCCTCTACGACGAGGTCAGCACCAAGGAAGCCTATACCATCGAACCCTGCGGCGAATTCGAAGGCAAGGAACCGCTGTTCACCGTGGCGGCCGTCGATCTGGGCATCAAGTCCATGACCCCGCATCGCATGGCCGAACGCGGCTGCCGCGTGCATGTGGTGCCGTCCACCATCACCTTCGACGAGCTCCAGTCCCTTAATCCCGACGGCGTCTTTTTCTCCAACGGTCCGGGCGACCCGGAACAGGCCGATCCTGAAGTGAATCTGCTGCGTCAGGTGCTCGACGCCGGATATCCGTTCTTCGGCATCTGCTTCGGCAACCAGCTGCTGGGCCGCGCGCTCGGCTTCGGCACGTACAAGCTCAAATTCGGCCACCGCGGCATCAACCAGCCGGTCAAGGATATGACCACCGGCAAAATCGAAATCACCGCGCACAACCATGGCTTCGCCGTGGATGCGCCAATCGGCGAAACCGTCGACGCGCCATTCGAGAACGGCAAATACGGCAAGGTGTTCGTCAGCCATATCGATTTGAACGATAACGTGGTCGAAGGCCTGCAGTGCGTCGATATCCCGGCGTTCTCCGTGCAATATCACCCGGAAGCCGCCGCCGGCCCGCACGATGCCGCATACCTGTTCGATCGTTTCGTTGATCTCATGCGTTCCGTCAAGGAGGGAACCCGCAATGCCTAAGCGCACAGACATCAAGTCCGTGATGGTCATCGGCTCCGGTCCGATCGTGATCGGCCAGGCCGCGGAATTCGATTATTCGGGCACCCAGGCCTGCCGCGTGCTGCGCGAAGAGGGCATTAGGGTCATTCTGGTCAATTCCAACCCGGCCACCATCATGACCGATCCGGAAATGGCCGACGCCACCTACATCGAGCCGATCTCCACCCCGATCCTCGAGCAGATCATCGCCAAGGAACGTCCTGACGCGTTGCTGCCGACGCTGGGCGGACAGACCGCGCTGAACGCGGCCATGGCGCTGGGCGAGGCGGGCGTGCTCAAGAAGTACAACGTCGAGCTGATCGGCGCGTCCCTTGACGCCATCGATCGTGGCGAGGACCGCGAACTCTTCAAGAAGGTCGTGGAGGAGGCCGGCGCCGAATCCGCCCGCTCCGACATCGCGCATTCCCTTGAGGAAGTCGACAAGATCGCCGAGAAGTTCGGCTACCCGCTGGTGGTCCGTCCGAGCTTCACCATGGGTGGTCTCGGCTCCGGCATCGCGCACGACGAAGACGAGCTGCACCGCATCGCCGGCGCCGGCATCCACTATTCCCCGACCGACGAGGTGCTGATCGAGGAAGGCATCGAAGGCTGGAAGGAATACGAACTCGAGCTGATGCGCGACAAGAAGGACAATGTCGTGGTCGTCTGCCCGATCGAAAACGTCGACCCGGTCGGCGTGCACACCGGCGACTCCATCACCGTGGCACCGGTCTTCACCCTGACCGACCGCGAATACCAGAAGCTGCGTGACATCGGCATCGCCATCATCCGTGGCGTGGGCGTCGACACCGGCGGCTGCAACATCCAGTTCGCCGTCAACCCGGACACCGGCCGTATCATCGTCATCGAGATGAACCCGCGCGTGTCCCGTTCCTCCGCGTTGGCTTCCAAGGCCACAGGCTTCCCGATCGCCAAGATCGCCACCAAGCTGGCCCTCGGCTACACGCTGGACGAGATCCAGAACGACATCACCCAGTCCACGCCGGCCAGCTTCGAGCCGACCATCGACTACGTGGTCACCAAGGTGCCGCGTTTCGCGTTCGAGAAGTTCCCGGGCGCCGATCCGACGCTGACCACCTCCATGAAGTCCGTCGGCGAGGCCATGGCTCTCGCGGGCAACTTCCAGGAGTCGCTTGGTAAGGCTATGCGCTCCATCGACAAGCGTCACATGGGCTTCAACTGGGATGGTGACAAGCCGTCCGAGGACGAGGTTTCCCAGCTGCTCGACGCCATCAAGGTGCCGACCGAGCACCGTTATCTGCAGATTCAGCGTGCCCTGTGGGGAGGCGCCACCGAAGAGCAGATCTTCGCGGCCACCAAGATCGACCCGTGGTTCATCCGCCAGTTCGCGCTCATCAACGAGACTGCGCTGGAAGTCAAGAACGCGGAGAAGCTCACCAGGAAGCTGCTGAAGAAGGCGAAGCTCGCCGGCCTGTCCGACCTGCAGATCGCGCACCTGCGCCGTCTGGGAGACGAGGGCGAGAACACCATCCGTGAGCTGCGTTGGTCGTACGACCTCCGCCCGGTGTTCAAGACCGTCGACACTTGCGCCGCCGAATTCGACGCGGCAACCCCGTACTACTACTCCTGCTACGCGGATGAGACCGAGCTGCGTCCTCGCGACCGCGAGGCCGTGATCATCCTCGGCTCCGGTCCGAACCGCATCGGCCAGGGCATCGAGTTCGACTACACCTGTGTGCACGCCGTGCAGGAACTGGGCAAGAACTATGACACGATCATGGTTAACTGCAACCCGGAGACCGTGTCGACCGATTACGACATGTCCGACCGCCTGTATTTCGAGCCGCTCACCTTCGAAGACGTGCTCGAGATCTACGAGGCCGAAAAGAAGATGGGTCCGATCAAGGGCGTCATCGTCCAGCTCGGCGGCCAGACCCCGCTGTCCCTGGCCGCCCGACTGAAGGCCGCAGGCGTTCCGATTCTCGGCACCACGCCTGAATCCATTGATCTGGCCGAAAACCGTGAGCTCTTCGGCGAGGTGCTGAAGAAGGCCGACATGAACGCGCCGCGCTACGGCACCGCGCTGAGCCTGGACGAGGCCCGCGAGGCCGCGCACGCCATCGGATACCCGGTGCTGGTCCGTCCGAGCTACGTGCTCGGCGGCCGTGGCATGGAAATTGTCTACGACGACGCCCAATTGCGCAAGTACGTCGATCGCGCATTGAAGGAAGCCCAGGCCGACACCGTCGTGTCCGGCCGTCTGCCTTCGCCGCTGCTCATCGACAAGTTCCTGCAGGATGCCGTGGAAATCGACGTCGACGCGCTGTTCGACGGCGAGGAGCTGTATATCGGCGGCATCATGGAGCACGTCGAGGAAGCTGGCGTCCATTCCGGTGACGCCGCCTGCACCCTGCCTCCGAGCACGCTGTCCGATGACCAGATCCGTCGTCTGCGTGAAGGCACCTACGCCATTGCCAAGGGCTGTGGCGTGCAGGGCCTGATCAACGTGCAGTATGCCTTCATGGCCAACACTCTGTACGTCATCGAGGCCAATCCGCGTGCCTCCCGTACCGTGCCGTTCGCTTCCAAGGCCACCGGTGTGGCACTGGCCAAGGCCGCCGCCCGCATCATGGTCGGCGAAACCATCCAGCAGCAGCGTGACAACGGCCTGCTCCTGCCCCACGGCGACGGTGGCGACATCCATCGTGGCCAGCAGGTGGCCGTCAAGGAATCCGTGCTTCCGTTCAAGCGATTCCGCACTCCGCTCGGCAAGACCGTCGACGTGCTGCTCGGACCGGAAATGCGTTCCACCGGCGAGGTCATGGGCTTCGACCGCGACTTCCCGCACGCGTTCGCCAAGAGCCAGCTCGCCGCATACGAAGGCGGCCTGCCGACCAGCGGCAACGTGTTCATCTCCGTGAACGACACCGACAAGCGCCAGCTGCCGCTGTTCGCCGCGCGACTGGTCGAGCTCGGCTTCAACATCTGGGCCACCGAAGGCACGGCATCCGTGCTGCGCCGCTACGGCATCGATTCCAAGATCGTCGACAAGATCAGCGTGCGTATGGACTCCGATCCAGACGACCCGATCACCACCTACCATGCGGAGGGCAGCGTCGGCAAGAACGTCGTCCAGCTGATCGAGGAAGGCGCGATCGACCTGATTCTCAACACGCCGAACTCCCGCGGTTCCCGTTCCGACGGCTACGCCATCCGTTCGGCGGCTAGATGTTGAATCGGCGGCTTACGCCCGCCCACCTGCCGCAGTTCACCACCATGACGGAATTCTCCGCCGTGTTGATGGCTATCGAGGCGGTGCGCAATAATGATTATCAGATCATGAGTATTCAGGATCATTCCACGCAGCTGTTCGAATTGGAAAGCCGTGACTAATGATGAGTAGCCCCAGCAGTGAGGAAGTGAATGCCCAGCGTTCGGATTTCGGTCTGCGACTGAGCAATTCAATGGCCAAATACGGCCCGTTGTGCGTCGGCATCGACCCGCATCGGCAGCTCCTCACTGACTGGGGCTATAACGTCGACGCGTTGGGGGCGGAGCTGTATTCCATGCGCATGCTGCAGGCGGCCAATGGCCGTGCCGCAGCTGTCAAATTCCAGTCCTCCATGTTCGAGCGGTACGGTTCCAAAGGCATCGCCGCGCTTGAACGCGTGCTCTATGCGGCACGGCAGATGGGTGTCATCACCATCGTCGACTGCCTGCATGGCGGCCTGCCGACCACGATTTCCGCGTTCGCGGACGCCTATTTCAAGCCGGGCGCGCCATTGCTGGCAGACGCCATCACCCTGCTGCCGTATTACGGCGCACGGTCATTGGGAGGCGTCATCAATGACGCGCTCAACAACGGCAGGGGCGTGTTCATCGCATCGTTGACGTCCAACCAGGAAGGCGCCAGCCTGCAGACGGCGATTCGTCAGGCAGGCGAATACAAGGGCAAAACAGTGGCGTACGGCATCGCCAGCACTGCTCAGAAATTCAATAAGGGCAATGATGGAATGGGTTCCGTCGGCCTTATCATCGGCGCCACCATCGGGCAGTGGATCAACGATTCGGGCGTCGACCCGGCCAAGTTCACCGGACCGATTCTTTCCCCAGGCTACGGATGGCAGGGAGCGGAGACACGCGATCTGAAGACCGTGTTCAAAGGCACCAAGGGCAATGTGCTGGTTACGGTATCTCGTTCCATCGCCACGCACGGTCCCGACATCGCAAAATTGACCGAAGCCACCGCGTCGGTCGCCGGGGATATTCGGCAGGCATTGACCGAGGCTCAAAACGAAAGCGCCGATGATGCGGCTGACGGAGACGCCGAATAAATTCTTTTTCTGAATAGCTTCCTTTTTGGAAAACAAGACATAACCAAGAGTGGGGATGGAATGGCTGATTCTCAACATGGACGTTTGATTGTGCTCTGCGGACCCGCCGGAGTGGGCAAAGGCACTGTTCTGGGGCGCGTACGCGAACAGCACCCCGAAATCTGGCTGTCGGTGTCCGCCACGACACGCCAGCCTCGTCCGGGCGAAGTGGACGGCGTGAACTATTTCTTCATGACCGAACCTGAATTCCTGGCCAAAGAAAAGGCGGGGGAGTTTCTCGAAACCGCCGACGTGTTCGGCCTCGCCCACTACGGCACACCCGTGAAACCAGTCGTGGAACATCTGGAACGCAATATCCCCGTGGTCTTGGAAATCGACCTACAGGGAGCCCGGACGGTCAAACGGCGCGCGAAGGAACTCGGCCTCGAAGTGCTTACCGTGTTCATTGAGCCGCCGTCCTTCGAAGAACTGAAACGTCGTCTGATCGGCCGTGGCACCGAAACCCCTCAGCAGCAGGCCAAAAGGCTTGAGACCGCCAAGGTCGAGTTGGCCGCTGCGCCGGAATTCGACAAACGCATCGTCAATAACGTGGTCGACGAGGCCGCAGACGAGCTTTGGCATATCATCGCCGAAGAGTTCGGCCTGTAATCCGTCAATCCGACTATCCAGCCAATAAAAACCGGCATACGAAAAGGGCCTGCACGATTTCGCGCAGGCCCTTTCCGTATGTTTGAATCAGGCGAGACCGGACAGCTTGTCGATCAGCTCCGGATCACGGGTCGCTCCCTTGTCAGCGGAGCGGGCGAAGGCGGCATAAGCCTTCAGCGCCTGAGAAACCTTGCGATCACGATGGGCGACATAGCCATCGCCGGCCTCCAGCTCGGCGCGGCGCTGAGCCAGCTCCTCGTCGGAAAGCTCGACGTTCACCGTACGGTTCGGAATGTCGATGTTGATGATGTCGCCGTTCTTGATCAGAGCGATCGGGCCCTTGTTCGCGGCCTCAGGCGCGATGTGTCCGATCGCCAGACCGGAAGAACCTCCGGAATAGCGGCCGTCGGTGAGCATGGCCACCTGCTTGCCGATGCCCTTGCCCTTCACGAAGGAGGTCGGGTACAGCATCTCCTGCATGCCCGGACCGCCCTTCGGGCCTTCGTAACGGATGACCAGAGCCATGCCCGGCTTCAACGTGTCGTTGAGGATGACCTCGATGGCCTGCTCCTGGGATTCGACGACCAGCGCCGGTCCGCGGAACGTCCAGATCTCCTTCGGCACGCCTGCGGTCTTCACCACGCAGCCGTCAGGCGCGAGGTTGCCGCGCAGCACGGCCAGGCCGCCCTCGGTGACCGCCGGATGGTCGATGTCGTGGATGGCGCCGTTCACACGGTCACGATCGAGCGAATCGAACAGGGTGGTGTGCGTCCACGGTTCGGGGGAGACGATGTGGCCCGGGGCTGCCAGATACATCTGCTTGGCTTCCTCGGTGCAGGTGTCGCGCATGATGTCCCAATCGTTGAGCTTGTCTTCCAGGGACTTGTAGTCGATGGAGTGCACGTCGCGGTGCAGCTTGCCCGCACGGTCGAGCTCGCCGAGGATGCCGATGATGCCGCCTGCGCGGTGTACGTCGGAGATCTCCCATTCGCCGGACGGCGAGGCCTTGCAGATGCACGGCACGGTGTGGGAGATGCGTTCGATGTCGTCCAGCGTGAAGTCCACGTCGGCGGACTGCGCCATGGCGAGGATGTGCAGCACGGTGTTGGTGGAACCGCCCATGGCCACATCCATGGTCATGGCGTTCTCGAAAGCCTTCTTGGTGGCGATGGAACGCGGCAGCACGGAATCGTCGTCATCGTCGTAATACTGCTTGGCGATCTTCACCACCTGCTCGGCGGCGCGCTTGAACAGGTCCTTGCGGTAGGAATGGGAGGCCAGAATGGTGCCGTTGCCCGGCAGAGCCAGACCGATGGCCTCGGTCAGGCAGTTCATGGAGTTGGCGGTGAACATGCCGGCGCAGGAACCGCAGGTCGGGCAGACGGTCTTCTCGTAGGCGAGCAGATCCTCTTCGTTCAGATTGTCATCGGCGGAGGCGTACATCACGTCGATCAGATCGGTGTTCTTCTTCACGGTGCCGTCGGGCAGCACGGTGGTGCCGGCCTCCATCGGGCCGCCGGAAACGAACACGGTCGGAATGTTGAGTCGCAGCGCGGCCATCAGCATACCCGGCACGACCTTGTCGCAGTTCGGGATGCAGATCAGCGCGTCGGCGCAGTGCGCGTTCACCTGATATTCCACGGTATCGGCGATGATGTCGCGGCTCGGCAGGGAGTACAGCATGCCGGTGTGGCCCATGGCGATGCCGTCATCAACGGCCATCGTGTTGAACTCGCGCGGAATACCGCCGGCTTCCTTGATGGCATCGGAAATCAGACGGCCCACTTTGTTCAGGTGCACATGTCCCGGCAGGAACTCGTCGAAGGAATTGGCAATGGCGATGATCGGCTTGCCGAAATCCTTGCCATCCACACCGGCGGCGCGGTAGAGGGCGCGAGCGCCCGCGAATACTCGTCCATTCATTAGTTTTGCAGATCGCATTTCCATGCCTCCTATTGTGCTGGCTAAACGGGACACGTGTTTTGTCAAGAGTCACTATGTGGAAATTTTCGGAAACCCGTGTGATTCCCTTACAGGTTGGATAACTACGCTGGCGGAGAAGGCCTGTGGGAGAGGCAAGGTCGAGGTCCAGTGGATTGCCTATACTAATGATTTTGGAAAAGAAGCTTTTGGCTTATCTGATGATTTGGAGATAATCACTATGGCATTCGGCACTGAGCCAACCCCGACCGGTCTTGCGGATCCGCCGATCGACGATTTGATGGAGCATGCGGACTCCAAGTACGCTCTGGCCATTTTCGCGGCCAAGCGTGCCCGCCAGATCAATTCCTATTTCACCCAGCTCAATGAGGGTCTGCTGCAGAACGTCGGCCCGCTGGTGGAATACCAGAATCAGGAGAAGCCGCTGTCCATCGCGTTCCGCGAGATCAACAGTGGTCTGCTTGAGGAAACCCTTGGTGAGGACGATCTGACCGAAGGCAACTGATCTACACGGTTCCCATAGAGGGACTGGCATCATTTTTCATTCGCCCCGATACCTGAGCGGTGCGCTTTGAATAGTCAACAATTAACTATTGATTGCGTCTGTGAAGGACGGGGCGTTTTTCGTGGGCGATCACAGGATGCGAACGGTTGGGTGTTCGCGAAAGGAGCAGCCGTATGGCTGAATTGAAGTTGATTTCCGCCGAGTCGGTGACGGAGGGCCATCCGGATAAGGTCTGCGACCAGATTTCCGATGCGATTCTCGACGATATGCTCGCGCAGGATCCGCATTCCCATGTCGCCGTGGAGACCTGCGCCACGGTCGGACAGTTCTTCGTGTTCGGTGAGGTGACCAGCGAAGGCTATTCCGACATCCAGAACATCGTGCGCTCCGTGGTGCGCAATATCGGCTACACCAGCTCCCGCGTGGGACTTGACGCCGATTCCTGCGGTGTGACGGTGTCGCTTACCGAGCAAAGTCCGGAAATCAACCAGGGCGTTGCCCGGTTGAGTGGCGAGGAGGAGTCGAAGGCGTCCCGTGAACAGCGGTATGAGGCGCAAGGCGCGGGCGACCAAGGCGTGATGTTCGGCTATGCGTGCGACGAGACCGACGTGCTTATGCCGTTGCCGATTCATCTGGCGCACCGTCTGGCGTATCGTCTCGCCGAAGTGCGCAAGAGCGGCGAGGTGCCGCATCTTCGTCCGGATGGCAAGACGCAGGTGACCATCGAATACGACGACGATGACCATCCCGTGCGTCTCGACACCGTGCTGGTCTCCACCCAGCACGACCCGGAAGTGGACCAGGCATGGCTTAAGGAACAGCTCACCGAACATGTGATCCGTCCGGTGCTGGATGACGTGCTCGCCGACCGTGTGGCCCACGACGAATACCGCGTGCTGGTGAATCCGACCGGCTCGTTCATCCTCGGCCGCCCCGCCTGCTCGCGGG
>OAXJ01002056.1_pt1 | contig 11097 bp, 9 predicted proteins | sample 1517241 | NCBI WGS metagenome assembly OAXJ01 (sample SAMEA2580293, study PRJEB22360) | human gut metagenome | biome: human gut; feature: human-associated habitat; material: faeces | place: Denmark | collected 2008/2010 | reverse complement strand
TCGGTTAGTTTTCTTTTGGCTTCCGGCATTTTATGCTTTTTTATACAGAATTATGCGTTTTTCAGGTTTAAAGAAAATCCTGATTTTCCAAGATTGTTATTTTATTTAAACCTTTTTGCTTTTTCTTTAAACGGAATATTTTTAAGCCCTAATATTTTTCAGACATACATTTTTTTAGAAACCGCAGGAATTGCAAGCTATCTTCTTATCAATTTTGATTTTTCAAACAGAGAACAATCAAAAGCCGGTATAAAATCTTTTATTTATAACAGGACAGGTGATTTAACGCTTCTTTTTTGTGTTTTGACAATAATGTATTATTCTGTTGTGTACAATGAGCTTTCCGGTGTAAATGCATTATCTTATGCAAACATGAATAACATTGCGGCAAGTATAAATTCCTTGATGAACACACCTTTGTTTGTGTTTTTCTGTTCAGTGTTGATTTTTGTTATTGTGATGAAGTTTATGCAGGCGTTTGTGTATATTACTTTTGAATCAAGAACAAAAAACGTACTGTCAAATATAGTGTTGATGCAAAACAGTATTCTGGCTTTGACAGGGGTATTTCTTTTTATCAGGTTTAACCCGTTTTTCTTCGAACTGGGGGCAAACTGGGCTTGGACGCTTCTTGTGCTTGCATTAATATTCATGGTTCTTGGCGTGTTAAACAGGCTTTTCCTGCCATTCTGTGCAATTGCCGGATGGTTTGAAAAATATGTTATAGAAACCTTTATAACTTTTTGTGAGCTTGTTATAAGAGCCTTCTCTTATTTGAGCGGAAAGTTTCAAGGCGGCAATTTCCAATCGTATTTATTATATTCAATATTCGGCCTTATATTGATTCTTGGTTTTGTATTGATATTTTATGTAGCGTTGATAAAAGTTTAATATAACGGAGTATTTTATATGAGTTTTTTGTCTTTGATATGGTTAATATTTGCACCAATACTGGCTGCGCTTGTTATTATGTTTCCAAGGTTTCCTAACCATCAGGTGCTTGTGAGACGTTTTGCAAAATGGTTTGCTTCAATACACTTTGTGTATGCTTTACTTTTTCTTGCTTTTTTTGATACAGGCATGTTTGGTATGTCTTATGAAAAAGAGCTTACATTTTTCGGTATGTCGTGGCTTAAAAGTCTTGGTATAAGCGCAAAATTTGCTGTAGATGGCATAGCGCTTTTAATGGTTGTATTAACCACTTTTATCGTGCTTATTACTTTGTTTATGAGCAAAATACATATCAGGTCAAAACACAAATTGTATTATTCCATGGTGTTTTTGCTTGAATCTTCTATATTAGGCATATTTTGTGCCAAGGATATGTTTTTGTTTTTTGTATTCTGGGAGCTGTCTCTCATACCGGTGTATTTTATAGTTTCTCAATGGGGTGATTCCGAAGCAAGACGTGCAGCTATCAAATTTACACTCAGCTCATTTGTTGCAAATATGTTTTTGCTGTTTGGTATGCTTATTCTCTATTATTACAACTTTGCAGTGAGCAATGTTTTGACTGCAAACATAGAATCACTAAATATGGATGAAAAAATTTATCCCATGTGGTTTCAGATAATGGTTTTTGTAAATTTCCTTATAGGCTTTGTTATCAGAGTGCCTTTTGTTCCTTTTCACAACTGGTATCCGGATATTCAAAGTAAAGCTGCTGCGCCTGTCAACATTCTTCTTGCGGGTATGCTTTTAAATACAGGTGTATACGGGCTTATAAGATTCAATATGCAGGTTTTTCCCGCAATATTTAAACTCTTTGCACCGGTTCTTATGGTATGGGGCATTGTAAACATTATTTATTCTGGCGCTTTGTCTATTGTGCAATCAGGCATAAAAAAAATGGTAGCTTATGCCAATGTTTCTTCAATGGGTTTTGTTATGGTAGGGCTGGCTTGTCTTAATCCGACAGGGTTTAATGGTGCAGTATTTATGTCCATAGCTTGCGCAGTTGTATACAGTGCATTTTTTGTGATTATTTCTTGTGTGCAGTTCAGAACAAAGACAACATATATTACAGCCCTTGGCGGACTTGGAAAGGTTATGCCAAAATGCATGTATCTTGCTCTTATAATTTGTTTTAGTGCTATAGGGGTGCCTTTTTTGATGATGTTTACACCCAAATTGATGGTTCTATCAGGTGCAATGCTGTCAAACCTGGAGCAGCAGCTTACTGTAAAAATTGCTGCAATCATTGGTCTTGCGGCAATAGTTGTTTCAGCAGGATACATAATGTACTTTTTCTATAAGGTATTTTGCTCGGTGCTGCTTGAACAATGGAAAAAGATAAAAGATCTTTCTCCTCAAGAAACCGGTGTGTTGAGTGCGTTATGTCTAATTATTATTTATTTTGGTGTATATCCTATGAGTATTATACAAATTTATCAATCTGTTTCCAGTATAATTATAGATGTATTACAGGTATAATTAATAATTATCAAAACAGAGCCGGAGTCGTGTTAAATGTCTGAAATAGTATCGGCATACCTGCCGGAATTCATAATAACAATATTTATTGTAATAAATTTAATAGCATCACTGTTTTTCAGTACTTATCTGTACAAGCTTTCAAAATGGGTGACATTACTGGGCATTGTCCTAGCTATTGCATCTACGTTTTTTCTACAGATAGAACCGGAGGTGTTTGCTTTTAACAACACATTTTTGACAAATATCTATACTGTATTTTATAAAATTTTGATACTTATAAGCGGCTTTTTCCTCACTCTTTTATCACGAAATATGATAAGAGAAAAAAGAGACAGAGCGTTTGAGTATTTCAGCGTATTTTTGTCAGGCATACTCTTTGCAATGTGTACGGTTAGTGCTGTTGATTTTATCTCTTTGTTTGTCTCTTTAGAGGCACTGGGGCTTAGCTGCTACCTTTTGCTTGCACTAAATAAAAACCCTAATGCAAAACAGCTTACATTCGGTTATCTTGTTCAGGGTGCTGTTGTTTCTTCTCTGTTTTTAATGGGGTTGTCTTTAATATATGGAATGTGTGCGCATTTTGATTTTGAGCAGATAAGCCTATATTTTGCAAACCTGTCTTCTGTAATGGGGCAGCCGCAGGTGCTTTTGACATTTGCATTGATTTTGATGATGTGTACTTTTCTTTTTAAGCTCGGGCTTGTACCTTTTTCGAGCTGGCTGCCGGATACATTCGAAGGCGCAAGTTATCCTATTGGTGCTTACATGTCATCCATTCCTGTTTTGGCGTGTTTTGGGATTTTTTCAAGAATATTAATGATATTTTTAAACTATACATTCACAATGAAGATAGTACTTGCCTGTATTGCTGTGGTTACAATTATATTTGGTTCTTTGTCCGCAATCAGACAGGAAAGCTTGAAACGACTAATGGCATACTCAATGAGCGTGCAATCAGGTATAATGCTGCTTGGTATGTGCGTTTTTTCAGTATACAGCCTTTCAAGCGTGCTGTTTTATCTGTTCTGTTATGTTTTTGCAAACATTGGAGCCTGGTCTGCCATAATATTGTTATACAACTCTGCAAAACTTGAAAACCTAAATGATTTAAAAGGCATAATTTATCACAGACCCTATTATGTAATAGCTTTCACTGTTGTTTTGATTGCTCTTGCAGGATTGGCACCAACGTGCGGATTTGTTGCCAAGATGTATATTTTCTCGGCTGTGGCTCGTTCCGGTTTTATTTTCTTGCCGTTTTTGCTCATTGCTTTAGTCTCATCAGTAATTATGATATACGGATACTGGCGCATAATAAGAGCGATGTTCAGGCGTATTGAAACAAAAATAGAAGTGGATAATCAGGTTATATCCTCCAAATTTATACTTTACGCTTGTGCTTTTGCAACAGTTGGCATATGTTTTCTCGCTGACAAAATAATACAACTATGTCAACTTGCAGCATATTATATGTAAAAAATTAGTATTCTATGCCTGCATAACAGTCATATTTATTTCTGCCCGGTTTAAAACAGTCGCTTGACATGCCGTAGCCAGAACTATTGACTTTGTGGGCATATTCGGATTCCAGATTGTTTTTAGGTATATTTTCTATTTCATCAAGTATAGTTCTGTACAAATCTGTTTTATACTCTTGCTCTGTTTGTGCCCACGGGTTATATAACTTACCAAATTTTCTTGGCATAGTCATACACTCTGACATCCCATCTACGTTGTTTTTCAAATCATTTATTGTTTCAGCACTCAGTCTGGACATTTTTACTCTGTCAGAAAGTATCTCGTATTTTAACCTTTTGGGGTCAATTATGCTTATGTCAAATTTCAGGCCTGACTTGGCAGGTGAAAATAAATTTGTCAAAGAAAATGGTTTACCTGCTCCTGTTATCAAGATTTTTAGGTTGCTGCTCAGCTGATTGAGTTTTGGCAATAGATAACTCAATGTATTATTCATAACAGGCGTAAATTCAATACTTTTTTCGGATATGACATCTATCATCTGTCTGTCAACCCTTACCATTGCTTTAAAAGCAGGAGTATTTGTTTTTTTATTCTGGTTAAAATTATTTGTTGTTATTGCGTTTATTTTCATGTTTACCACCCCGGACAAGACCAGTAATATTCAGGAATTTTTTCTCCCGGAACGCCATCTGGCGGATTTATCTTGTATAACTTTTTGATAAGAGTATTGTTAGATTCTCTGTATCTCTTGTTTTTTGAAAACCAAGTTTTTCATAAGAAGCAGTCAGCGGGAAGAAATACTCGTATTCCAACCATTTTGTGTCCTGACCATTGTTTAAATTTTTTATGACTTCTTTAGGAAAATGAAAAGTTGAGTCATTAAATTTTGTTATGTGTTTTATTAATTCTTCCTGCTTGTTAAAAGAACTATGAAGGTTGACCCTTATTGTCCTTGCTAAATCAACATGAAAATCCATACTTACATCAAAGAATTTTTCAAAATTCTTTTGATTATAGGCCAGGTTTCCTCAGCTATTTGGAAAAGTTTTGGCCCGTCAACCCAGATGTTTTTTATTGAGTTTATGTTTCCTGGCATTTTGTAAATTTCGTATCCAAAAGAAGGTTGTTTTGGATTTTGTACAGCGATAGTGCTACCCTGGGCAGATTTTTTTGAGACTGCAGGGTATTGCGTCATAGATACAGCATTTACTCTCATTTCGTTTCCTTTGTTTTTAAAAATAATTTACCACTTTTGTAGTATAAATGATATAATTTGATATAATAATTTAAATTATTGTTACAATCATAGTGTAAAATTTTAGAGTATAATTTTTTAATGGCTAAGCTGAAAACAAAATGGATATGTCAAAACTGCGGTTACGAAACGGCAAAATACCTGGGTAAATGTCCTGACTGCGGACAATGGAATACTCTTGTGGAGGAAGTTTTTGAATCAATATCTCCATCTCAGGCTGCAAAAACTGTTCTAAATGACACAATACCTTGCCTGATAAACGATATTGAAATCGACCGTTCTATCCGTTTTACAACAGGAATAGAAGAATTTGACAGAGTGCTTGGCGGCGGTCTTGTCCAAGGTTCTATTGTTTTGCTGGCCGGCGACCCGGGGATAGGTAAATCTACAATACTTTTGCAAACAGGTAAAGCTATTTGTAAAGACGGAAGAACAGCTCTTTATGTATCTGCGGAAGAATCGGCTTCACAGGTTAAATTGAGAGCACAAAGGCTCGGTGTGCAATCCAATTCTTTGTATATATATTCCCAAACTAATTTTGAAGCTATAAAAAGACAGATTGATGAAATAAAGCCGCAAATCCTTATTATAGACAGTATTCAAGCTGTTTATACAGACAGCGTCACAAGCTCCCCGGGGAGCGTTTCTCAGATAAGAGAATGTACAAACATTCTTATGGATATAGCAAAAAATAAAAATATTACTGTTGTTGTAATCGGCCATGTTACAAAAGAAGGTAATATAGCAGGACCTAAAGTGCTTGAACATATGGTTGATACGGTAATTTATTTTGAGGGGGACAGGTATAAATCATACAGACTTTTAAGATGTATGAAAAACCGTTTTGGAACAACCAATGAAGTCGGGGTGTTTAATATGTGTGATGATGGATTGCACGAAATATCAAACCCCAGCGAGTTGTTTTTGAACGAACGCACACAAAACAATACCCCGGGGAGTGTTATAATCGCTACAAACGAAGGCTCTCGCCCTTTGCTCATAGAAATACAGGCACTTGTCGGTACAACTTCATACCCTTCGCCAAGGCGTGTGTCCAACGGTATTGATTACAACCGCCTTTTGCAAATTCTTGCAGTGCTAGAAAAACGTATAGGTTTAAATCTAAGCAAACAAGACGTTTATGTGAATGTAATAGGAGGGCTTGAAATTGATGAGCCGGCTGCTGACCTTGGAGTTGCGCTTGCTGTTGCAACGTGCGCAAGAGACGTCTGCGTCAGCCCTGATACGGTGATAGTCGGTGAAATTGGCCTTTCCGGAGAAATAAGAGCAATTAATAATCTTGATAAACGTATAAAAGAATCCGAAAAACTCGGGTTTAAGAAAATCATTGTTCCTCAAACTAATACGCTAAAAAAAGAAGAGTTTAAAAACATTAATATTGTACAGGTAAAACGCCTCATGGATGCGATAACAGCGTGTGTTTCAAAATCAGATAAAACAACTGTTTCATAAAAATTCCTCCAAATACATGATTCCTAATATCCCTTTATAAGTAGAATGTTAATATATACCATCACATGCATGTATATGACGACTTATTAGGGGAAATCGTTGGATATCTGACAGAGATGAGCGAAGAATTAGAGTACAGTTCTTATAACAAAATTAAAAGGCTTACAGATGAGGAGCTTGAGGCTTTGTGGCATGAATATCTTGCCGATAAGACCCAAAAAGCCCTTAGAGATAAGCTTATTGTTCAATATATTTATCTAACCAGATATGTTATCGGCCGTGTAAAAATGAATCTTCCGCAAACGTTTTCTATAGAAGACATCACAAGTTTTGGCGTGGAAGGACTTATAGATGCAATAGAAAAATATACCCCTGATAAAGGTGCAAGGTTTGAAACTTACGCCCTTATGCGTATTCGCGGTACAATTATTGACAAAATTCGTTCACAGGACTGGGTTCCCCGCTCAACAAGAAAGAAAATCAAAGAAATAAAACTGGTTGCAGAACAGCTAAAACAATCTCTCGGCAGAGCCGCAACAACAACAGAGCTTGCTGCTGCAATGAATATGGAAAAAGAAAAAATAGAGGCACTTCTTGCTGACGAAATGCAGGTTACTTCTATTTATGACAAAAAAGGTACTTCCGAAGAAAGCGTTGAAGTAATTGATACAATTCAGGATGAAAACTCCAAAAACCCTCTTGAGCAGCTTGTTGACAAAGATGTCAAACATGAATTGCAAAATGCACTCAAACGTTTGCCCGAGAGAGAAAGAATGATAATGGTTCTTTACTATCACGAAAACATGACCCTTAAAGAAATCGGTGATACTATAAATGTTTCTGAATCCCGTGTGTGCCAGCTTCATGCACAGGCTATTATGAAACTTAAAAATATTTTAACAACACATCGTTCCGACAGACTCAAACAAAGTATCGTCTAAATAAATGCTTGAATTATTAGTGATTTTTGAGTAAAATATTGTTTGTAATTGTGATTTATGTCACGATATTGGTCTAATAATCTTGTGTAAAGGAGAAAACGTAAATGAGCCCACAGACTCAAGCCGGTCTTGACTACTCAAAAGTCGATGAAATCCTGTCGTCTTATGAGTACAAAAAGTCAAATTTGATTGCTATTTTGCAAAAAGTACAGGAAGAGTTTAGATATCTTCCGGTAGATGTAATGACATATATAGGAACAAAAATAGAAGGGTTGTCACCGGCTACGGTGTATGGGGTTGCAACATTTTATGCACAATTCAGTCTGCAACCAAAAGGCAAATACGAAGTTAAGGTATGTGACGGTACTGCCTGCCACGTTAGAGGCTCAATGCCTGTTTTAAACGCTATTCATCAGTGCTTAAAACTCGTTGACGGTAAATTTACAACAGAAGACGGCCTGTTCTCTGTAGAAACAGTCAGCTGTCTGGGTGCGTGCGGTCTTGCTCCGGTTGTGGTTGTTAACGGTACTGTATACCCGCAAATGACTGCCGACGCGATAAAAACCGTAATTGAAACCATAATGGGCGAAGAAAGGGGCAACTAGATGACTGCGACATTAATAAACATCAAAGGTGAACAGGAAAAAGTTAAAGAGCAGATTAAAGCACAGGGCTTAAGAGTGCTGGTTTGTGCTGGTACAGGCTGTGTTGCTAACGGCTCGCTAAAGGTTATAGAAAAATTTAAAGAACTCGGCGTTAATGTTCGTCCGATGACTCATCAGGATAAAGTAACAATCGTACCAACAGGCTGCCACGGCTTTTGTGAGCAGGGTGTGCTCGTTGTTATCCCTGATTTGGATGTGACTTATGTAAAAGTAAAACTTGAAGACGTTGAAGAAATCGTTGAAAGCCATATAAAAGAAGGCAAACCGGTTGAAAGACTTCTTTATGTTGACCCTAAAACACAAGAACACGTATTCAAAAATGAAGAAATCAATTTCTACGCAAAACAAACAAGAACAACTCTTGCAAACTGCGGTGAAATAAATGCCGAATCTCTTGATGAAGCACTTGCTGTTGGTGCTTACGAAGCATTGCACAAAGTCCTTGAAAAAGGTAATCCGGATTGGGTTATTGAAGAAATTACAAAATCAGGACTGCGCGGAAGAGGCGGCGGCGGGTTCCCTACAGGTATGAAGTGGAAATTCACTGCTGCAAACAAAGGCGGCAAAAGTTATGTTGTTTGTAACGGCGACGAAGGCGACCCGGGTGCGTTTATGGACAGAAGTGTTATGGAAGGCGACCCGCACAAACTGCTGGAAGGTATGGCAATTGCCGGCTATGCAATTGGCGCTGACGAAGCTTATATCTATGTAAGAGCAGAATACCCTCTTGCAATCCACCGTTTGCGGGTGGCAATCAAAGAAGCTGAAGAAAGAGGTTTCCTGGGCAAAAATATTATGGGTTCTGATTTCAATTTTGAAATCCATATTAAAGAGGGTGCAGGCGCATTTGTTTGTGGCGAAGAAACTGCTCTTATTGCTTCTATTGAAGGCGAAAGAGGTATGCCAAGACCAAAACCGCCGTTCCCTGCAAACAAAGGTTTGTTCGGCCGTCCTACTTTGATTAACAACGTAGAAACACTTGCTAACGTTGCTCCGATTATCCTGAAAGGTGCTGACTGGTTCAGCTCTATGGGTACGGAAAAATCAAAAGGCACAAAAACTTTTGCTCTGACAGGCGAGGTAAATAACACAGGTCTTATCGAAGTACCAATGGGTACAACTTTAAGAGAAATCGTATTCGACATAGGCGGCGGAATCCGCGGAGGTAAGAAATTCAAAGCCGTACAAATCGGCGGCCCGTCAGGCGGTTGTTTGACAGAGGAACACCTTGACCTACCTATGGATTATGACAACCTTATTGCAGCAGGTGCAATGGTCGGCTCAGGCGGTCTTGTTGTAATGAACGAAGACACCTGTATTGTTGAAGTTGCAAGATTCTTTATGAACTTTACACAAAACGAATCCTGTGGAAAATGCGTTCCCTGTCGCGAAGGCACAAAAAACATGTTGAAAATCTTAGAAAGAATTGTTAAAGGCAAAGGCGAGATGAAAGATATTGAAACTCTCGAAGAGCTTGCTGTTGCTGTTAAAGACGGTTCGCTTTGCGGGCTTGGAAAAACCGCTCCGAACCCTGTTCTTTCAACGTTGAAATATTTTAAAGATGAGTATATCGCTCACATCAAGGATAAGAAATGTCCTGCGGGCGTTTGCGAAGCTATGAAAATTATTACAATTGATCCGGAGCTTTGCAAAGGTTGTACAAAATGTGCAAGAACCTGCCCTGTTGGCGCTATTGAAGGAACGGTGAAGAATCCGCACCACATTGATCAGTCAAAATGTATAAAATGCGGCGCCTGCTTCAATTCTTGCCCGTTCAAAGCGATTAAACAAAACTAAAAGAGGAAAAAAACAATGAGCGATAAAAAGACATTAATTATTAACGGAAAAGAAGTCGAGTTTACAGACGAACCCAACCTTCTTGAAGTAATCAGAAAAGCGGGCTTTAACGTGCCGACATTTTGCTACCGTCCTGACCTTACACAGTACGGTGCTTGCAGAATGTGCGTTGTAGAGGTTGAATATCCTAACGGAAGAACCTTAATCAACTCTTCTTGCACAATGCCGCCCGAGGCAAACATCAAGGTAAAAACAAACACTGAACGCACACGCCGTATCAGAAAAACCGTGTTGGAACTGCTTCTTGCAAACCACGACAGAGAATGCACAACCTGTGATAAATCTGGCAAATGTGAACTCCAGCAGTATGCAGAAGAATACGGAATAAAAGACGTATCAAAATACGTACAGCTTCAAAAAGACAGATTCCAGCCGATTGACGACTCAAACCCGTCACTTGTAAGAGACCCGAACAAATGTATCCTTTGCGGAGCTTGCGTTAGAGCCTGTGCTGAGTTTCAGGGCCACGCTGTTTTAGGTTTTGCAAACAGAGGTTCAAAAACAGTTGTTCAACCTATGGCAGGTAAATCTCTTGCGAGCGTTGACTGCGTATTTTGCGGCCAGTGTCAGGCAGTATGCCCTACAGGTGCATTGACTATCAAAAACGAAGTTAACCCTGTATGGAGTTTAATCACTGACCCTGACACAAAAGTGGTTGCTCAAATTGCACCGTCAGTACGTGTTGCAATAGGTGAAGAATTCGGACTTGAACCGGGTGAAAACTCAATTAAACTTATCAACGCTGCGTTGAAGGAAATCGGATTTGACCTTGTGTTTGATACAAACTTCTCTGCTGACCTTACCATTATGGAAGAGGCACACGAGTTTGTTGAACGTGTAAGCAAAGGCGAAAACCTTCCGTTGTTCACCTCTTGCTGTCCTGCGTGGGTAAGATATATGGAAACACAGCACCCTGATATGTTACACCACTTATCAAGCTGTAAATCTCCTCAGGGTATGCTTTCTCCTGTGTTGATGGAGCTTGTTCCTC
>OAXJ01002055.1_pt1 | contig 11101 bp, 9 predicted proteins | sample 1517241 | NCBI WGS metagenome assembly OAXJ01 (sample SAMEA2580293, study PRJEB22360) | human gut metagenome | biome: human gut; feature: human-associated habitat; material: faeces | place: Denmark | collected 2008/2010 | reverse complement strand
ATGGCAATAGCATACGACGGGATCAATTATTTTCCGGTGGGCGTAAACTTCATGGAAGAGAACGCAATGGAAGTGATAGAAGCAAAATATGGAATAAAAGGGTCGGCAATTGTGCTGAAACTGATGTGTAAGATTTACAAGGAGGGATACTACATACGATGGGATGAAGAACAATGCCTGATTTTCGCAAACAAGGCAGGAAGAGAGGTGCAGGCAGAAGAGGTGCAGGGGATCATCGAGATTCTGTTCACCAAAGGAATACTGGACAGAAACAGTTATCAGGAAAACGGAATACTGACTTCGGAAAGTATACAGAAAGTATGGATGGAAGCGACAAAGCGAAGGAAAAGAGAGTTGTCGGAGCTCCCTTACCTGATGGTGAAACCGGCAAAAGAAAATGGAAAAGCCGACACTCCCCCGGCACTGCAAGAAATTCAGCAACCAGAGCTGTTCAAAAAGGAAAAAACACCTGTTAACCCGAAAAATGTAGTACATCATGTAGCCGTTAACGCAAAAAATGCATGCAATTCCGGACAAAGTAAAGTAAAAGAAAATAAAGCAGAGGAAAATAAAGAATTCCCCCCCTCAGTTCCCCCCAAAGGGGAGGGAGAAGAGCGGAAGGAGGATTCTGCTTATCTCCCGATACCGGGATACGCCTTCAATACAATGACGCACAATTACTCGGGACTGATGGACACGCTAAAGAGATTAAGCATTACCGACACCGGGGAAGTAAACTCCATACTCAGGCTGTCGGACTATGGGAGGAAGGGAACGACGGTATGGAAACTGATTGCCAACACTTGCTGGAGCGACATCGGAGCCAAAGGAAGATACCTGATAGCGGCGCTAAACAAGACGAAAAGAAGGTAGCAGAGAGTGTCAGTCCCCTATTTGTAGTTGACAAAAAAGCAAGTATACAGGCTTTTGACCAGAAAAGGATTCAGTGAAACAAAGAAGTAAAAAGTGTGCTTAACGAACTAAAACACAGTGTTTTTAAAGCACAAGATTTCTCTCGCCCAAAGCTTTGTTTTAACGCTACGTTAAAGCTTGTTCCTTAAATGCAAATAGCAAGTGTTTTCAATGCAAAAGGCTTGTTATTTGCACACAAGAATAAAATAACGGAGAAATGGCGTTAACAATGTTAATTGAGAAACACTCTACAAACAAAAAGAAATCTCTGTCATTCTAAAATCAAAAGTACAAATAGCCATAATCAAATTCCCAATATATTGTGAATTTCATGATGAAGGTACATAACTCAAGCCACAAAAAGCTCAAATTCACAATATATTGGGAATTTCCTTGCTTATCAAACAAATACTTAGTATTTTTGTTTCAAATTCACAATATATTGGGAATATGAAACAAATTGGAATACAGATTCGCCAACGAAGAAAAATGTTGGGTATAAATCAGCAAACACTTGCCGATTTAGCACAAATCAGTATCAATACTATAACAAAAATTGAAAATGGAGAAATAAATATTAATTTTCAAAAGCTCTATGCCATATTGGAGGTATTAGGATTAGAACTTTCTCTGAAAATTAAAAATAAGGAGGGATATCTATGAGACAAGGAGTCGTATACTTGAATAAAGAACGGGTAGGCATTATTACGGAATTATCTTCTAACGAATATAAATTTCGCTATGATGACGAATATTTCAATGATCCATCAAAGCCCTCCATAAGCCTGACATTGACAAAACAACAACAGGAATATACTTCCCATTATCTATTTCCTTTTTTTGCCAACATGCTGTCAGAAGGGCACAACCGCATCGTTCAGGCAAGATTATTGCAGATTGATGAAAAAGATGATTTTGGTATTTTATTAGCTACAGCACATACCGACACGGCTGGGGCTGTAACCATAAAACCTCTCGACTATGATTGAATTAACTTGCTGTCCTTCTACTTTACAAAAGGGATTCTCAACCTATTCGCCTGTTGCATTGAAAGAGCTGTTCAATAGCCAAAAGGTAAACCATATACTGCCATACAATGGCATGGACAATAATGAAACGGAACAAAAAGAATTTCAGGATAACAACAAACACATGTCTATATCCGGAGCTCAACAAAAATACTCTCTTGTAGTAGATAATGGGCAAATGAGACTATCACTGGAACAGGAGCAAGCCACATTGTTACTTAAAACCAAACTTTCTGAATATGCCAACAAAGAGATAAGTCCGGCCAATGAACACTTAACCATGCAAATAGCCTCGCAAGTTTACAATATTCCTACAGCAGCCAATGGGCTCTGTTTTTTTCAAAATGATGAACCTGCCTATATCACACGACGTTTTGACATTGCACCCAATGGAAGAAAATTCAGAAAAGAAGATTTTGCTTCTTTAGCCGGAATATCAAAGGGTAATAAAGGTCCCAACTACAAATATGATGTATTAAGTTATGAAGAGATGGCGGATATTATCAAACAGTACGTCTCAGCATCATCTGTAGAGGTTCTAAAATTCTTTCGATTAGTTATTTTCAACTTCCTTTTTTCAAATGGAGATGCTCATGCTAAAAATTTCTCTTTGTTAGAAACTCCTTCTGGAGATTTTATACTTGCTCCGGCATATGATTTGCTAAATACCAGACTGCATATTTTTGATGATCATGTATTTGCTTTACAACGTGGCTTGTTTAAAGAGAATACGTTAAACGGAAATGACGGTGCGGTTACAGGAAAAGAATTCATAGAATTTGGTATCCGCATCGGCATTCCCCCCAAAAGAGTTCATAAAGAGCTAATAAGCTTTTGCCAAAAGGCAGAACAAGTACAAGATTTAGTCGAAAAATCATTTTTACCGAATCAATTAAAGAAACAATATTTACTCCATTACCAAATGAGAAAAGATTCCTATCTTTCGGTAGGCATTCTCACATAAAATTATACCAGCTTCTTTTTCTTCCTGTAGTTTTCACGAAACTCTTTGGGCGAACATTCTTTCTTTTTCTTGAAGATCCGATTGAAATTAGAAAGATTATTAAACCCGCATTCATAACAGATTTCAGCAATAGACATAGTAGAATCAACCAGCAGGCGGGCAGCAAACCCCAAACGAATGTCAATGATATAGTCCGAAAGATTCTTACCGGTACGCAATTTAAAGAAGCGACTGAAAGATACCGGAGTCATTCCTACCATATCGGCCAGCTGATTCAGGCGGATCTCTTCTTGATAATGAGCATTAATATATTCCTGCACTTTCTGCACACGGCGGCTATCCGAATGAATGCCGATTTTCGCGAAGGAAGAACTTGACAACGTACGGGCCTCTTCATTGAAAAGTGACAGTTCATAAAGTATGGTCAAGAACTTGATGACAGCATAAAACCCCTGTTTCTCGGATGCCAGCGTATCGAGAAGGGGATAAATTTTCAGGATGGCGGACATCGGAAAACAAAGACCTTTCTGAGCTTTCTCAAGCATATCACGAATAGAATCGAACTGATTCTTATTGATAAAACTTTTGAAGAAAAGATCGGAAGAGAACTGAATCGTTATTTCACGGATCTCTTTCGAATGACAATCATGTTGTTCCCATACATGTTCCAGATCTTTTCCGGTAATCAGAACCAAATCATAATCACTGATCACTTCTGCCGAATCACCGACGATCCGTCGCACACCGGCTGCTTTCTCCGTAAAGTTCAGCTCAAATTCGGCATGATTGTGAATGGGATAAGTAAACTCCGTTTTATACCGTTCGGCAATGTAGAAACAATCCTTATCGGACAACGGAGTGATCTCCCGAATAATGTTGCTTTGTAGTGCATTCATAGCTAATATAGTATTATTAGCCACAAATATAACACACTTTTTTAATTTCTTCTATTCCACTCCCGAAAATCTTCTCCCGTAGGATTCTGGAATACGCGCAAACCAAATTCCGGAACAATGGCAAGCAGATGATCGAATACATCGGCCTGAATTCCTTCGTAAGGTACCCACTCTTTCACAGCAGAAAAAAAGTAAAGTTCGACCGGAATACCTTGTTCGGTGGGCTGAAGATACCGTACCATACAAGTGAGGTTCTTATTGACATCGGGAAGACTTTTCAAGTAGTTGGTCAGATAGGCACGGAATACTCCGAGATTGGTCTGACGTCGCCCATTGACCAAAATAGAGTTGTCTATGTGATGTTCTTTATTATACTCTTTCACCACCTGCTCGGTCTGCTCCACATAATCGGTCAACAATTGGATTTTCTTATATTTAGCCAACATTTCGGAGGTACAGAATCTTACACTGTTCATATCGATATTGATAGAACGCTTCACACGCCGTCCACCGGACTCTTGCATACCCCGCCAATTCTGAAAAGAATCGCTGACCAGCAGATAGGGAGGGATGGTAGTGATGGTATTGTCCCAATTGCGCACTTTCACCGTATTGAGCGTCACTTCAATCACCGTACCGTCGGCTCCGTATTTGGGCATAGCAATCCAGTCACCTACTTTCAGCATATTATTTGCAGAAAGTTGAATGCCGGACACAAATCCCATGATACTGTCTTTAAACACCAACATCAGGATGGCAGCCGAAGCACCAAGCCCGGTGAGCAATACCATCGGAGATTTATCTATCAATACACTGATAACAACAATTCCTCCAATGAAAAATAGTATCACTTGTGCCGTTTGCAACAAACCTTTCAATGGTCGATCACGAAACTGTTCTCGCTCACTGTATACATGATAAACAGCCGACAGAAATGCACTGATAAAACGCAGAAAAACCGCAATGATATAAATCATGCAGATACGACGGATAAAATCGAGGGCACTTACATTCGGAATAGCCAAAGGAATCAACACATAAATAATGATGGGAGGGACAAGATGACTGAGGTAAATCAAAACTTTACGGTCGAACACAATATCATCCCAGGTTGCTTTGGTCTTTTTCACTAGTTTGGCAACTACTCTTAAAAGAATGTTACGACAAATAAGATCGGCTAAAAAGGCAATGCCAATAATCAGTACCAGTGTCATAATGGGACCTACTTCACTGGAGTCAAATCCCCAGGAAACGAATAAGTCATTTATTTTTTCGGTTATCTGTTCCATATAAAAACTCTTTTATGTCTTCTTTCAACCATTGATAAAGGTATAAATCTTTGTAAGCACTATTTTTGCGAAGCATTACCTCCACATTGACCTGACTGTTTTGATAACAAGTCAGTTCATTATGAAATTGTTCGTCATGTTCCGCCAATTTTTTGATTTCTTGTTCCCGTTCGCGTCGCAGGGCTGTACAAACGGGAGTCAATACTTTCATCACGACATTGTCCATGATGTGATGCCCCTGAATAAACAGATATGTTGTGTCAGGAAGCACTCCAAGTCCTTTTAATTCGACCGATAACTTATCGACCTCTTCGATACCTTGTGGAAAACGCGTGGATAACTCAGAAAGTTTAGACGTTACCGAACGCCTCACTGCCTCCAAAGAACGTTCCGGATGCCTCAAGCTGACATCGTGCAAACGAACACAGGCATTGAATTCACTCATAGTAAACGTATAAGTATCATGACGACGATAAAACCAGACAGACCACAGGAAAAGTGGATAAGCAATCTGAGAGTATCGTTTCATAAACTCATTGAAGTCAATCAGGTGTCTGTCGTTCAAAGTGGCTTGCACACAGACCTCATGCAAGCTATCGGCATAACAATGATAGTTTTCAATAGCATAAGCATAGGTCTGAAAAATATATCTATTACGATTAATTTTACGTGAAGTAGCAGTAGCTCCTTGCAACAAAAAGTCATAATCGCTATCCACACAGGCAATCAGACTTTTGCCTAACTCGGCCGTATTAAGGGTATTCATCAGTACCATTTTCTTGCCTTTAGCCAAAGATGTAGCCGAAGGAAGCATCACCTGAAAATAATGTTCTTCGTCCTCAAACTCCTCAAGCAGTGTACGCCAGAAAGCTACATCGTCATAACTCTCAACATAAGCTACAATCCGGCGGCGCGCCTTTTTAGAGTATAACTTATGAGCAGCATTGAAATAGGAAGAAGTCAGATTGTCTTTGAGACTGATTGCCATAGGTCGTGTTTTAGTTAAATGCTACTTATAGCTGGTTGCAATATCACTTACTTCGGTCACAGCATCGAGCCATCCTTCCATGATCACTGCAGGAGAATGTGTCGTTAGTATAATCTGCACATTCGGATTCAGTTCACGGATCATCGATATCAGCTTTTGCTGCCATTCGATATGCAAAGAAGCTTCGGGCTCGTCCATGAACAATACGCAATGGGCATTATCCTGTACAAGTACAGTAAGCAGAATAACTAACATCTGCTTTTCACCGGAAGAAAGTTTATAAGGAAACAGAAGTTCACCATCCTGATAGAAAGCAATATCATTGCGTCTACGGTCTATTTTTTTACGGGTATAGCTGAATAGTTCGTCAACCATGTCTTGAAAACGACGTTTAGCAATGGAAAGCGTGGCTGCTTTACTACGTTCTTCCTCGTTATTGCTGCTCAACAGCTCGATCATCTTATTGCCTATATTGACTTGATAATCCAGATAACGGCGCTGCAACAGATAGAGTTGCCAGTCGAGTTCGGACTTTACATTCTTATCTGCCATACGAGCTGTGAAATCCCCCATAATAAGCGGACGATCGTAACTACGGATAACATCATAAGGAATGTAAGTAGCTTCGGGATTGTCGAAAAAGATATGTACTCCGTTTTTTTCATCACTCTTCACTTCACCCGACAGTTGCTCGAGATACCCGACCGATCGATTCAGGATAGTGGTTTTTCCAACTCCATTGATTCCGGATAGTATATTGACATCCGGACGAAGGTCCCAGACTATATTGAAACGGTCCCATAATCCGTCTATTTCAATTCGTTTGATATAATTGGCTGATAGTTCCATAAATGGTTGCATTTAAATTAAACAAATATAGAAAATTCAAACGATAAATTGGTTACTTTTGCATCAGTTTTCAATAAAGGTAACATTTTCGGTATGGAGATTGATAAGAATCTGAAAGGACACGCATTGGCATTTACAGCCAACGTGATGTGGGGGCTGATGTCCCCCATTGGTAAATCGGCATTGGCAGAGTTCTCAGCGCTTTCGGTAACCACCTTCCGCATGGTAGGTGCCGCAGCAGCTTTCTGGATACTTTCCGCTTTCTGCAAACAAGAGCAGGTAGGACACCGTGACATGGTGAAGATTTTTTTTGCTTCTCTGTTTGCCCTTGTTTTCAATCAGGGGATATTTATATTCGGATTGTCTCTCACTTCTCCGATAGACGCATCTATCGTAACAACAACTTCACCTATCATCACCATGATTGTGGCAGCTATCTATCTGAAAGAACCGGTTACCAACAAAAAGGTTTTGGGCATCTTTATCGGAGCAATGGGAGCGTTAATCTTAATTCTAAGCAGTCAGGCAGTAAGTGCAGGAGGAGGAAGCATTTGGGGAGATTTACTTTGCATGATTGCGCAACTTAGCTTCTCCATCTATTTAACCGTATTCAAAGGGTTATCCCAACGCTATTCGGCCATCACGATTAATAAGTGGATGTTTATCTATGCATCCATCTGTTATATTCCTTTCTCATACCAGGATATAGCAAGCATTAAATGGGACAGCATTTCGACAGCCGCCATCTATCAAGTACTTTATGTGGTACTATGTGGAAGTTTCATTGCTTACATCTGCATCATGACCGCGCAAAAACTGATGCGCCCTACAGTAGTAAGCATGTATAATTATGTACAGCCTATTGTTGCTTCTATTGCTGCTATTTTAATGGGAATCGGAAGCTTCGGCTGGGAAAAAGGGGTTGCGATCGCATTGGTATTTCTTGGAGTCTACTTTGTGACTCAAAGTAAATCGAAAGCAGATTTGGAAGGTGTGTCATAACTCACCACAGAATTTTGACACACCTTTATCATTATTTCAGATCTTCAAAATAGGTATCGAGTAGGCTCTTGGCAGCAACAAAAGAGGTTAGATTTCCCCTGAGCACTTGTTGCTCTTTTTCTTGTAACATCGATTCGATCTTGGCATTATGATAGAAACTGTCACGTAACTGTTCATTGATGCTTTCATACATCCAGTATTTACTTTGTTCGTTACGGCGATATTCAAAATAGCCATTACCTTTCACAAAATCGATATACTCATACACCATATCCCATATTTCCTTTACCCCAAGATTGTAGAATCCGGAATATGTGAGTACACGCGGTGTCCATCCGGAATCGGGAGCGGGAAAAAGATGCAAAGCATTACGGAACTGAGCAGCGGCCAATTTGGCTTTATCGATATTGCTACCATCAGCCTTATTAATCACAATACCATCTGCCATTTCCATGATACCGCGTTTGATACCTTGAAGTTCGTCTCCCGTACCGGCCAACTGAATCAACAGAAAGAAATCGACCATCGAGTGAACTTGGGGTAATGTGACCAGCCGTTTCACTCTGTCCCCCTCCCACCGTCTCTACAAATATCTTATCGAAGCCGGCCGCTTCACACAGAATGATTGTTTCACGGGTTTTACGGGCTACTCCTCCCAAAGAACCGGCGGAAGGGCTAGGACGTATAAATGATTTAGGATGCACTGAAAGCTGCTCCATACGGGTTTTATCACCCAAAATACTTCCTTTGCTGCGTTCACTGCTCGGGTCGATGGCTAAAACAGCTAACTTACCTCCCTTTTCGAGAACGTGCAATCCAAAGACATCAATCGAGGTGCTTTTACCGGCTCCCGGTACACCACTGATACCTACACGGATTGAATTTCCGGAATAGGGCAGACATTTTTCAATAACTTCCTGGGCAGTAGCCTGATGTTCAGGACGCACACTTTCTACCAAAGTCACAGCCTGACTCAAGATCGTCACATCTCCCTTGACAATCCCCTCCACAAACTCACTAACCGACAATTGACGCTTCTTTACCTTCCGTTTCAGATAAGGATTTACAGATGACGGTTGTTCAATGCCTGCATTCACAACCAAACCTTTATACGCTTCGTTATTCTCAGGATGTTCCATGGCAGATATTAATTATGTGATTCGTTATTCGTAGCTTTTACATCGATCTCCACTTTCGGTTGCACCGGATCATTGGTGATCATCAGGATCCGTAAATGTCTCTTTTTCTTTCCAAGGTTCTTTTTCAGAACAGTCACCCTCAGCCGAGTACTTTCACCCGGTTGCAGTACAGTTTTTTTCAAAGCAACCCCCACTGCCGGATTAAACACTTGCAGTTTGCTAATTTGCAGAGGAGATTTACCCGTATTAGTGATAACAATGTCTCGTCTGGCTTTGTTTTTCTTGGCCAGCACCTGACTTAAATCAATCTTAGATTCGGACAGGCGAATAACAGGAGCGACCGCCTTATCCTGTTCGGTCATTCCTGAAAAGTCCGGAAGAAGGACTGCTGACACAGGTATTTCGTTCTCTTCACCCACTTTATCACCGGCAAAACGAGCCAGATAAACAGAAGACTGGGTCAAGCCCAAATCCATTAGTTGTTTGGTGTCGAGTGTGAGAGTAATGGTTCCTTTCTTACCCTTTAAAAGGACGGTCGGATTAGTTTCCATTTTCAGATAAGGCGGAAGGTGCATCAATACAGGTTCGTATGGACGATCGGAAAGATTGACTACTCCTAATGTGATTACCGGTTTCTCTCCACTGTGTGCATCCGGAAAATCAATATCTGTACGATCAATCCGGATTTGCCCGATTGCATAAGGATGTGTTTTAGTAAAGTCCTTGATTTCCTGAACCACCTCCCCGTCAAAATTCAGATAAACCAAACTGGGCTGTGCATTGCTGTAAATGCCGATTGACTTATTGAAATGCCCTAGCGCTTTAGCATCAAACGTAGCACTAACTGTTCCTTTTTCTCCGGGAGCAATCGGAGTTTTCGTCCAGTTAGCAACCGAACAGGCACAAGAAGTGGTAACATTAGTCAGTACCAAAGGTTTATCACCTGTATTGGTAATAATATATTCTACAGAAACCGGACGTTTCCATTCGATTTGTCCGAAATGATGGGTCTCCTTATTAGAAGAGATACGAGGTTGAGCTACAGCCGATAAAGTAATAGTAAGTAAAGTAAATATGAAGAGTAAACTACGTTTCATTCGTCTCTGTTTTATAATTATTAGTTGTTTAGAGTACAAAAATAGGGGTTTTCAGTGAGATTCTGCCATTGATTACATATTTTTAAGCACAGGCAGAACGGCTTTCGCTTATATACCCTAATCGAAACTCTTTTTACCACGGAGTGACACGGAGTATCACAGAGTCTTTTCATCAAGAATCAACAACTTAAAATTGCCTCTGTGTTACTCTGTGTCCTCTGTGGTGGGTTTTGACGATCCTCCCCTTTCAAAAGACAGAGTTCTATTTACTGAGAAACTTCGTAACGGGCAGAAGCTGAATGGGCAGCATATTCGGGTGCATAGGCACTTTGAATAGTAGCAATTCCTGTTTCATAACTTCCCGCACGATCTACACGATAACTGTATTCTAAAACATAAGTCCCCTTATTCAAAGTATCGAAGAAGAAATCGGTAGAAGCATCTTTTACTGCAACATAACAACCGACATCACCGACATTACGATATCCGGACAGGACCTCTACCGGTTCAAGACAAGCAGCACGTTGATCTTTCAATTGTACAAAGTCCATTGTACGATCGAGACGAACGGTCAGACGAACAACTACTTTATCACCAACCTTTAATTGAGTTTTACCGATAACCGGCTGTAACCGGCGATTATTATTAACAATCGTCTCTACATACAATTTCTTATCAACATTCAACCCACTTCCCTGGCGGACCACTTTATCAAGATTCTCTTCGAACTGTGCATAAACTGCTCCCCAGGCAATACCCGTATCTCTCTTTTCAACGATAATTTCATCGGTATTCACGGTCTTCTTATCGGTAAAAGTCTTTTTGATATAGCCTAATCCCGGAACAGTCGTCTTGGCAGGACTTATCGTTTCTAAAACTTCATTGCCAAGGACAATACGCACGTCTCCCTGATTATCCAATAAATTAGTACCCCGGT
>OAXJ01002052.1_pt1 | contig 11108 bp, 8 predicted proteins | sample 1517241 | NCBI WGS metagenome assembly OAXJ01 (sample SAMEA2580293, study PRJEB22360) | human gut metagenome | biome: human gut; feature: human-associated habitat; material: faeces | place: Denmark | collected 2008/2010 | reverse complement strand
TCCTGCTCGTCGGCCGCTTCGCCCGCCGCCGCACCGTCGCCGACCGCGAGGGCCTCGGCTTCGAGCCCGATCAGATGGCCGACGAAACCCAGCATGAGCCCCAGATGGTCATCGGGCTCCGCATACAGCCGCTCGATCTGCAACCCGTGGCGACGGTACCGCTCGCGCACTTCCAGCGTGCGCGCGCTGAACAGCTGGCTGTTCGGATCGCGGTAGAACGACTCCCAGCTGGGCGCATCGGGCGTTCCGGCACCCACGAACAGCCGCAGCCACTCGCGCCGAAGCGCGGCCACGCGTTCGTCGAAGCCCGCTTCGTCAGCCGCGGCGGCGACGCACCAAGCGTCCATCAGCGCCATGCCTTCGCGCCCATCGGCATCGTCCATGCCGAACGGCGCGTTCTGGAACGGCCGCTCCGCCACCTGGTCGGCGACGACCTCGGCATCCGGCTCGCAGTACAGCAGCTGGGACGCCTGCGCGAAGCACGCCTCCGCAGCCGCAAGCACGTCCTGGTTGTACGGTGCGTTCATCGTTTCCCCTTTCCCCTCCGAAACAGCTGGACGGCCGACGAAGCGGCCGCCCAGCCTGATGCCGTTAGATCTCCTCTTCCAGGTTCACGAGCGCGCCGGTGCCGCTGCCCGACTTCTGGGCATCGCGATGCGGGTTCATGATGAGGTTCGGATGAGTCGTGTCCTTCGGCAGGGGCTCCACCTCGACGTCGCCCTCGCCGTACTTCGCGATCATGTCCTCGCGCGTGCCGAAATCGAGCGCGCGCATAGGGCAGCCGGTGACGCAGAGGGGCTTGCTCCCGCCCGCTTCCAGCTCGGCCTTGCACATGTCGCACTTCAACATGTAGCCCGCTTCGTCGTCGTACGTCGGCGCATCGTAAGGGCACACGGTCTGGCACGTCTTGCAGCCGATGCACACCTCGTGATCGGTCCACACGATGCCGGTTTCCTCGTCCTTCTGCATGGCGCCCGTCGGACAGTTCGCCACGCACGCCGGATCGACGCAGTGGTTGCACGCCATGGAGACGAAGTAGCCGAACACGCCGTTGGGCACGTAGCTGCCCGCTTCGTTGAGTTCCCAGGTGCCGCCCTGGTAGTTGAGCACCTTGCGGTACAGGTTGTTCACCGGCAGCTTGGAGGTTTCTTTGCACGCCACCTGGCATGTCTTGCAGCCGGTGCATTTGTTGGAATCAAAGTGAAACGCGTACTGAGCCATGATGCACCTCCCTTATTCCACGCCAACCGGCATGACGATCGGCCGATTCTTGTCAGGTTCGAGTGTCAGATCGCCTGTATACTTCTCCACCTGCACGAGGGTGCCGGTCCAGGACTGGGATGCTTCGCCGGAAGACTTCGGCGCCTGCAGGATGTTGGGATCGCCGCCCAAATCGATACCCGTCTCCTCGTCGATCTGGATCCATGCGCCATCCTGAAGCGCCACCGCTCCGGGCACGAGCGTGGGCATGACCTTCGCCGGACGGAGCACCTTGCCATGCGGGCTGGTCATGAGCACGATATCGCCGTTCTTGATGCCGCGCTCCTGCGCATCCACCTCGCTCATGAAGCACTCCTGCGGGAACGCCTCGCGCAACGACGCGACGTTGTCGTTGACCGTGTGGGCGCGACGCAGCGAATGAGGAGTCCACAGCAGTAGCGGGTACTCTTCGGTCTGGGTTCCCTGACCCTGTTCGGGGTCGCCGATCTGCCATTTCGCGATAGGCGAGATCGTTGAGAAGCCGACCGAGTTGACGTAACCTGACAGCGTGGGGCAGTAGATCTCGAACTTGCCCGTAGACGTAGCCAGCGGATTTGCCGCAGGATCGGCGTAGAACGCCTTGTACGGGATATTCGTCAGCTTGTCGCCGAAGGATCGTTTTGTCTTGTAGAGGCCCTTTTCCTTGAATTCGGCCACCGTTATGACACCTTCTTGCGGGACGCCCTCAACTCCGAGCTCGTCGATGTCTTCCTGCGTGATGGTCAGGAGCGGGGCGTATTGCATAGTGTCGTGGTCGGTCATGTACATGGCACCTGCGAGAGACGTGTACGTACGCTCTGCATCGGACATCGTGTTAACGGCTGCGGGATCCACGTTCAAACGCTTCGCAAGCTCTTCCGCAACGTACGATTCCGGCTTAGACTCGAATAGCGGCTCCATGATGCGATCAGCCCAGTACACCGTATCCGAGTTGTTCATCCAGGCAAGATTGCCCTTCTCCCACCACGTGGCGATCGGCAGCACGATGTCGCAATACTGGCGCGACGGATCGAAGAACGGATTCGCCCCCCAAACGAAGTCTACTTTACGGAACACCTCTATAGCCGCATTAGCGTTCGGCAGCGAGTTCAGCGAGTTCTGATAACCACCCGAATAGATCACGTGGATGTCGATCGGCTTCTTGCCGCCCGGCCATATGTCGCGACCGTATTCGCCATTGAGGATGGAGACCCAGCATTCAGTATGGTCGATCTTCTCCCATGATGTTGGGTCCTCGATCTTCGACCAGTCAGGAGTCGACATAACCGAAGGCGGAGTCAGCGGATTCACCGGGTTCTTCTTCGCACCGTTGGAGGAATCGCCCGCCATCACGAACGGGGTGCCCGACATGCCCTCATGCAAACCGACCCAGCTGGCATAGTTGCCCGGCGTGCCAAGGCCACCGTGCATCATAGCAAGCGTGTAGAATGCCTGCGCGAACATCTCACCTGCAGGTATCTTCGTCGTCGATTGGCCAGCGAAGAAATCCACCTTCTCCGCCGCATGGATCTCCTCGGCCAAACGGCGAATCGTCTCAGCCGGAACGCCGCAGATGGCTTCTGCCCATTCGGGAGTCTTAGGTTCGTTGTCATAGGTGCCCAAGACGTAATCCTTGAAGTTGTCCTCAGCCGGAGCGCCTTCGGGCATATGCTCGGCATCGAACCCTACGCAGTACGTGTCGAGGAATTCCTGATCGTACAGGTTGTTCTCGATCTGGTGATACATCATGCCGATGCACAGCGCCGTGTCGGTGCCAGGACGCACGGCCACCCACTCGTCCGCGACCGCCTGCACCGTCTGATTCAGCCACGGGTCGACAATGATGATCTTGCCGCCCTGTTCACGCGCATAGTCAAGCTGATACGCGGTGTTGCCGCCCTTGTTCGCCATCCAGTTGTTGCCGAAGTGGAAGTGCAGATCGCTCTCGGCGACGGCTAGCGCGTCGGGAGCATTGAGCATGCCGCCGGTCATGACCAGCTCGGGAAGCGGCCACGAACCGAGCGAAACGGTGCCCATATCGTGGTGCACAGCACCGCCCAAGCTGTTGAGCAGACAGATAACCGGATCGAAGTACGTGTCGCCGATGTCGTCGTAGGCCGCAGCGAGGATAGACCGGTTGCCGTACGCATCGTAGGCCTTCTTCATCTCGGCGGCGATGTAATCGAGCGCTTCATCCCAGCTAATGCGCTCCCACTCGTCCTTGCCGCGCATCTCGCCGTTCGGATTCTCAGGACTCCAACCCTTGCGCTTCATCGGGTGCTTGATGCGCGCCGGCGAGGTGATGTTGCTGATCTGGGCGCGTCCGCGCGGACAGGCTCGACGCTGAGGCACCTCGATGGTGTCCTCGTCCTGTTCGTCGGTTCTAACCTTGAGCGGCACGCCGTCCTCAACGTACACTTTGAGTAAGCAGCGCGAGGAACCGCAGCTGCAGTTGTTCATGCAGGCGCCGGTTTTCCATTCGCCCTTTTCCCCTGCGGAAGCAGCAGGCCCCGTATCGGTGCCCGCGTCTCCTGCAGGAGCGCAGCCCGTGAAGCCGACCAATGCCGCAGCGCCCGCAGTAGCCGATCCCCATTTGACGAAACTGCGTCGTGTCAGTGAATTGCCCACTTTTGACCCCCTCTTCATCGCGTCCGGGAAACAATGCCCGCATACGGAATGTCCCCCCGACAATTCCAATCACGACTTCATGAGCCCGTACCGTCATACTTTAGTATGATGCCCATTGCCGCCATACTATCACCATAAACTATGACAGTCAATGAGAATAACGGGCAAGCATGCATCTAACTTGAGAACAATTGCCCTGAAAAACGAGCTGCTTGTTTGACATAAGCTTCTGTATTGCTGTTCAATCTATACTATGATACTATGACAGAATTGCGACTACCGAAGGGGGCTGGTATGAGGTTCTTGATCGCGCTTGTTTGCTGCATCGTCCTTATCGGGATTCTTGCGAAACCGCTGAAGCGACATCCCGTACCCTTCTACATCGTCGCGCTTGCGCTGGTGGGCTTGTACTGGTTCGGAACGACCACGAACACTGCGGGCGGGATGTGGCCGTACTTCATGCCGCTTATGCAGCGATGCGCGCTTGCGTTCGTGCTGTTCACCATCGTGATGTTCGTGGGCGTGCTCGACGAGAGCTCGCCGTTGCGGGCGCGGCTCATGCCCATCCGCCGCCAGCTCTCCATCCTTGGCTGCATCTTCGCGCTGGGTCACCTGGCGTTTTACGGGGTGTCGTACGTGCCGCGGCTGGGCTCGGCGCTTAATGGGAACCTTGGGTTCTCGCTAGCGCTGGCGGCATTGCTGGTTCTTCTGATGGCCATCCTGCTGGTCACCTCGTTCCAGGTGGTGAAGCGCCGCATGAGCGCCGCGCGCTGGAAAGGGGTGCAACGTCTCGCCTACCCGTTCTACCTGCTCACGTACGTGCATCTCGTATTGTTGCTAGCGCCTTCCGCATTTGCAGGGCGCGAGACGGCCACCGTCAGCTTGGTCGTGTACTCCGTGGCAGTGGGCGCCTACGTCGTGCTGCGCATGCGGCGCGCGCTGCTGCACCATCGAGCAGCAGCCCCGAGCACGGCGCTCGCCAGCTGACAGCACGTTCGACATTCCCTCCCTCCCCTGAACGGGCGCCCCTGCCGGGCGCCCGTTCGCATCCCCGGCAGCTTTCCTCGATGTCCCGCTTAAAGCACTCGTTTGCAAGAAAACATGGATGGCTCTCACGCATTGTCGCCCGAAAGCCGCGGAATCGCGCCTGAAAACGAGGCTTTCAGCGACAATGCGTATGGAATGCACCGGGCTTTCGCCTTACGCGCCCTCGCCCGCTTCGAACACGGTCTGCCCGTCCAACGACGCGATGCGCACGCCCAGCACGCGCCCGTCGTCCACTAGCACGCGGCCCGTGCACGCCGCGAGGCCGGAACGGCGCGCCGGGGCAGACGACGTACGATGCCGGACGCGCCTCGGGTCCGTACACCAGCTCGGGCACATGCGTGTGCCCGTGGACGCACACCTGCGGGATGGGATCGCCCGCCGCCAGACCCGCGCAGCCGTTGAACCCGATCTGCACGTCGCGCGGATAGTGCGCCACGAGGAAGCGCACGCCGTCGATCACCGGATGCGCGAAACGGCCCACGCGCGAGCCGTACTCGTCGAAGTCGTTGTTGCCCAGCACCGCCGTGGTCGGCGCCAACGCCTCGAGCGCATGCAGAATCTCGGGGCCGCCGATGTCGCCCGCATGGATGATATGGTCGACGTCCGCCATGGCCGCGAGCGCCTCGTCGGGCAACTGTCCATGCGTGTCGGATATGAGGCCGATAACGGTCATGACGAGCTCCTTCTTTGCATCAACCGATCGAATGGCAAGTATAGATCATACGCCGGCCTTCACGCGACCCATTAAACCATTGCCAAACTGCAAGCGGACGCCCGAAAAAGAGGGCGCGCCCGGATTGCGCGCCCTCCGATAAGCCCTCTTACGAGACCTGGAACAACAGCGTCGCCGCAAGCGGCGAAACCATGCCGTCTGCAGTTTTGGCACGCACCGTCATACGATAGTCTCCTGCATCTTCGAACGAAGTGGAGAACTGCCAATTCACCCATTTGTCCGCGGTTGCTCCCTCGGTCGCGCACGACGTCCAAGTAGCGCCGCCGTCGAACGAAAACTCGATAGCCTCGATCGGGCTTCCTAGATCGTCGGCAACGCCCTCGAACGTGATCTCGTCGCCTGCGACGAACGTGCATCCGTCGGCGTAGTTCATGATGTTGATCTTGTTGCGGTAGCACGGATCGACCTGCTGCACATCGGGTTCGGCGTCTTCGCGCGTCAGCTCGATGTCGGTGATGTTGCGCGTGAAGTACCGCGCTACCGTCTCGGGCATCCACAGCTGCATGCTGGAACCGTCCGTCGCCGACGTAAGCTCCTGGCCGTTCACCTGGTAGACGAGCATCGCATCATGCTCCAAAGCGTAGCGCAGCGGCAAAGGCTGGCCGAACCCGTCGGCGCCATACGCCGTCACGGTGTTCACGCCTTCCTCCAAATCGGCCATTTCCACGATGGACGCCAGCGGATCACCGAGCACCGCAGCCTGTCCGAACGGAGAGCCGGTAGCGCACGAGCACGCCATGAGCGCCTCCTCGCTGGCATCTTCGGACAACTCGCTTACATCCACCGTGAAGTTCTTCTTGATATGGCCCCCTACGTTCACGTAGAAATTGGCCACGCCGCCCGTCTGCGCTTCGAACTCGACCGCAGGCTTAGAGCACATCGAGGTCAAAGCAGCACCGAATACGTTGAACAGCTCGTCGTTCGGGGTCGTTCCAAATTGGTTAAATACAAAGCTTCCCTGCACGTTCGGCACCCGTACGTACGAGCCGTCGTCGACGTTCACCCACGAAGCCTCAACCACGTTCTCGTTGAACGAGTGCGTCGTCCCGCTCGCCGCATCGGATGCATCGGCGCTGTTCGGATTCAAAGCGTTCAGCGCCAAGCCCGACCCGGTGAGCAGCAGCGCAGCTCCGGCAACACCGGCGAACATTCGGGTATTTCGTTGCGTCATGTCTATCATCCTCGCTTACTGCTGATCGCCGGAAGCATCGCCGTTGGCCATGGCCGGATCGACGATCTTCCCTATCTCGGTGATCTCGTCTTCGGACGGCATCTCGTCCTTCGCGTTCACCAGCACCTCGTGGTTGCGGTAGCTCACTTCGCCGTCGATGTCCGTGCCGCGCACGCTCAGCACGTACGCTCCTTCTTTCTCGGGCGTGAACGTGAAGCTCCACCACAGCCACTTCGCCGGATCGACGTCTCCCACGTCGAACGACGTCCACGTCTCGCCGCCGTCCATGGAGAATTCCACCGTCTTCATGGGATGGTCGAACGCGTCGGCATAGCCGTTGAACGTGAACGGCTTGCCGTTCTGGATGATGAGACCTTCGGGCACGCCGCACACCGTCACGTTGGGACGGTTCACATGGGCATCCTCTTGGTTGACCTGGCCGCACACACGCTCGTCCATGACATCGGACGACACGTGGTAGCCGTTGATCTGCTTCGAGAAGAGGCGAGACGTGGGGGCCTCCTGCCAATGCATGACCGGGAAGCCGTGACGTGCGCTGAGGTATTCGCCATCGATCTTGTACACCAGATACCCTTTGTCCAAGACCGAGAGGTCGAACCCGCTGCGCGAAGACCCGTCTGCGCGAATGACGCGCACGCTGTTGGTGTCTTCGGTGTAGCCGCCAGCCTTCTCGATGAGCCAGCTGACCGGGATACCGGTGATCTCGGCCTGGCCGATTCCGCCGCCGCCGATCGGATTCAGCTCGCACACCATCTTCGAGGGCTTCGTGACCACCACGCCAGCGGCTTCAGCTTCGGCCACCAGCTCGGGCAGCTTCTTCGTGTAGGGCGCGTTCACGTTCCCGTCGACCGTGAACTCCCACTCGTCGAACATGCTCTGGGGCAGGTCGATGTCAAGCCCGTTAGGCCCGCATGCGTAACGCATATGGTCGTAATAGCCGTGAACGAAGTCGTAGCTGTACAGCTCGTCTTGCGTCTGCACCTTGTCCTGGGTGGATGCGAACTCGCCCTGCACGTTTTCAACCTTGTTGATGCCTTGCAGCGCCTCATGCTTCACGTTGTCCCACAGCTGCATGCCGTTGCCATCCGCAGTCGCGTCGTGACACGATTGACACGTGCCGTTCGAGCCCTCGGCGAACTTGTTCCCGCTGCGCTCGTTGTAGTGGATGGCATGTATGAGACGGCCGAAATCGTCGCCGTTGTCACGATGGCACGAGATGCACTGGTTCACGTCGCTGTACGTCTCGAGCGCTTTGTTGTCGATCGTGGCATGCTTGTACTCCATGTTCTCGATCATCGCATTCATATCAGCATGGCACGAATTGCACCCTCGGTTGTCCGCGTCGAGGTAGTACGTGTTGTACGAAATGGTCCAGCTTTGCTGCATCCAATGGGGGCACTCGTACTCGGTCGGGGTACGCTGAACCAGCTGCCCATTCGAATATCGGATGATCTCGGGCGCGTACTCCTCGGCGATCTTGTCCCACTTGTCGTAATTCTCGACGATATACTCTTTGCCGGGATACTGAACATCGCCGTCCGGCTCCCCTCCGCGCACTATTTCGTCTGCAGTCGACGCAGAATCGGCCGCAAGCGCCGGACCGACCACGCAACAAGCTGCAGTCATCGCCAACACCCCCGCCATTCCAAGCGCGGCCTTCAGTCGCATGTTTCTCATGATCTCTCCTCCATCCTCTCTTGTCGTGCGTGCGGCAGTTCCGCCTTATCGCTTGCCCCTCCTTCCAACCTGGAACAGGCGCGCACGCCGCACACCCGGAAGATGGTAGAAGCACGGGATGTCCACCGCCATCGACGTATCCGGGTGAATATGACGAAGGGCTCGAACGGGTATCCCCCGGTTTGGTTGATAGAGGCGCGCCGGGTTTTCGCCTATCGTGAGAATCGTATATAATGGCCAGCTGTTCAGAGGACTTTCGAATATCTGCTCGCAACCGCGCCGGGAAGAGAAACAGGGGGATCGATCATGGAAACACCCGCCGGCGTGCGCGTCAACCGCAGCGCAGTTCTTGCCTCCTTGGGACTAAGCACGAACCTGCTCTGGTGCACGCTGGCCGGGCATACCGGAGGGTTCCCCTCCTCCCTGCACGACCTCGATCCCGCCGTCAATCCGCGTATCTTCTTCCTGCTGGGCATACTCATCGTGGGAGTTGCGTTCGCAGTAGGCCCCCGATGGCTCCGCGAACGCGACCAACCTTTCTCCTACGTTCTACCGCTTGCATCCTCGATAGGCACCGCGAGTTTCGCCCTCGCCTCCAATCAAAGCCTCTTCGACCCTATTTTCCTTGCCATCGCCGGCCTGATCATGTTCGGCGCGGGCTATTTCTGGATCGCCTCGCGATTCTATTTGCTGCTAGCCAGAACGCAGACTTTCGCCTGCACCGCTTGGTGCATCGTGGCGGCATTGGGTATGGAAACGCTCGTGCTTCCCATCGCCCGCTATGCGGTGCCTCCCGTCTGGCAGATCGCCGTCACCATCGCGCTGCCGCTCGTTTCCGCCGCGCTATTCAAAGCCGCCCGGAGCTCTGCGCCTACCGAATCCGCCCAGAATATAACCCGGCGCGCCGACCTCCCCGGAGCAAGGATGGAAGCGCTCGCGGCTCAACCTCGGCGCGCCGTGCTGCCGGCGGGAAGAGAGGGTCGAAGAAGCCTGCTGGTGCTTATCGCTGCAGCTGCGCTGCTACTTGCGACCGTACGGTCGTTCAGTTCGATCGGATTATGGGGCAGCGAGGCCGTCGCAGCGCAAGGGATCGCGGCAGAGGTCGTCTTCTCCCTCGTCTCAACAGCGTTTCTTGCCCTCTTCGCACTCGCCACGCTGGTGAAGACAACCGGATGGCGCCTCGATTTGAGGTTTCAGCCAGCGTTCATCATCGTCATCGGCGGTCTGTTTCTCGTGGTGTCCCGCCGCTCTGCTGGACGCCCTTATGCGGCTGGACGACTCGTGTGCGCACGTGCTGTTCTGGATCGTCGTGGTCACCGCCATCGATGCGCTTACCATGCCCTCGTACCGAGTGATGGGCGTTGCAGCAGCCGTCTACGCGCTCAGCTCCGTGCTGTGGGTCGCCTTGCTGGGCAGCGGAGTGGCTTTCAGCAGCATGATCATGCTGGGCGCCGCGTACTCCCTCACGATCGCCGCCATTCTCAGCGAATGGATCGGGGCAAGGCGCCTGGAGTCGACGGAGAAGGAAAGCGCAGCGGGCAATCCCGAACCCACGACTGCGCACCCTTCAAGCGGCGATCTCACGGGAGAGCACGTATCACGCGCCATCGCGGTTCGATGCGAAGACATCGCAGTCGCGAACAAGCTTTCGCCCCGCGAAACGGAGATATTCATCCTCCTCGCTCAGGGAAGAACGCGAACCCTCATCCAGGAAGAACTGGTGCTTGCCGAGAACACGGTGAAAACGCACATCGCCCACATCTACGCGAAACTCGGCATCGGCAATCGTCAGGAGATGATGGACCTCGTCTTAGGCGCCACCGAAGAGGACGGCCGCGCGGCAAGCCCCCGCTCCTACATAACGAAAAAGTAACCATTTAGCACTCTCGGTTGTAGAGTGCTAAAACGCGTCGTAGAATACCAGGCATACCAAGCAAGGCGGCGTTTCGGCGCACCCGGAACCACCGCCTCCCCGCACGACTAGAGGAGATGATCGAACATGGCAATGATGGTACCCATGCGCAGGAACCGCAACCTGTTGAGCGAGCTGATGACCGACCCCTTCGACGCGTTCTTCAACGCCGCCTCGGCTCCCATGCAGAAGATGTCGCCCACGCTCATGCGCACCGACATCAAGGAGACCGACGCAGGATTCGAGCTGACCATCGACCTGCCGGGCTTCAAGAAGGACGACGTCCAGGCCGAGCTGAAGGACGGCTACCTCACCATCACGGCGCAGACCCAGTCCGAGTCCGAGGACAAGGACGAAGAGGGCACGTACGTCCGCAAGGAGCGCTTCAGCGGCAAGTGCAGCCGCACGTTCTACGTGGGCGACGACATCGAGGAAGACGACATCAAGGCGAAGTTCGAGGACGGCGTGCTGAAGATCGCCGTGCCGAAGAAGCAGGAGCAGCCCAAGCTCGAGGAGAAGAAGACCATCTCCATCGAGGGTTAATCCTTCGCGAAACGCAAGCGCACCGGAAGGCGGCCACCGTGGCCGCCTTCCTTGTTTTCACCCAAAGGCACGCTTCGTCGTCTGCGCTCGGGATGACAGGCGTTCAAGAGCAAAACAGGCCGATCCGAACGCATGTT
>OAXJ01002029.1_pt1 | contig 11285 bp, 12 predicted proteins | sample 1517241 | NCBI WGS metagenome assembly OAXJ01 (sample SAMEA2580293, study PRJEB22360) | human gut metagenome | biome: human gut; feature: human-associated habitat; material: faeces | place: Denmark | collected 2008/2010 | reverse complement strand
TTTTTCTATTATTCTACCTTATTTGATAGTAGATTTAAAACTTTGCAACAGAACCGTTTGCTTCATAACTAGCGTTCAAAAAAACTAAAAAGTATCATAAAAAGAAGGCACGCTTATAAACATGCCTTCTTTTATTTGTTGTGTTATTTAACTTTCATCAATCGTAATCCGTTTAATGTTACTAAAAGCGTTGCTCCCATATCTGCTACAATAGCAATCCATAGTGTTAGCCAACCTGGTATGACTAGTAGTAGAGCTAATAGTTTTATACCTAATGAGAAGGTGATATTTTGCTTAATTACTTTTAGAGTTTGACGGCTAAGTCTAACAATGAATGGTAATTTTTGTAAATCGTCGCCCATTAGAGCAACATCAGCAGTTTCGAGAGCCGTATCTGTTCCTGCACCGCCCATTGCAATACCAACCGTCGATGCAGCTAATGCTGGTGCATCATTAATGCCGTCGCCCACCATTGCTACTTTATTATAAGTTGTCCGCAACGCTTTAATCGAATCTAATTTTTCTTGAGGCATTAGATCTCCTTTTATTTCAGTCACACCTAATTGCTTACCAATAGATTCAGCAGTTTTAGTATTATCACCAGTAAGCATAATAGTGTGTTCAATTGACAACTTGTGGAGTTCAGAAATAACGGCAGCACTTGAATCTCTTACTTCATCCGCGACAGCAATTACTCCTAAAATTTGTTCGTCAGTACCGAAATACATGGCGGTTTTCCCTTGTTCTTGAAATTGTCTGTATTGTACTTTGACCGCTGTTTCTTCGATTACTGATGCAGAAAACAGTTTAGGGCTTCCAATATAGTAACGTATGTTTTGATGTATACCTGTAAGTCCTTTACCTGTGATAGATTGGAAATCCTCGATTTGTATTGACTTGTAATCCACATTAGTTTTATCCGCTTCGTTTAAAATAGCAGAAGCTAATGGGTGTTGAGAAAGAGATTCCAACGATGAAATAATCGATAGATAATTTATATCAGTTTCAGAACTGGTTGCAATGAAATCCGTTACGACAGGCTTTCCTTTTGTTAAGGTTCCAGTCTTATCGAAAGCAATTGCTCTCAAATGACCAATTTCTTCCAGATAGACTCCGCCTTTTACTAAAACACCATTTTTTGCTGCATTACCAATAGCCGAAACAATTGAAACAGGTGTTGAGATCACTAATGAACAAGGACATCCGACAACTAAAATGGATAACCCTTGGTAAAGCCATTTATTCCAGTCACCACCAAAGAATAGCGGAGGAACAACCACTATCAAAAGGGCCATAATAATTATGAATGGCGTATAGTATTTTGCAAATTTATCTACAAAGGCTTGTGCAGGAGCTCGTTCTCCTTGCGCTTCTTCAACTAAGTGAATGATTTTGGCAATCGTTGTATCCGTTACTTTTTTTGTTACTTTGACTTCAAGAACACCTTCTTCATTTAGTGTTCCTGCAAACACTTCATCATCTAACTGTTTTTCAACAGGAACCGATTCTCCTGTTATTGCTGCTTGATTTACTGAAGAATGACCGTTGATAACAAGCCCATCCATGGCTATTTTTTGTCCGGGTTTAATGATCATAATATCGTCGATATCGATTTTATCGACACTGACTAATTGCTCTACATTGTTTCTCCTGATAAGAGCTTCTTTGGGAGCTATATCCATAAGAGAACGAATCGACTGTCTTGCTTTATCCATTGAAAATCGTTCCAAAGCTTCGCTAATAGCAAATAGTATTACTACAATAGAACCTTCGGGCCATTCTCCAATAAATGCGGCCCCAATAATTGCAATAGTCATTAAAGATTCCATGGAGAAGTCCAATTTGATCAAATCAGAGAACCCTTCTTTAAATAAATCAAATCCACCAATTATTATTGCCAATATATAAAGAGCTTTCGTTAATAAATGATCTTCGCCCAATGATAGTTGGGAAATCACAGCAACAAGTATAAAACCAAGAGAGATGATTAAAGCGATATTCCGTTTAATAAAAGACTCTTTTGATCTAACTTGTTCATCATTTTCTTGATCATCACGAATGATAAGATTTTCGAAGGCTCCCGCTTCTTCGAGTTCTTCAATTGTTGTTTGGCCTTCTACTGAAATCTTACTTGCACCAAAGTTTACTGTTGCACTCGTAACTCCTGGCAACTGCTTTACATTTTTTTCAAATTTACCTGCACAATTTGTACAGCTTAATCCTTCTATTCGATAGGTTTTTTCGGTCATTTTCTCACTCATGCTAGCACCTCTTCTTTAAAATTTACGCCAAGCTCCATAAGATTTAAGATTTTGATATTTTTAATAAAATAGTAGACTAACTTACCATCCTTGTGACTATCAACTACTCCCAATTTTTTTAAGGAGTTCAGATGGTGTGAAGTTGTTGCGACCGAAGCATCAATGATATTAGCAATATCACAAACACATAGCTCATCTTCATGAACTAAAGCATGTACAATTTTAAGTCGATTTTCATCTGACAATATTTTAAAGAAACCACTTACTGACGGAGTATCAAAGTTTGCTAGTTTAGATTTAGCACGATTAACTTTGTCTTCATGAATACAAGTTATTTCACAAATTTCATTATTCATACGATCATTCCTTTACATTCAAATGTTTGTTTGAATATATTATATCAGAACATCCATCTATATTCAAGTGAATGTTTGAATGTTCATAAAATGGTCATTTTCTGGACACTCTTCTTTTGTTATAAAAACTCTCAAAATCATTTACATTTCTTGTTCATTAACCCGTAATTTATTCTATGTTCATTTATATATATATTTTTAAGTTATGATACAATAAATTAGAACAAAGGAGAATAAAATGAATATCGGATATGCACGAGTTTCAACTGGACTTCAAAATTTGGATTTACAAAAAGATAGTCTTAAAAAATATGATTGTGAGAAAATATTTACTGACCATATGTCAGGAAGTAAAAAAGAGCGACCTGGTTTAAAATCTGCCATCGAATTTTCTCGTTCTGGAGATACAATTGTTGTTTGGCGGTTAGATCGATTAGGAAGAAATATGGAGGACTTAATTAGCATAGTTAATTCACTTAATGATAAAGGAGTAAGCTTCCATAGCTTGCAAGAAAATATCACAATGGATAAATCAAGTTCGACTGGACAATTGATGTTTCATTTGTTTGCGGCTTTTGCGGAATTTGAGCGAAATCTTATTTTGGAGCGTTCTGCCGCTGGGAGAGAGGCTGCACGTGCAAGAGGGCGGCTTGGAGGAAGACCTGAGAAATTTTCAAAGCAAGACGTAAAGCTTCTTAAAACATTGGTAGAAAGTGGTACGCCGATTAAGTCGATTGCGGATTCTTGGGGAGTGTCAAGAACAACGATTTATAGATATATTAATAAGTTTTAGAATAAACTAAAAAACCAGCTCACAACTATTAAGGTGCAAGCTGGTTTAATTTTTTTACTTTGGTATAATTAGTAAATCATACTAATTTTATAATATTCGATAAGATATTGACTGATATTTCTAACAAAAGATTTCAAGCGTTCCTTTTTGTTATGTAAATCTAACGCTGTTTGATTTTCCCAATTCTCTGCAATTACATATTGAGTACTGTCTTGGACAACTAACTGAACCAACTTTGCAATAGGTTGCTTTCAGTGAATCTTGGGCGAAACGAATATGAATTCTCCCCAAGGTCAATAAGTTAAGCAAGATACAAAAAGCTTATCATCATGATAAACTTTTTACGTTTTCAGTTTAAGTATTGCATATTTTCAATTCGTTTTTCCGACAATTTGTGGCATACTTTTAACATTTCTACTTTTTGTTCTTCATTCAATTGCTCGAAGTAAGCTCGTGGGGCATTGGGGACATGATTGGGGATAACTCCCATCAGATATCCTGGTGGAAGTTGGAAGTATTGGGACAAAACTAAAGCAATTTTATTAGCAATAGCTTTTCCTAAAGTTTTCATAATTCCTCCTCTATCAATAATATAACAAGCATAATTATAACCCTTTTGAGAGAAGTTGAAAAGTTTGAGCTAAAAATTCGATAAATTCTTTTTCAGTCATTATCATTATTCGTTGTCCTTTTCGTTTAGATTGCTTAGCCTCTGATATTTTATGCGAATGATGATAACCTTTTATTAAATCAATCGGAAAATTGCCTGTGACTAGTCTAGTCGTTTTTTTAGTCACAGCGTTCTGATTATGCCCTTTTAAACCTATAATGATTGATTGTGCTTGTTTTCTTGTCATCGTTGTAAGGGTGCCAGTAAATACAAAATACTCATTCTCTAGCATTAAACCACCTCTGCTGTTTTTCTGAATGGACTCGATGCTCAACTTATTTGACCTTCTAGGAATCCAATTATATCAGAAAATAAATATAAACCTTTGAAGTATACCCTGGTGTCCTGTTTTTAAATTGATATATATAAAAAGTACCTGAGTAATCAAAAGTTACAGGTACTTCTTTTACTTTCTGATATTAATTGTTAAATAGTATTCTCAATTCAATTATTACCTCCAACCGACCAAATTGGAATCATAGCAGCGGATAAGCTGGATGCTCCACTAATATTCTCCATAAGACTTGTGGTATTGTACAAATTAACATAAAAGTTTGAAACAGGTTTTGTTAGTGTTCTATTAATAGCATTTCCTCTAAAAGCAAGCATGAGTTGGTTCATTACTCTGGGCAAAAATCCCGTTTTTTCTAAATCTGTTTTAGCTGATATCAAAACGTCTCTTTCCTCTTCAGTAATTTCAGGATTTAATATTAAATCATAAATACTATCCAAGAAGAGTTTTTCCCCTTCTGTCAATTCAACCTTTTTTTCACTAAACATTTTAATCTCCTTTATTAACTATCATCAATAGTTTAGTTTTCATTCCCTATGAATGTATTTCATTATATACCTATTTCTATATATATAAAAGTATTGCTTGATGTATTTCTGAAAAATTGGAACTTTTCGTAAATTTCTGTTTTTGTGGTTTTTGACAATATGACAATATTTAGTATGGAATAAAAAATTATTTTCGAAAAATGTAGTTCATTTTATGTCTAACTATTTGATGGTAGTCCAATGCAAAAAGAGCCGAAAAATGGAACACTCTTCGGCTTTTCGGTATCTACGGAAATCAAAGTATTATTTGGGACTCCTGCGTCAAAGAAGTTAAGAATTCAACTCATTAATTTTCTTTTTTGAACTTTGCAACAGAACCGTTTCACTTAATATTAATGATTTATCTCCCAAATTTTTTTTAAATATTCAAAAGTCAGCATTTCAGTGCTTTCTACTACTGCAATATCATTTCCCAAATTTTCTTTATCTCCCACACCAATTGGTAATGCCCCAGAATCTTTTATGGATTGAATTCCAGCTTGAGAATCCTCCAAACCGATTGATTCATAAGGCATCACGCCAACAGCATGTGCTGCTGCAATAAAAATATCTGGTGCTGGCTTTGATGCCACAACTTCAGACGGGTCAGCAATAGCATCAAAATATTCAGTTAATTCCATTCTTTCTAATAGAAATGGACCATTTTTAGATGCAGAAGCTAGTGCAATTTTAATATCATTTTTTTTCAAATCTTTCAAAAGTTTTAAAATTCCTGGATAAACATCTTGAGAGCTTATATTCTGAATCATCTTGACATAATTATTATTTTTCATATTCGCTAAAGCAAAAAAATCTTTCTCAGTGTATGATTTCATTCCCTCATCAAGCGATAGAATTTTCTTTAGGGATTCTTCTCTTGATACACCTTTTAATTGTTCGTTAAATTTTCGATTAACTCCTTTAATCCCTAGGTATTCTGCCAACTCTTTCCAAGCTTGATAATGATACTCTGCTGTATCTGTGATAACACCATCTAGATCAAATAAAACTGCTTTAAACATAACTTCTCCTTATTTTTTTAAGTTTACTGAAACAAAATTTGAAAGTTTAATTTTTTCACCATAAATTTCAAGATTTAAGGCTTGACCACTTAATAATTCAAGCTTCACTTCTTGACCAACAGAAATTTTTAATAAACGTCCGCGATAGTTAATGTGAAAGGCATAACCCGTCCATGCTTGTGGTAAAAATGGGGCAAAACTCAATTGACCATCCCATGTTTTCATTTGGGCAAAACCATGAACAATCGACAACCATGAGCCAGTCATTGATGTGATGTGAAGTCCATCTTCTGTGTCGTTATTATAATTATCTAAGTCAAGACGAGCTGTTCTTTCATACATTTCAACAGCCTTGTCTTCCATGCCAAGCTCTGCTGCTAAAATCGCATGAATGGATGGAGAAAGTGAGCTTTCATGAACAGTTAATGGTTCATAAAAATCAAAATTTCGTTGTTTTTCGGCTAATGAAAATTGATTGCCGAAGAAATAAATTCCTTGAAGCACATCTGCTTGCTTAATATATGGACTACGTAACACTCGATCCCAAGACCAATTTTGGTTCAATGGAAGATTTTTAGGGTCAAGTTGAGCCACTGGAGTCAAATCTTTATCTAAATAGCCATCATGTTGAACAAAGATCCCCAATTCTTCATCTTCTGGATAATACATTTTATCCACAATTTCTGACCAGTGAGCAATTTCAGCTCCTTCAATTAAATCTGGGCGTGGATATTTCGCTAAACTTTCAGCAGTATAAGTCAAAACCCAAGCGGCCAATTTATTAGTGTACCAGTTGTTATTGATATTATTTTCATACTCATTTGGGCCTGTGACCCCATGAATCATGTATTTATCATTTCGTTTACTATAATGCACACGGTCTGCCCAAAAACGAGCAATTTCAATCAAAACTTCTAAGCCTTCATGAGCAAGATAAGTTTCATCTCCTGTGTAGTTGCTATAGTTATAAATCGCATAGGCCATTGCTCCATTACGGTGAATTTCTTCAAATGTAATTTCCCACTCATTATGACATTCAACACCTGTAAAAGTAACCATTGGATACAAAGCACCTTTAAGTCCTTGTTGACGGGCATTATGTTGTGCTTGTGGCAATTGATTATGACGATATTTTAAAAGATTTTTAGCAACTTTTTCATCAGAAAGTGCCAAGTATAATGGAACGGCATAGGCTTCTGTATCCCAATAAGTTGCTCCGCCATATTTTTCTCCAGTAAATCCTTTAGGGCCAATATTTAAACGTTCATCTTCGCCGTAATAGGTAGAGAAAAGTTGGAAAAGATTAAAGCGAATCCCTTGTTGAGCTTCTGCTGAACCGTCAATTTGTACATCAGCAATTTCCCAACGTTTTTTCCAAGCGATTTCTTGTTCTTTATAAAATTCATGATATGTTTTCTTAGAAATTTCAAGGGTCAAATTTGATAGCACCTTTGTTAAATTCGAGGGTTCAATATCACGACTTGTGACAACCAAAACATTTTTAATAAAGGTGAGTGGTGCATTTTCCACTAATTTTGCTTCGTAAACATCTAAAACAGAACTTTCTCTTGTTTCTTGATTAACTCGAGTAAAATCGCCTGCAAAGCTTTGTTTAGCTGCTACCGTAAATTGTTCAACTCCAAATGGATTAGGAATTGTTTCAGTGACAATAAATGAACCTGTAGCTGTATTATCAAGGTTTTTTACTGTCCAAAATTTTTCATCGTAGTTGGAATCTTCATTACGAACATTTGCATCAATGATTGAGGCTGTACGGATTTGATGAATTTCACCATCTAAGCTTTCAAACATGAAAGCAAAAACCGCAAGTTCTTGTTGAGCAATTGAGAAAAATCTTTCGGCAGTCACACGTACTCCATAAGCTACATAAGTATAGGTGAGTATCCCTTTTTCCATATCAAGCGACAGATTAAAATCAGTCACGTGACTTGCGGCTAAATCAACTTCTTTGTCATCAATAAAAACTCTGACAGAAGCAAAATTGAGGGCATTGATTGCTTTCCCAAAATATTCAGGATAACCATTTTTCCACCAACCTACACGTGTTTTATCTGGAAACCAAACCCCTGCAATGTAAGTTCCTTGGTGACTGTCGCCACTATAAGTTTCACTAAAATTTCCGCGCATTCCCATGTAGCCATTTCCAATAGAAGTAAGCGATTCTTGCAAACGACGGTCTTCTTTTTCAATCTGATTTGATGTGATTTTCCAAGGGTCAATGCCCATAATTCTTTTGATTTGTTTCATAGCGTTATCTTGTTCTCACCTTCTATTTTTTATAAAACTGATATTCCCAGGATGACATAATTGGAAGTAAAGACTGTCAATTCAGTGGGTTACTTACTTATTTATTAATCCAGTTATAGTAGAGCTCATTATTAATAAGTTTAATTATAAATTATTTTGTACAGATTAAATATCCTTTATAAGAAAAACATTAGACGCCCCAATAATCAATAAAAATCCAGATAATAAGATCATTAAAATATGACTTGACCCAAACAATGGAAAAAGAACAAACGAAGCAATAGAAGCTACAATTTGTGGAAAACAAATCGAACCATTAAAGAGTCCTAAAAAAGTTCCCATGTGAGCTCCTTCTCCTGCAGATTCAATCCCATTTGTTAGGAAAATGAAGGGGAAAGACATCATTGCAGCCCATGAAATTCCAATCAGAGCAAATGAAAAAACAAGCATGATCTGTATATGTATGAAAAAAAATGAAATAAATCCAATTCCACCTAATAACAGTGATAATGCATATGCTCCTTTTTGTCTATTATCTGGTATTTTTGCCAATACATATGACCAAATAACAGCGGATACTGCTTGAACAGCTGACATCATACCAAACCAATTTCCTGCAGCTTGATACTTGGCACTTGCTGGATCAACTATTCCCCAAATATTTTGTGATATAGCTCCGGTCCCATAAGTCCATAGATATTGGAATCCCATCCAACAGAAAAATTGAACAACTGTTATTGTCCAAAAAATTCGTGGAGCACGTGCTAAAAGTTTAAAGATACTGATTTTTTCAAACTGTTCTTCTTTTGTTAAAGTATGGTAAGCAGCGTACTCCTCAGGTGGATATTCTTTAACCTTAAAAACTGTTATAAGTGAGCAAATAATTAAGATAGCGGCCCCAGCATAGAATGATACGATAACTGACTTTGGAATTTGACCAGAAGGAGCTGTATTGTGTATTCCAATAGCCGTTAAAACAAAAGGAAAAATTGAAGCAAGTACTGCTCCTGTGTTGGAGAATAAGGATTGAATTGAATATGCGTAGCCTTTTTGTTTTTCATTTACCATATCCCCTACAATCATTTTGAACGGTTGCATTGCAATATTAGATGATAAATCCATGAAAAGAATAGCCGTGGCTCCAAACCAAAGAGCCACAGGTATTGAAAATCCAAAAGAACCAGAATTAGGCAAGAGAGCTAAAACAATCATGGCCACCAACGAGCTAATTAACAAATAAGGTAAGCGTCGCCCTCCAATTCTTGGAGCCCAAGTTTTATCAGAAAATTTTCCAACTATTGGTTGAACAAAAATTCCTGCCAGTGGTGGTAAAATGAAGAAGAACCCCAAACGAGTTGGATCCGCACCAAGTGTTTCAAAAATCCTTCCCATATTTGAGCTTTGAAGAGAAAAAGCCATTTGAACCCCAAGGTAACCAAACGATAACATCCAGATTGTTTTGAGTGGTAAAGTAGGTAATTTAGAAGTTTTTACTTCTAACATAAGATATCCTCCAAAAAATTTTTAAATTTACGCAACCGGTTGCGTAAATTGACAAAAAATAAAAGCGCTTTTTTTAAGTCAAATCGATTATATCACAATCGCTTTCATTACGTCAAAAATATAAGGAGATGTTAAAATGGCACAAGAAGATATTCAAAGTCTGTTAGCGCAAAAAGATACAACAAAGCTCTCTAGTTTCTTGAAAGAACAAATTAGCGACTATAAAAATTCAGAAATGTTTAAAAAATATCTTGATTTTGTCGCAAAGTGTCCGAAATATTCTAGTAGAAATATCCGAATGCTACAAAAACAAAAACCAAATATCGGTCATGTTGGTACATTTACAAAGTGGAAAGAACAAGGCTACCACGTAAAAAAAGGCGAACATGGCTATAAAATTCTCATGCAAAACTTTAGAAATAAATACGAAAATGGCAAACCAGTTCTTGACGAAAAAGGGAAAAAAGTTCAATAACTTAAAGGATTTAGTATAGGAACAGTTTTTGAAGATAAGCAATTAGTCGAGTATGAAAATCTACCAAAACCAGTGGAATATCTCAATCAAGACCCTAACAATACAAAAGATTTATTTATGGCTCTATCAGAAGTTAGTGAGGTAAAAATCGGATTAATACCCTTAGAAGTTGACGGATTTTATTCCCCACAAGATAACTGTATCTTTATCAATGCAAACCTACATGGTGCAGACTTAATTCATACCCTTATTCATGAAGTTACTCACTCAAAATTGCACAAAGATAGTCAAGAAGTTTTCGGTTCTGAAAAATATTGTTTACAAGAATTGGAAGCAGAATCTACCGCTTTTGTCGTTGCTAATCATTTAAATATTGACACAAAAGATTATTCAATCGGCTATTTAAATTCTTGGGGCTTTGATAAAATTGCTGATGAACAATTAGAAAATGTGATGAAAAATGTTCAAGCAACCGCAAAAGAATTAATTGAAAAAATTGATATTGAATTAGAAAAATATGTTGCTCCTGTACCGAAAAAATCAATGACAATGAAAGAAAGAATTGATAAGGCAAAAACAAAGTTATCTGAAAAAAAGCCACAAGAAACTGAACTAAAAAATGATAAACTTTCAAACAATAAAATCAAAGGAGAAAATGAATTATGATTAATTATCAAGGCGAAGATTTTACAGAAACTGAATTTTATGGACGTGAAATTTTAGAAGCAATTCAACTGACAAATAAATTTCCAACTCCAAAAAAAGTATTGATAGAGATGTTAGAAGAAATGATACATGAACAATTAGATTTAATTGATAAAGAAGAATTAAATCATTACATTCATGCAAAAAAATAGGTTCAAACTTTGACTGAAGAGGAAGTTAAAAATTTGTGTTTTGAAGTCAAAAATTGATACGAAAATGTCTTAAAAGAATTTGAAATTAATTTTCCAAAAAATATAAATTATGAGAATTAATTTTAAAAAAAAGGGGGATTGGGGGACACCACCAAAAATAAAAATATTCATCTGAAACGAGCAAAAATAAAATTGGAAATTTTAGGTTTTGTGAGTGAAAGAGGAATACTTTTTACTGTACTTGGGTACCCAAGTGCTAAG
>OAXJ01002022.1_pt1 | contig 11311 bp, 10 predicted proteins | sample 1517241 | NCBI WGS metagenome assembly OAXJ01 (sample SAMEA2580293, study PRJEB22360) | human gut metagenome | biome: human gut; feature: human-associated habitat; material: faeces | place: Denmark | collected 2008/2010 | reverse complement strand
TATCCTCCACCCTCATGAAATGGAATATCTCGGTAATTTTTCCCTTTTAAAGGTTTTATCTCATATCCCGATTCTTTCAGTGCGTAGTATAAACCTCTCGGTGTATACGCGCTTAACATTTTGGGGTGTCCTGATATTCTTGAAGCAAGATCGAGTCCGTTTTTCTCTTTGATCCTTTTTTCTTTTTCCTTTGGTGTTTCTTTTATCTTATCACTTTTTTGCTTGTTAGACCACTCTTTCGCATTCTCTATTCTTCTGTTTATATCTTTCTTGTCTGTCGTTTTCTTTGTGTGTACATTTGTTACTTTTCCATCTCCAGCGTCATACTCTACGGTACACCTACAATGCTTGTGCCTCCTGAACACATCATTTCCGGTGTCCGATACAGCTTCGTAATCATATACCCCCGTAAGCCTGTTGCACCATTCGCAACATTTTCCCGTTGATGTTCTTCTGATTTTTGGTCTTAATCCTGCTTTTGAATATTTCAATCCACGTTCCCACGAGGGGAACGACGACGCAGAGTTAAAAGATCAACTTTATTTTAAAAATTTCAATCCACGTTCCCACGAGGGGAACGACGGCTGCTGTACGTTTGCGATCGCATCGCGGCACAATTTCAATCCACGTTCCCACGAGGGGAACGACATGTATCTATCAAGCTTCCGGCAACTCCGTTTGTATTTCAATCCACGTTCCCACGAGGGGAACGACTCCCCGTGGGATTCAACCTGCGATTCAACCTGCTATTTCAATCCACGTTCCCACGAGGGGAACGACCACTATAGACTGGAGGTGTTGACTTATGATTTATATTTCAATCCACGTTCCCACGAGGGGAACGACGTAACCGCACAGGAAGCATTTAAGGAGGAAAATTATTTCAATCCACGTTCCCACGAGGGGAACGACTCAATCGTTTTGCAATATTTCCCATATCCACAATATTTCAATCCACGTTCCCACGAGGGGAACGACCCGGTGGATTGTCTCTTCTTAGCGGTATCAATTTATTTCAATCCACGTTCCCACGAGGGGAACGACTAACCATTAGAGGTGTATGCTTCTCTGATATTAGATTTCAATCCACGTTCCCACGAGGGGAACGACCTTTAGGTAAATTTTCCCATTCAAACCTTATGCAATTTCAATCCACGTTCCCACGAGGGGAACGACTCGCCGCCATCGTCTATCGACTTATGCCCTAATATTTCAATCCACGTTCCCACGAGGGGAACGACCATACTCAGCACCCGCTCTTTCAAAGTTCTTGAATTTCAATCCACGTTCCCACGAGGGGAACGACCAAAGTGCTGTACATTTATGATGAAGTGTACATATTTCAATCCACGTTCCCACGAGGGGAACGACCCGTTAGACCATCCAAATGGTATGTGTACATTTATTTCAATCCACGTTCCCACGAGGGGAACGACATGATGCAGATTTGCACAAGTATTCACAGTTTGCGGTATTTCAATCCACGTTCCCACGAGGGGAACGACGTAAACCTCAATGTAATTTTTGGTACATATAAAAAATTTCAATCCACGTTCCCACGAGGGGAACGACAGATAACAGTGTGTGGAGTGATAAACAGTATGATATTTCAATCCACGTTCCCACGAGGGGAACGACGTGTTGATACACGCTCATGGAAATCTCAAATTGTAGATTTCAATCCACGTTCCCACGAGGGGAACGACGAAATAGGTCTGACGAAGAGTGAGAGTACAACAATTTCAATCCACGTTCCCACGAGGGGAACGACTGCAATTTTTCCCAATTTTAAAGAAAATATTTTTCTAAATACAGTTAATTTATACATATCATTTTCTTTTTCTTGTTACACAACCATAATATCTCTACTTTTTATTCATTTTTGTGCACTCTTTATGGTGCGAATTCCCATATACTTTTATGTTCGCTTTATATTCGCACACAAATCACATAATAAGAATACTGTCCGCAGAAATTCCTCTATCGACCCCTATATGTTCTATTTTGGTTTTATATTGATTCCCCAAATAGTAAAATCTCAAACTATCTACTTCTTCATCTATAATATCCGTTAATTTTGCTTTAAGTGCTACAGATTGTGCATTATCCAAAATACACTCAAATACAGAATTTTGTACTCTTCTCCCATAATTTACACATTGTTTCGCCACTTGTCGTAGTCGTTTTTTTCCTGCTGCAGTCTCTGTATTCACATCATATGTAATCAGTACCAACATCCTCTTTTCGCCTCATTTCCATAGAAACACTGGATAACTATCTAAATCTCCTCTTAAATATCTTGCTAATAACATTGCTTGCACATAAGGAACCATTCCCCATTCTATTTTTTCCTTCAGATAAGGATGGGTCAATGTTTCTTTCTTTTTGTTCTGCCATTCTGTTAACAACTTTTTTCTTAAATCATCATTCATCAATACAGCACCATTTTCTTTTGTTACAAAATTTTTACCGGTAACTATTTTCTTATTAATCAGTGATAAAACAAATCTGTCTGCCAGTACTGCTCTCAGTTCCTCTATCAAATCCAACGATAATGAGGCTCTCCCCGGGTGCAATGTGTGAAGATAGCCAACATAAGGATCTAATCCAACACTCTCTAATGCCGAGGTGATTTGATTTGTTAATAACGTATAAACAAATGACAACAATGCATTTACATTATCTACAGGAGGTCTTTTATTTCTGCCTTGAAATTTGAAGTCTTTTTTCTGCTGTAATATCAATTGATCGAATACTCCAAAATAAATACTTGCCGCTTCCCCCTCATATCCTCTCAACTGTTCCTTTGATTGACTATTCTGAATAGAGTTTAAAGACTTTTTCAAAAAATCAGATGCAATTTTTACTCGTTCCACATCTATTTGAAGATCATGATCTCGCGTAGCACGTTCCAGCACCCACCTTGAATTATGTACTTTCCCCAAAATACAATTTTTTGCAATTTCAAGACTTTGTTCTTCATTTTTTGCGCTGGAATACTGCTGTTCTCTTAATATTACATTTCCTTTTATTTTCCCTGTCACTCTCGCTAAAAATTTTCCTTGTGGAGTCATATAACACAACGCAATATTTCGTTCTGCACATGCTCCCATTAATGCAGGACTTGTCCCTCGATATCCAAAGGAAACAATCCCTTCCAAATTATGTAATGGTAAACGCCCAATCTCCACTGTTCCTTCAAGAACGACTATATTTTCACCATCCAACGCCAGATAACTGTTTTCAGATGCCACATATAATGTATTCAATAACTTTTTCATTCTTCATACTCCTTCAGCATCTGTTCAATATAAGTTTTTACCGACCCTGATTTTCCAAGTTTAGGTAAACAAATCTCTTTTAGGGAACATGCATTACACGCTTTACTATATTTTACTTTTGGAGTATATTTCCGTTCAAAATATTGATGCATCTCTCGGAACATTCCCCTGACTTCTTGTCGTAAATCTTCTGTGATTTCCAGAACTTCACGCCTTCTTGTTTCTCCGTAAAACAATGCACCTTCTTGAATATTCGTAGAAAACATTTCTTCCAGACATAAAGCCTGTGCCACAAGTTGTAATCGATCTTCTTCTGTAAGTTTAGGTTTTCCTTTTTTATACTCAATCGGATAGACAGAAAAAGTTCCTCTGTGACCATGTAGTTTTATTCCATCTTCACATCGATGAAATTCAACAACATCACATTCTCCACTAACCCCCATTTCTCTTGAAACAATAGGAAGAGAACGTGCTATCAATAAATCTTTTCTTTTTTCTACAAGATAAGGGTCGTGTGCTTTTTTATGCATCAATTCTCCTACAACTGTATGCACATTTTCTTCCCATTGCTGCTCGATATGAATCAAAGCCCATTGCCTCTTACAAAACTTAAAATGTTGAATACCTGATAACATTAAATAATTATCTTCTGTATATTCCATCAAATCATCCTTTTCATTTCAATCGAATCCGGTATATTTTCTTCATGGATTTCAACAATATAATCTCGATAACTTCTTGGAAATTCTATCTCTTCTTTCTTCTTCACCTCTACAGCATCAAACAATTTGTATGCCGGACAATCCCCCAATTCTTTACTATGCTTAAAGACAATCAGTTCCCTCACTGCCATATTACCTCTTGCCGCAGAATGATCGTGTTCAAACATATTGATAATCGCTTCCCATAATAATTCAAGATCTTCTTCTGAAAATCTGGTTACTTTCCGAGCAAGATTCGCAGATACATATCCTTCTGCCCGATACAGTCCATATGGTACAATGCTCTTTCTTCCCATCTCGGTACTCTTATTCTCTGCATCTTTTTCTGTTGTAATGGCAACTCTTGTAATCGCCACTTCCTGTGGAATAATCGGATCAATACTATGTGCAAATCCGATTTGAACTGGTCCTCTTACCTGCCCACAGTTCAATGCTGCCTTTACAAACGTTGTCATTACAGCGCCAAACGTTCTGATATCATAAAAATTCCGGCACATATAATCCCGAAGTTTACTATCCACACCTTCATCACTTTTCTTCAATTTTTTCAAAGATTCTGTCACTTTTTTCTCATCTGTTTCATTTACTCCGAGACTTGCACAAGCTTCTCTGTCACTTCTGTTCAACGGAACTTCATCTTTTATGTAGATTTTATACCCCTCTGCATCTTCTTTTACAGTTTCAATATAATTTCGAATCTTTCTTTTCAAACATACATCCGTCACCAAGCCAAGCCCACTTTCCGGATCAATTCTCGGCATATTTCCCGCATCCGGATCTCCATTTGGATTTCCATTCTCCACATCAAATAAAACTACAAACTCATACCTGTTTTTAATTACTTCACACATTTATTTTTCCTCCTTTTTTTCATATTTTTTCTGTGTCTGATGATAATAACCAATTGCAAATTTCCCCTGTTCTTCTAATGATAATCGTTTCGGGAATCCTTCATTCGCATCTATTTTCCACATGATTTCTGTAAAAAGTCTTTCGTAATATTTTCTGGTTCCTTCTTTTTCCCGTCCAATTTTCTTTATATGACTATTTTTTAATTTCATTAATACAGGAAATACTGCCGCCGGAGTTCCGCAGGCTGAATTAAAATATCTGTCTCGGATCGTTGCCTGTATTCCCGGATTTGCTTCTAACTGTATTGATTCCAATACAGAGAACAACCGCCCCAGCACATATGCAACATCATTACTTTCTTCATTTAATCCCATATAATCCTCTCCTTCCTTCCACTTACAGTTGTGTATTAAATATGCCTTTATAATTGCAATCCTTCTCCAGTTAATCTTGCTCTCAGCCTGTTCAGCCCGGATACGAATCACTGTATCTGAATATAACCTTTCCGGATATCGGACTCCTGATAACATAGAGCGAAAAGTCATCGCCGCCATATTCGATACCGGCTTTTTGTCTTTTGAATTCTTATTAACTGTTTCAAACAACATTTCCCGTACGCTTAAATACTCTTTTTGCTCCCATTTTGGTCTTATAATTTCCATCCTTTTATAATGCTCAGAAATATTCTTTAAAATATTCCCGAATGCATTCTCATAGAAAAATCTTACCGATAATCTTGCAGCATTCGGAGCTAATCCTAAAACATAAAATCTTTGTTCCATATCCAGTTCATCACCTTTAAAAATAACAGGATGTCCTAATTGTATCTTTTGAAACAGTTTCTTTAATTCTTCTTGATTATCCGTAGGCGCATTCGTACACATTGAAAAAAAATCCTGATAACTTTTCTTTCCACTTTCCGCCCAAAAAACAACCATGGTATCCCCGATTTGCAGAGAATATTCTTTATTAGCTAACAGATAATTCAATGCTGTTGTATAGGCGAATTCGGCATACTTTCCCACCGGTGCATTATAACTTTGCTCTTTTTCGTAAGATTCAAAAGCAGACGCATTAAAAGAAACCAATGCCGCACCACTTGACTGCGCTCCCGGAACACCTTTAATTCCCCGGTGAATTCTTGCAATCTCCGTCTGTTTTCCTGTCACAAGGCAAATCCCTTTCTCCTCCTCTGTTTCTTCCATTTTTTGACTATCCCAAATTTCTTTGATTTCCGCATCATCCTGTGCATAATCTATTCCTATTCCAAAAACTAAATTTCCACCGTCGGTAATTTCTTCCCAATTATCTCTGATTTCCGAATGCTCAATAGCTTCTGCCGGATTCCACTTTTCAAAAAACAAACAGACTGCTTTTGCCATATCGCCTTCTGCCCGGGCTAATAAAGAGAGATGCTTTTCTTTTGCAGCAAGGAAACATTCTTCTGCTCTCTTTCTATTCTTTTCATCTTCTTCCCTGCTGATTCCCAACAAATACTTTGCATTGTCACACAAGAAATTAGCAGATACACCGGAAGATCTTGTGACCATCTCAGGCACTAAAAGCTGTTGCGGAATCAGTATTGTCTTCTTCCCGCGTTCTTCCTCCGTTTTTAAACTGACAAAGCCTTTTAATTCTCCTTCTTTTGTCAGATCGATCTGGTAAGATACTTTCGCACTACACCATCCCGGTCTTGCCACCTTTTCTTCTTCCGCCAAATTTTCATAATATTTCGCAAGAGCCTGCAGAATCATCGTATCACCTCACAGTTTCGTAAATCTAATACGCCCTGTTTCAACACTGCCCGAAAAAACATCGGACTAATATTTTCTATATCCGTATAATCCATATCGTACAGCATCAATCCTAAATCTTTTTCAGGTACATTGTCATACACAGTTTTCACTTCTTCCTCTTCACACAGTGCAAAATTTGCCGGAAATTCTCTGCATCCAAAATATGGCATATGATAGCACTCACCTCTTCGTAACCGCCTCATCATAATATCCTTGAATTTTCCCGGATTATCTGTTGCGTTTGCTTTTTCCGTCATCTCAAAATGAGCTTCAATCACATACTCCACATTTGTCAAAATCATAGATGCTCTTTGAACGATTTCCTCTTTACTACTTATGTAAAGAGGCTTATCAGCGCCATTATACGCTGCCAGCACATTGCTCCTTGAAATCTTGCTCTTCACTTCATTTCTTCGTACACTGGTAAATTTGATTGGATTCCTTACATATATTTTGTCAATCACCCATTTCATTCCCGGGTGCCAGTAAATAGCTTCTAATATCCCTCTTGCTGCAGATGGTGTCATTACATCATAAGAATATCTTTCCACTTTAAGCTCCGGCCGGGAAAATAATGCGTAATCCCCCCAAACCCTTACCTTTACTCCTACTGCCATTTTCTCACCTCTTCTCTCATTTTATAAGATCATTCCCTCTTCATAACAGGCTACTATATAATCCGAAATAGAATATCTGCACTCTTTCTCATTATCAACTGCCTCTACTGTTATCTTGCTTTCTTTTATAAATTTCGCCTTCCTTGCTTCAGGATATTCTACAATTTCATTATTTTCATGATATAAAATCATTTACGCACTCCTTTTATTATCTGAATTTTTTTAAATTTCGTTCTCTTACTTATATCATCAATATACCACTCTGCTATTCTATAATCAAGAGAAATATTTTCTCTTTAAGTTAACTTTAATGAAATTTAATTTTCAATAGCTTTTATAGATTTTATCTTTCATTCAAAACATTTATGAAAATCAATTCTGTATACATTGAGACTTTAAAAACTATATGCTATACTCTTTCTGTCAGATTACTCTGCGGGTTGAAATATTAATGTTAATCTTAACTATTAAGTCAGAAGCGGTGAATATGTACTATGGTTTTATACCACCTCCACATATTCACCGCTTCTTTCATTTTTCATTCATTTTATATTTTTTACACAAACAGCGCCATCCCAGTATCAATCTTCAATTCAAGTCCCATTTCTTCTGTATATCTATTTTCATCTACCAGCTCATAAAAATCTTCCATATCTTCTGACACCGGCTGTATCATTCCTGCATCATACATTTTTTCAAACGTCTGGTCATATACTGTAATACAATACTGACTTGCTTTTCGCATACCGGCTCTTGTAAGTCCTTTGCAGTGCAAATCCATAAGAATTTCTTTCGCTTTGTACTCTCGATTTATAAAAACTGTTTTTGTATTCTGTTCAATCAGCTTGAATTCTTTTCCTACTTTAGCGAAATTATACTTTGCATTCTTATTTGTAAATTCATCCAAAATCTTTTTCTTATCCAAACTATCTCCTTTAATATGATACAACATTTCAAAATATTTTGTAACAGTCTCCATCTCTGCAAGTTCTCTGCCATCAGCAAGCAAACTTTTTGCAGTGTCTATTTGCTGTTTTTGACCTAATACAATTTCTTTTTCTTCAAACCGGAAAATAAATACTTTACTACTCTCTGCTTTTCTGCGTCCTTCTCTGTTACAGCGCCCTGCTGCCTGTATCATCGAATCCACCCCCGCAAGTTCACGATAAACAGACTGAAAATCTAAATCCACCCCTGCTTCTACCAGACTAGTGGAAACAACAATACATTTTTCATTTTTTTGAAGTCTTTTTCTAATCTCATCCAACACTCGTTTTCTATGTATCGGATACATACTTGTAGACAGATGGTACACTCCCTCATTTTTTAATTCCATATAAAGATTTTGTGCTCTCCTCTTTGTATTAACAATACAAAGGGCCTGACGTTCTTCTTTCAACTGCGCTGCCAGAAAATTCTCTGTCACAATCCCCATGTTTTTAAACACAGTTCTCTTAAAAAATTCAAACTGTTCCTTCATTCTAGGACACAATTCCGTAGATAAAACCTTCCTATGAAAAAATGATTTCAAAGCTGGTTGCGTCGCTGTACATAAAACAACGCTTGTTCCATAATTATTCATAAGTTCCTCTATCATTGCAATACATGGCTTTAAATAATCATTAGGCAGCATTTGTACCTCATCAAAAATAATCACACTATTTGCAATATTGTGTAATTTTCTACACTTAGAAGACTTGTTTGAAAATAACGATTCAAAAAACTGTACATTCGTTGTAACAATAACCGGCTTATCCCAATTTTCTGCCGCAAGCCGCATCGGTCGAAATTCCTCCGAACATTCATAATCAACATTGCAATGATTTTCCAGTACATTTTCATCTCCTAATATTTCTCGAAACACCTTCGCATTCTGTTCGATAATACTTGTATAAGGAATAACATAAATCACTCTATCCATTTGATTTTCTATCGCATGACGCAGTGAAAACGCCAAAGAAGCTATTGTTTTCCCTCCTCCGGTCGGAACTGTCAGAGAAAATAAACCTCTGTCAGAACTTCCTTTTTCTAAACAATGCTTTAATATTTCCGTTCTTCTTCCGTTAACGGTATCTATGTCTTGATTTTTTAACCATCCGGAAATATAATTTTCCAGTTTCTCAAAAAGTATTTTTACACTTTCTCCCGAATCCCGTTCAGCTTTTCCTACGTCCATAAACAATTCTGTATCCAAAAAATCCGCATCCACCAAACAAGAAAAAATCATTCGCATAAAAACACTAAGTGAAAAATCAGGATTCATTGTTTTTCTTAAATCAAAAGGATTTGATATTATCTCCGGAATCTCAATTTCATTCTGATAAGCCCTGTAATCACTGATTTTTTTCTTTCTTCTCCCTATCAGTGTAGAATCTCCACCATTATCAAAATCACTTCCATAATCTGCCAATCCTGCATGGTGTCCCGCTACACAGTATTCCAAAAAGCTGTATTTTCCACCTTTCTCTTTGCACACTCTTGCTCCCGCAGTGGAATGATCTACTTTTCGTTCACACTTCCCTCTTATTTTTTCTTGAAAATCAACAGAATACTTTCCAATGTCATGTAACATTCCACAGCAATACCCCCACTCCTCTTTTCCGAATTTTCCTGCAAATTTTCCTGCCAGCTCTGCTGTTCCTTCCAAATGTTCTTTTATCGTCTGAACATCCCTTCCATTAAGATGCGCTATATATTTCACTATTCCTCCATCTCCTATTATAAATAACTATTTAACTTTCAAAATAAGGAAAATACCAATATACATCATCCACAAATCTTCTTTACCCATATCCGCCCCTCTATCAAATCCTCTAATTTTAACATTCAATTTTTCTAAAATTTAAAGACATATTGCACTTACACAATATGCCCCCACAATGTTTCTATAAGACAATTTATATCATACTTTTTGTACTCCTATAAAAACTCTTCTATACTCCCTTTGTACTCCCATTTTTGCGATACAGCCCGATATTTGACATCATTTTATATACTTTGACTTTTCAATAAATCCCGTAAATATCACATTAAAAAGGCGTTCCATACAAATCATACGGTGTCACCTGATATACGTAATAATTAAGCCAGTTCGTATAGAGGTTGTTGGCGTGTGCTCTCCATGTAAGTACCGGTTTATTTTCCGAATCATCATCGGGATAATAATTTTCCGGAATTTGAGGATTTAATCCACGGCTTATATCACGCTTATATTCTGAATCAAGAGTCATACGGTCATATTCCGGATGTCCCATCACAAATATCTGACGCCCTTCTTTGGCCATACACATAAATACACCTGCCTGAAGAGAATCTGCAAGAATCATGATTCTGTCATCCTTCTCCAAAAGTTCCTGAGGAACTTCCGTATGTCTTGAATGAGGCGCCATAAACACATCATCAAAACCTCTTACAAGAGGAATCTTCCTGTTTCTCACGCGATGTCTGTACACACCGGATAATTTCTTCGGAAGCGCTTTTTTATTGATCCCGTAATGATAGTAAATACCCGCTTGCGCTCCCCAGCACAAATGAAGTGTTGATGTCACATTTGTCTTTGTCCACTCCATAATTTCTGTCAATTCCTGCCAATAATCAACTTCTTCAAACTCCATTTGTTCTACCGGCGCACCCGTAATAATAAATCCGTCAAATTTTCTCATTTTAATATCTTCAAATGATTCATAAAACTTATAAATGTGACTCGTTGATGTATTTTTAGAAACGTGGCTCGTCATACGAACAAACGTCACATCTACTTGGAGCGGCGTATTTGAAAGTGATCTTAAAATTTGAAGTTCGGTATCTTCTTTCAACGGCATAAGATTTAAAAGTCCGATACTGATTGGACGGATATCTTGATGTGCCGCCCTATATTCATCCATCACAAATATATTTTCATGTTCCAGTATTTCTTTTACAGGAAGATCGTTTTGTACTCGAATAGGCATAATATTATCTCTCCTTTTCTTTAAATATATTTTTAGGTGTTTGCGAAACGCCACAAGCCGCATAAATACGGCATTTTAACTTTTATAAAACAA
>OAXJ01002018.1_pt1 | contig 11321 bp, 9 predicted proteins | sample 1517241 | NCBI WGS metagenome assembly OAXJ01 (sample SAMEA2580293, study PRJEB22360) | human gut metagenome | biome: human gut; feature: human-associated habitat; material: faeces | place: Denmark | collected 2008/2010 | reverse complement strand
GGATTTGAACCGGTGTTGGCGCCGTGAGAGGGCGTAGTCCTAGACCGCTAGACGATGGGGGCATATTCAGTTTTTCAACCGGCTGCTCGGTGAACCGCGCAACGAGTGATAAATATACGCAAGTATTCACCCTTACGCAACTTACGGCGTGTCGCGCGGAATTTCAACGATTTCACGCCACAGCTCTCGCCAGCACCCGAATGGCCTATACCCGAAGACGTGCTCGACCAAGTCATTACGGAATTCTGGAGGCAAACCCCTCCAGTCGTACACAAGGCGCCTATCTATTTCTCGATGAAGTACAAGAGGCAGAACATTGGCAAGGATTTTGCCAACGCCTTGCCGAGCACGAACGCGTTACCTTGGTTGTCACTGTCTCCTCTTCCAAACTTTCCAGCGAACAGGCATTCCTATGTTACGAACTCAACGAATACACCACTTCATTGAAACCTGACACCACTGCCGTACCAAAAAGTCTATGCGGAAGATCCGGGACTGGTCTACGCCGTTTTACGTGCCAATCAACAGGATGCAGGCAAACGATTGGAAACCGCAGTCTATCTCGAATTGCGTCGACGTCAATCCGGCAAACGCACCGATTCCATTACCTCGCTGACCTTGCCCACCTCTAAAACTGAGTACAAGAAAAGGTGGGCATCTGCACATGCAGACGCCCACCTTGAGTGTCCTTACAGCTCAGCCGAGCACGGAAGGAACCTTAGCTCACAGGTGCTCGCGCAGGCCCTTCAGGCGAGCGAGGGAAACCGGCTTGCCGACGATCTCCATGGACTCGAACAGCGGCGGGCTCACGCGACGACCAGACATGGCCACACGCACCGGACCGAAAGCGAGGCGCGGCTTGTAGCCGCCCTCCTCAACCAGAGCCTTGTTCAGGGTCTCATGCAGGTTGTCGGTCTTCCAGTCAGCCTCATCCACAGCCTCGAGTGCGGCGATGGCCTTGTCCAGCACCTCGCCGGCAGAATCCTTCAGCTGCTTCTTGGCGTCGTCCGCAGGCTCCAGATACTCCTCGGTGGACAGCAGGGAGCCGACCATGCCGGCAACCTCACCCAGCAGGCGCACGCGCGGCTGAACCAGCGGAGCGGCGGCGGTCAGCACCTCACGCTCACGGTCGGTCAGGGCATCCCAGTTGTCGGCGGAAACCACACCATCGCGGTGCAGGTACGGCACCGAGCGGCGCAGGAAGTCCTCGGGCTCAAGCATACGGATGTGCTCGGCGTTGATGGAGATGGCCTTGTCGATGTCGAAACGGGCCGGGTTGGCCTTGACGTCGCGCACATCGAACTTCTCGACCATCTCGTCCATGGAGAACACGTCGCGATCCGGTGCAATGGACCAGCCGAGCAGGGCCAGGTAGTTGAGCAGGCCCTCGCGGATGAAGCCATTGTCGCGGTGGTTGAACAGGTTGGACTCTGGGTCGCGCTTGGACAGCTTCTTGTTGCCCTGACCCATCACGTACGGCATGTGGCCGAACAGCGGCATCTCCTTGGCGATGCCGAGTTCCATAAGGTAACGGTAGAGCACGATCTGGCGCGGGGTGGAGCTCAGGAGGTCCTCGCCACGCAGCACGACGTTGACTTCCATCATCGCGTCGTCGACCGGGTTGGTCAGCGTGTACAGCGGGTCGCCGTTCGGGCGCACGATCACGTAGTCCGGCACGGAGCCGGCCTTGAACTCGATGGTGCCACGAATCAGATCGTCGAAGGCGATGTCTTCATCAGGCATCTTGATACGTAGCGCAGGCTTGCGGCCCTCGGCGCGGAAGGCGGCCTTCTGCTCATCGGTCAGGTTGCGGTCGTAGCCATCGTATCCGAACTCGGCCGGACGGCCGGCGGCAAGGTTGCGCTCCTTGATTTCCTCGGGAGTGGAGAAGGACTCGTAGGCGTAGCCGGCTTCGAGCAGCTTGGCGGCAACATCCTTGTAGATGGCGGTACGCTCGGACTGGCGGTACGGGCCGTGAGGGCCACCCACATCGATGCCCTCGTCCCAGTCGATACCCAGCCAACGCAGGGATTCGAGAATCTGGTTGTAGCTTTCTTCGGAGTCGCGCACGGCGTCGGTGTCTTCGATACGGAAGATCAGCGTGCCGCCGGTGGCGCGAGCTTCCGCCCAGTTGAACAGGGCGGTACGAATCATGCCGACGTGCGGGGTGCCGGTCGGCGACGGGCAGAAGCGGACGCGGACGTTCGCGGGGAGTTCGGGTTTGGTGTTTGCAGCATCAGTCATAATCCCCTATTGTGCCGCGCGCGCCGGACGCGACGGTGTTCCGTGGCGAACCGCCAGTATCGCAACCTCGGCGGAGTCGTCGCGCTTTCATTGAGACAACGCGACCGGTGTGTGAACCTGCACACTTGGTATCGTTGGGGGTTATACTTTACGATTTTAAAGAAGGCATGACATGACGAATAGCGGCGCGCAGCGCGCGGAATTGCATAAGGCGATTTGGAATATCGCCAATGTGCTGCGTGGCTCGGTGGACGGTTGGGACTTCAAGCAGTATGTGTTGGGGTTCCTGTTCTACCGGTTCATCTCCGAGGACATCACCTCATACCTGAATGAGTACGAGCACCAGGCCGGCGATGTGGATTTCGACTACGCCAAGCTGGACGATGCCACGGCCGAGCAGGTGCGTAAGTCGATGGTGGAGGAGAAGGGCTATTTCATCCTCCCGTCCGACTTGTTCGCCAACGTGCGCAGATGTGCCGATGCGGACGAGAACCTGAACGAGACGCTGCAGCGGGTGTTCAAGAACATCGAGGGCTCAGCCATCGGCTCGCGTTCGGAATCCAGTCTGCGCGGCCTGTTCGACGATTTGGACCTGAACAGCCGCAAGCTCGGCGATACCGTGGTGGATCGCAATGCCAAGCTGGTGAAGGTGCTCAATGCCATTGGCGATCTGGACTTGGGTACGGAGAGCTTCGCGGACAACAAAATTGATGCGTTCGGTGATGCGTATGAGTATCTGATGACCATGTACGCGGCGAACGCCGGCAAGTCCGGTGGCGAGTTCTTCACGCCGCAGGAGGTCAGCGAGCTGCTGACCAGAATCGCCACCCATGGCAAGAGCGAAGTGAACAAGGTCTACGACCCGGCGTGCGGTTCCGGTTCCCTGCTGCTGCAATCCATCAAGGTGCTGGGCAAGGATAAGGTCCGGCAAGGGTTTTTCGGCCAGGAGAAGAACCTGACCACGTACAACCTGTGCCGCATCAACATGTTCCTGCACGATGTGAACTACGACCATTTCAACATTGCCTACGGCGACACGCTGATCAATCCCCAGCACTGGGACGACGAACCGTTCGAGGTGATCGTGTCCAACCCGCCCTACTCCACCAAGTGGGAGGGCGACGACAACCCCACACTGATCAACGATCCGCGATTTGCCCCGGCTGGCGTGCTTGCGCCGAAGTCGAAGGCCGATCTGGCGTTCACCATGCACATGCTCTCCTGGCTGGCGGCCGACGGTACCGCGGCCATCGTCGAGTTTCCCGGCGTGCTCTACCGCGGCGGCAAGGAGCAGAAAATCCGCAAATACCTGCTGGAGGGCAACTTCATCGACGCGGTGATCCAGCTGCCGCCGAACCTGTTCTTCGGCACCTCCATCGCCACCTGCATCATCGTGCTCAAGAAATCGAAGAACGACGACAGCGTGCTGTTCATCGACGCGTCGGAACGGTTTGTACACGTCGGCAACCAAAACCAGCTTTCACCCGACGACATCGCCGCAATCATGGATGCTTATGTGAAACGCGAACCTGTTGAACATTTCTCCGCCGTCGCCTCGCTTGAGGATATCCGCAAGAACGATTACGTGCTGTCTGTCAGCGGATACGTGCAGCCCAAAGACACACGCGAGAAGATCGACATCGCCGAACTCAACCGGCAGATCTCCGGCATCGTGGCACGAGAGAACGAACTCCGCACCCAGATCGACGCCATCGTCGCGGATTTGGAAAACTGATATGGGAGACCGGCAGGCGATACCGACAATCGGAAAGATTGAAACCAAGAGGGAACACTATCTGCCTCGGTTCTTTTTGCGCCATTTTGTGGATGACAGAGGAATGATTTCATACGTCGCACGAGCGGGAAAGAACCGAGCGGTAAAACGCGCCCGTGTGGAAAACGTAGGCGTGCAGAACCGCTTGTATGAGACGGCCTGCCCATCAGGAGAAAGCGGAGACTATTACTTCCCTAATTACATCGAAAAATCGCTGTCCTTAACGGAAGACAAGCTTAACGGGGAACTTGATTGGTTCCTGCACGCTGTATTAGGCATGAGACCAAGTGATCGTCTCGAGGATGACGATTTGGATCGATTGGTGAGCTTCGTTTCAATTTTCATTCCCCATATTGTTTCCCGCAGCCCGGAATCGGTGAGATATGCGACGAGCCGCGCAGAAGACGTGCTTGAAACAATGCGTAAGCTGAACCTAGGCTCAAGCGAAAAATTGAAAGAACTTTACCGCGAAACACAATCGGAAGAAGAATTTGACGAAACGCTGACATTTGTCCCTGAAGCGATAGCTGAGCAGATTTCCTTGTGGATGCAAATACTGCCAAGAATCAGTAAGGATGAGAAATTTGTTCGTTCTTCCTCACTGTACAACGCCGTGGAATATCTGCGAGATTGCAGCATGCTCGTATTGACAACCTCACCTGGACACCCGTTCATTGGCATAAATAAACCAGTTCGTACGGTCTTAACTGGTAACTTGGCGACTTTGTACTATCCGTTGAGTTCGCAGGTAGCGGTCATCTTAACGGATGACGGTCAACATATCTTTGAGAAAAGATCAGTCAGCTATAGGCAGCTCAAAGATTTCAATGAGGTTGCTTTTAATGATGGCAACTGGAATCTAGTGTTTTGCGAGCGGTCAGATTATCTGAATGCATATTTAAGGACTGAAGGAACTAGTAATGAGCAGGATTAATGATTTAATTGCGGAATATTGCCCTAACGGAGTCGAATATAGAGAGCTCGCCGAATTAGTTGATTATCAGCAGCCTAGTCCTTATATCGTTTCTAGTACAAACTATGACGATTCATTCTCATTGCCAGTGTTGACTGCTGGGCAATCCTTTATTTTAGGCTATTCAGACGATGATCAGGGAATTTTTTATGCATCTGCCGAACGGCCTGTAATAATTTTTGATGACTTTACTACGTCTTTCCATTGGGTTGACTTTGATTTCAAAGTTAAGTCATCCGCAATAAAAATGCTGCGTATAAAGCCAGACGTGGATTGCTCTTTTCGGTATGTATATTATGCGATGAGTTGCATTCAGTATGTTCCCAAGGAACACAGCCGGCAATGGATTAGCATCTATTCAACATTTAAAATTCCCGTTCCTCCATTGCCGGTGCAGGAGGAGATCGTTCGGATTCTGGATTCGTTCAGCTCGCTGGAAGCGGAGCTGGAGGCGGAGCTGGAGGCGGAGCTGGAGGCGCGGAGGAAGCAGTATGCCTATTATCGCAATGAACTCCTCACATTCGAGAGAGAGTCGTAACCGTTTGTATTCAGGATATCTGCATCCGAATCTGTTCAGGCGGAACGCCATCATCAAAGCGTCATGATTACTATGATGGGAATGTCCCATGGTTGAGGACTCAGGATATTGATTTCAATGTTATTAATCAAACTTCAGCCACCATTTCAGATGAAGGATTGAGAAATTCGGCTGCCCAGTGGATACCGGCCAATTGTGTGATTGTGGCAATGTATGGGGCAACGGCAGCAAAGGTAGCAGTGAACAGCATTCCCCTAACAACCAATCAAGCATGTTGTAACTTGCAGATTGACGAGACCAAAGCTGATGTCCGATATGTGTTCCACTGGCTTTCCAATGAGTATGAACATCTAAAGGCATTGGGTGAGGGCTCACAATCGAATATTAATGCTAAGAAGGTGAAGTCGTATCCCATTAGTTTGCCGCCGCTTGAAGAGCAACGCCGAATTGTCTCCATCCTGGATCGTTTTGACAAGCTCACCAATGACCTAAGTTCCGGCCTGCCCGCCGAGATCGAGGCCCGTCGCAAGCAGTACGAGTATTACCGGGACCGCCTGCTGTCATTCGACGAACTTGCCGTGTGACGTTTCATCGTGGGAACGGTCGAGTTGATGTATGGTCAGGTGTCGGACCATAGGGATGCATAGCATGGTTGGGACGCGCCGCAGACTTTTCAAAATGTGAGGACACGACTAACATGGCAGATAACAGCAGCTCCCTAAGCCTACTCACAGTGCTCAAACCAGGGGGCTCTTCTCATATCGGGGCGGAATCCAAGCCCGCGAAGACCATCGACCAGATGATCGCCCTGATGTCGGAGCGAGGCCTGGTGATCACGGATGAAGCAGAGCTGCGGCAGGTGCTCTTCGACTGCAACTATTACCGTCTCTCGGGATACTTCCGTTCCTTTCAAGTCAACCCAGCGGCCGGCGACAACAGGTACAGGCCGGGCACTCGGGACGTTGATTTCCTTGTTCCCTATGCGATGGACGAGAAGCTGCGCAACATCATCCTCAAAGGCACCGCGAAAGTGGAACTCACCCTGCGTTCGAGAATCGCATACCTGCTGGCGTCAGACGGCAACGCCTACACGTATATGGATCCCGAATCCTATCAGGATGTGCGCAGCAAACGCGGCGAACTGTTGCGCGACAATCTGCTGCGCAACATGAGCAAATGGATGGGAATGTCCAATGAGGTATGCATGCGGCATTACCGGCGCAAAGGCGGACCGGTGCCCGTGTGGGCGGCCGTCGAGACGTTCCCGTTCGATACGCTTTCCCGAATGCTTTCCCTGCACGTGGATGCCAAGGCGCTCAGGGAATTGTACAGATCGGTCGGATTGCGCACCAATCTGCGGACTTCCTCGGAGGTCGTGCACGCCATGGTTTATCTGCGTAATCTGTGCTCGCATCATGCCAGGCTGTGGCATCGGGAGATGGTCATCCCGTCGCCTATGACGCGTGACATGAAAACGGCGTTCGCTGATTTCGAATACGGCGAGAAGTCCGTGGCGTCCTCGCTGCTTGCGCTCATGTATCTTGTGCGGAATATCGAGGGCGACGATGGCTACGCCATGGTGATTCGTCGCTTCCTCGACTCGAATGAGGCATACGCCTCTGGAATCAGGACGGCCCTGCATTGGGAATAAGCCGCAGGATCCAGGAATCCCATATGCGCTGCGGAATCCGAATTCCTTTGAGTAGGATGGCGGATAAATACGGATGAAGAAGGAGCCCATGATGACGGAGCGGTCGGATATGGATCTGCCGGATGGTGGCAAGTCGTACAAGCTCGTGGCCGAGGGCGCGGAAAGCACCGTGGTGGCCGAATACGAGCCTAGCCACGGCCGTGAGACCGCGTACCAAAGCGAAGCGGATCTGGAGGAGGAGCTGCTGCGAATCCTTGAATCCCAAGGCTATGAACGACTTTCCGCGCATACGGAATCCGAACTGATCGCAAACCTGCGCACCCAGCTTGAGAAGCTGAACGATGTCCGGTTCACCGACAATGAGTGGTCGCATTTCTTCCACGAGGTCATCGCCTCTTCGACGGCGGGCATCGAGGACAAGACCCGGCTGATCCAGGAAGACAACATCCAGATCCTGAACCGTGATGATGGTACGACGAAGAACATTCGTCTCATCGACAAGGTGCATGTTCACAGCAACCGCCTCCAGGTGCTTCACCAGTTCGAGGAGGAGGGTGGCAGCCACCCGACCCGGTATGATGTGACGATTCTGGTCAATGGCCTGCCGTTGGTGCAGATCGAGCTGAAGCGACGGGGCGTGGCGATCAAGGAGGCGTTCAACCAAATCAACCGTTACCAGCGCGACAGCTTCTGGGCCGGATCGGGACTCTATGAGTACGCCCAGATCTTCATCATCTCGAACGGCACGCACACCAAGTACTACAGCAACACCACGCGCTTCAAGCACATCCATGAAATGGAGGGCCGTCCCGCAACAGGCCGTTCGCAGAAGAGCTCCGACAGTTTCGAATTCACCAGCTGGTGGGCCGACGGGCGCAACCACGTCATCGCCGACCTGACGGGTTTCGCCAGAACCTTCCTCGCCCGGCATGCATTGCTCAATATCCTGACGCGATATTGCGTGTTCACCGCCGAGCATGACCTGCTGGTGATGCGCCCGTACCAGATCGCGGCCACCGAACGCATTCTCAACCGCATTCTCATCAGTGAATACGATCCGAAGAAGCTCGGCACGCCCGAGGCGGGTGGATACGTGTGGCATACCACAGGCAGCGGCAAGACGCTGACAAGTTTCAAGACGGCGCAGCTCGCCAGCAACATGGATAGCGTCGACAAGGTGCTGTTCGTCGTGGACCGCAAGGACCTCGACTACCAGACCATCAAGGAATACGAACGTTTCAAAAAGGGCGCGGTCAACTCCAACAAGAGCACCAAGGTGCTTGCCGATCAGCTCGCCAGCCCCGACGCGAAGATCATCGTCACCACGATTCAGAAGCTTTCCTCATTTATCCGCGGCAATCCCAAGCACTATGTCTACGCGCAGCATGTGGTGCTGATTTTCGACGAATGCCATCGCAGCCAGTTCGGAGAGATGCATACCGCCATCACCAAGCATTTCAAGAACTATCATCTGTTCGGATTCACCGGCACGCCCATCTTCGCCGTGAACGCGAAAACCGGTGGCTCCCCCGACCTGCGCACCACCGGACAGGCGTTCGGCGACTGTCTGCACTCATACACGGTGGTAGATGCGATCAAGGACGGCAACGTGCTGCCGTTCCGCATCGGCTACGTGGATACGGTGCGCCGTAAGGAAGACGTCAGGGATGAGCAGGTGTATGGCATCGACGCAGCCAAGGCGCTGAGCGATCCGCGGCGCGTGAGCGCGGTCGCGTCGTATGTGCTCGACCATTTCGACCAGAAAACCAAGCGGCAATCCAGTTACATGCTCAAGGAACGACGCGTCCGCGGCTTCAATTCGCTGTTTGCGGCTGATTCCATCGGCATGGCCAAGCAGTATTACACCGAGTTCCAGCGCCAGCAGGCCGAGCGCGGTGGGGAACCGTTGAAAATCGCCTTGATCTACAGTTTCGCGCCGAACGAGGCCGATCCCGGCGAGCAGGGCTTCATTGATGACGAGGACTTCGAGACCGCTGGTCTTGACCAGTCATCGCGGGATTTCCTCGACGCCGCGATCTGCGATTACAACCGAATGTTCGGCAGCAGCTTCAGCACGGCACCCGACCAGTTCGAGAACTATTACAAGGATCTGTGCCTCAGGCTCAAGAACCGCGACCTGGATATGTCCATCGTGGTGAACATGCTGCTTACCGGCTTCGACGCCACGACGCTCAACACCCTGTGGGTGGACAAGAACCTGAAGCAGCATGGCCTGATGCAGGCGTTCAGCCGCACCAACCGCATCCTGAACTCGGTGAAGACCTTCGGCAACATCGTCTGCTTCCGTGATCTGCGGCAGGAGGTGGATGACGCCTTGGCTCTGTTCGGGGACAAGGACGCCAAGGGCACGGTGGTGCTTAAGCCATATGCGGAATATCTCGCTGCATACACCGAGAAGGTCTCGCAGCTGCTCAAGCGGTTCCCCTTGGGCGAGGAAATCGTCGGAGAACAGGCGCAGAAGGATTTCCTCACCCTATTCGGCTCGATCCTGCGGCTGCGCAACATCCTGCAGGCTTTCGACGATTTCTCCAATGATGATGTGCTGAGTCTGCGCGACCTGCAGGACTACCAGAGCCTGTACATCGACCTCTACCAACAGCGGCGTTCGCATGAGGAAGCCGACAAGGAAATCATCAACGACGACGTCGTCTTCGAAGCCGAACTGGTAAAACAGATCGAGGTGAACATCGATTACATCCTCGAACTCGTAGCCAAATACCATGACGGGCATATGGAGGACAAGTCGATCCTCGCGGACATCAGCCGCACCATCATGTCTTCGCCTGACCTGCGCAGCAAAAAGGACCTCATCGACTCGTTCGTCGAGTCCCTGTCCTCAGGCACGGACGTGCAGCGCGACTGGAAGGAATACATCGTCCGCAAGAAGCAGGAGGAGTTCGAGCGCATTGTCAGCGAGGAGCACCTGAAGACGGGACTGGCCGAGCAGTTCATCATCGACTGCTTCAAGGAAGGCTATGTCGACACGGACGGCACCAGAATAGTGTCGATGCTGCCCCCTGTGTCACGCTTCGCGCCGAGCAACGCATACGAGCTGATGAAGAGCCGAGTCGTCGAACGGTTCCGCCAATACTTCGATCGCTTCGTCGGAATGTGAGGAAACGGCTATCCTTAGGTACGAAGCGACGGGGTGGCGAGTTCTAGTGAACGTTGCAACACCTGATACTCCTTGCGGTAGATCAGATGTTGCAACCACCACGAGAACCCACCATTCCGCTGATCGCAATCGTTTCCTGTTCCGCATCGCAGCATCGTTTGGATGGGCAAGCGGCCAAGTTGCAGCATGGGAATGATGAAGAGCGCCGACGGAACACCATTCGGCGTGGATGTTGAACGCCGCGCCCGCTCAATGAGAGAATGGAGGGACGCAATCGTCTTATGAAAGGGGAATCAATGACCGATCCCAGCAACGTGCCCGCACCACCCACGCCCACGCCCAACGGCGACCCCATCCAACACCACTCAGGCACGCCCGAATATGGAGCCCCCACCGCGGCGCCTGCGGGGCAGGATCATGGTCGTTTCGCCGCCCCGGCATCAGCGGCGCAGCAGCAACCCTACGGCCAGCCCATCTACGGCCAACCCAACTATGGCCAGCAGGAGTATGGCCAGTCCTACGGCCAGTCCGCTCCGAACGCCAATCCCTATGCCCAGCCGTCCCCGCCTACGGCCAGGTTCCCCCCACCTACAACCAGTACGCGGCCCCCACCGGCGCGGTGCCGCTGAACAAGCCGTACTACGGATGCCCCTTCTCCGAAGCCTTCCTCCGCTTCTGGCAGAAATACACGGTGTTCAGGGGACGCGCCTCCCGCAGTGAATTCTGGTGGTGGACGCTGGCCGCCGTCATCATCAACGCCCTGCTGTTTCGGAGCGGCGACGCCACGCCGGGCAGGCGGACCTCCCCCCCCAGCCTGTGGAACCTGGCCATCGTCGTCCCCGGCCTGGCGCTCGCCGTCCGCCGCCTGCACGATACGAACAAGCCCGGCTGGTGGGTCGCCGTCTTCTGCGGCATGATGACTCTGGGACTGCTCATCATGATCGTCGGCGGCGGCGCGGCGTTGTACGGCGCCATCGGCGCCATCGGCCACAACTACGATTACCG